>Ga0335072_10001105_pt1 | contig 45674 bp, 49 predicted proteins | sample Lox_Sample_21_FD_206725 | JGI IMG/M metagenome (GOLD analysis project Ga0335072, IMG submission 206725) | Soil microbial communities from Loxahatchee National Wildlife Refuge, Florida, United States - Lox_Sample_2.1 | ecosystem: Environmental > Terrestrial > Soil > Wetlands | place: USA... | reverse complement strand
CCGTGACAGGGCAGCGTTCTAACCAACTGAACTACGTCCCCAACCGTGAATCGCCAGCGAAGACCGCCCGCTCAGGCGGAGCGGCAAGACAAACCTTGAGCACAGGAAACTTCAAATGGCAGCTGTCCCTGCCAACACCCACGCGCTCAAGCACTTTTATACTAGCACAGGGAGTCAGGCACTCCAAAATGTCGGAGCCGAGGGGACGGACTTTTCTGCTGCCCCATAGCCCTGCCATGAATCAGCGATGTGCTGGGAACGTAGGGTCCGCCGTCTCCTTTTCTGCAGGCTTTTTCGGATTCACTTTCGCAAGCGCATACGCCACTCTTTCCACAAGGAGACGGACCCTTCGCTTTGCGGCGCGAATTCCATCACAAGAAACGTTTTGGTTAGGAGAGGCCGACGTTGCTGACCCGTGGGAATCTGCCGGAGAATCGCTGGCTTGCCGAAATTGTGTTTCTTCTTTGGGTTTTGGCCTTGGCCCTGGTGGTTGTTTTTTGTTATTTCGAAAGCTCCCTGTGTATCACGCTCCTGCTGGCGTCGTTTCTGGCCATTGTTGTGGATCCCCTGATTATGTATTTCGAACGTTGGCGCATACCGCGGATGGTGTCTTCCGCCGTGGTGATCCTGGCGGGAACCGCGATTGTCGTCTCACTTGCCTACGCTTCGTATCACCAGGTGTCGGACGTCGTCGACGACATGCCCGAGTATGCGCGACGCGTGGGCGAAATCATCAAACCAATCACCAGGAAAATTGAAAAGGTTCAAGACAGCGCAGGACGGTTGAGCGCAGAAATGCCGGCCAGGAAGGTACCGGTCGTCCGGGTTAAGCAAGACTACCCGGAGTGGACCTCGTATCTGATCCGCGGGGTGGGGCCCATGAGCGGAGCGATTATCATCGCTGGTATCGTGCCGTTTTTGATGTTTTTCTTGTTGATCCAGAAGAACCGTCTCAAGCAAAAGCTCTCGATCGTTTGGGGTGAGCGCATTGACGTATGCCAACTGACCTCGCGCGTAACCCAGATGGTGCGCGGATTCGTTGTCGGGAATCTTGTGATCGGGTTGCTGATGGCGCTGGTAACGGTTGCGGTGTTGCTCGCTTTGAAGATGAGCGGCGCAGTGATCTTGGGTACTATCAGCGGATTTATAAATCTGGTGCCGTTCCTTGGCGCAATCTTCGCGGCTTTGGTTTTAGTAGGAGCGGCGTTGGTCCAGAATCAGCCCATGACCACGCTGTTGGCGATTTTAGCCATAGTCATTGCGCTGCACACCGTTTCCGCCAATTATTTTATCCCGCACTTCATCGGGCGTCGTGTAAGCATCAGTCCCGTAGCGGCTACCATTGGAATTTTGTTCTGGGGCTGGCTATGGGGATTGATCGGTGTGTTACTGGCCGTTCCGTTGACGGCATTTGTGAAAATCATCGCGGACTCTCATCCGTCATTGGGAAAGATAGCGAATTTACTTGCGGAGAAACCTGTAGAAGTACCTCCATGGTCACCCGTGAAACCGCCGGACCCCGCTGGGTTCAATTATCGGGCAGAGCCCACTCACGCCAACAAATAAGCTGTGGCATTGGTCCTTGATTCAGTTCTGCAGCAAATGCTGGATGGAGACTTTTTCTGCAGAAGCCTACGTTAATGGCTGAACCCTGAGAGGCACTGGCGGTCATGTCCAAAATGGAGTGACTGCACACGGTGAACCTTGTTGAGCCTTTGCAGTTTGATCAGCAGGGAAATCGCCCTGACCGCCAGTGTTATCACCGTCAAAAAGAGAACGTCGATACGTTCAGTTTCCTGCGATCCTACATTTCCTTGCTGATAGAGCATTCCTGCGTATCGCGACATGATTCTATCCTGAAGATTTTCGAACACGTGGCACAGACTGAGCGCGTGGGAAAGAGGATTTATGAGAGCAGGTGTAGCATGTGGCACCGTCTTGAGTTTGTTGGCGTGCGGGGCGCTGGTAGGTTGCTCGAATTCGCACAACAAATTTCCGGACGTTTCGGATCAAATTCGCAATGGGTTGGATCAAGCGGGACTGAAGGACGTGAGTGTGCATCAGGACCGCGATAAAGGAGTAGTGACGCTGACGGGAACCACGGTCTCCGACTCCGACCGCGGGCATGCCGAATCGATTGCGAAATCGATCGCCTCCAGCGAAGTGGTCTCCGACCAGATTGCTGTGCGGCCCACCGGGGAAGAAAGCGCGGCCAAAACGGTAGACTCCGACACCGACAAAGGCATCGAGAAAAATTTCGATGCGGTGCTGGTGAAACACAAACTGGAGCACACCGTAAAATATGACGTGAAGAACGGCGTGGTCACGCTGAGCGGAAAGGTGAAATCAGAAACACAGCGAGATGACGTGCAGAAGATGGCTTCGAATGTGCCGAACGTGCGCCAAGTCGTGAACGAGCTGGAAGTTCGCGGCCACAAGGCCACCACGTCAAAAGCAAGTTCCTCGGACTGAACCTGGGCCGTCCCAGCCCACTTCTCTTTTTTTGTATCCGCATCAACTCATTTGTTGGAGGACGCAGCGCAGCTGTGGTAGCGCTTGTGTTTGTACATGTCTTGATCGGCAGCGGCCATCAATTCGCCCAGCGACACCGGAAACAGAGGATCATACCGAGCCACACCTACGCTGAGGGAGAGCTTGTAGCGTGCTTCCTCCGCGCTGCGGTTCTCGATGTTTTTCACCAAGCGGGACATCATCGCGCGGACATTTGGTACGGAAGCTTCCCAGGCTAAAATGGCAAATTCGTCCCCGCTGAGCCGCGCCAGTATGTCCGACCCACGAAACGTCTCTTCCAATGCATCGGCGGTGCGAACCAGGGCCAGATCTCCCTCGCGATGCCCGAAAGAGTCGTTGATCCTTTTCAGATGGTCCACGTCGCAGAACAGCAACAGCACGCTCTGCCGGTCGCGTTGGGCCAGCTTTAGTTGCTGAGAAGCGGCGGCCAGAAAGCCACGGCGGTTGAAGAAGCCGGTAAGGTCGTCCGTGATCGCCAGAGAGCGAAGTTCTCGATCAAGCAATGATTTTTCAACGGCCCAGATGGCCGCGCGCTTCAAAGCGTCGTGGACCTCCGCTGAATCGAGATTCTGTGATTTGACGATGTCGGCTAAATCGTCCAGAGCCCGGAAGATTTGATCCAACTCGTTGTCCTCCGAACGAAAGGCCGTAGAAAGAATGGATTCCAGGGATTCTTTGGTACCCACGCTTCCGCGCCGGAAGGGAAGTACGCGGTGGAATGGGATCTGGCGCCGGGAGGCGTGTTTTCGTGGCTTTACCGGGTCCTTGGTTGGACGATCAGAGCTTCCTTGGATCCGGCGTCGCATGAGCTGTCCCTCACGTCGGCTTGCTGGAGACGCTGCAATGCAGGTCGCCTCCCTATAGTTCCATTACTAGGTCACCGAGAGCTATCAGGTAATAGCTGTACTTCGCGAGGCGTAAACACCCGCGTTGAACTTGCCTGGCGTCGTTCCTGCGATTCCTTTTGATGGGGAATTCATACTAGAGATTCTTCGGGAATGCATTCCGCACAAGTTAGCCTTTGCGATGTTTAAAGAATTCCACCTGGCGCAGACGCTTTTCCGCTTCCTCTTTGGTTTTGTAGGGCCCACCGAGGCTCTTGCCCTTCTCGGAAAGCACCTTGTACCCCTTCTTCACTTTTTTGATCATGAGTCCTCCTGCTCCTCAATTGTGATGGGAGGATTGTTGCAGTCAATGAACCGACTGCTGTAGACACGCGTATCAGTCTGCGGTATTCGCGGAAATTCTGGAGCGTGGTAAGAAACGTTCTCAATCGGACCAACGACGGCGACGATGCCACTCGCCACCGCCCCAGCCCGCAACATCCACAACCACAGCAATAACCAAGATGATTAAGTTGATGCCCGCTATGGGTTGACTGGTATTGGTCATCCAGGCATAAACCAATGTGGTCAGGGGCAGGAAAATGAATCCGAGAATCGGAATAAGCAAGCCGTGATACGCCCGCTGCAGATACGTGGAGAAAAAGAATAGCAGCGCCAGCGCGACGCGCGGAAAAGCCACGAAGAGAATGAGCAAAAGGCAGGGCATATGTGTTAGTCCCTCGAAGACGACCAGCGATTAGACAATATCTGCTGCGAGTTTGGCTCTCCGTGCAACGCTGTATTACCCATCATTTCGTTCTGTGCGCTACACGCACATGTAAAAAGGTTTAGGGTACCTGCCGTATACCAAACCCGCCGCGAAAGACGTTTACTACCGACTGCAGAGCGGAGGGCCCGAGCAGGCTCTCGTTTTGCCGCGAAAGTAATGACTGGAGGCTATGATGATACGGTGGGCTCTCGGATTCTTTGTTATCGCATTGATTGCTGCGGTGCTGGGCTTTGGCGGGATTGCCGTGGCTGCTGCCGGCATCGCGAAGTTCATTTTTTACATCTTCTTGGCTTTGTTTATCGTTTCTTTGATTGGCCACTTGGCTAGCAGGACGTAAGCTCAACCGCAGTACTGGGCGCGTCAAAACAATGCGATCGTTCGGAGCAAGGCTCTCGTTAAGAACGAGAGCCTTTTCTCTAAGCGAGTGTTCCTTTTCGCGTCCGCGCGCCCTTGCGTGCCGCCGCGCTCCTCTTTTTCTTGCCCTTTGTGCGAACCGCTTTGCGTGCCGACTGCTGACGTGAGCTCGCACCGCGCCGGTTGGCGGCAGCATGAGCGTGCTGAGACAAACTCGCGCGAGAAGCTGCCGAATGGCCCTCCCGTCGCAACGCTTTCGTCGTTGCCCTGGAGCGGGTGGCAGACCGTTTGTGACTGCCTGACCGGCCCTTCCGTGAGTCGCGTGCAGCTTGCGCACGTGTTTTCGCCGATGCCCCTCGCTTGGGCGGAGCCAGATTGACCCCGGCGCGCCGTGCTTTGGATAATCCAATCGCAATAGCCTGTTGCGGCGAGCGGGCGCCATGCTTGCCCTCGCGCACGTGATGCATTTCTTCCCGCACAAACTCGCCCGCCTGGGTGCTCGGCGATTTGCCCTCTTCTTTGTCTCTTTGAGCTCGTTCCACCACTTCCTCTTCCGGCATAAGAAAACTCTCCTCCCGTTTGTATGTGCTGGGAAGTCCAGTAAGACCGAATGCCCGCGGTCGATGGAATTCGGCATTGGATGTAGTTGTATTGGTAGTGGCGTGTAGTTCATCAGCCGGCTGGACAGGCGTACAGCTAATCGCCGTGCTTTATCGCATGGAAAGCAGATCGGCTTGATAATCAGCGTTGCGTGCGGACGTGCTGCGTGTCACTTTGCCGCCGGCGCACTCCACACAACAACGCGTCCAGGGGATTGCCTTCAGGCGCGCCACAGGAATCTTCTCACCACAGAGCCCGCACACGCCGTAATCGCCCGTCTCGATGCGTCGCAGCGACAGATCGATTTCGGCTAAGGTTCGTAGTTCGCGCTCGATGTTAGCGATAGCCATTCCCGTAGAAGAATTCCGCAGCGCCAGCCCGACCTCGTCCTCTGGCTCTTGGTCCACGACGAGTTCCTCGCGGCGCTGTTCGATGCGCCGATTTAGTTCGTTGCGCTGATTCAGGAGCAGATCCTTCAAAGAGTCGTATTCCGAAAGTTTGCTTCGCTTAGCCATCACCATCACCTTTCGAGCTTAAAATATTGTGCTCTCCCCAAAATGGTTGCTATCCTCGCGGCGTAGAACCCTCTCGTGTTCCCAACGAAACCGTCAGGATTTATCCGCGCGATGCTCCGGCTCACGATCCGCCGTGTTTTCCTGCTGTAACACTTTGGCAATCAAGATACCCAGAAATTCGTCAACTTGCGTTTCCACATCCGCTCCGAATATGCCGTAGCGCGCCTGGAGCTTGCCTAGTAGCTGTTGACGTTTGCCACGTACAATTTGCGAATCGTCGTGAATCCAATACCCCCATTTCTCCCGTAGGGCCCCCCTGCATACCTTCCAGCTTCCTTGCATCTGATGCCACTTCATTTCGGGGTCTCCCTTCTGAGATCCAGCCACAAATGCGCCAAAAACAGATTTGCGGGGATAACTTTGAATTGACCAGCTAATGAAACCATTCCGCTTCCATTGCGGGTATAGGCAATAATATGCAGCGACCAGCGGGGATTCCTGCAGGGGTCTGGTTTGCGGCTGGATGGGCGCAAATACTTCTCTTGAGGACCGCTGAAGCGATCACTTGGGCCGACGTTGCTGGCGGGATCAGGCTTCGATAATCCCGTTCTTGATGGCGTACCGTACCAATTCGCTCACCGAGTGCACCTGCAATTTGCGCATAATGTTCGCTCGATGAGTTTCCGCGGTTTTCACGCTGATGCCCAAAACGGCCGCCACTTCTTTACTGCTCTTGCCCTCAGCTAGCAGTTGCACGATCTCCCGTTCCCGCGAGGTGAGCCGGCTGCGAGGATTGGCGGGTGCTGGCGCAATCGTTGCAGACACGCGATCCGAGAAATCGTTCAGCAGCATTTCGGCGGCGCGCGCCGTGAAAAAGGTGCGGTGATTGGCGAGCGCCTCCACAGCGTTGACCAAATCTCGATCCGCATCCGCCTTCATCACATAAGCGCGCGCGCCGGCCTCGACAATGTCTTTTACCAACTGATCGGAGAAGTGCAGCGTGAGGATAATGATCCCGATTTTGGGCAGCGCTTTGCGGATGCGGCGTGCGGCTTCCAGCCCATTCAGGTCGGGCATGCCGATGTCGATTACCACGATGTCGGGTTTGTATTCTTCCGCCAGACTCACAGCCTCTCTGCCAGTGCGCGCCTCTGCGCATACTTGCCAGCCTGCATGCGAAGTCAGCAGTTGCTTCAGTCCCCGCCGCAGAATATCGTGATCGTCCGCCACTAGAATGCGCAGGGTTTTCGTGTAAGGAGTCGGAGCAGGTTTTTGTGTTTGTGTTTCCGCAGACAACATAGCCATGTATGAGCCTCTCAGAATTTACGTACTTGACCGTAGTGAAGCGCGACTGGGCTCCGAACATTGAAGTATGAGGAAAGTACTTATTCCATAAGGTAAATCCTGTATCGCTGAATTCGATAAGCGATTTTGCATCGCAACCTCCTGCCGCTCGGGTAAGGCGCCACGCCCGCTGCAGCGTTTGCCCGATTGGTGCGATGGCGCGAGTTTGAAATCCTTCCCGGGTCCACGCTGATTGACATGCGCACTCAATTTTCCAGGCGTCTTCACAGTGGGGTCGAAATGAATAGGAAAGGGGATTACGAATGGCGAAGAATAAATCGGTGCTCGGGATTTATACCTCCCGAAGCGCAGTAGAGTCGGGAATTACTCATTTGCGCGAGGCAGGGTTTGCGAGTACAGACGTGTCGATCCTGTTGCCGGAAAACCTGGGACCAAAGGAACTGGCGACACAAAAGGCTACCAAAGCCCCGGAAGGAACCGCCGCCGGAGCAGGCTCGGGCGCCGTCATTGGCGGGGCACTCGGTTGGCTTGTGGGCATCGGCGCGTTGGCCATCCCTGGTCTCGGTCCGTTTATCGCGGCGGGGCCGATTATGGCCGCGCTCGCCGGAATTGGAGTCGGCGGTGCGGTTGGAGGTTTCACCGGCGCGCTGATTGGAATCGGGATTCCCGAGTACGAGGCCAAGCGTTATGAGGGACGGCTGCAAAAAGGCGGAATCCTCGCGTCGGTCCATTGCGAGACTTCCGAAGAAATCGATCGCGCCAAGGAAGTTCTGAAGCGTACCGGCGCCGAGGACATCTCCACTACTAGCGAATCCTCGGTTCCTTCCAAGTCGGATGACATGGCAAGGAGAGCGGGCAGGTAAACCATTTTTTCAGCTTTGCACGGGTTCGCATTCGTTTTCGTCTGCCACCCGCGCCGGCTGCTCCTGACAACAAGCGAGCAGCCGGCGCATTTTCTTCTGAAGAGATTGTCGCGGGCCGCTTCGCCGCAATTCAGGCAGAAATTCAGGCACGTTCAATCGACAAACATCTAGACTCGGTGAAATTTAAGCAGGGGAAAAATTGGACGAGGAGAGCGACCCGTCCCAGCCCTCTCGCTTCATCTCTGAAGCGCTCCGGGTCGCCTCCTCGATTGAGAAGAACATCCTAAACCGTAGGTGAGCTTGTCATGGCAAATGAATTCGGTCCATCAGGTAAATCGGGTACAAGGGCCGAGATTCCAGGGTACCTATCCAAAATTTCATTTCGCTATTTCTGCGCTCTCCGCGATCGAGAACTGTCGGGTAAATTCCTCAGTCGTTTGAACCTTCGGCGATTGCAATCATCGAATGCGTGAAGGGGGAGTTATGCCATCAGCTTTGTGGAAAGGACACATCACCTTCGGATTGATCTCCATTCCTGTACGACTGTTCGCTGCTGCGCGCGAAGCGCACACCCGTTTTCACGAGATTCATCGAGAATGCGGCGCGCGAATACACCACCAGCTTTATTGCCCCTACGATGAGCGGGTAGTAACGCGCCAGGAAGTGGCGTTGGGCTATGAGACCGACAAAGACAAGTTCGTGCTCGTGGAACCGTCGGAACTAAAGAAAATTCAGCCCAAGTCCTCGAAAGTCATGGAAATCTTGCAGTTTGCCAAACTCGAGGAAGTCGACCCCATTTACTTTGAAACATCCTATTTTTGTGTGCCCGAAGAGGCCGGCCGCCGCGCTTACGACTTGTTGCTCAGCACCCTGGAGCACATGAAGTACGTTGCCGTTGCCCGCATCGCTATCCATCAACGCGAGCGCGTCGTGATTGTCCGTCCCTACCTGCTAGGTTTGACCATGCACACCATTTACTATCCAAACGAAATTCGCAAGGTCGAGCAATACAAGCAGGCCCAGCTCAAAGACTTAAGAAAGCAAGAGATCACTCTTGGCGAACAGTTTGCTAAGACCTTGGTTAAACCGTTTCGCCCTGAAGAATATCGCGATGAGTATGAGACGCGCGTCCAGCAGTTGATTGAAAGCAAAGCGAAGGGTCACGCCGCACCAAGGCAAGAGCACACCAAACACCTTGCGCCGGTGATCGACCTGATGTCCGCTCTGAAAAAGAGCCTGGCTAACGCTCCTGCGGGTAAAACAACAAAGCCGAAAAAACTGCGGAGGACGGCGTAAACGCAGGGTTTGTACAAAGTCTACTGGATTGAGCGAAATCGCGAAGGATGATGCTATGGGCTTGCGTATTGTCGGTATGAGGGAGCGGATTTGGCGAAAGGAGTTTCAACAATGGCACGGTATGGAAGAAGTTCACAGAAATCGGTAAAGCGCGCCATGCGCCGGCGCAAACATGGGACGTTGCGCTCAGGGAAAGCAGGACGAGGCGGGCGCGTGACGAGTCGCAAACAGGCCATCGCCATCGGACTATCGGAGGCCCGCAGGAAGGGCGCAAAAGTTCCGCGCAAGAAGTCCAGCTAACAGGACGCTGGAAACCTTACCGGGCAACGTGAAGCCATGAAGCAGGTACTCGAAAACCAGATGAGCCGCACTTTGCAACCGCTGTGTCCTCGCGACGACCATGCGATGCACTTCGAAGCCAAGGGAATCTCCTGGAAGGAACTGCCCGCGGACAAAAGCCCCCAAACGATCGCGTCTTACCATTGCGGAATGGAAGGCTGCAGTGTGCGCTTTGATAACGAGAGCGGCTATTTCACTGTGGTGTTGACGCCGGACCAGCCGTATTTTATTGAGGAGCCCGGCATCAATCTTTTGCAGTGCCCGGAGCACCACACCTGGCTATACCGAAGCGCGAGCCCCAACTCTGACGAGCGGTATCAATGGCGCTGCGGCGTAGAGGGCTGTCATTACGTTCACGTGCAGAAAATCTCATGAGCTCGTTCAAGATTCCGTGGTCTCGCTGCCGATCACCTCTGACTCTTGATTCGTTGGGCCCATAATCGGAATTTCCACCGATACCAAAAATCCCGGCGGTGGCACTGCAGCCGCCACCGAGAGCGACCCACCTAGCTCTCTCGCACGTTCGCGCATGCCGCCAAGCCCCACTCCCATTCCTTCGTTCTTTTCCAGAAAAGAGCGCAGGCGCCCGGGAGCAATGCCGCAACCATAATCCCTGACGTTCAAAGCGATCGTGTGTTGTCCAACCTCTAGGGTGACGTCCACACGTTCGGTTTTCGCGTGGCGATGGGTGTTCGTCAGGCTTTCTTGCAAGATGCGAAAGAGGGTCGTCTCAATTTCATTCGTAAAGCGCGGTATTCGCTCCGGGATATTCAGCGCGACATGGATGCCGCTGCGCTGTGCGAATCCTTCCACATACCAGCGAATTGCCGAACCAAGCCCGGTCTCGTCGAGCAACGGAGGATGCAGCAGATAGGAAATGGTTCTGGTTTCGGTAAGGCACTGTTCCAGCAGCGCGATCGACTCCGTGAGGATCTTTCGCGCAGACTCCGAACGAATTTCCCGCAAGGAAGACCGGATATTAATCTTTAGACTCGCGAGATATTGTCCCAGGCTATCGTGCAAATCGCGTGCCAGCTTCCGGCGTTCCAGGTCCTGTACTTGCAAAATGCGCGCGCTCAAGCGGCGGGCCGCTTCTTGTGCCTGTTTCTGCAGCGTTAGATCGGAATTGATTTCCAGCCAACCGACAGGATTACCCTGCGCATCGCGACGGTAGGTCCAGCGGCTCGCCACCGTCATGCGATTGCCGTAACGCGTCGATTGTTGTAGTTCCCCTTCCCACACCCCTTTGCGGCGCAGCGTCGCTACCACTTCTTGATACGAAACCGGAAATTCGGTTTGTAGCAAGTCGGAAGCGTTGCGTCCTACAGCCTCTTCCCGGGTCCAGCCGTAAAGTCGTTCAGCGCCACGATTCCAATAGGAGATGCGATTCTCCAAGTTGCTGATGAATGCGGCGTCGTTGGTAAGATCCAAAAGCTCCGCCTGGGTCGCGGCCTCCGCTGCAGTCTGTTGGAGTGCCGCTTGCTGCCCCTTTACAGCCTCCAGAAGCCGGTCCCGCCCGCTACGCAGACGTTCTTCGGTTTGCTTGCGGCTGGTGATATTTCGCGAGGCTCCAATGATCCGTTGCGCCCTACCGGCGGCGTCATAAAAAAAACGAGCCTTGTCCTCGATCCAGCGGATCTCTCCGTTGGGCAGCACCACCCGGTACTCCATGCGGAGATCGTCGCGGTTCTCCTTCGCTTTTTCCCAGGCAGTCAGCAACAGCTCCAGGTCCTGCGGATGTATGCGTGATTTCCAGGCATCCCAGGAGGGAGTGCATTCTTCCGGTTCGTAACCCAGCAATTCATATTCGCTGGGAGACCAAACCATCGCTTGTGTCTCCACATCCATGTCCCAGGTGCCCATGCGCCCCAGTTCCAAAGCCAGATTGAGGCGCTCTTCGGATTCATGGCGGCGGACGTGCGATTCAATTTGCGAAGCCACTCGTGACAACAGGTCGCGCGCCGTGAACGGTTTCGCCAGATAATCGTCTGCCCCGGCGCGCAGTCCTTGGATTCGAAATTCTTCGCCGGCTCGCGCCGAGAGCAATACCACCGGCGTCGTCTTCAGGTTCGGATCTTGTCGAATCGTTTGCAGAAGCTCGATTCCATCGACCTTGGGCATCATCACGTCGCTGAGCACCAGGTCGTAGCCTTTTTTCGCGATGAGCGGAAGTGCCGCCTGTCCATCCGCGGCGGTATCCACTTCGTAACCAGCCTCGAGCAACATTCGGCGGACGTAGTCGCGCATATCGCCATTGTCCTCGACGAGCAGCACACAGGGAATTCGGCCGAAGATAGGTTTTGCCTTGCACGTAGCCGGAGTCGACGGGTTCGCGTCGCGGTCCGTTTCGCCCCGCAGCCATCCCAGCGCTTCGTTTTCGAACATAGCGCGTTGCTGTGCGCGCGTTGAGGTATCCGTGGTCGTCCCAATCCGTTCCTTGGGAAGATGCGCGGAGCCAAACGGGATAGACACTGTGAACCGGGTACCCGCACCAAGCTTGCTCTCTACGTCTATGCTGCCGCCATGCAGTTTCACCAACTCCTGTACCAGAGCTAGACCTATCCCGCTTCCTTCATACGTGCGCCCCGACGTCCCCTCCACGCGGTAGAAGCGCTCAAAGATTCGGGGTAGTTCACTGGTTGGAATGCCGGCACCGGTATCCGCAACGGTCAGTTGCGCCATGTTTTCCCGACGCTTCAGCGCAACCGTAATTGTTCCGCAAGTAGTAAACTTCAGCGCATTGGAGATAAGATTGAGGACGATCTTCTCCCACATCTGCACATCGATGTGCACTGCCTCATCCAATTCCGGGCACTCCACTTCGAAGTGAAGCCCTGCTTTCTCAATTGCCGAACGAAACACGCTGGCGATCTCGGCGGTGACTCGCCCAAGGGCAACCGGCTCGTAGGTTGCTTGTGTGCGCCCGGCCTCGATGCGAGAAAAATCGAGCAAGGTGTTCACCAGCTTGAGCAGCCGTAGCGCGTTTCGCTGAACCAAGCGCAGCTCACGCGCAGAAACGGAGACAGGATCGCCCCGCAGGAGCAATTCTTCGATCGGCGCCAAGATGAGCGTCAGCGGAGTACGCAATTCGTGGCTGATGTTGCTGAAGAATGTGGTTTTGGCGTGATCCAGTTTGGCGAGCGCCTCGGCGCGCTGGCGCTCCTGGTCCAATACACGTGCATCCACGATGCTCTTGGCGATTTGTCCGCTGATCAGCGAGAGGAAACCGCGATAATCGTCGTCCAGTCTCTTGTGGGGATTGACTCCAACGACCAAAGCGCCAAGCGCGTTTCCTTGGCCAGTCTGAGCGATGGGCAGAACAATCAACTCCTTCGGGCTTTGCCTCCAAATCCCCCCGGGCAAAGACACGCGCAGGTCGTCTTTGTCAGATAGCTCAATCGGTCTGCCTGTCTGAACGGCACTGCGAAGGGCCGACTCGAGCAGCCCCGGCGACTCGTGCTTGAGCGCAACGTCCTTCGGGAAAAAAGACTCAGCGTCGCGTAGCCCCTGACGCGCAACCAGGTGAGCATTGGCCACATCCTCGTCGAACTTGTACAACACCGCGCACGCAATATCGTAAGGGTTGTTGCTCAAGGCGCGCCCGGCGAATTCCCAGGACTCCGCTTCATTAGTGGCATCCAGGCTGCGTGCGGCCAAGTCACGGAGAGTGAGCAGACGACGTTCGCTGATCACTTTGTCCGTGGTTTCGCTAACCGGCGTGATCACCCCGACGACCTTGCCGAGTTGGTTGCGAATCGGCGTGTAGGAGAAAGTGTGGTAAGTCTCCTCGGAGTAGCCACTGCGCTCCAGCAGAAGCATCAAATCTGCGGACCACGTGGCTTCGCCCGTGCGCATGACATGCTGCAGCATCGGGCCTATGACATCCCAAATTTCCGGATACACTTCGCGTCCCGGCCGCCCCAGCGCGAAAGGGTGCTTGGCTCCGAGCGTGCGCCGGTAGGAGTCGTTATAGAGCATGATTAAGTCCGGCCCCCACCAGACGATGAGGTCGAAGCGTGAGCTGATGCAAATGCTGGTACTCAGTTGCAGGCTTTCCGGCCAGTCCTCGGGCGGCCCCAGGAGCGTGTCGGACCAGTCCCGCGTGCGCATCAGTGCGCCCATTTCACCGCCTCCGGCCAGCCAAGGAACCGTGGATGTCACAAGATCGCTGGGTATTGACGTCTTGCTGCTGGCTGTGGACGAAGCCCCGTGCCGTTGGTCGACAATTTTCTCAATGGCTCCCAACAGGTTGCGCGAAAGGTCCGCCTTGGCCACGTACGCAGCCGCGCCCACGTCATTGGATTGCCTTCGCGTGATCTCGGGATCGTTTTGGCTGATGATCAGCACTGAGGTTTGCGGAAATTCGTGCCGAATGATGCGCGCAGCTTCCATCCCGCTCATCTCGGGCATGGAGATATCCATCAGCACCACGTCGGGCTTGTGCGTGCGCGTCATTTGTACGGCTTCGCTGCCATCCACGGCCTCTGCACAGACCGTCCAGTCCGGTCTGGAGAGCAACAGAGATCTCAGCGCCCTACGAATGACCTCATGATCGTCGGCGATTAGGATGCTTAGCGGCTGTGGTTGCATTGCCCTCTGCCCTGGAAGGGAAGTAATAACGACGCTGCTCCGTCACAGGGGCTGTTTCCGAGATTTAACCAGTGCATCACGGCGAAGTGAATACATTCTTTCCTGTACGGTTAGGTCACACCACCAATCGTTCTAGAACCAGTTCCGCGAAAAATGGTGTATCCAGTGGATAGTTACGGACCTAGGGTGATGTTATTCAGCAAGTGTAAGGAAAGTTTGGTGGACAAAGCTAACCAATCCGTCGAAGGAAAAGCGGTGGTCATCGTCGACGATAATGCGGTCGTGCGACGAACCGTAGGCCATGCCCTATTGGAGAATGGCTTTCGTTTTTATGGGGAAGCCGAAAATGGAGCGGAAGGCATCGAGGTTGTGAAGCAGCTGAAGCCGGATCTCGCCATTCTCGACCTGTCTATGCCGGTGATGAACGGTTTGCAGGCTGCGCTGGTTCTGCGGAAGATGTTTCCGCAAATGCCAATTATCCTATTCAGCCTATACGGCGACGGTGCGGTGACGGCAGAGGCGGCGCGAGCTGGAATCGACGCGGTGATCTCAAAGACCGCAGACATGCCCGTTTTGATCGACAAGGCCCACGAGTTGTTGCACATTTAGTCCGGCCTGCCACCGAATATCACCTCAACCTCGACGACTCCGCGATTTCCGCAGCCGGGACGTACTCCAGTTCCCGCCCCTCGCGCAGGCACTGCAGCAACAGCGCCCCCCGGCTCATATTGCCCAGGCCTATAAACTTGCTCGGTACCAATACTCGTTTGCCAAACACCCGCAGTAGCAGCGACAGGTATTTGTGCGTCGCAATACTTCCCAATAGAACCACTCGGACGTCCGCCGAGGCCTTTTCTGCTAGTGCACGCAAGTCTCGCTCGAGTGGATCGCGATAGGCCGGATTGTGCGCGGTGATGTTCTCGCTTGTAATTGCTCGAAATTCGGCAAGTGTCACGATCATCTCGGGTGGTAACAGACCGCGCGATGGCGTAATCACCAGGGTGCCGGGAACCCCGTTAGAGGGGCGCGAGAACGCCGAAGCGTAAGCGAGTTTAGCGCGAAAATAGAGCGGACTAACGAAGCTAAACGCTTCGCCCAGTGTTATGCCTACGGTGCGCAGCCGTTGCGCCAAATCGAACTGTGATTCCGGATGAAAAAGCATTTGGGCACGAGCGCCCTTGCTTTGTGCGGGCGATAACAGGTAACTATAGCGGGCGGGCAGGGCCGCTTCGGTCTTTGACGGCGGAGCTGCGCCGGCAGGCAGCTGTCGTCGCAATAGAATGCGCTTTTCGACCACGCGGTTACTCATTCCTTTACGGCTTCATCCACTGTACAGAACAAACGGTAACGAAATGCTTTGTTCACCGCAAAGAAAAGTCGGCTCTAAGCGATGAACTGAACTCGCGGCGTGTGCATCCAATCAGCTTTGGGCTCAGTGCTTCAGCGGCAAAGGATCAGCAAGATTAGAGAACGAATTCCTTTTCGTGTGAAACCTATGCTGGCTACTTTGGTCAGCGCACCCTTCGCTCGTCCGAACTGGATCTTCGAAGAAAAATATGATGGAGTGCGCATCCTGGCATACAAAGAAGGGAATCGTGTATCGCTGCTCTCCCGCAATGCCATTGAGCGCACAGAGCACTATCCGGAAATCGTCCAAGCCGTCCAAAAACTGAAAGCAGCAACGCTTTTGCTGGATGGGGAGGTAGTTGTCTTCGATCGCAAAGGTGTATCGCGATTTCAGCTATTGCAGCAGGGCAAGGGTTCGCCGGAGTACGCCGTTTTTGATTGCCTTTATCACGACGGAACGGACTTGCGGCGCGAGCCGCTAGCCAACCGGCGAAAGATCCTGGAAAGTGTGCTTCCACGTGAGGGAAGGCTCCGGTTGTCGGCAATCCTCGCGCCCGATGGTCTGAAGGCGTTTCGAATTGCGAGTCAACGCGGCTTCGAAGGCCTGGTCGGCAAGAATCTTTCCTCCATTTACGAAAGCCGGCGCTCCCGTGAGTGGATGAAGGTCAAGGTCCACCGCGAGCAGGAATTCGTGATCGGAGGATTCACGAAACCCAAAGGCAGCCGCCTGGAGTTCGGCGCCTTGCTCTTAGGTGTTTATGATAAAAAGAGTCTGCGCTACGTCGGAAAAGTCGGAACGGGTTTTGACAGCGAGGGCCTGCGCAACCTGCGCCACCTATTTCATCCGCTCATTCAGCAGAAGTCCGCTTTCGGGGAGCCCCCCAATGAGCGCGATGTTACTTTCTTAAAGCCGGAATTGGTCGCCCAGATTTCCTTTACCGAATGGACCGCCGACGGAAAGTTGCGCCATCCGGTATATTTAGGCCTTCGTGACGACAAGAGAGCACGGGAAGTCCTTCGGGAGGAATGAATGCGTTCCGTGGACGACGCTACTGGGGTCAAAATAACAAATCCGGACAAGCTGTTCTGGCCTGAAGAAAAATATACCAAGCAGCATTTGGCCAATTTTTACCGCGACATTTTTCCCTTACTTAAGCCCTATGTCGACGACCGCATATTGACCCTGGAGCGCTGCCCCGACGGGATGGCAGGAGAGTGCTTTTATCAGAAGCAAGTGCCAAAAGGCATGCCGCCGGGAACTCCGACGAAGCGCTTTCAGAATGCCAGTGGGAAGCGCAAAGCCACGGATTATGTCGTCGGCGGAAAACTCGCAACGCAACTCGCCCTCGTAAATTTGGGATGCATTCCGGTGCACGTGACAAACACGCGGACCAAAACTTACCCCAAAGCGGATTGGGTATGCTTCGATCTCGACCCCGCTTCTGGAAAATTTGCCGATGCGGCCCGCGTTGCGCTGCTGGTGCGCGAAGCACTGCAACTGATCGGGCTGCGCTCTTTTCCAAAGACATCTGGAAGCCGCGGGTTGCATATTTTTGTGCCCATTCGCCTTGGCCCGTCCGCCGAAGTAGTGCTGAACTTCGCCGAGCAGTTTTCCGCATGGTTGGCCCGCGACAATCCCAAACAGATCACCGTGGAGCACAGCATCGCCGCCCGGGGCGAACGCGTCTATTTGGATCCCTTCCGCAATGGCCCATTGCAGACGGTTGTCAGTCCATATTCAGTGCGCAGAAAGCCCCATGCCCCCGTCTCCACACCTTTGGCTTGGCCGGAAGTCTCCGAAAAGCTCGATCCCGCCATCTTTAATCTCGGCAATTTTCGTGCACGCATGAAGAAAAAAGACCCGTGGCAGGATTTTTTCTCGTCGCGGCAGTCTCTCTCGACGGCCATCGCTCGACTGAAGAGGATATGAGGCGAGGATAAAATTATGACCCTTGAAAAATATCGGCAAAAGCGTGATTTCCGCGTTTCGCCGGAGCCCAGAGGGACAAAGGCAAAGAGCAAAGCCCGGTCGTTGCTTTACGTCATTCAGAAACACCGGGCCTCACGCCTGCACTACGACTTTCGCCTGGAGTATAACGGCGCATTGTTGTCGTGGGCTATTCCCAAAGGTCCCTCGTTGGACCCCAGCGTGAAGCGTTTGGCGATGCAGGTGGAGGACCATCCTGTGGAATACGGCAACTTCGAAGGGGTGATCCCCGAAGGCGAATATGGCGGCGGCACCGTGATGTTGTGGGACCGCGGCACCTGGGTGCCCGAAGTGAGCGACGTCGACCAAGCTTTGCAGACGGGAGACCTGAAGTTCACCCTGAAGGGCAAAAAGCTTCACGGCTCCTGGGCGCTCGTGCGCACCCGCGGTTTCGGCAGCAGCAAGAACCCTTCCTGGCTCTTGATCAAGCACCGCGACCAATTCGCCTCAAAAAAAGACATAACCCTAGAGATGCCCAAATCCGCATCTACCGGCCGTCTCTTAAAACAAATTGCCAGCGCGGGCGGAGGAGACGTGGACAAAGCAGCCAGCGGCGATCCCTCTACGCCCGCGCGGCCACGCAAAAACAAACGCGGCCGGCGGCTTACGTGATGTAGCCGCTGGCCGTTGGTTTGTATTCTGTTTTAAGCGTTGGCCGAGCGCGAGCGCCCACGGCGGGCCGTGGTAGTTTCCGGTTGCTCCTCCTCGCTTTCACCCTCTTCAGACTCCTGCTCCTCCTCGTTGGCCGATGTGTTGATCTGCTGGGCAAGCTCGGTCAATTTGGCGTCCGTTTCTTTCTCTTCCGTCAGAGTTTTTTCGAGTAGTTCGGCAGCTTCGTTTTCGCCAAGCTCCTCTGCCCAAGCATGCACGCAGCCATACGCGGCGATTTCGTAGTGTTCCACGCGTTGCGCCGCGGAAATCAGCGCGGCATCCTTCACGCTGCCCTCGTAGTCTTCGTCCATGAGCTCTTCGCCCTCCTCCAGAATCCCGACCATGCCGGGACACTTTTTTCCGGAGGCCTTCTCGTCCAGGGAAGTCAGTATCTGTTTAAGCCGCTCGACGTGCCCTTTGGTTTGTTCCAAGTGCTGCTCGAATCCCGAACGCAGCTCTTCGGACTCCGCCGCCTTGACCATCTTCGGCAGGGCCTTCACGATTCGATTTTCTGCGTCATAAAGATCGCGAAGCTCGTCGAGGAATAGCTCCCTCAGTGTATTGTCCTTCATCATTCACCTCTCAGATTCTGTGGTTGTGTTTTGGCTCGACCCTTTATCGATGCCGGTTTTCACGGTAGGTTGGTTCACTCGGAAGGCCAATACCAACGACTCCGTAGGCAGAGAGTGCAAAAGGTTTAGCGGTCCCCGATATCAGCGAAAAAGACAATTGTTGTGGCGAGTCCCACGCTTAAAGTCGCCACCCCTTCATTGGTCTCGCGGTGGAAGCGATTTCAAATACGCAATGATCGCTTTCGCGTCCCCAGCATTCATATGATAGATGTGCATGGGTGGGCGCAGGACTTCCCCTTGCGGGCCTACGCCTTTCTCCAGTACGCGCTCCATTTGTTCGTCGGTGTAATTCGGGAGTCCGGCCAAGGGCGGAACGTGATCCGCCCAGTTGGGAATCGGCCGGACCGGCATAATCCACACCGGTGCTCCCTGCAGCCAAGCGTGCAGATCCAGGTTCCCTTGGGCATCTCTCGGTGTATGACATTCTCCGCATTTCGCGACTTCTTCGACCAAATACTTCCCGCGTTCGACATCCCCGGTTTCACCGGGAACACGGCGGCTTTGTCCAGCCGCCGAGAAACTCCCAACCGCCACAAACACCAGGACAAGGAATACCGTCAGCATCGTGTCTCTCTTCACATGGATGGACATAAGTGCTCCTGTGACCACGCCCACTTGGCGCACACAGATCCTTCTACGCCAGCATCGAACGTATTGACACGTTCTGGCAAGAACAATCCCGGCTTAGCCGTATTCCGACTGATTAAATTACTGTAGTTGGCGTCTCACTCCTGACTGAGCAACTAGGCCGTGATTTCAACTTCTACAGTGCCCTCTTTGCGCGCTACTTCCACGCCGAATCCCCTTTCGTGCCGGCTAATGATCAGGTCCACGTAAGCATCATTCACAGACAGCCCATCAATGCGAAGCTCATTCAAAAATCCCGGGAGTTGTGGGTTCTCCAAATGAACACGCCGTTCTGCCGCGAGGATCTCTAGCCCGAGCGCGCCACTCGCCAGAAGATAGGGTGCCCCCGATGCCCACGCTTGCGGTAAACACGCCACTGGGTACAACGTAGGGCCGGTGCCATCCGGCCGCCGGTGAAACCCACAGAACAACTCCGGCAGGCGATTTAAATCCATACGCAGTGCGGCGTCGAACATTCCGTTGAGTAAGCGCGCGGCCAGGTGCTGTTGGCCGTACTGGGCCATTCCTGCTCCCACGATGGCGGTGTCGTGTGGCCAGACGGAGCCATCGTGGTAGGACATGGGGTTGTATCGTGCCTCGCGCGCCGCCACGGTGCGGATCCCCCAACCCGAATAACACGCGGGATCCATAAGCGTGTCACAAACTATGCGGGCGTGAGCGGGCGTTGCAATTCTCGTGTATAACGCGTGGCCAGCGTTGGAGGCGCGCACTTCGCACGGCTTCTTATCTCCGTCCAGCGCCAAAACGTAGGTTTTTAATTCGTCATTCCAAAACGCTTCTTCGAAACGCCCCTGCAGTTCTCGCGCTTCGTTGGCTAGCTTTTTCCCCATCTCCGAATTCCCAAGGTGTTCGCACAACGACGCGACCGCCAATTTCGCGGCGTAAACGTAGCCCTGCATTTCACAAAGGGCAATCGGTGGTTCGGCCAACCGCCCGTCCCGGTGGAAGATGGAATCGTGCGAGTCTTTCCATCCTTGTTGTACCAACCCGTGCTCCGAACGTTTGTGATATTCGTAAAATCCGTCGCCGTCGATATCCGCGTATTTATCAATCCACTGCAGCGCCGCTTCGATGTTTGGCCAGATCCGCCGGATGAAATCTGAGTCATTCATGCGCTGAAAATAGGCGCCGGCGAGCATCAAGAAAAGTGGGGTGGAATCCACGCTACCGTAGTAGCGGCCGAAGGGAACTTCTCCCGTGGCGGCCATCTCGCCATGCCGGATTTCGTGAATGATTTTGCCCGGCTCCGCGTCACGGCTCGGTTCTTCCTCCGTAGCTTGTGTCTTGGCGAGGTAGGCGAGTACCCCTTTCGCAATAGCAGGTGCAAGCCAAAGGCATTCGAGCGCCGTGATAATTCCATCGCGCCCAAAAACGGTGCTGAACCACGGCACCCCGGCATAAGGGTAATCGCCCTCCGGATTGCCTTCCATCAGCATCATCAAATCCGCCTGGCAGCGGGCTAACCAGTTGTTGGCGCGTTTATTGGAGGCCACCAGCCTGGTTCGAAAAATCGGCTCTGCTCGCAGTTCTCCCGCAGTTGCGGTTGGTGCTGTTCGCGCGTCCGTGTCGGACCGCTCGCAGACGATGTTGACCGAAAGCGTCCACTCTTCTTCCGGCCGTAATTCTCGAGCAAACGTCACCTCACGGTCGCGGGACGTTTGCGGAACGCAGGAAAATGCGATCCGCGTCTGGCGCCGGATTCCGTCCAATCCCTCGTACCCCAGGACCAAAGCGTCTTCTTCCGCGGAATCTGGAAGCCTCCGGCCGTGTTGTTTGCGAACTGTACCGCGTACTTCGAAAATGTCCGCGAAATCGGCGTCGAACAGGAACGTCAGCCATAGCTGTGTGGATTTATTGCCGTAATTCATGCATCGGAAATGCAGATGACACGCCGCTTTGGAGAGCGACGCCGACCGAAAAATGTGTATCGTCCCTTGCGGCAGATGCGTACCTTCGTCCAATTGCGTATCGAGGTTCGTTGCATCCACAGTCAAAAGCGAATTGTCTTCGCGAATGGTCGAACTCAGCAATAAAGGTTTGCTTCCCCCCAGGTAAAACGCGAGTCGCGAGAGATGGCGCGTCTCCATGTGGAACAATCCAAACTGCATGGTCCCCACGGATTCAATGTCCCCGTACCGGTTGAAGACTGCGAAAGTTTCTCCGTACTTCAACACACGAGTGCGGTCGTCGGCGAGCGACGACGTCGCTCGCACATAAAACTCCTGGTTAATATTGACGAGATCTTCTCGGCGTTCCGGTTGTTTCATGACACGATTGTGCTGGAAAGCTCAATCGCCTGCGCCGTGAGTGACAGCGGCAGAGCATCCACTAAGGACTCGTAAATAGATAAGTAGTCTTTGGCCATGCGGCAAGCGGTGAATCGCCGCTCGAAGGTGGCGCGAATTCTGGCGCGCTGCAGTTTCCCCACGTTCTTCAGAGCCTCCACGGCGCCCTCCTCGCTGTCGACGATAAACCCGGTCACTCCGTCCTCGATCAGCTCGGGCACGGAACCGCAGCGAAAAGCGATCGTGGGAGTGCCGCAGGCCATGGCTTCGATCATGGTGAGACCGAAGGGTTCCGGCCAATCAATCGGAAACAGGTAAGCGAAGGCCCGGCCAAGGAATGTGTTCTTTTCAGATTCGTTGATCTCCCCGAGGAATTCCACTCCCGGTTCGTTCAACAAGGGCGCAATCTCCGTTTCAAAGTATCGACGGTCCACATCATCCACTTTGGCGGCGATCTTAAGCGGCATCCCAGCCTTCACTGCGATGCGAATAGCCCGGTCTGGCCTCTTTTCCGGCGAAATCCGTCCAAGGAAGGCCAGATACTCGCCTTGGCTGAATTGCGGCCGGTACAGATTCATCGGCAGACCATGATAAACGTTCCCAATCCAATGAGCGCGCGCGATTGGCCGCCGCTGCGCTTGCGAGATGGAAACCAGGGGCTGTTTCTCAAAGTGTTGGTACAGTGGCACCAAGTCTGGCAGATCCAGTCGCCCGTGAAGCGTCGTCACCGCCGGCAACCCCAGGCTGCGCGTCGCCGGAAAATGGCTATAGTCCGTGTGAAAGTGCAAAACGTCGAATTCATCAGCCATGCGGAGCACCTTGTCCATCAGCACGGTGTGGTACGCCAATGGGTCGGCGCACGTGCGTGTTAAACGCAGCGCCTTTTTGCATCCGCGTATCAAGCGCGCGGATGTTTCCGAATCCCCGCTGGCGAATAAGGTCACCTCGTGACCAAGGCGCACCAACTCCTCGGTTAGATAAGAAACCACTCGTTCCGTACCGCCGTAAAGCTTCGGAGGCACACTTTCGTACAATGGTGCGATCTGCGCAATCTTCATTTGTCCTCTCTCGTGTTGCGACGTTTTAGTCTAAGCAGCTTTCGCTGGCCGCTCCATCCGACGTTTCCCTTAAATTACGGAACCGTTCGCCTGTAGCAGAAAAGTTTGAATAAACACGGACTTGCGTGGCCGGCTCTACACTTCGCAGCTATTGGAGTGGCGTGTCGACGCAGTGGGCAAATAGTTGCAGTCCACGAATACTCTGAAGAAAATACAGGAAAAACCCTACTGTAGCCGCTACAGCTGAACTGGTAAAAACTCCTGTGCGAATTTGTACATTTCTTCCGTCGATTTCCTAGCCCGCGGGTCAAACATCTGCTGCTGCGGGTTCTGCGCTGATATACCGCTACCTTGCGTGAGGTACAAATGAACGGGGAGTTGGCCGCCCATATTGACGCGTCCCAGGACAAGAAACGAAGCAAACGCAAGAACGGTGACAGTCCCCAGTCCGACGATTCCGCTGAGCTGGCCGTAATTCTACAAACTCTGCTCCGTGTTCGAGACGGCGATTTCTCCGTCCGGCTGCCGGTCGTCTGGACAGGTCTGACCGGGCGCATCGCCGACACCTTCAACGAAATCGTAACTGCCAACCAGCAAATGTCGCTGGAGTTGAAGCGGCTGGGCCAAACTCTGGGAAAAGAAGGCAAAGTTCGCGAGCGCGTGCGTTTCACCATCCCTCAAGGGGCCTGGGGCGAAATGGAAAACTCCGTGAATACTCTCACGGAGGACCTGCTACGGCCGATCACCGAAGTGACCCGCGCCATCGCCGCCGTGGCCCAGGGCAACCTCACGCAAACCGTGCGCATGGAAGTCGACAATCGTCCGCTCGAGGGGGAATTTCTACGTTCCGCCAATATCGTCAACACCATGATCCAGCAACTCGGCGTGTTTACCGCCGAAGTGACCCGCGTGGCACGCGAGGTGGGTACCGACGGCAAATTGGGCGGCCAAGCGGTCGTCCCTGGTGTTGCGGGAACCTGGAAGGACCTGACGGACTCTGTGAACTTAATGGCTAGCAATCTTACTGGCCAAGTCCGCAACATGGCGGAAGTCGCTACGGCAGTGGCCAGCGGCGACCTATCACGAAAGATTACAGTCGATGTCCGGGGCGAAATCCTCCAGCTGAAGGAAGCCATCAACACCATGGTGGACCAATTGCGTTCCTTCGCCTCGGAAGTGACGCGCGTAGCGCGCGAGGTGGGCACCGACGGCAAGTTGGGCGGCCAGGCAGTCGTGCCTGGCGTGGCGGGGACCTGGAAGGACCTGACCGATTCCGTCAATGCCATGGCAGGAAACCTGACCGCTCAAGTTCGTAATATTGCCGAGGTGACCACCGCAGTGGCCCGCGGTGACCTTTCCCGCAAGATCACCGTGGACGTGAAGGGCGAAATTCTCGAGCTGAAAGAAACCATCAATACCATGGTGGATCAGTTGAACGCCTTCGCGGGTGAGGTTACGCGCGTGGCTCGCGAAGTCGGCACCGAGGGAAAGCTCGGAGGCCAGGCACAAGTCCCCGGTGTCGCCGGTACCTGGAAAGACTTGACCGACAACGTGAACTTCATGGCCAGCAACTTGACTGGCCAGGTTCGCAACATCGCCGAAGTGGCCACGGCCATCGCCAAGGGCGACTTGTCTCGCAAAATCACGGTCGACGTCCGCGGCGAAATTCTGCAGCTGAAAGAAACCCTCAACACCATGGTGGATCAGCTGAATCGCTTCGCCGGCGAAGTAACGCGCGTAGCCCGCGAGGTCGGCAGCGAAGGCCGCTTGGGTGGGCAGGCCAACGTGCCCGGTGTTGCGGGAACCTGGAAAGACTTGACCGACTCCGTCAATTCCATGGCCGGCAACCTTACCGCCCAGGTTCGCAATATCGCCGAGGTGACCACCGCCGTAGCCCGTGGCGACTTATCCCGCAAGATCACCGTGGACGTGAAGGGCGAAATCCTCGAGCTGAAGAACACCATCAACACCATGGTGGATCAGTTGAACGGTTTCGCTGGCGAGGTTACGCGCGTGGCCCGCGAAGTCGGCACCGAAGGAAAACTCGGTGGCCAGGCACAGGTCCCCGGCGTTGCTGGTACTTGGAAAGACTTAACCGACAACGTCAACTTCATGGCCAGTAACCTCACCGCCCAAGTGCGCAACATCGCCGAAGTGGCCACCGCGGTGGCCCGCGGCGACCTCTCGCGCAAGATCACCGTGGACGTAAAGGGCGAGATTCTGGAGCTGAAAGACACGCTGAATACCATGGTTGATCAGTTACGCTCCTTCGCTTCGGAAGTGACCCGCGTGGCCCGCGAAGTCGGCACCGACGGCAAGTTGGGCGGCCAAGCCGACGTGCAGGGCGTGGCCGGAACTTGGAAGGACCTCACCGATTCCGTGAACTCCATGGCCAGCAACCTCACCGGTCAGGTCCGCAACATCGCCGAAGTCACCACCGCCGTGGCTCGCGGCGACCTGTCGCGCAAGATCACCGTGGACGTGAAGGGCGAAATCCTCGAACTGAAGAACACCATCAACACCATGGTGGACCAGTTGAACGCTTTCGCTGGTGAAGTCACACGCGTGGCCCGCGAGGTCGGCACGGAAGGAAAGCTCGGTGGCCAGGCCCAGGTGCCCGATGTCGGCGGCACATGGAAGGATCTCACTGACAACGTGAACTTCATGGCCAGCAACCTCACCGCTCAGGTTCGCAACATCGCCGAGGTGACCACCGCCGTCGCCCGTGGCGACTTGTCGCGCAAGATCACTGTGGACGTAAAGGGCGAAATCCTCGAACTAAAGAACACCATCAACACCATGGTGGACCAGCTGAACGCCTTTGCCGGAGAGGTTACGCGTGTAGCTCGCGAAGTGGGCACCGAAGGAAAGCTCGGGGGACAAGCACAGGTCCCCGGCGTGGCGGGTACCTGGAAAGATTTAACCGACAACGTCAACTTCATGGCCAGCAACTTAACGGGCCAGGTGCGTAACATCGCCGAAGTTGCTACCGCTATCGCCAGTGGCGACTTATCCCGCAAAATCACCGTCGACGTGCGCGGCGAGATCCTTCAGCTCAAGGAAACGCTTAATACCATGGTCGAGCAACTCCGCTCCTTCGCCGCGGAAGTCACCCGCGTGGCGCGCGAAGTCGGCAGCGAAGGCCGTTTGGGTGGCCAGGCCAACGTGCCCGGTGTCGCCGGTACCTGGAAAGATTTAACCGATTCGGTAAACGCCATGGCCGGCAACCTTACCGGACAGGTTCGCAATATTGCTGAGGTCACCACGGCCGTGGCTCGCGGCGACTTGTCCCGCAAGATCACCGTGGACGTGAAGGGCGAAATTCTCGAGCTAAAGAACACCATCAATACCATGGTGGACCAGCTCAACGCCTTCGCCGCCGAAGTCACGCGCGTGGCTCGCGAAGTTGGCACCGAAGGAAAACTCGGCGGCCAGGCCCAGGTGCCCGGTGTCGCCGGTACGTGGAAGGACCTCACCGACAACGTAAACGTCATGGCCGCCAACTTGACCGAGCAGGTCCGCGGTATCGTCAAGGTCGTTACCGCTGTGGCCAACGGCGAACTCACGCAGAAACTCACCGTGAACGCCAAGGGCGAAGTCGCTGCTCTCGCGGAAACCATCAACAACATGACCGGTACGCTGGCCACTTTTGCCGACCAGGTCACCACCGTCGCTCGCGAAGTTGGTGTCGAAGGGCGCCTTGGCGGCCAAGCCAACGTCCCCGGCGCTTCCGGCACCTGGAAGGACCTCACCGGTAACGTGAACCTTTTGGCCGACAACTTGACCAACCAGGTCCGTGCCATTGCCGAAGTGGCTACCGCTGTGACCAAGGGAGACCTCACTCGCTCCATTCAGGTGGAAGCTCGCGGCGAAGTGGCCGAGCTTAAAGACAATATCAACACCATGATCGACAACTTGCGTTTGACCACCGATCGTAACACCGAGCAGGACTGGCTCAAGACCAACCTCGCCAACTTCACCAACATGCTGCAAGGTCAACGCGAACTTTCCACCGTAGGCCGCATGCTCCTTTCGGAACTGGCCCCGCTGGTCAACGCCCAACAAGGCGTCATTTACCAAATGCAGTCCGAGGAGCACGGCGAACTCGCGCTTCTCTCTGCTTACGCCGACGATGGCATCGACGGGCACCGCCGCGACCTTCGCATCGGAGAGGGGTTGGTTGGCCAGTGCGCTGCTGAGAAGAAGCGCGTGCTCATTAAGAAGGTTCCGCGCGACGCCGTGACCATCACCTCCGGCCTCTTCAAAGCCGTACCGCAAAACGTGATTGTCTTGCCGGTGCTGTTCGAAGACCGCGTCAAGGCCGTCATTGAACTGGCTTCGCTGGGAGAATTCACCGCCTCGCACCTGGCCTTTTTGGAACAACTCACTTCCAACATCGGCATCGTGCTCAACAGTATCGAAGCCACCATGCAAACGGAAAGCTTGCTGAAGCAATCGCAGCAGTTGGCCATCGAGTTGCAAACGCAGCAGAAAGAATTGCAGCAGACCAATGAGCAATTGGCCCAAAAAGCTCAACAACTTGCCGAGCAAAACGTCGAAGTCGAACGCAAAAATCAGGAAATTGAGCAGGCCCGCCGTGCCCTGGAAGAAAAGGCCAAGGAATTGGCGCTTACCTCGAAATACAAGTCGGAATTTCTCGCCAATATGTCGCATGAGTTGCGCACCCCGCTGAACAGCATTCTGGTTCTCGGCCAGCAACTCGCGGAAAATGCCGATGGCAACCTGAGCGCCAAGCAAGTGGAGTTCTCGCGCACCATCCATGGCGCCGGAACCGATTTGCTCAACTTGATCAGCGACATTCTCGACCTGTCCAAGATCGAATCCGGCACGGTCTCTGTCGATGCCGAAGAGGTCCTCTTCTCGAATCTCCTCGAAATGGTTGCGCGTCCCTTCCGTCACGAAGCTGAAAATCGCCGCCTGACCTTCGACATTTCCAGCGATCCCCACTTGCCGCGCAGTTTGGTCACGGACTCCAAGCGCCTGCAGCAGGTGCTCAAGAACCTGCTTTCGAACGCGTTCAAGTTCACAGAACAAGGTGGCGTGCGCATTTCCGTTCGTTCCGCCGACCGTGGATGGAGCGAAGACCATCCGGTCCTCAGCACCTCTGCATCGGTCATTGCTTTTGAAGTCAGCGATTCCGGTATTGGCATTCCGCTGGAAAAGCAACGCATCATCTTCGAGGCCTTCCAGCAGGCGGACGCCGGCACCAGTCGCAAATACGGCGGCACCGGCTTGGGGTTGGCCATCAGCCGTGAATTGGCGAATTTGCTGGGCGGCGAGATTCAACTGCGCAGCACCCCCGGTACGGGAAGCACCTTCACGCTGTATTTGCCGAAGACCTACGTCGGCCCGACCTCCGCGTTGTCCCCGGAGTCGCGGTCCGCTGGTCTTTCCTCGATACGCCCGCTGACACGCGTGGTCGTCTCGGAAACCACGCAAAAGATTCCAGACGATCGGGATGATCTGCGGCCCGGCGACAGCACTCTGCTCATTGTCGAAGATGACATTCATTACGCGCAGATCTTGGTGGACCTGGCACGCAGCAAAGGTTTCAAGGTGCTGGTCGCTGGCAAGGGCGCGGAAGGCTTGGCATTGGCGCGCGAATATCGGCCAACCGCGGTTTCCCTCGATGTCTTCCTTCCCGATATGTTGGGATGGACGGTGCTAAACCATCTCAAACAAGACCCCGGTACCCGCCATATTCCGGTCCAGCTGCTCACCTTGGACGAGGATCGCCAGCACGGCCTGGCGCGCGGGGCCTTTTCTTTCGTTACCAAGCCAGTCACGCCCGAGGGCCTGCAAGCGGCATTCGACAAAATTAAGGATTACGCCGCACCTCGCCGCAAGCGCCTGCTGGTGGTCGAAGACGATCCTGCCGAGCAGCTCAGCATCCGCGAATTGCTGGATCACGAAGATATCGATGTCACCGTCATCTCTACCGGCGAGCAAGCTCTCCAGGCCGTTGAGCAAACCAACTTCGATTGCGTGGTGCTCGACCTGCGCTTGCCGGATATGAGCGGCTTTGAAGTGTTGGGTAAGCTGGCGGAAAGTCCTTCGCTCCGCGAACTTCCCGTAGTTGTCTTTACCGGCAAGGAATTGACCGCGGAAGAAGATGCCCGCCTTCGGACCTTGGCCCGCAGCGTGGTAGTGAAGGGCGTGGAATCGCCGGAGCGTTTGTTGGACGAAACCGCTCTGTTCCTGCATCGCATTGTCGCGGACCTGCCCGTGGAGCGCCAGCGCATGCTTGAAAAACTGCACGGCTCCGACGAAGCTTTGGCAGGAAAAAAAGTCCTTATTGTTGACGACGACGTCCGCAACATCTTCGCCCTCAGTAGCGTTCTCGAACGCCGTCGCATGCTCGTGCTTACTGCCGGCACCGGCCGCGAAGCCATCCAAATCCTGGAAAACACCCCGGACGTTGCCATCGTGCTCATGGACATCATGATGCCCGAAATGGACGGCTTCGAAACCATGCAGGTCATCCGGCAAAATCCCATGTGCTGGCGCATGCCCATCATTGCCTTGACCGCCAAGGCTATGAAGGGGGATCGCGAACGGTGTCTGGAAGCGGGTGCCTCCGACTACTTGGCCAAGCCCGTCAACACCGAACAACTTCTTTCTGCTCTCCGCCTATGGCTGCATAGATGAATACCCCCGTCCAGGATAAATCGACGCCGCGCCCCAATGTCCCGGTCAATATCCTCATGGTGGACGACCAGCCCGCCAAGCTTTTGAGCTACGAAGCCATCCTCCGCGACCTGCACGAAAACCTCATCAAGGTCGGCTCCGGCCGCGCGGCGCTCGACCACCTTCTCAAGAATGACGACATCGCCCTTGTGCTTCTCGATGTCAGCATGCCCGATATCGACGGCTTCGAACTGGCCAATCTCATTCGCCAACATCCTCGCTATCAGGACTTGGCCATCATTTTCATTTCTGGCGTGCACCTGACCGACGTCGACCGCCTGGAAGGCTACCAGCGCGGTGCGGTCGACTACCTTTCCGTTCCCATTGTTCCTGAGTTGCTTCGCGCCAAAGTGAGTGTGTTTGTTGAGCTTTACCGGAAGAGCCGGCAGCTTGAGACAGTCAACGATGATCTTCGCGTCGCGGAAGAGCGTTTGCGTCGACTCACCGGCCGCTTGATGCAGATTCAGGATGCCGAGCGCCGCCGCGTAGCGCGCGACGTTCACGACGGCTTGGGACAATATCTTGTGGGCGTAAAGATGGGTATCGACCAACTGACCCGTCGCCTCTCCCAGGATCCCAGCGCTCACGAGAGCATGAGCGAGGTCTCGATGCTCTTGAACCGGGCCATCAACGAAACCCGTACGATTTCCCATCTTTTACATCCGCCGTTACTGGATGAAATTGGTCTTGAGTCTGCGCTCGCCGTGTACACCGACGGTTTTGCCAAACGCAGCGGGATTGCCGTCAAGGTGGATGTCGCTTCGGATTTGGGCCGTCTCGACAGCGACGTGGAAACCGCGGTGTTTCGCGTCGTCCAGGAATGTCTACTCAATGTCCATCGCCATTCCAATAGCGCCACCGCCGCCGTTACTCTCTGCAAGGAAGGGGACAACGTTCGCCTGGAAGTTCGCGACCACGGCATCGGCATGAATAATACCGAAGATGGCACGGGGCTGGGCGTGGGACTGCTCGGCATTCGCGAGCGAATTCGTCAATTGGACGGAAAACTCCAGATTATCTCCGCCAACGGCCAGGGGACCCTGGTCATTGCCACCGTTCCCAGTCGCCCCAGGAAAGAAGCCACGGAGCAGCTTCTAGCCGCGGACCTTCCCGCCGCCCTCCGCGAGCTATCGTAAGCGCCGAGCCTTCGTTCCCCGCGCATCCTGGCACTTTTCGTGCCAGACCCCCTGGGATTTATACAGAGTTACCCCGATTGTTCGTTATCCCGCCTTTCGCTAAAAAGGAGGTTCCTTTTTTCGGGCCCGAGACGTCTAATCGGGCAGGAAGTCTCTGCTGTTGGAGCGCCCCATGGATCACGGATTACCCATACTCATTGTTTCTTGCCGGTCCGATAACCGGAAAATGCTACTGCGTGTGTTCGAGGGACTACCAATCGATAGCTACTCGGCTCCCACCCTCGAACAAGCCAAAGAGGCCTTACGATTGCGTTCTTTCTCCGTCGTGTTTTGTGAGGAACGCCTCTCGGATGGTACCTATGCTGACCTTTTGCGCGATGTTCGCGCGGTCTCCGAAGATACTCGCTTTGTCGTGATGCTTTGCACCGGTGAATGGGAAGAGTATCTCGAGGCTTTGCGGATTGGCGCCGAGGAAGTGCTGCGCTGTCCGCTCCAACCCACCGATATCGATTTGGCCTTGATTCACGCCATGCGCGGCGGACCGCCCAGTAGGGCTATGGCTGCCCACGCGTGAGCTTTACCCCTTTACCCGATTTGCCCTGAATATTCCAAGTCTGACAGACACGATCTGGCTAACGCTCACGTTCCACCGGAAGGATGTTCAGAATGGGCACTCTACCTGCAACACCCGTTAGTGGTCCCGGATTCCTACGCAGGTCTTCCCACATTTGTACTCACTGCGGTAGTGATGAAATTTACCGCCAGCGGCCCCGCGGCCTGATCGAACGTCACATTTTCAAAGCCTTGCACTTTTTGCCCTATTGGTGTGCCGGCTGCGACAAGCGCTTCTACCTCCGATCGCGCAAGTCCCCCGCTCAATCCTCCAGATAAATACCTCCACGCCTGTCCGCGCTGGGCCAAATCTGTGCGCGCCACCCATCAGCCTCTCTTGTAATTTGCTCGGGATGTCCCAATTTGGAACTAATCTCTGTCCCGCAATCGCCGATATAGCCCTTGAACATGCACAACTCAGGAGCCCCTCCATGATCTCTTCTGTGGCGCAAGTCAATCCAACACCTCCGGTTACCAGTGATGCGGCCGTTGCAGCCCCAACCACAACGTCAAAGGAACCAGCGCCATCCGCTGTTCCCCAAGACACGGTAACGATATCGGATCAGGCGCAGGCGCAATCCCTCTCGGCCAGTGCTTCGCCCCCCAACATAACCGCCAGCGTAATCTCGAGCTTAGCCTCAAGCAGTAGCGCTTCTAGCACCAGCTTAGCTATCCAAGAGCAGGTGCAATCGCTGGCGAACCAGGGATGGTCCGTAAATCAAATAGCCTCGAACCTCAACGTATCCGTCACCACGGTGGAGTTATACGTTTCACCGGCGCCGGCGGAAACCAGCAATAACACCGCGGCATCGGCCACCGCCGCCCGAATACCATTCCAGAGCTAAGGCGGAAACCCGGGCAGCTGTATGTCTCAGTCCGCCCCCAGCAATTTCTCGGTGAACGGCTAAGGCACCACGTACCGCCGAGTGCTACCGCTTCAAATTTAGCCTGGAAGACGCCTTTGCACCCTCCAATGGCCCTGTCACTTGGACTAGTTCCCGACAGAGCACTGGCGGCCGATCATCGGTGCACATGTATGCCGGGGCTGCCTGTGAACACCCTTCCTGAACTAACCCCCAGGGTTGGCAGCCCCTCCTGCCTTTCCCTGCCTTACAAGTCTGTGCGCTCGTTCGATGACCCTGTCTCCGACTCCATGCCTCAGTGGGTTGCTTGCCGATCCGAGACACAGCGAAAACCCAGGTGATTTGTTCCCGTACTGATCTCGCCCTTGCCCCTGGTTCCCACCATGTATCGCGAACAGTATTGATCGGTGCACAGGAAGGACCCACCGCGATGCACTTTTTTCTTGTCGTTGGGCTCCGCTGGATCAAAAGGAGTATCTGGGCCTTTTGGATTACGGGCCACTCCACCTGCATCCGCTAATTGAGTGTAATAGTCGGGTCGATACCAGTCGGACGTCCACTGCCAAACATTTCCCGCCATGTCGTACAGTCCATATCCATTGGGCGCATACTGGGCCACCGGTGCGATCCCAGCGAACCCGTCCGCACCCGTATCCTTATCCGGGAAATGTCCCTGAAACGTGTTGGCCATCCACTTTCCCTTTGGCCTGAATTTTTCACCCCACACGTACGGCTTTCCGGCAAGCCCGCCTCGCGCCGCGAATTCCCATTCCGCTTCGGTGGGCAGACGCTTATGCGCCCAACTTGCGTAAGCTTCCGCGTCCGTATACGCCACTTGCACCACTGGATAGTTTTCTTTCCCTTTGATGGAACTCGCCGGACCGGTTGGATGCCGCCAATTCGCTCCTTTCACATACGCCCACCATTGAAAATGATTGTTTAAAGGAACCGGATGATTTGGCGGCGAAAAAACAACTCCGCCTGCATAAAGATTCTCCGGCGGCGCGCCAGGGAAATCCTCGGCGGTAGGAGTTTTTTCCGCAGTGGTAATGTAACCGGTGGCTTTGACGAACGCGGCGAATTGCGCGTTGGTCACGTCCGTTTTGTCCATGAAAAATCCATCCACGTAGACGCGATGAACCGGGCGAGCGTCCGCGGCGGCTCGCATGCCGACCATATTCGCATCTGCGCCCTCAGGATCCTGCGCCCCCATGGAAAATTCGCCGCCCGGAATCCACACCATTCCCCTTGGAACAACGCCGGGTGCCGGGCTTGTGTTGGGAACCGTCGGGCCAAACACCGCGTCCGCACTCGCTGCACCTTGAGACTCCGCTCGTAAAGCGGTCGGCAAAGCATTCAATGAGTTTAGCCAGAGAAAACAGGCAATCAACAATACCGGCCAGAAGAAAATGACACTCTTTTTCGTCGAGTGGCTTGGCGGTAAGGTTCGGACGGGCTTCCTTATGTTGCGAGTTAACTTCTCATAGTTCATCTGGCCCTTCCACCCTGCTGATTCCGGCAGCCCAACGGTCCTTGCTGCAGCCATCGATTTAATACCAACGGCGAACTAGGATCAACTCCATGTCCCGCTCAGGTTCAAGCGATCCAGAATTTCTCGACCGATCAGGAGTGTGTCGCAAAAACTCAAACAGAAATCGCTCTCTTGCAGCTTCCGATTGGCTGCATTTGTTTGGGGGACGTGTGACCTATGACAGACTGGTTTGCGGAACTCCAGGCAAGGGTGTCTCGGCCAAAGAGGGCTCGTGGGGTTACCGGCTGCTGGTGGTTGATGATCCCGACGGCAATCAGCCCTTCTTTAACTATCCGAACGAGACTGCATAATTAATCCAATTTTCTCGTTTGCGATCCCACCCGGTTGCCGGGAGCGTCCGTACCAGGAGCAACATTTCTGTTTACTGGACTCACGGCGAACTGCTTCAGAATCTTGAAGGCGTCGATCATATCCTAAACTCCCGTGGCGGCCTGCCCGCCCCCTGAGTTCGCCGGTTCAGCAGACATTTGAAATGCCAGCTGACTCCCAAAATAGACTATTATTCAGGCCGAGCCGTTGCTAAGTCACTTTGAGCTGAATACGTTAGATGGCCACCAACATTCGCAGAGTGCTTCTCTTCTCGGTCATATGCTGTTGTATGTTCACTGGCCGAGCGAGGGCGCAGCAACAGCCGCCGCCGGAGGACCCGGAAGATGATAAGAAGCTGGGACTCTGGCTCGATCAAGGAATTTCCAGTGGCCTCACCCCCAGCAAATCACTGGAAATCGAATTCCATGAACGATATGACGAAGTAATCTCCAATCTGTACGAGTACTTTGTCCAGGCTGGCGTGGCGTTTCGCCTGCGTCCGTGGCTGACTGTAATACCCATCTATCGATACCAGCGCTTTCCGGGCAATCCCGGAGTCGAATACGAAAATCGTCTGCAGCTCAATGTCACGCTAAGCAAGTCGCTTGGCCCTTGGCGTCCCAACTTTCGCACGCTTATCGAAGGGCGCTTTCCCGATAATCGCGTGGCATCGGCCCGTCTTCGTTTTCGCCCTGGGATTGAGTACACCTTACCTGTGGCGATGAAGCGGCGCCCAGTCCTGGTCGTCAGTAATGAGTTCTTTATCGTTCCCGGCACGAACAGCTTTGCCGCCGGTGGCGCGTTTACACAGAACCGCTTTCAGGTTGGCGTTCGCTTTCCTATCAACGACACAGTTGCCGTGCGTCCCTATTATCTACTTCAGTCGGTGAACCTTCCCAGTGGGTGGGAGACCAACGAAATCATCGGCGTCTCAATGGCCATTAAGCTGCACAACAAGACCAAGTGAAAATTTAGAGGGGGAAACTCACATGGTTTCCTCGGAAGTAGGTGACTGCCGAGCGCGACTCTACACCATATTCACCATCACAACCCAGAGTAATCGCAAGCCTGCCAACGACAATTGCAAGGGTCCGCTTAGCACGCTGCTCGGAGAAGTTCCGGCTTACTTGGGCCCTGAGCGGGGCTGCCTAAGGCACAGCAACGGTATACTGGCAGAAAATCTGCCTAAGCGCCCCAAAGGGGCAAGCACGCGAAATAGCCAATGTTTTAGCGAAAAATGGAGTGGTGGGCGGTAGAGGACTTGAACCTCTGACTTCCTGCTTGTAAGGCAGGCGCTCTAACCAACTGAGCTAACCGCCCATTCGGCCTCTCCTCATCCTAGCATGAGTTCCGCGCCGCACGCCCTCACTGCCCGCGATTCTTCCCGTTTTCTTGCGAATTTTTCCGGTAGCCAGTACACTCAATAGTTCACAGTTCAATCAAGGACCGCCACAGACATGCTGCTGAACCGCGACTATGTAGGCCATATGGCCTCCGAAGTCATCAAGAAACTTCTCGAGGACCAACAAATCGAAATTAAGGAAAAAGATCAGGAATCGGTGATGACCCGCGTGCGCCTTCGTATCCTCGAGGAAATCACCATCGAAGACAAGGTCAACGAAGAGGTTCGCAACATCCTTACTCAGTACCAGGACGAAATGCGCCGCACCGGTATTTCGTATCAGGAAATGTTTAAAAAGGTCAAAGGCCAGATTGCCCGAGACCGTAAACTCATTTTGCGTTAGCGCCAGGGAAGGGAACGGGAACTACCTCCAAACATGCGATTGAGCCGCGAAAAAATTGTCCGCATCTCTCATCAAATCGTGGAATTGCTGGTGCAAAGCGATGACGTGGTCTTCGTCGAGGATCGCGACACCATTCGTCAGCACATGGTGCAAACCATGACCAATGTCTTGCGCGAGGAAGAGAAAATCGAAGCTGAGGTTCGCAAGCGCATCACTTCCCAGAAGAAGGAAATCCTCGAAGGCAGCGAAGAGTGGGATGTGCTTTTCCGCAAATACTATTCGGAAGAACTGCGTCGCCAGGGCATCTCCGCCGCACCGGAAGAACACCAAAAAGCCGGTCACCGCTAGCTCGTTTTTCTCGCCACGCGCAACTTTGGCCATCTCACAGCCTGAAACCTTGACCAGAACCTGTCATCCTGTGCCCGCGTAGTTTGCGGGCGAAGGACCTCACCTTAAAGTTTTGGTCGCTGTCCCCGGTAGGCGCAGTGGATCGGTTGAGATCCTTCGCTTCGCTCAGGATGACAGGTGCTTTTTGGGGATGGAGACAAGACGCGACGAAAAACGAACGGCGCGCCTCAGAAGGCGAGCCCTATAAAATGTTCATTCGAATCGGTAATCTTGCGGACATGGGGCGCAGCGTGCTGCGCCCTACGAAGAAAAGCGACACGCAAAATCCACCGTGGAAGCCGGAGGGGCTTCTCCTTCCGAAAAAGTCACAGCCTTCAGAATGACAGGGTTCACGCACTAATTCGGTTTTGTCCATGGCTGTGGCAGGAATGCACCTTAGCCCAACAAAAAGGGCGGCCCACCCAGAGCCGCCCGTTGCAACATTCTCGATTCCAAAATTTATTTTCTTATGGCGAAGTCGAGGACGGCGTAGACGACGGCGACGTGGACCCTCCCGATCCTCCGGACCCGCCCTGCGGGCTCGTGCTGTTTGGGTCGTCCGAATCTGGACGCCGCTTCAGGGTCGGCCGATCATCGTCACCGCTCGGATCGCTTTGTCCTGCTTGTCCCTGCCCTTGCGTGGTTTGACCACCCTTGCTCTGTTCCGTCTTGGTCCGCAATGTCGGTTTGCCCGGTCCGCTATCCTGCACCTTGCGGGCAAACATTACGTTGCGCAATCTCGCCTTCACGGAATCGAATTCCGAAGTGGTTACGATGTACTCATCCTTTTCCGGCAAGATGCGGGCGATTTCCTTCTGTGCGGCCTCGATGCGATCGGGAGTCGGCGGATGCGTTGAGAACATCTTCGGAATCGTACCCGGCCGCCTCTTTTCATCGGCCTCGATTCGCTCGAAAAAGGTTACGTAGGCGTTTGGATCGTATCCCGCCTTGTACATGTACTGAATGCCCAGGTAGTCTGCCTCGCGCTCGGCATCGCGCGAAAATTTCAGGAAAGTCAGTGGAATGGCAAGTTGCATGCCTTCGTAGATTCCATATCCCGCCCAGCCATACGGAACGAAGATCATCGCGGCCATCGCACCAATCTGAATCATGTCCGCTTTGGTGGCTTGCTTCGTGCCGTGCCGCGCACACACGTGCGATATTTCGTGCGCCATTACCCCCGCAAGCTCAGATTCTTCCTGGGCCCTCAAGATCAGCCCGCTATTTACATAGAAGAAGCCTCCGGGCAGGGCGAACGCGTTCACTTCATCCGAATCGATCACCTTAATGGTGAAGGGCACTTGCGCATCCGAGTTGCGCACCAGGTTCTGACCCACGCGGTTTACGTACTCGGTCACTACCGGGTCGTCAATCATCTTCGAACTGCGTTCTACCTGCTGCGCCAGCTGTTTGCCCAGGGCAATTTCATGTTCCAGCGAGTAGAAGTTCACGCCCTTGCCGACGCTCCGGTTGCCGATGGCGTCCACATCATCCTTGGAATTTTTCGGATGAACCGTCTGCTGTTGTTGTACTGGTTGGTCTGTCGTCGACTGTTGGCCGGAATTGGAGTTCTGCGTCGTGGACTGACCATTACTGCTTTGATCAGGACAACCCGCGGCCTTTTGCTGAGCCGTCTGCTGCGCTTGCGTGTTTTGGGAAGATTGACTGGTTTGGCCGCTTTGCGAACCCTGGCTCGCTTGCGTGCTCTGTCCATTTTGCCCATTCTGGGTCGATTGGGCTGCCGGGGCGCACGGATTTTGCGGTTGCTCGCGAACGGGGGCGGGATTAGCGGGGGCATCCGTGGATGATTGTGCCAAACTAAGGGCAGGCCAAGCGGCTAAGCTCGCGGCCAGAAAGAAGCCTAAGGCATAGCGCGAAGAGTTGTGTTTCATACTGCCTCCCCCCGTACCACCCGGAGTATACACCCGTTCGTACCTGCGGACCCTCTCAAAGCTTAGGATGTGGGCCCCCCTGCAAAGGTTTCCTGAGCCGGGGCGCGAATGACCACCTGGTAACTCGGGATAGCCACTCCTTCAAGCGACAGTTGACACTTCTTTCCGGGCTATCTACAGTCAATGACAACGATGAGCTTACGAAAGATTCAGATTGGCCAACTCTGGAAGAATCTGGAGAGTGGAGACACTTTTCTGGTAACTCGCGTCTATACGGAAGCTCTTAGCACCATGGTGATTCTTCGTAAGTCTGGCGCGGAAGACGAAAGCCAGCTGCGGCTTAAGGTGGAACGCACCGCCGAAGGTCAGAATATTCCCGGGTTTACCCCGGCCATGGAAGACGATTCGGTTTAGCGAACAAGTCTAGATCGAACGTACGGGCAAACGCACCACGTCGTCTACCGCCATTAACTCCTTTTGTAAGAACGGCTCGCCGTATCGTACCCCGATCATCTGCCCATAGTGGCGCGCCAGCAGCTCCATCATGGAGTCCAGCTGGTCAATCGCCAGAAACACCTTCTGCTTCCGCTCGCTTTTGGCCGGCCGGAACTGGGATCCATACGCCAGAATCGCCCTGTGCCGGGTTTCGTACTCCTTCGTGATGTCTACGACGAACGTTGGCGGCATGCCCTCGAACGATGTCGCGTATAGGATTTTGAACGGCCGAAACGGCTCGCCGTCCAATGGTAACTGCTTCAGCCCCGCCAAAAAGCAACCCTCGTAGGCTAACGTCGAAGCGTGGTAATGGTCTGGGTGTCGCGCCTCCCAGTAGGGGATGATCACGGTATGCGGCCGCAATTCTCGAATTCGCGCAGCCAGCCGCAGCTTATGAGCACGCGTCGGTTGCACGTCGGAATCCGGCACGCCCAACGTAGCTCGCCACGCGATTTTCAAGAGTTTGGCTGCCCGCGCCGCCTCTTTGGCTCGTGTCTCCGGCGTACCGCGCGTTCCCATTTCGCCTGCTGTTAAATCCAGAATGCCGGTCTTGTATCCCTTGTTCGCCATTTTCAGCAGCGTACCGCCGCACGTCAGTTCCACATCGTCCGGATGCGCGGCTATCGCCAACACGTCCAAGTTCATCGAAGCTCCTTCACCCAACTTTTCTAAGCAACGGTCTTTTGTCTGCGTCCGAATTCCCTTAACGCAGAGCAATTCTAGATTCACTCGGCTTTCCCTTCCTACTGAAAACTTAAAACCGAAAACTGAAAACTTTTCCTGTGTTACCTTTGCCACATGCCGGACGATACGAAACTGCTAGGGCGGGTGGCCCTCGTCACCGGAGCGGGTAAACGTCTTGGCCGCGCCGTCGCGCTTCGGCTTGCCCAAGAAGGCGCCGATGTGGCCATTCATTACGGAAAGTCGGCATCGGAAGCTCGCGATGTAGTTGAGCAAATTGATAAACTCGGGCGCCGCGCTGTTGCTTTTCCTGCGGAACTCACCGATGTCCCGGCCATTCGACAGCTCGTCAACCAGGTTGTCGCCCAATTCGGCCATCTGGACATCCTCATCAACACCGCCGCCACTTTTCTGCAGACCAAGTTCGGCGAAACCACCGAAACCATCTGGCACGGCTCGCTCGACACCAACCTCAAAGCTCCTTTCTTTCTTTCCCAGGCCGCCGCTCCTTACCTCACCCAATCGGGCCGCGGCGTGATCATCAACTTCGCGGACATTGGCGGTCTGCTCGGCTGGCGCGACTTTCTCCCCCACTCTGTTTCCAAAGCCGGCGTCGTGATGTTGACCCGCATCCTGGCCAAAGAACTGGCGCCCGCGGTCCGCGTTAACGCCATTGCTCCCGGCACCATCAGCATGCCCGGTGATCCTCCGGAGTGGGAAACCGATTATGTTCGTCTCGCGCCACTTCGCCGCACCGGCCGCCCGAAAGATATTGCGGATGCCGTGCTCTATCTGATTACCGCTGAATTCATGACCGGCCATGTTTTGGTCCTGGACGGCGGACGCACCCTCTGACCTTCGTTTTCCTGCATCGGAAATTTCTCTGGAATGCATCGGGATAATTTCTGTCTCCAGTTGTGCGCCGCGCCGCGCGTGGGTGTATTCTTATAAATTGCGCGTGCAGAAGACACGCACGCCGGGTTCGTCTAGGGACCCGGCTGAAGGGGAAGGGCAATCGCTCCTATGGATCAGGAAACCTTTGCGCCACGCCACGTGGAAGACGTTGAGATTCAGGAATGGCTGGAATCGCTTGATTCCGTGCTACTTTCCAGCGGCACTGACGTCGCCCGCGAGATTCTAGAGCGCCTCCGCGCCCATGCTACCGTCAGCGGCATCGACTTGCCCTTCACCGCAAATACTCCTTATGCCAACACCATTCCCGCTCGCCTGGAGCCTCTGTTCCCGGGGGATCAGCAGCTGGAACGGCGCATCAAGTCTCTGATTCGTTGGAACGCTCTGGCCATGGTCGTTCGCGCCAATCGCTTGGAGCACAACATCGGTGGCCATATTTCCACCTTCGCTTCCGCGGCCACTCTCTACGAAGTCGGCTTCAATCATTTCTTCCGGGCTCGCACTGATCAGTTCGAAGGCGACACCATCTATTTCCAGGGTCATGCCGCTCCGGGCATTTATGCCCGGGCGTTCCTGGAGGGCCGCCTCAGTGTTCAGCAACTCGAGAACTTTCGCCGTGAAACCAAACCCGGCGGCGGTCTCTCCTCTTATCCCCACCCTTGGCTGATGCCCGACTTCTGGGAATTTCCCACGGTATCCATGGGGCTAAGCCCCTTGATGGCCATTTATCAGGCGCGCTTCAATCGTTACCTCGAAAATCGCGGTCTCAAGCCGGTCACGGATGCCAAAGTCTGGGCTTTCCTCGGCGATGGAGAAACCGACGAACCCGAATCGCTCGGCGCTATCACCCTGGCCTCTCGTGAAAAGCTCGACAACCTCATCTTCGTCATCAACTGCAACCTCCAGCGTCTCGACGGTCCGGTCCGCGGCAATGGTCAGATCATTCAGGAACTCGAGTCCGCCTTCCGAGGCGCCCGCTGGAACGTCATCAAGGTGCTGTGGGGCTCGGAGTGGGATCCCATCCTCGAACGCGACACCGAAGGTCTCCTCGTCAAGCGCATGGGCGAAATGGTGGATGGCCAATACCAAAAGCTCGTCGTTTCTTCCGGCGACTACATTCGCCAGTACTTTTTCGGCAGCGATCCCCGCTTGCTCAAATTAGTCGAGCCCCTGCCGGACGAGGCGCTGCGCCGTCTGCGCCTTGGCGGCCATGATCCGCGCAAGGTCTACGCCGCATACAAGGCGGCCGTCGAACACACCGGCGGTCCCACCGTTATTCTGGCCCGCACCATTAAGGGGTACGGGCTCGGCGAAGCCGGCGAAGGCAAGAACGTTACGCACCAGCAGAAAAAACTCAACGAGGACGAGCTTCGCGAGTTTCGCTCGCGCTTCGGCATTCCCATGAGCGACGACGACGTGAGCGAGGTGCCTTTCTATCGTCCCCCGGAAGACAGCGAGGAAATCCGCTACCTGCGCGCCCGCCGCGAATCCTTGGGCGGCTATGTGCCGCAGCGCAAGCCACGCTCCAAGCCATTCGTGAACGACCAAGACGAACTCTTCCGTGAATTCCACGACGGTAGCGACGGCCGCGAAGTCTCCACAACCATGGCCTTCGTGGCCATGTTGCGCAAAATGCTCAAGGACTCGGAAATCGGCAAGCTCATCGTCCCCATCGTTCCCGATGAGGCGCGTACCTTCGGTATGGAATCGTTGTTCCGTACCGTGGGCATTTACTCCAGCGTTGGCCAGAAGTATGAGCCTGTCGACGTGAACACCTTGCTCTACTACAAGGAGGCCAAGGACGGCCAGATCCTCGAAGAGGGAATCACCGAGGCCGGTTCCATGGCTTCGTTTATTGCCGCTGGTTCTGCGTACGCCACCCACGGCATCAACACCATTCCCTTCTTCATTTATTACTCGATGTTCGGTTTCCAGCGCATCGCCGACTTCATCTGGGCCGCCGCGGATATGCGTACGCGCGGTTTCCTGTTGGGTGGTACCTCTGGCCGCACCACGCTTGCCGGGGAAGGACTGCAGCACCAGGATGGCAACAGCCATGTTCTGGCTCTGCCCATGCCCAATCTTCTGGCCTATGATCCCGCCTACGCTTACGAAATTGCCGTGATCATCCAGGATGGCATTCGCCGCATGTACAAAGACGGCGAAAACATCTTCTACTACATCACCGTCATGAACGAACCTTACGCCATGCCCGCCATGCCTAAGGGAGTCGAACAAGGCATTCTCAAGGGCATGTACAAGGTCCACGCCGCAACCAACAAAAAATCCAAGCTCCGCGCGCAAATCCTCGGCAGCGGCGCCATCCTCAATGAAGCTCTCCAGGCCGCATCCCTCCTCGAAAAGAATTATGGCGTTGCTGCCGACGTTTGGAGCGTGACCAGCTACAAATGTCTCTACACTGACGCGATCGAGACCGAGCGCTGGAATCGCCTGCATCCCGATGAGACTCCCCGCGTTCCCTATGTCGCCCAGTGCCTCGGCGAAGAGCAAGGCGTCTTCGTGGCCGCTTCCGACTACCTGAAAGTATTGCCCGCAATGGTTTCCAAGTGGGTGCCCCGTCGCATCGCCACGCTCGGCACGGATGGCTTCGGTCGGAGTGAAGGCCGCGAATCCTTGCGCGACTTCTTCGAAGTCGATGCCCGCTTCATCACCATCGCCACGCTCCACGAACTAGCCCAGGATGGCTTGGTAGGTGAAGCCACGGTCCAAAACGCCATCAAAGACCTAAGCATCAACCCAGAGAAACCCAATCCCGTCACCAGCTAGCCATCACTTCAGCAGCGTCATTGTAGGGCCGCCGTCTGCGGCGGGCCGTTGGTTTGTTGGTCGGCGAAGGCAGCGTCCAAAACGCGATCCCGCTCCCACTCCGTGCTCTCTGCGGCCCCTCGGCGTCCTCTGTGGTGAACATGGCTACAGATTTTCCAGCACTTCTCCCGGCTTGATCTTCCCAGTCGCCAGGTGCGCAATCAACTCCTGGTTCGCCGCCAGAAAATCATATTGGCTCAACTCTTTCGGCAGCACCCACGCCACTTGTTCGAAGGTTCGGGGTGTCAGTTCTCCCTCGCCCAGTTGCGCCGCGTAAAAATGAATCTCCAATTCTTCGGGGAAGTTCGCATATCGATAGCGTACCTGTGCGATCTCCCGGCTTTTCGCCAGCGTCACCCCTAGCTCTTCCTGAATTTCGCGGACTAATGCGTCTTCCAGCTTCTCGCCGTTGCGCACTTTGCCTCCGGGAAACTCCCACTTCAACGGGGAAGTATCGTCTCGCCTGCGCTGCGCAATGAACAGCCGTCGATCGCTGCGTTCGATCACCGCCGCCACCACTTGCCTCATTCTTCCTCCATGACTAAGTGGCACAGGCACTCCTGCCTGTGCTGGGGTTGCTGGTCCTCATTAACTCCCGCTGTCTCGACACTTTGCCTTGTCCGCTGCGATACTGGCAAGCATGTTCAGTTCCACGCTCCTCGATCACTTCCAGCATCCCCGCAATGCGGGCGAACTCCCTGGGGCCAATGTGAAGGTCGAGGTCCGCAATCCGGTCTGTGGAGATATCTTGCAGCTCAGCGCCACTATCGAAAATCACACTGTTCGCGACGTGCGCTTCCTCTGCCGCGGCTGCACCGCCTCGATTGCTTCCGCGTCTCTCCTCACAGAATTGCTTCAGGGCAGGGAAGTCTCCGAACTTTCCGCGATTACTCCCGAATCGCTAGCTGCTTTGCTTGGCGGGCTCCCCCCCGCATCCTTCCACGCGGTTCAGTTAGCCCACGATGCGCTGCGCAGTCTGCTCGAGAAAACTCCGAAGTAGCCGTTCACATCCAGCGATTGATCTGGGCAAAGGTTTCTGGATCGTTCAGATTCACCACACACCCTTGTTCCGGCGTGATGTATTCGGCTATGTCGTCCTTGTGCGCCCAGACCACGCTCCGCGCTCCCTTATCCTGCGGCGCATTCTCCAACTCACCATAAACCGCAGCCGAAAAAATCACCGGGTGCCCCCGGCGCCCTTCGAACACCGGCACGACCACCGGCGCGCGCGTCGCATAAAAATGCTCAATCAATTGATCCACCAGCGCAGCGCTGATCAAAGGATGATCCACCAGGCACAGCAGCATGCCCTCGGTTCCAGGGGGCAATGTGCGTAGCGCCGCCTGAATCGAACTCAACTGGCCCCGCTCCCAATGTTCGTTGACGACTACTTCCTCTGGCGCCAGCACCACCGCTTTCCCGATGGGCTCCGCATGCGCGCCCAGCACCACCCGGCGCACTCCCACTTTCGGGTGCTTCGTTACATCCAACAGATGTTCCAGGAATGGCCGCCCTTGATACGCCAGTAACGCTTTCGGCGAGCCCATGCGCCGGGAAGCTCCGCCCGACAGAATGACGGCGGCCAGCATCGGGTCTTCCTTCTCGTCATTTTTCGACGACACTGCTTGTTTCCAGCTTCAATTTCTTATGCGCTCCAGAGTCTCGGTTCCGTCGCACTGCCACCAGTTCTGCCACAATGCTGATGGCGATCTCTTCTGGGGAAAGCGCGCCAATCTCCAGTCCCATCGGTGCATACACACGCTCAAATTCATCTGCCCGGTATCCCTGCTGCTCCAGTGCTTTGTAGACGCTGATGACCTTGCGCCGGCTTCCGATCATCCCCACATAACGCGCTTTGCTGCGCACTGCCCAAGCCAGCACGCGCATATCTTCCTTGTGCCCTCGCGTCACGATCACCAGATAACTCGATGCATTGGGCTGCAGCTTCTCAAAGGCCTCCTGGAAACTGGTATAGATCTCTTGCGCCATCGGGAACCGCTGCGCATTCGCAAACGCTTCGCGATCGTCGACGACTCCCACGCCAAATCCCGCCGATTGCGCCGCTTTGGCCACTGCCATGGATACGTGGCCACCCCCAAACAAATACACGGTGGGTTGCGGCAAGATGGGTTCCACGAACACCTCAACCGTCCCCCCGCAGATCAAGCCATTGTCGTACGTTGCTTCGTGGTTCAGGTGAAACACCAGCTTTCGCGGCACTTCTTTCTGCATCACCTCTTTCGCCGCCGCCCACACGTCCGCTTCCACGCAGCCGCCGCCTATGGTTCCTTCGCTCGAGCCATCTTCCCGCACCAGCATCCTCGAGCTTTCGAAGCTCGGGATCGAGCCATCCGTATGCACAATCGTGGCCAGCGCGCCGCGCTGCCCCGCGCGTCTCATGCGCACAATTTCTTCGAAAAGATCCATGGCATCAGCCTACGGCCCGCCACTCCGCTCTGTCAATTCTCCTGTCTGGACACCGCGCCGGCGCGGGAGTAATTTGAGGCTAACGAACAGCCTCGACAGGTACCTCCAACATATCGTGTTACGATATGTCTGTCCGCTGTTTCGCCTCGCCCGTAGTTCGTGCTCCAGGAGGTTTCTCATGAAGGCCATTGTATTTCATCAACATGGCGACCCCAGCGTGCTTCACTACACCGAAGTGAATGAGCCTCATCTGCATCCCAACGAGGTATTGGTCCGCGTTCATGCTTGCGCCCTAAACCACCTCGATTTGTGGGTCCGGCGCGGTTTGCCGGGCGTCCCGATTCCCCTTCCTCACATTCCAGGCAGCGACGTCGCCGGAGTGGTCACCAAGATTGGCTCGGAAGTCCACACCGTCCATATCGGCCAAAAGGTGGTTTTGGCTCCGGGTGTTACCTGTGGCAAATGTCCCGCCTGTCTTGCGGGCCACGATAACCTGTGCCGTGACTTTACCAA
>Ga0335072_10001104_pt1 | contig 45727 bp, 42 predicted proteins | sample Lox_Sample_21_FD_206725 | JGI IMG/M metagenome (GOLD analysis project Ga0335072, IMG submission 206725) | Soil microbial communities from Loxahatchee National Wildlife Refuge, Florida, United States - Lox_Sample_2.1 | ecosystem: Environmental > Terrestrial > Soil > Wetlands | place: USA... | reverse complement strand
TTGAGACAAATAAGGTGGTGATCACTAATTAATTAATTGAAACCAGCGAAAAGTATCGCTAAAAAGAGTTTATCGTTGTAAGCAGCATCGCGCCATCGAGTTTTGACAGTACAGAAATTGCAACGTGTGCTAGCCTTAGCCCCCAAATTTCTGACTCTCTTTTCATACCTTTAATAAGATCATTGAAATGGCCACGTTTACCATCGCTATTCCTTGGACTCTGTCAGCGACATATTGACAACGGCGACGACATTGCGAGGATTGGTGCTGAGCAGCTAGTTGACGGGATGGATCTCAGCAAGCAGTGGTGTGACACAAACCTTCCTAACGCCAGTCCAAAGGTTCTAGCTTTTGACCTATGGGTTGATAGCTGAAAAGGCAGGACGAATGGATCCTTTCTCCGGGAACAGAATTACTTGTTATATTCCCAGTGAGTCTGACGCTCAGCTGTTACGACAACTTCCAGGATATCATCTATAACGTTATTTCGGTCGTTCGGTGATAAAAGGCTAGTTTTAGCGCTAAAAGGTTCGTAGGCGGCACCACGTACAGGTCGCGGAATCGGACTTCGCTGCCCAAGGCTCAGGGACAAACTTCGTCCGCGGGAAAGAGAGGCAATGGCAAAGCCACAGACTGTGGCACTTACATGGCCAGCCACTATGCCCAAATAGAGCATCTTCATATTATGTAAGATAAAATACAGTGTAAATTATCGAGGCCGATGCGCCGACTCATCTCACCCTGACCGGGGATCCTTGATCGCTTTGTTCAGAAGTACCTATCGCCCACGCGACGCCGCATGACGCAGCGGATCAATACCGCCACGCTGCTGACAATAACTGCTCAGCGCGGGGGAATGGCTCGGAGCCCGAGATCAAACCGTTCTATGAGTCTGAAAGACGAAAAAGCTCGATGGTGGTGCTGTGGATCGCAGTGTCTTGTTGTAGCGTGAGACGAGGCTCTCCGCAATCAGGCGGGGTCGGCGGAGACGCAAAGGTAATTTTCGGAGAAGCAGGGGTGAGAAATATTCAGAATTGGGCCGCTTCCTCCAGAAAGACTGACACGTCTCGCCGATAGTCCAGGAGGAAATCGAGCAGTCAGGGCCACCTAAAACAGCTCCAAAAGCCGCCGTTTAGGCGCACGAAGCCACAACACCCAGCTTTATTCTCGGGGTATTGTTATTTTACCAAGGAGAATTTCGCGCTTATCCTTGTCATTGAATGCTACTCCGGCGTCAAGTCCTTCTGGCTCGTCGTCCAAATCAAACCCTAGCCTTTTCGCAGCAACTGTAGCCGCACGGCCTTGAGATTTATCAGGCATTGCACTTGTCAATTTCGTGTTCCATTCACTTACCTATGACCTTCTGATCGGCGCACATTCTCATGACGATCCACGCAGCATCCTCGGGCTCCGCAATGGGCATTCCTAGCTTTTCAACGGTATCAACGAACTCTTTGGTCATCGGAGTTCGCACCCAACTGGGTGCAATCAAGTTGCATCTCACAGCTGGCATATTGTCTCCGAGAACGCCTGGAGCTCCGCGCAAGGCCCTGAATATGCCACGCACGCCCCATTTGGAACCAGCATAGTCTTGAACCAGAGTCATGGATGAGTAACCGGCGAGTGAAGATACGTAGACGATATGCTTGGACCAGGAAACGTCGTTGCCGGGATGGTTCTTGAATGCCCAGAGAGCAGCGTGAGACGTCAAATAAACACCCGTGAAGTTGACATCCACGACCCTAGTCGGCGGTGGTGTGGGATCTTTGGGAATATTGGCCACCCACCGGTTAGAGCCACCTTCGCCCAGGCCGGCAGATGCTATGACAATGTCGACGGTCTTGCCAGGTGAGAAGTCGATAGCTGCTTTGAAAGCTGCGATTTGAGAGTCCCAAGACGTCACATTGGTCTCTACAAACTTCGCGCTAGAGTAACATCAGCCTTGGGGCTTGACTACAGCGTGTGCCCGAATGAACTCACTGCTTTCCCTTGGCTGTCAACTCCTTCTCGAGTTCCTCACCATCTTTGACGTTGACATCGGCAAGGATGACATAGACTCTGATTCCAAATTTTAGATTTCCAAGCTTCTGCGGTCTAAATTTCAACTGAAACGAACCCGGCCTCTGCAAGTGCTACAGAAAATGCTCGCCCCATGCCTGTGGAAGCTCCGGTAACGACGGCGCTACGTCCCTTCAGACCCGAAGTATCATACTTCTCACTGAAATCGATGTGCGTGCTCTCTGCCGCGCCATTTCTGCTGTAATTTCGGTGGAACAGAGACATGATGAATTCTTCTTTGGATTTCGTTATACACGGAACACTTTCAACTAGTTAGAATCAGATGGTGAAATTCGCAAATGATCACCCTCGGGACTACCTTCAGACTAATGCGGAGTTATATATGCCCCTCAAAATGCTACTTAGATGGGATTTTTGGCCAAGCCTAACGTCTGCAGTGAAGAAATGGGGTAATGGATGCGATCTAACGTCTCCGAGTAACCGGTCACTAGGCTCAGGTACCCTCGGCAGTAGTATCGTGGCGAGCTACTCTCTGCTAGTGGTAATCTGTGATAGAGCTGGCGTGGGGAACTCCGCAATGCACCGCGGGATGTTAGCTTGGTAAACACGGTTCGATTTCCATGATAGTGGAAGCGCTTTGGATGAAACGAAGAATTTTGGAGAGTCTGAAGTCGTCGAATATGTCTCCTGAGCATTGCAAATCAATCAACAGCAAACCTTTCACATACACGAGCCTGCTTTACTTCCAGACACGACCAGCGAATAGTCGCCAATATGAAAGCATCAGACATCTTCATTCTATATACTTCCTGGCATATTCACACCTAAAGCTTGTTCCATTTGCCTCTACTCTCCCTTTCGGCTGTCTCTCTTTGGTGCTCGCGCTCACAAGCTTCACCGTAATGGTCTTCCACGCCCACCGTGCATCCCACCGAACGTGGTGCCAGCCATCCGGTTTAGTACTTTCCCAAATGCTCCGAAAACGCGACCGGCTGGTGACTGGTGCATGAGAGATACTGCTTGCACGGTTGTGCTCTTGTTGGTGTACGTGAGCCAAGGCCTTTCTCCACTATTCTGGCCGTGACAACCGAAAACACATTGAGGCAGCGAGGAATCACAAGTACTTTCATGGCAAAGTGATGGGTCGTGACTCTACAATCGGAGCCATTTCTCAACGTTATCGGCTTGTCGAGGATTCGGCTGTAGCCGAGGAGAACCTCTCGCGATGTCATGTTACCGCGAAATCGTTACCATCAAAGTTGATTCCTTCATATTCAGGGTCATCTGGCTGTTGTTGAAAGTAATTGGAGGTCCATTGACTATTTTGTGGTTGCCGATTATTCGTCTGTTTGGATCCACTTGGAGAATGCACTAAAGACTGTAAGTTGCCAGCAACACAATGGTGGAAGACACACTCACATCCAGGTCTGTTGGAATAAGGTGCGTACATCTGACGCTCATTGACCTGTCGCTGCGGCTTTGGTGCAAGAGGAGTGCCATGTCTGGGAGTTTTTGACGCTTGTGGATAAGTCTGTGCTTGAGGAGCCGTTTCTCGACCCATTGAGGCTGTCGAAGCCTCTCGCAGAGTCTGGATCTCTGCCTCAAGTTGCGTACAACGTTCTTGTAAAGCGGAACTTCTTTTTCGCTCTTCTTCGATCGTTTTCTTAGCTGCCTCGAAGTCCGACTTTAGCTTATCAAACTCTTTGCGAAGCTCATTATTCGCATTGTGCGTTGGTACGTCAGTGGCCTGTTTATTGATGTTGATAATTTTGGCTTTCCGAAATGGTGGAGAAGGGGGTACAACGCTCGGTAGCGGTTGATTTGACTCATCGCCTTCTATTCGCATCAACTCCAGTAGCGAAGCTCTGCTTTCGTTCAGTAGCTGGTTCTCTAACGAATTGGAAGTTAATTTTCTCTGTCGTTTGTTTGATCTCTTCGATGAATCGGCGTCGTCTTCGGATGATCTCGGTTTCTTGATCTTGTCCGGGTTTCTCGCCTCCCAATCGGCTCTCCGTTTGGACTCTTTTCGCGGAGGAGGTGCGCGTTCCTCATAAGTTCCATGAATAGGCATGTGCTTGTAAATGACATCAATACATTGGCGTTTGGACGAAAACTTGATGCTCAAGATTCCTTTGCAATCGTAGACAGGCTTGTGGGCCCTTTTGCCGGCAGAACCAGACTTACCACTGGCGACTCGGTCCTTATTGAGTAATGAGTCGTTGCAATAGAAAGAAAATCTAAAGGCGTCATCCTCGCCACTCCTCCAACTGTTATGAAAGCTGTATCTGTAACCATCCACCTTTTGAATCGCCGCGACGCAAACCTTTGCGATAGCACGCTGTCTCTTCATTGTGTCTTTTCGATTGGATCCCACGGGTTGTAGGGCATCCAGGACGCTTAAGGCGATTGTGGCTGGCGTATCATTCTGTCTCGGGTCATTCGAGTCTGCATGAATCACGACGTTCGATTGTGATTCCTCCTCTCTTGTCGGGTCTTGGACCAAGAACGAAGCGCCGGCCCATATGGTGAGTTCACAAGCGGAATGTTCAGGTTCGGCGGGAGGGTTGTGGAGATAGGATCGGAGATTGCGTTCTAATTCTTGCAGGCTGGCACATTCGAATTTGGACGTGACCGCGTGGGGATCTTTTGGCTGTCGGCCTCGAGACGCAGAAGACTTGTGGGACCACGATGCGGTTTGGGAAGCCACGGCGAGGTGGGAGCGGGAGTGAGGCGTGCGCGGAGGTTGAACGTCTGGAGGCGAGCTGCCATTATCAGCGGCAGCCATAAATTGCTGCAAGATGGTGGGAAATGGGGGTTAAGTCGTCATTAGAGTGTTCGCAGTCGAGTATACCCAGCTCATGAGAACTGGTGGATGCGCAAGGGACAGCCTTGCTTTTGGCTGGTGGGTGGGCTAGAGTAGTGCCTACCTTAGCGGCGATGCAGGTGGAAACCCCATTGCCCCTCCCCCTCACCCATGTCACCCGTGGCATGTAGCGTCTCATTCACCATGCCAGACCTGCATGCCCGCCGCACGGAGATTTATCCATCGATTATCATTGCTAAAGCTTGCTTGGATCGAAAGTTGCCACTCGATCGTCGAGAATCACTTGGGGGGTCGGCTGGTAGATGGTCGAAGCTACCTATATGTTGGAGTCGACACCTACACTCTTGCCGTGTTTGCAGACGCTGATTCGTCCTCAAGCTACCTTCTGTCTCAGGTCAATATTTTCCCTGTTCCCAAAATTGATTGAGCGGTCAGCTTAAGAGATCGAATTCGCATTCTACCCACGCTGACCACCAGCTTTCGTTGTACAGTACTTTTTCACCCTAGCGCTGCTTCATACCATTAGGATCTCGCCTGGAGATACGAGGGACGGACGACCTTTCAGCTCTCGTCACTGCTCCGCCTAGATTTTGGCGAAAGCTCCGTTCTTCAGCCAATCGTGGCTCGACCCAGCCGCCATCAATCCTCCACTTGTAAAACTCGAGCGCATGTGGCTACATCCTAGTGAAAGAAGCAAACAGGCCGACAGATAAATAGGTGCCCTTCTGGCCACCATCTGCGCAATCGTTAAGCTTGTCTAGAACTTCAACATCGACTTTCAACATGAGTTTCGGAGATACTGGCCACGGACTCCCACTTGGCACGAGGAGGTTCTCTCTCGCCCGCCCGCCAACCCAAAATGGTGAGATATAAGCTTGCACCCCAGTTCCAGCTGTGCGAAGTCGATTAGAAACCCCTCGTTGCGTTTCTCTCTTGCGATTAGACCTCGTTGTTCACCGCCAAGCAGGCAAGGCTGTTATGGTGGTTGGGTGCGCGGCGCAAGCTTTGGAAAGGCGGCATTCTGCGCTGTAGCCTTCGAAATGCATTCCCTTGCCTTCAAGAGAAACAGAGCAGAATTACAGACCTTTACGAAATTTAATCTTCATTGTGCAAGCTCAAGACGATGTCTTAGTGCGCATGATGTTTTTTGTAGGCTAACGTTTGTCGCATAGAGATGAATTCGGAAATCCACCGCCAGTTCAGAGATTGTCATGAAGGCCACAAGCCGCATGCTGGATTGGACGCAACTCGAGCGAGCACCGGTGTAGTCTGGACTTCTGAAAGAGCATATGAGCATGGATACATGGACGATCCGAAGGCATGGGCCAACTTGGGTCAAGGTGCTCCTGAGGTCGAAGACGACATTCCGGGCTGTTTCATTAGGCCCAAGACCATCGATATCAGTGAAACTGGCCGAGAATACGGTCCAACCGCTGGTATTAAACCGCTTCGAGTTGCTATCGCTAACCTCTACAATGAACATCACCGCAAGGGTAAACCAAGCCAGTACACCTGGGAGAACGTCTGTGTCGTTCCTGGAGGCCGTGCAGGTCTTGTTCGCATCGCCACGGTTCTGGGAACTTCCTATCTCTCGTACTTCATTCCAGATTACACCGCGTACTCAGATCTGATGAGTCTCTTCCGCAATTTCGCGGCGATTCCGGTGCCTTTGTCGCGAGAGGACAACTACCACATCCATCCGGATAAGATCATTGAGGAGATCGCACGTGGAACATCAGTCATTCTAACGTCAAATCCTCGTAATCCAACTGGCCAAATGATGGTAAATCCTCAGCTTGCAGAGATCCAGGACCTCTGTCGCGATCGCGCAACTCTCATCATGGATGAGTTCTATGGTGGATATAACTACACCACCGATTGCGATGGCACGGTTATAAGCTCGGCCGACAACATTATAGATGTTGACAAGGACGATGTTCTCATCATTGATGGGCTCACTAAACGATTTCGACTTCCAGGATGGCGTGTCGCTTGGATCATTGGGCCCAAGGAATTCATCAAAGCCATTGGCTCCTGTGGATCATATCTCGACGGAGGCACCAATGTTCCATTCCAAGAGGCCGCTGTCAAAATGCTTGAGCCTGAATTGGTTCGCACAGAGATGCGCGCTCTACAAACCCACTTCAAGATGAAGCGAGACTATGTGGTGGGTCGCCTTCGAGAGCTTGGATTCGACATCAAAGATAAAGAAGTTCCAAACAGCACTTTCTATCTCTGGCTTAACCTAGAGAGCTTGCCGAAGTCGATCAATGACGGTCTGAACTTTTTCCAAGCTTGTCTGGCAGAGAAATGTATTGTAGTGCCAGGAATTTTCTTTGATCTCAACCCGTCCAAGAGAAGAGATCTGTTTGATAGCCCTTGCCATCGTAAGTTTATGGACAGCGACTTGTTTTACCTTCAACGCCACTAATGGATATAGACTACGTCCGACTCTCGTACGGCCCAAATATGGATGTCTTGAAAGCGGGTCTTGACGCCATCGGTCGAGTCGTCCAGAAGTGAGATTCAACTGACGTTCAGTCCCGAAAACCATGCTGACAGACATTTCTAGATACACTGGCCGACCTTCGTTGGTTCTGAACACTATTTGATGACAGTGGGTAGGAGAACATGTTCATGATGGTTATGAAGTCAATGCAGTTTGCAATTTTATGTCATTAAATTACTCGCAGATCGTATCTCATTTCTATATCTCAAAGAGGAATGAATCATAATTAAGATATTCCTCAAACTCACCGTCCTCCAGAACCCCAGTTTGCTCCCCTCCAGATGGCGACGACGACGCCTCTTCCGAGCCTCCCAGAGACTCATCATTCCCCTGCCATTCTGGCAAGGTCAACCCGTCCAAATGGTTCCCGGACGCGACAGTGGCCTCCGTTCCGGAGCCGTCGAGAACCGGACCCTCCTGTTCCTGGTCGGGCCAGGGATAGGTGAGGGCAGGAGCTGCTGTCGATGTGGTGGCCTGCTCCAAGGCAGGCCACCAGTGAGCCGCAGCGGAAGGTGCTGTCGGCGGGATGGTCTGCTCCAAGGCAGACGAGAAAGGGGAGAGGGCGGGGGGTGCTGCCGCCGAGATGGGCTGCTCCAAGGCCGGTTGTTCGGGAGCTGATGACGTCGGTTGGGTCGACGACCCGGCGCGCTTCCGCTTGTTGGGTCGCAGCGCCTTTTCGTTTGGGTGTTTGGCGGCCTTGTGGCGCGCCAAGGAGGAAGGGTCGGTGAACTCGAAGGTACAGTCCTCGTACGGGCACTTGTCCTTCTGGTCCTTGAAGTGAGTTCTTCGGTGCACGGTCATATGCTCGTGCTGGTTGAACTTCTTGCCACACATATCGCAAGAGAATTTACGATATGGCGTGTGCCTGGCCGTTTGGTGTCTGGCCATGTCACACGGCTTCGATTTTTGGCAGGCGAAAGCGCACTGCCGGCCGTCTTCAAGCATGAAGGGACACTGCCACCTGGTAGGGTCGGCAGTGGGAGTCGGAGATCCTCCAAGGAGCCTGCCGTGGCTCGAGATGTCTTCACCATTAAGCTTACACTGGCAGGCTTCCTCACCCCTTAGCTTGGGGCAATCTTGTGCCGCAATGATTGCGGATGGGAGGTCAGTGGGTGATCGGCCCATGACGAGAGAATGTATGGTGAAGGGGGTTCTGGGAGTAGATCGGGTTGAAAGAGGTAAAGAGTCGGAAGTAATGGCGGTAGTCGCCCTTGGATACGAGTGTGAGATGGTTTTTGAATCTCGATCCTATGCTACTTGACATGACTTGGAGAATTTCCATACTTTATGTCCGTTCTACTTGATATCGTTAGTGCAAACATCGATATCTTCCCAAGTTCACTCATCCCAATTCTGTCTACATTTCGTTGGCACCTCGTATTTAATCTTCTGGTTGACCTAGGAATAGATATCTGGTGGGTTAGGTTTTTCATATACCTTACCAATGGTTCAGATCCAAAGGGGCCGGGCCGTACCGCGAAATCAACGTCTTTCTTCAGACCGCCCCACAACATCCGAGTCACAAGAAATCGTCTGAATCCAGCTCTAATAGACGTTTACAGCATGGTTACGAGGCCTAGAATCGCATAAAATGATGAAGTAAACGGCAGCAGAACAAGAAGAAACGGTTGGCGAGGATGAGAAATTCGATGAATTGGGACGGATAGATCATACTATGCATTCGACTCATCTTGATTCGCAGCTGAAGGAGCATCATAGACTGTATGTCTGACATGGTTCTCTACCACATTCTACCTTGCTTCTGCCTTGTCGATGAGATCCTGCCCAAGGCCGATGGGATCGAATTGGTCTTTTCCACCACGTCTCCGTGCCCAGACAACATCTCCCTTCAAGAAGACAACGGTACCACCCTTTCCATTGGCGCTCGCCGTGATTCTGAACAATGGAAGCCCGGTCACGGGATGTGCCTCGCGCAGAGGAACCAGCATGAGATCTTCTTGCTCGCACCATTCCTCAACGACATCCTTGAATGTGATTTCCTTGTCCACTCTTTTTGGTTTCGTGACCGGTTCTTCTGTAGCCCTTGCAGTCCACCCGTCTGTTTCTCCCAACGCAGTTGCAGAGCGGAGGTCTGGCATGGGTAACGTATCGGCCCTCCCGCCTCTCTCTCGAATGTCAAGTGCCTCGTTAACCAGCGCGTATCCCTTGTTCCACTGTTCCTCAACGACAGAAAGGTGATTGACATCCTCGGGAATCTGCGCCTTCCACCACATAATCCACTGTGATATCTCGTCATAGATTGGCTCACCGCTCAACCACGAATGCAGGATGACCAGCCACTTTGGGAAAACCTTGACAACAAGCAACCGGGCCAGAACCGTTGGCGCGAAGAAGCCCCTCCAAGCCAGCACGGCCTCCAGCGGTTCCGTGTTTTGGTCCGCCGGATTCACCTCAAACTCTGCGTCCAGCAGCGCCGCCAGCCGTGGCAAGAGGTGGGCTATGAGTGAGTCACGTAGCGTCGGCCCCAGCACATCCCGCCAGGCGTCGAGCCCCGGGATGGCGCCGCGCGACAGATCCCACGAATCCAGCACCATGCGGAATTTGCGTTTCACGTCGGCCATAAGGCCTGATGAGGACTTTGGATCTAGGTGGTGTGCGTCGAGGTGTGGCAGCCAAGGAAAGACCCAAAGGTGTAATTGCGGCGTTGCATGCTTCTTTTTCAGCGACAGTCGAGGATTCCACTCATTTACGGCTTTAGAGAGCTTCTTGACGATGAGATCATCCGTAAGGCTAGATAGAATGAAGGGTGGAAGGAGTGGCTTCCAAGCTTCGAGAAGTGGTATGAGACTTGAAGGATGGTGTGGATTCCAATCGTTTGTTATAGTGGAGCGAACTTTAGGCAGCCAAAGCGTATATATAAGAGATTCGTATGGAGTCGTGGACTTAGGAGCGGGAACAGCATCAAAGTCGTCGTAGCCTTTTGTAAGTGCAGTCTCATCTCGGTTGATTGCGAGGAGTGGACGCAAACGCTCCAGGTAAGATACAAGGTGATCAGGCTCTTCCAATGGATTCCAGCTAGCCATTTCCCGCTTAAAAAGAGGCTGAATTGCAGAAACAGCAAGCTTGGACAATGTATTCTCTAGCACACCGCCGTGGTGACTTTCAAGTTGCTCAAGACGAGATATAACTGCCTCCCATTGACTGGTAGAATCGCCATGTAAAGAGTTTGCGTTGAGATCGAGCTGCTCTAATGCCTCGACTGCTTCAAGAGCTTCGTCCAATGCAGCAAGTTCTTTCTCGTCTTCTTCAACCTCCTCTTTCAGTTGCTGGTCTTCCATTGCAGTAAACTTCTTCCTCGCTTTTGCTTCGTTCCAAGCATCCGTGAAGCTCTCCAAGTCGCGTCGCGCTCTTTTGGCCAATTTCTCAGCTTCTGTTTCGGCAGGAGGCGTCTCGCGGCTGGGTGTCATTAACCCAGAGAGTGTGGTAAGAGTTTTGTGTTCCTTGCCGGTTGCATCGATGATCGACTTCAAGACGTTTGGCACTCTCAGGCCATCGGCAGCCGCCTCAAACTCCGCCGCCGTTCGATACTTGATCTTTGGCTTTGAAAGTCCTGGTTTGTTGTCAGTAATGTGAAATCCAGCAGTTACCATGGAATCTTGCTCGCAAATTCGAGCCGCTTGAACGAGAGACCATATACCTGGTGTGCTTGTCCCACTGGCGGATCCAGATTTGGCGGCAGCTTGTCTCTTTCGCCTGGCCTTGCGCTCTTCCTCCGATGAATCTTCGTACTGTTCTCCACGCTTCTCAGCCTGTCTTCGGGCCTCCTGTTTTGCCTGTTCTGTCTTTTCCCTCACGGCACCCACACCAACACCCTGAGGTCGCATCTTCACTTCGATGGGATTCAGCATGCCATCTCCGGACTTTCCCAAGCCTTCACCCTCTTTGTATCCCATCTTCGCCATCATGCGCTGGGCAAAGGACATCTTGGAACTTCCGCCGCTCGGGGGGTCAGTCTTCGCAGCTTTGCGACTATCGCCATTTTCGAAGTCGGCCTTGCGTTTGAAGGGTATCCGATCCATGACGGAAGGGTTTGGACTCGTGGCGGAGCTGTGAAAGGTAAGAAGCACGAAAAGAATCGGAGTTGGGCTTAACTCTGAGTCGATATCATATTTTTTGGAAATGCTTCAATCGTTCATGACTTGGTACTTGCCTCACGTCCTTGGAGCCTCACAACCCTAGCCCTACCGTATTTCCGTGTCGTGCGGCTTTCAACCCTCGGCAGTTCGTTGCTTTTGCTTACATTTCTTGCTTTGGTTCCCCTGTGCACCAGCAAGAACCAAGTTTACGCGTCCAACAATTCTTCGCTGCAGTTGGTCCACTGCAGGCCTCGTCTTCCAGTAAAAAACGAACAAATCCTAAGGCGCCTCTTCACTTGCATGAGACCATTTTTCGAAGGGTCGAGATAGGCAGTTCTGCCAATAAATGTCCCGCCCCTTGGCAAAACGGCTTATCGAAACTATAATTGGCAAAGTGTTTGCCATCCCGATTTCCCAATCCATGCCGCCCTTGAAAAAGTCAACAACACTCCCGTGTTGGCGTCCACCTTCGCCTGTGACTGCAGTCACGTCCATCACCTCGCATCTCCCCAGAAGTGGGGAGAAATCCATTCGTTCGCTCAAAACCTCGCACTGTCCTCTTCCGCTCCTTTAGGGGACGCGAAACCAACCATGCTGAGAACGGCCTCAAGCGAAGGAGCCGTCCAGCTCCAACATCCCACTCCCGACCTCCAGTCATTACAAGGCGCTTATGTACAGAATGTCGAGAGACTTGAAGAGACGGCCGAACGGATGAGCACCGCGTCGTCCGACATTGGAGAAGAGATCAGAAAGATGCATCTTGAGCAAAAGTTGTCTGACAGTCGTCGCTCTTCCATGATCTCCGCCGGCGTACAAGAGGAAGAAGTCCAAAATACACGTTCAAGGAACCTTTCCGCAAGTTCGTTTACCAATTCCATTGTCGAGGTGAACAACGCCGCTCGTTATGGTGGATACTCCCCTGGTGGATACATTTCCTCACCCAAAGGCTCCCTCCGATCCGGTTCATGGTCCCAAGTCTCAATGACGCCCTCGATTCCCCGCCAACGTTCAATATCGAAAGGTTCGCGCCTGGGTCAGATGGCTAGCCTAGATGATGATGTGGAAATGGTACAGTCTCCTGTCGAAGATGTAACGTTGGTTGGTGGCATTCCACAGCTATCCGGCCTGCGAATCAGTACGGATGACACCTTCGCCACAATGTATGAACAGTCGTCACAACAAAGAGATCTCCAGGAGCAGCAGACTGAGGCTAGAGTTCCAAGTGACGGCACCTTTACACACTTGTACAACTCAATGGTTGGCGCGAGCAATGCGGCTCCGCAGCTATCTGCGCCACGAATTCCCAGCGACACTTCATTTACCGATGTTTACGACCAAATTGCTACCGAGATCAGAGAGCAACTACACGAAGCAGGTCCCGGAGGCAAGACTCCAGACATGAATAGCTCAATCCAAGCGACACCTGTAGAGGAACAGCACCCATTTGCTGCGCCTGTCGGACTGGCGAGTCAGCCTTTATCAAATTATAGGCGATCACAATTTCTTACTGCCGCTCCACTTATTGACGACTTGGAAATGGCAAAGCGACTGTCTGGACTTGCACCCTTGGATGAAGAATCAGAAGAGCCGAGAGGTGCCCTTCGCATTCATCGCGCTGAATCTATGGATGGGAGGGAAATGGCACGAGATGGGGGTTTTCCAGACAGACCCGCGACGGCTGCTTCAACTGATACGTATCAGCAAGCACAAACGTTGTTCCGCGACTTCGATGGTGCACATTATGAACCTAGCATTTTGGGTAGAGTTCGTGAATCAACCGCCGCTTTAGGTGCCAGAGCATCGATGTTGAAAGCGCCCGACCGTGGAATTCCACCACCACCTGCTCCAGGCATGGTCTTCTACCCTGCGCCGGTTCCTCGGACTCTTAATTTGCCGCAGAGGATTTCACAAGTACCCTCTGCGGCGATACAGGCGAAACATCGTACACAGATGTTAAGCGGCCTCCCTGCCGACATCCGAAAATCCGCGCCATGGCTCAGCCAGGAGCAAGGAAGATCTGTAACAGAAGGTGCCGCTGGAGACCGACGCAGCAAGATGAGCATGGCCAAAATGGCTCCTCAACTTAGAGCCAGCATTTTCTTCGAGACACCTGGATCCAGTCAAGAGGTTGAGATGATAGATGACTCCGCTGTCGCCACTCTCGACGATCTTCTCAATTTGTCTGCAAACGCTCCAGTCAGCGCTTTCACCGATCATCCATTTGTCGGTCGTCTGGGAGCAGAAGTATATCGCAAGGAAGGTGGAGCCAAGAACACATCCGGACCTTCGATGCCAAAACCTGAAAAGGCTGACAAAAAGAAGAGGCGAAGCTCCATCTTAGGGCTTCGACGAAATTCAATCTCAACGACTGATCAACTTAGAGAGGAAAATAACAAGACACCACTTAAACTTCAGAAGAGGCTCAGCCGCTCAAACAGCCTTGGTGGACTTTTGGATGACTCGGCTATGGCTCGTGGTTCCGACGGTGAGATTCTTGGACTCACAAGGACTTCCGAAGCTACACCTGAACGTGAACAAGGTGAACGCGATGTGGAGAACGAGTATCTTGATCCTGAAGATTTCGAAGAGGAAGAAGACGAGGGTGATGAGCCTGAGTATGCTGGTCCTCCCACGACGCTTCTCGCAGAACTCCAGCAGCGAAAAGATCGACAAAAGCTTCGAAATCGTACAGCAGCCACCGCCTTCCCGAATGGCATGCATGCTACTCTTCTCGAAATGGATGCAATCGCTCAACTACAAAAGTCAAAGAGAAAGAAGGCTCGAGTCACGCTTGCTTGGGAAGATCCTGATATCAGTGCTGCCGCCGATGCTGCTGAGAAAGATGATGAAGATGTTCCGCTTGGAATGCTCTTCCCGACGAAGAATAAGCGTGACCCAGCCGACTGGAATCGTCCACTTGGTTTGTTGGAGAAGAAGGAGTTGGAAGACAATGAACCTCTAAGTCGAAGAAGGAATCGTTTGCTTGGCGTTGACATGACAAGGCGGACTCCAAGTCCGCAGAAACAACTTCAGGAAGCGGCGGATTCAGAAGACGACAGCGAACACGAAGGCGAAACTCTTGCACAACGGTCTCGAAGACTCAAGAATCAGAAAGAGCTTGACAAGGCTATGGGAGACGTTACTGCAAGACCTGTCAGTACCGCATTCTCCATGGAGATGCTTGGTGAACTCGGCATCGTCGATGAAAAAGCTAAGGACGAGAAAGAGGGTGACGGTTCTCCTGCAACGAAGTCTGGTGGCTCTGGAGAGCAGCCATCTCCAAATCGCTCTGGAAGGGACACACCTGATGAAGAAGAAGAAACGCTTGGCCAACGACGTGCTCGTCTACAGCGAGAGGCACAAGCACAGGCGCGCCGTGTTAGTCGAATGAGCCTTGGACCTGAAGCACAACTTGGAGATGAATTGGCAACTGGTAATGACGCCCGTCGTGCATCAACCATGCTACAAACTCCTGCGACGACACCACCTCTCCGCGCATCGCATAGCATGGCCGATCTCCTCCAAGCATTCCCCGCGGGCAAGTTCGAAGCTCGAAAGATCTCCAACGAAGCGCTCACGTCTGCCCTTCCGCCGGGAAGTCTCTTGGCTCAGAATGAGCAAAAACAGGCAGCGCAAAAGGCTCGCATGGACAATCATAATAACCGAACTTCAAGCTACGGCTTTGAACCGCTTGTCGACATCTCCGCTGACCAGCGAAAGAGTATGTATATGGGAGGCATGTACAATGGTGCAAGCGGCGCTGTCCCCACAGCAGCCGATCAGGGTCTACTCCTCGCTGCACAGGAGAACCAACAGGCAGCAATGATGTACGGTTATCAAGGCGGTTTCGCGTATCCGTTCAACACAGGCATGCAGAACTACCCATACGGCAACACCGCGTTCGCACAGAGCGGCTACGCCATGGGTATGGGCATGGGCATGGGCATGGGAATGGCCAGCCCGTTCGGGTATCCGGCGCAGATGATGTACGGCCAGGCGCAGCCAGCCATGGCTGCAGCGGCGCCGCAGCAGCAGCACCTGTCAGCGGGCGCCGGCGCGGCACCGGGCATTGCGGGCACCATGACGAACCCCAACGCTCTGCTGCACAACATGGGTGGCGCGCTGGCCGGGCGCTCCTCCGCCAACTTGCTCGATCCCGCCTACCACCCGCACCTCGTGCGCCAGAGTACCATGCCCGATATGCACGCCTTGCAGTACGAAGCGTTTATGGATCAGAAGGGTCGTGATCGCATCGATGCGTGGCGACTGGGTGTCCTGTAGTGAAATTGAGCTCGGAATTGCGGATCGCTTTTCATTATTTCTGTCTTAGCGTGGATTCCAAAATTCGCCAAAATCATACAAATACCGCTGCCTGGACAGCGCATGGGTTTGTTAAGCACAGCATCGTTTGGGATTGGCATTGGCATGGGTCGGCGTTCTTGATCAGTGTCTGCGGTGCAAGCAAAGCGCGACGCATATTACACAAGCGTAATCAGCCAGTTCTTTACTACTTATGAGGGTCTGAGATCCCGGTGTATGGCCATGTTGTCACACCAAACATAGCTTAATTGAGCAAGGCTGCGTTTGCGGCTCCGAATTGGGTTTCCTTCCCTGTTGCTACTCCACAGTGGGTTGACTTTTCGTTAGCATGGTTAGAACATATTGTAGACAGTTCTACCATACTAATGCCTCTCAGGATAGCGGTGAACTTTTTTTTAACGTGGATTTCTACGTCTATCAGGGTTTGACATTTGGTAATGAAGCGTTCGACGTTTAGTGCTATCCATACGCTATGGGGAGAACTTAGTACCTTTGACGAACTACTATGACCAACGCACATACGATAAACTTTGACATTAAGAAGCTCTAAATCGCGAGTTCAAGCATAACCATAAATCTTCCTATATTGAACGCATATAATTAGTCACGGTTCCACACTCAGTATCTTGCTCCGGCTTGTTTCAGTGCAACTGACACCCTGTCTGTAGCACTGCTACGCCATGTCGCGAGTATGGGCGTCGATCCATTCTTGTCCCGGACGTTTGGGTCAGCGCCTGCTCCGACAAGAGCCTTCACCATGCGCACCTGCAAGTCGGGCCCAATCTTGCTTTCGGTGACCCGGAAGAGGGGCTCTTTTCCCGTTTCGTCGCCCTGGTCCAGGTTGGAGCCGGACACGAGGCACTCGTGGACGCGGATGATAACCAAAAGCGTAGGGAAAGGCCCATTGAGGGCATGGTCGTATGCCGTCTCGTCGAAGACGCCCTTACTCCGTGAATCGACTCCCGCGCGCATAAGATCCCATAGGCCCCGTTCAACCTGGTGGAGCTTCCGGGATTCTACGTCGCGTGCCTCGTCGATGACAGAGATCAACAGATGGGGGAAGCACCTTGTCAAAGCGGGTTTCTTTAGGTCTAGGCCAGTCTGGACGAGTTTCTCCACCGTTTTCTGGACATCGAATTCAGGAAAGAGTAAAGACCTCGCCGGTGACAATTAACTCGAGCAAGGACTTTCCCAGGGGATCTAGGGCGTTTGGATCGGCGCCAGAGCCGGCGAGTGCTGCTAGCACCTCGTAGTAGTTCCAGGTCGTTTGACGCTCGGCGGCGAGGAGAATCGGTGTTTTCCCTGCATTGTCTGGAATTTTGGGGTCTGCACCTCCGCGACAAAGTGTCTCGATGGCGATACTTGCTCTAAAAACATCGCTTGTTGCGAAGTGAGAAAGTACCGTTCTACCTGAATGGTCGCGCGAGTTGACATCGACACCCAAGTCAAGCAGATATTTGACGACGGTTATGTGGTCATCTTCGCTATACTTTGCCGCCAAGGACAGTGCTGTCCTCCCCTCCGAATCGACTGCTGAAGTGAAATCATCGTGCAGTAAGAGGGTAATTCTCTGACTCTGAATGGTGTGTTCCTCCACGTACCTTTGGTGGGTCGAGGCTGGATCGAACTTCACACGTCTTCTCGTGTCGATGTCGCTGACTCCCAGGAGCAGCAAAAAAATATGAAATTGTCCAGCATTCAACGAAGCCTGCAATGCTGTAGGGCCCGAAGAGGTTTGGTATTCGGATCCACCCCATAGTCAAGGAGCTTCCGGACAAGATTGGGCTCATTTATCACGGCAGCCAAGTGGAGAGTCGTGTAGCCCGCTTCGTCTCGGCCTCGGAGGTCGAAGTTTCTTTCCAAAACAAAAGAAACGAGTTCGGAACTGCGTGGGCTTGGCTTGTGGAGTGCCATATGAATGAAGTCGTGTGCTTGCTGGTGGTCGAATGTACTCGTCTTTTAGAGCAGCATTTCTAACATTTCCGTTCGATTCCCATACCGACTCTGTCGAGAAGCTTTGATTTGAATTGATCGGAGCCTCTCGAGGCTATACAAACCTAGGATGCCCTGTGGGCCTACTCGCCCCTCATGCTGCTTGTCTCCGCCACTTTTAGCTTGAATAGCAATCTTGGACAATAAGGCTTGAGTAATCTCGTAGGAACCGCTCTCTGTGGCACCTGCAAGAGGGTCGCAGTCTTCTGCATCGGTCTGATCGACATCAATCGTCTCCTGTTCGAGAAGAAACTTGACTGCAGCCTCGTGCCCTGCTTTTGCAGCGCAGAAAAGCATCGTCCGGCCGTTCTTGTCAACGGTATTGATATCATACTTCTTTTCGACAAGCTGCCGGAGAACCGGTGGGACGGCATCGTATGCGGCAACGGCCAACTGATATACATATCCATCATGTACGTAGTGGGTTTTACGAACTGTGAGCACTTCTTTCCACCTCCACTGGTTGTATTGCCAGAATACATCTGAAGGAAAATGTCAAGCCTACTGAGGTCGCCCTCCAGAAGGTGAGAACTCCAATATTCGCTAGAGTAGTCACAGAGCGGAAAGTCGGTTAAGAGGTCGCGAGTGTACCAAAAAGTGTCTTGTGTGAACCCACCGATCGGTTGCTTACCAGAAGCGAGTGTATCAGCTTCCTCTATCCTGTAGTCAACTTCCATGAAGTAGCCATACAGAACGGTGGATACCTGGCGCAAAGATAAGTAGCTCACGCAAGCCTTCGCGATCTCGAAATGGCCTTCTGGAAACTCCGTAGCGTAGGCTTTGGAGAAGTAATCCTTGGCAGTGTTGTGAACAAGTTGGATGTTAGGCAGCATATCGTCGCCTTGCATCTCCAGAACCAGTAAGCCTTGACAAGCCGAGATGATGGCATCCTCATCCGGCAAATCATCTGCGGTGACTGCTTCCGCTCCGGAACCAAGGTTCATAATTGCTAGTCCATGTTGGAGTCCGATCAAGCTCAGTTGCCATCGCGCCGCAAAGACCCATAAAAGTGCTCGTTCTGCCCGGATCTTGTCGCTCATTGACTGCTTCCGTATTCTCGTCATCGTTTCTTTGTATGTGTCATCAATTCCAGATGGTAGGTCTTCGAGGGCCTTGCGGATCTCTGTTCTCGATGCTGCTGTGGCAACCATGTCCATGTGGAGTTTGGCCATGAGGAACCTACAGCATAGCAGAGTATGGCCAGCGAAGGTATCACAACATACGACCCCGAGATTTCCGTACATTCCATCGGCTTTTTTGATGATTTTCGCCGCAATATCTTTACGTAGAGTCAAATCTGGCTTAAGCAGCTTAGACAGTAGTTTGCTCTCTTCTATTCGGCCGTCCACGAATTTCGTGATGTCGTCATCTGTTGCTCTGATCTCGACTTTCGGCGACTCACAAAACAGGCTGTGAAATTTCGAGAAGGGACGCGAAGTACAGAGGAATCGGACGTCTGGGAATGGCAGCGCTTTGATCCTGTCGCTGATTTGGTCCTGTACTCTTTCGCCGGATTCATCTAAGGCGTCCAGGATGACGAAAACAGTCGGCCACTTTATCGTCTTATCCTCGACGGCAGAATACAGCTCCCGCAACTCGGGTGGTAGCTTCTTTTTGGCTGGAATGTTTTTGTAGAGATCCCGGACTTGAAAAGGTATCATTGGCAAAGCCGATATGACTTGCTAGAAAATGCATCTTTCGAGGTTGTCCAAGTGCTCTTCGTCCTTTCGTAGATAGTTGCCATACAGCGTCGCGATGCTGATATTTGGATGGTCGACGGAGAATTCTTTGCTCAAATACTCCGATACGATCGCCCTTGATTGTTATCTCAGCCTGAACAAAGTGCCACGAACGATATACTCGACTTACGCCATCACAGTCTTCCCGGCACCAGCTTTGATAAGGTCAGCAAATGTCGTTACTATGTGCCCGAGTTCTTTCCGGCCATTGGAGACATACGAATTCCATGGCACCAGAGAGTTTTCACCTTGCCCGATATCCAATCTTTAAGGAGAGAGTTCTCCAGGATCCATGTTCCCGTTCCTTGTCTCCGTTGGCTCAGAATCTCCTGGTGCCCGTATCCGAAATAGAGGGGACAGATCCAATTTATGACCGCCCTAGACTCCTCGTCCTTCTGGGATTGTTTCAAAGCTAGGAAAGCATGGGCAAAGAGAGTTGCGACAGAGGTAGAACTTATTATGCTTGAAGTGCTTCATACCTGATTGGGATTCGTCTATGGTACCCAGCATGATCTTCACATCAACAAGTTGTGTAAGGGTTTCTTCGAGCTGAGAACGTATCGCCTGAGTTAACTTCCTGTTACGTGTTAGTGTTCCGAAGGAATTATCAGGCGTCAATTGGCATCACTTCACACCGGTTGTCATTTTCCAAAGCAACGCTCAGTCTTGACTTTTGACGCTCAATGATACTCAGCATCTTTGCGACTTTCGCTATACTGGAATAGCCAATTCAAGGAAGTGAGAATAGTAGTTTTCGTCAGCTTCTTAGCAAGGAGACCGAGTGTTTCTCCGAGAATTGTCAATGGTGCGCCAGCTCCTTTTAGTGTCTCCATGGTGTTTGCCCATTCCTTACCGTTGGCGCCATTATATTCGTCCTCGAGACCCTGGAGAAGACTTTGGCAGGCCAATATCTCGGCTTTGAGAATAGTCCTATCTTTCGTGGCTCCCTTCGCCTCCGCGATGTACTTGGCCACCTTGACACATAGCTCAATAAGCGAAAAATCCGTTTCTATCCCTTCGACGACCTCCATGATGGCGGCAACTACAGATGTCGCTGCATCGATGTAGCGCTAGCGTGTTGCAAGGCTCGAGCGCTGAGAAATCTGAGCGGATCCTTCGTTCCGGCCTTATACGGTTCCTGAGATCTAGTTACAAAAAGAGCTATAAAATATTCTTGTCTGACTAACTAGAAGCTAATGTATTGATGTACTCAAAACCTATGCTCAAAGGAGAATAGGATTGTTGCGTGAGAGGAATGAGCTGAACCGCTCTTTTACAGAGAGCTTCAGATCGAATCTGGAGCCAAAACGGGTGTCGTGCATACGGAGCACTACTCACTTTGCACCCTCTGTTTTTCATTTGCAAAAAAAAAAACAGAAATGAACTTTGTGTGCGGTGACTTTATTCTCATAGCTATATCGCTAACTTATCTCCCAAGGCCGAATCTTCCTGCCATCGGTAAGGAGTAAGATTTGAGTACAAAAATTGTACAAGAACCTCGATACTCTACGTGATCTTTTCGTCTTATTGGCAGCTTTGATGGTACGCAGAATATTCTTCTCCCATGGCTTTAACCTAAGTGAGCCGCAATGGTCAAAGCCAAGGTAACCAGCATGCTGGATACGAGCTTTCAGTGGGCTCGGATCCGCGTCTTGTTCAAGCAGAAATTGCAAAGATTCAGCCGTCTGAAGTCTATCTCCATTTCGGTGGCTCTGGTGACGCGGCGACAGATGAAACAGCATAGCACTAATAATTATCTAAAGTCTCAAAGGCCGCCGGTATTCGTACACCCCCTACTATATTTGCGCACACCCCCTACTGGGTTTTTGCACACCCCCTGCCAAAATTATACGCGTATTCGTGAGCACCTCACGCGTATTCCTGAGCTCACACGTCATTCTCAACGTCAACACTTACTCGGAAATCGACTTCAACCCATTTTTCGCTCATATTCACCACATTCTCGTCAATATTCATATCTTCACACTAATATAACCATTTTAAACGACCTGAATGGCAGGTTGACCCTTTTTCGACAGGTTTTCACACTAGAGTAGTTTCGGCGGTAAACTCTGTCCTGGGGCGCCCCTATTCGGGTTTAGCGGGGCGTTTTCGCCTGCTTTAGGTATAGTGGCCACTCCGCGCCGTCGTTTCTCCGGCATCGCCTGCGCCGGTGACTTCCCTCAATCTGGTCCATTTTTCTCTCTTTAAATCATCATCCCCATCCCGCTCTTCCCACAGCCCTTCCTTCTTTCTCTCCTCGTCTCCCTTTCACAGCCCGGTCACACTCGAACCGCCTGCTTCAGCCGCCCGCGCCATTTTCAAGGGTTTCAATGCAATCCGCCTCGCTTGACCTCTTGTCCTTGCATCACCCTCCTTCGCTTGAGCGCCGTTGACTCGCTCGCGATCAATCCACCTTCGTTCCTTTGTCGCTCAGCCTCCTGCACTTCCGGCTCGCTCCTCTGCATAGCTCCAGTCTACACAAGCTCCTTGTAAAGAGTTGGACCACATTGTCAACATAGAGAGTGAGGTGCTGTGACACCGAATCCCGCTCTTCGCTCTCCCTCTCCTACTTAGCGGTACTCTTCGTATGGACCACATTGATACGCTGCAATCACAATCTGCCGAAATGGATCAGCCCTCGAACGATCTCCACCTCTACCCTCCGCCGAACTACCGTCAGGCCTCTTGGCCGTCAAGGTTGCTTTGCAACTTTCCGGCCTGCCGTTCGCTATCCCCGGGTTAGCGGCGTCTCCGATGAATCCTTTCATCTTTCTGGGAACACAAGCCATGAGGCGGAGCGCTGTTGGTCATGTGGATTCATGCAGGCCGTGGTCGCGTTGCAACCGAGGGATCAGCTTATGCCACATTACTGTCACGGTAGCCCGGGATCGCCAGGAGGCGCAATGAAATTGCAACGTAATGGCGCCGAAAGCGAAATACCACGGATCATGCAAGGCGGCCTGGCGGTCTAGCCGACCGTCGAGAACGCCTCGCTCTCCGCAATCGCGATGCAGAGAAGGTGTGGCGAATCATGGGTATTGCCATCTTGCAGCCTTTCGAGCACACGACGTTTCAATTCCATCCGGATCAACTCACTCAAGTCTACCGCAAGCGCACAGCTTGGTGCAGGAGAAGTGTTGACTGCAAGGGGATCAACTGCCGGGATTCGAACAGGTTTCCATACAACAACATGAACGGCACATGTTGCGCACTTGAGCTCCATCCACTACCGGATCTTCCATCCGCGTCCGCAGGACTTGCATTACTCCGATGAAGCAAGCCCCTCGTCAGCTATACGGACAAGGGGAGGACGGGCCACACGCAATCACCGACCCGCGTCTACGTACGTTCGTTGTGCATTACGGCGCCTCGTACACTTGATTTTTGCGTCCATCTGACTATCGTGCCGGTGACGCGTCCCTTGGCACAGCGGCGTGCTGAGATTCAGCTCGCGCCTCTCGACCTAAGCCTCCTTTTATCACAGACTGCCTTGCATTATCCACTGAATCGACATCACCCACCGACTCTATTGGCGGTCAGCGGCCACGCGCTAGCAGGCACTGAGGGCGGAGCTTCATCCCAAGCGTGCTGCTCGCGCTATGATATGGGGCTATGGTTCCTTCGCGCGGAAACAGCAATGCAGCGTTAATGCCGCATGGAAACTCGGCATTCGCACGGATGATACTGACTGCCGAAATTGCGATGAAATTGCGCTGGTCAGTCATGGCGTAGCTTGCTCGGGGACAGTCAAAGCCCAATGTGAGAAAACGAGGGTTTGTGCATAAAAGCCAGCTCTCCCTGAGGCGATTTTCTCCTCATTAACCATTGCTCCTTTCCAATTCGGACCGTCCATTGTCAAGGATAGTACCTGTGACACAGTCATCGAGCAACCTACTTCCTTACTTCCGCACTCCATCAATGGATTCTATCATATTCTATCCTCCACCTGTCGACGCTCTTCGTACTTCTAGCCTTAGTACCCATTTCTCAGCTTATTCCCAGGCGAAGGCTGCTTCACCCCGTGTTTCGCTGACCAGCGTCACACCGAGAAGCCGACAATGCAGCTCTACTCCTACGGACATCCCGAGAAGAGTCTCTTCTCAAGTTTCTCCGGACGCCAAGCAGCCTGGAGCAGCTTTCATGAAACACACTACTGGACATAACCCTCTTGCCAGCAGTGGTAGGCAGATCTTTGGCATGCTTATCTAGAACTGAAGCTGAAGCTGAAGCGTAGTAGATAATCCCATAAGCGCAGGGCGTGGTGGCGTTTACAGTGAAGATATTAACAACCACCACACCGAGCATCGCAATGGCCCTCAGCGGCTCGAGGATACCGTGCCGGAGATGCCAAAACACCTGGCGAAGTCATACTCTCGAGGCGCGTTGCCTGGGCCAACACTAGCAACGCAAACCGAAGTGAACGGTGATCCGGAAGGCAAAGTCTGTGTTTCCACAAATCCAGAACATGGGCATAATCAAGGTAGCGATATTAGACGAACATTTTCTTTGCGCGAAGGTCTGACGTGATTCACAGATCAGCCTATCCTGGTGGATGATGACGACCAAAGAGGCACCAATAATGTGGCACTTACCAGCCAAAGTCTTGCTCACCGCGAACGACGCGGTGTGACGGGAGATGAGTTGAGCACTATTCAACAAAAGGAGGAAGGAACGAAGTCGAAGACCGCTAATCCAGAGCGGACATCTCAAGAGCAACACGCCACTGCTGCACCTAAGTTGAACTGTGAAGATTCTACGGCTGTCGAAAACAGGGAAACATCGAAAAGTATGTCCTGCCGGCTTAGCACATCTTCAATGCAGAGAATGCTAACGATTCCTTAGAAGATTGCGCAGTAGCTGAATCACCAAGCTCTAGGGATATGGGCGATTACGTTTGTCGTCTTCCCGAACAGCAGCGTGACCAGTATGCGCCATTGAAGAGGACGGATTCCCGGCAAGGCGTGGAGAGTGTCGCACGACGCAATCCAGGGTCTCCTAAGCAGATGAATCGGCAAGGTACCAAACGCAAAGCGCCAAGTTCGTCAGCTGATGGTGGCCGGCCTACCAAGCAGGGCCACATTTCGACCATACTGAAAGATCTGGTGAAGGAGAGTGATACAGTTGTCCCATCATCCAAAAGACGCCGACAGAGGATGATGAGAACGCAGCCGCAAAATTCAGTTTTCGGTGTGAAGGCAGATGCACTTGCCTGTGTCATCGGAACTGGACGGCGCCGCAGTCGACTTCCACCACTGGACGCAGAAGACAACCAATATGCTGTCGATTGTGTGCTCGCATGCTATGTTCGGGAGGGTCGAAAGAAGTACGTTGTCAGATGGCTGGGCTATGGAGAAGAGGATGATGAAGAGGTTGACGAGGACGACATCGAGGAGTCTCTTAAACAGGGAGTTGAGCCAGTCCAGGCGGAGTGATCACCCACAAATAACCAAGGAAGCGAGAGGCGCGGCAGCATTACTCGATTCATGTGCAGAATTGTAGGCTGTGGCATGTTACGCGTTACCGCTAGAGCAGGTAAGGGAGCAGAACCACGGTAAAGAAGAGACACCATTCACCACTATTTATCAGGCTCAAGGACATCTATTTCATCTGGCGTTCTAGAGTTCATTTCACTTAGTCAAATCGAGTGCTTCGAATGCTCCCATTCGCATACCATAGCAACCCTCAGTGGGTAAGTGTTCCGTCCGGTCTCAATACTCATCGCAATCCACCTTGCCCTTTGTCACACGCAGCCGTATGCTCAAGCAAACCGAATTCTTCCATCCTCAATTCCACGCAAAAGCTGCTTAGATCGCTGTACATTGTAAGTATCCATGAGGATTGCTGGATACAGAACGTTGTTGGCTTTCATTCTTGATCGGTGTTCGCATCCGATGCCTTCTGCTTGCAAAGGAAATCCGCTGGTGACTTCCTAATCAGTGGTGGGTACAGCTTATCCTTATGGCGGTCAGAACAAGTAACACGCTCTACATGAACAGCCACGTACCATATCTTCATCCGAAGGAACCCAGCGTCCACTACATGAGTTATACATGTAAGATTTACCTTTCCGACGCGCGAATAGGAAAACATCAGCATGATACTCCCTGAGTTCGTCACATTTACCAAGCAGGGTTTCAATTCGCTTTGCGAAGTTCTCGTTCGTCCTATCTCTTTTCTTTTTGGCAACCCTCTTCTTGTTCGGCGCCATTATTGTAAAACGTCGCACTGTGGGGCCAAGCTACAATAACTTACACAGCATACAGTACGTCCTCACACATTTGATGTAGCTATATGTCTTCAATGGTCCCAGTTTCAGTCCCATCAACCATCAAGCTGTTCGCGGGATTAAGCTTATTATGGCGTGGCTGGGGGTTCTAAAATTATTGGGAGCCGATTTTGACACCCCCCTCCCCCCAAAGACAAGGGCGAACGGGGCTGCCATTCGCTATTTTAGTTGCGTCAGCCGATGATTGGCGCATCTTTCCAGCTCGACATCTCACCTCGACATCACATCAACAGGAGGGTTTACAGCGAGGTCAGCCTACTAATTACTCTCTATTCCAGCAACCGCTTCCAATTCAAAAATTTCGATACGTGGTTGAGGTTCTTGAGCCGGACAGTGATGAAAACAGCAAGAGGTGGCGCAGCTTGGCAACGTCTAGAATATTTCCATGGCCAAATCCGCGTTCGCTGTTGCTTCACGCTTCAACCTGACCGCCGCCCGTGCAAGCAATGCTCTGTACTCCCACTCCGAGCGACAGTCAAGATTCTGTCCCAGTCAAACCAATGTTGATCCTGCTTCGCAAGCTTCGCAACGTACTCAATACCGTTTGTAGTCCACTCACGTGGGTACGGAATGAAGCTTTTCCCTGAGCATTTTCAAATCAACCAACTCCTCTGAGAATGCGGTCGAGAAGCACAGGGATATGGCGGCCCGCACAAAGTACCGTGAAACCGACTCCCAATGCGGGAATCCCGTGATGAAATTCGCCGGCATCTTACCGCTTCCACAAGAACAAACAACTGGTTGACCATTCTCTGTAGACAAAGGAATGCACGACTGACTGCGGTATTCGCAGCGAGCTAGGTGCGGCCACGACCGACAGCGTTCCACCATCGCAGGCAGATTCTGCTTCCACAATTGCAGCTCATCAGCGTCGACCTTGATGTGGCAAATCTTTCGGCTAGAAAAGGCTCTGAGGAACGGGCCTAGTTGCGGCATGAGTCGATTTGTGAGAGGCAGCACTGCGCAGTCAAGGACTACAGTACAATTGCTGAGGTCGAGTTTCACACTGCTGATGAGGATGATTACGTGCACACCGCCACCTGTAGGGTTATTCAGGGTGGCAAAGTCTGATTTTTGACCTTGAAGGCCAGTAAAGTGCATGAAAAGCGAAAATAGCGAGTCTCTGAACGCGAAACGAACGTCGCTCTCGACGCTTGTAGACGTCGGCTGAGTCCTCAGCTGGCGCTCCCTCGTGTTGAACATCCCGCCGGCATGTACGTTGAGCCACTGTATCTCGGCTTTCTTCGAGATATCGATGATTGGCAAGCAGTCTAGGTTTAGGCGCGACAGATTCCATATGAGTGGAGTGTGTCGGGCCAAGAACACTGGATAGAGATGTGCTGGGAAGCTTTTCCAGATTGTAGCATCCGCTAGTGGCGCTTCGACCTCAATATACAAAGACTTACGAGCGATTCTGGTTTTGCTCTTCATTCTGACCACAGGTGCCGGGAAGTGAAAGGCGATTGGTATGGATTTTGGACCAACGGTTTCAAGGAAAATACTTGGCGACCTCTGGGTTGTCTGTACTGCGCCGCCGCTTTGCAATGCCTTCTGGAGATCATCGGAGAGTATTTGAAGCCGGCAAATCAGAGTAGTCAATTTAGCAGTAGCAGAGTCAGAGTCAATGTTCGCAGAGATCTTACTACTGGCAATAGGTTCTCCTGTGCCAGAAGCCGATTGTCCAGAGTGTAGGAATGGCAGCAGAGAAGAAGTGTCACCTTGGTTTGGCGGAAATCTGGTGAAGAACACGCTGCTTTCATCTCCCAAAGTTGTCTCGAAGATATTCATTTCCGTTCCAAGCGTGCCCAGAAAAGTGTGTGCAGCAGCTGGGGTGCTTTGAATCCCAAAGGCGATCTTTGCAGCTTCTGGATCCAGCAACAGCGTCCAGGTGGGAACCAGAAACGATACGATGAGAGCGGAGCTACCGCGCCATCGGAGCTCATCTTCTATGATGGTGACTTGAAATGAGTGGCTGTTTCGTGTCCCAGTTGTGGAGAGGTTGCCAAAAGAGACCTGCACCACAGAGAAAATGTTCTGCCATCTTTGGGACTGGTAGCTCGGAGACGATTGTATCACACAGTGCATGATAGGACTCCCAATCTCTGTGACATCAACGTTTGTGATGACTTTGATATTCTCCCTTGGAACGATCAAGGTAGCACATAAGATGGGAGGAATATTCTTCCAGTATCTCAGACCTCCTGGAGTGGCGCCAGTTAAGTTCGATCCCATCGGTGATGACGATAATGCGGGCACGGATAGCACGCCATACAATTTCAGATACAGATATAGCTCCTGAATGTAGTTCAAGCCCATCAAGACCGTGTTATCGGTCTCAATGAGGTTCAGAAGATGGCCCATCATCCTCTCCCAGTCTGTCTCGACGCGACTGCGCACAAAGCGCAGAACGAGGGCGAAGCTGCCTCGATGGAAGCGCGGCATTGAGTGGTTTGACAGAGACCGTGGACTGAGATTGGAGAGCAGAAACTGGACGTTCTCGTGCCGAAACATGTTAAGATACACCTTATGCAGTATCCGAGCCAGCCCGAGCTCATCCAGGTGCAGCCTGACTTGAGTGTCTAGCGCTGGCGATGCTAGTCCTGCAGTTGTTCGTCTCCAGGTCAACTTGATGGGCATCTGTTTCATTTGGGAGTCGTCACCTGCTGTTCCACAGGTTGAATCCAAGAGCAAGTCGTCGGCGGAAGAATATGGCGATGAATTGGCCCAGTACTCGACAGGGAATAGACCCATCAGCGTCGACATCGTCGGAAAATGCCCACACATCACGCTATTGATACGTTCTTGCTGAGACCCTTCTCGCTGTACCAGATGCTCAGTGTAGAGACTGGAAGAGCTACTATTGCTCAACAATGGTGCAACAGCAACAAGCAAGTTCAAGGAGCCGACATGGTCGATGAGATTAGAGGTATCGATTACGTTGAATTGTAGCGGTGCGGCGCCCGCTTCGGCGTAATCAGGGCCGTTTAGTACGACTGGATCAAAGTGATAGGAATCGCGATATATATTTGCGGGGTTGATTCTCGTGGTGTTCACATGCTGAAGCGCATACGAGAAGCTAATCGCGTCGCCTGCGAAGAACCGGATGGCCGTATCCTGTGCTGAAATCTGTCGAAATGCCTTCGTCCAGGCTTCGAATTGTACTTGTGCGGCCTCAACGACCTTGAATGGGAAATCCCTCTTGCGCATTGACTCGGAGTGTAAAGGCGACTCCTTAATCAGTGGAGAGTACGCAGTGGCCAAATGAAACCCGAGTAACGGGTCTGTGCCGTAGTGGAGAGTGGACGAGTCGGTCACAAACATTGGGTTAATATGGTCTGCCTTTGGTACACTGGCACATTTCTCGTCCGTCGTACCGTCATCCCAAAAATGCTGCGCAAGCTTTGGGGCGTCTGTGATAGCCCTGATACCAGCAGGAGCTGCAGATCGCACTTCAGAAAGGGCAAAGGCTGAGTCTCCCATGTGCGCCTTCCGTGACTTCATAGCTCTTTGAACAGCCGATTCGGCATGCTGAACCCAATATTTGTGCCTAGGACTGTTCATTTCTGGAACACGATAGGTATTCCACACGTCTCTTACTCTCTTCATTGTACTGCTGTCGCAAAATCTGAGTCGCCGGCCATATTTGCCATCATGCCAGCTCTTCAGCGACGTAGCGAGGTCATAGAGTTTGGATGCTTGAGAACTCAGGAGCTCTAGCGATGCATCATCTAGGTAGAGATGATAATAGATGCTCCACAACTGCGAATTGAGGGCACTATGTTCATCGTCCAAGGTGAGGCTGAGAAGTAGGATATTACGCGCTGACGCATAAGTTATCAGTCTCGTGGGATACAAGATCAATACCGAGGACGGATTCCATACCAATGGTTGCAGCTTCGATGTCGCAGCAAGTCACATCGGTTTGTCGAGCTACACAAGGCGTTAATAGACGAGCCGAATTGAGATCTGGATGCTCGCTGACTGAGATCTTGATCGGTGTAGACGGTGAACAGAACATTGCGAATGTCGCCGCATCCCAACAGCAGGACATCTGCAGGTTCCTCTAATGGGAGATTTCTAGTCAGATGAACCGCGGAGGTGTTGCCAACCGGGTAAAAGTAGGCTACAATATCAGTGACTACGGGAGCATACATGATTTATACTTCACAGTATCTCGTTGAGTAAATCCAAGAAGATAGCTGCGAGGCTAAGCCCTTGTTTGTAGTTTGCTTGCTGAGTTCCTGTGAGACTCCACGCGACCAATTAGGATTTGCCGCATGGCATTTTCGGGCTCCTGCATATGTCAAGGTGGGATTGGCAAGTGAATTGAGCAGAAAGTTGGTGAAATCATGTTGAGAAGTCATGTTACTACGAGATCAATTATGTTTCAGTGGGATTGAGTTTCATTTACGGAGCCGAAAGCAGGTTCACACCACCAAAAATTTGACTCAAAAGCGCGCTATCGTTTTCATCCCCCGGGCACGCGAGAGGGTAGTGGAGGTAATCTTTGAACGTGCTCCACTCCTGAAGAAACATGTTTTTCAGATCAGGATCTTTGAGAAGCTTGCAGCATGCTTTATGACCCCTCTCGCTCCAACCAGTAGCTTGACAGGACTATAGCCGAACGAGTTAGATAACTTCAATTGCCATGCCAGAATGAGGTTTCCATACCTTGTTGCAGTACCAGAACAAGCCGCATCTAGAGCACTTTTGATGAGATGTAGCCTTCTCGTCACATCCTTGACAAGTGCGGAGACCCTCTTGAATGGTCGAATATTGTTGTATCTTGTCGCTCAGACTCAATAACTCATTCAACGAAGTTGGAAATATCTGGGTAAGGATTCAGTCTACTAGCACGCATTAGTTACCATTGTATCAAAACGTACTTTGATGTTGCTCTGAGCCTCATGACGGATACCTTCTGTCATGTCCATAAACCCGTGATGCTCTGCATAGAGTATTGAAACTGTATATCCTTTCCGCAAAAGTGCCCGATCAAGCTCCTCGCCTCTTTCATCTGTGTAGAAGGCGATCGGGAGCTGATGGCCGGCCTTGTCCTTTACAATAAGCCGTAGACGGAGTATTGCCTCCACCTCAAGAATCTCACCCAAGAAGCACCAATGTTTGACAGGGGAATAGTGAAAGCCATCCAAAGTTCCAAGATACTCCATGTTGATGTCATTGTCCCCGGGAAGGTTCTCGAACGAAGGGAAGGTATCGCTTCGAAAGTCCGCATATTGGCCATCGCTTACCCGCTCTTCCTTCCAAAGCCAGACTTCATACGCATCCTTATCAAGTCCACTCGGAATATCGATCGCTGTTGTCCTCCACTTTCCGGTATAACCGTAAGCTGGGTGTTCACACGGATCCTTGGAGTAACTTTCCATCTTTTGCACGGTTCGACTATCCTTGCCCTCCATTACTGTACGATTAGAGGCTGCTCTTTCCGCAAATATTGATGCTCTTGCCAGGTCACCATGCATGACGGCAATCTGAAAGGCATCATAGTATGCTCTCGGGATACTCGCATCGGCGATGCCTTCATTATCGAGGAGGGCTAGCAGCTTTCGTATGTTACGCAATGCTTGCAATGGCGCAGAAATTACCGTCATTCCATTCCCGACCAATTCATCCAGCCTCTTGATCTCGTCCAAGTTTTTATCGCTCTTATGGCGTTCGTCGGTTGGCAAAGAGCATAGGCTGCACGAACAGGTGAAGCGAAACGATGACAACAAGGCTTCGTGCCGTGCCCGACGGTTCGGACGGTCTGTGAGGTAGAATATAGTGATCTCCTCTCCCTCTGAAATGTCGCGGAGGGCGTGAATCGTCAGCTTTTGGAGATCCTCGTTCCATGTATTCTGGGCATTTTGGATACAGGAATGATTGATGCGCGACGAATCCAAGAATATGCCACCTTCAATAGCATCGGATCCGAGAGGTAAGGCATTGGTGCGAACTCGTCCCAGCTCTGGGCCAGATTCACCACTGAATGCATTATGCAAGGCAAGAAATTGCTGTCGTTGTTCTTCATTGAGGCCAGTTATTGTCTTCAAGGTGGTCTCATGAAGCCGTTCTTTGGAGCTGCCGCCGCGGGGTACTCTGAATAGTGGAGGTTCGCAGATAATCCGCGTTCCTTTAGAAATAAAGGTTGCAGCAAGGACGCCTCGACCTTTGCCAGCGATCTCTTGTATGGTATACAAACACGCTGCCATGATGCTGTCTAGTGTTGGCATTGTTTCGTGTAATCCTGCTAGATTTTCAAAGTTTTGCTTGGAATTCGTGGCATGCTGCAACTGGCTAGGGCAATTGTTACACAACAGGCTGGTGGACTGACTTATGCCTGCAGCTATAAAGTTTTCCAAGAGGCATTCTAAACGTAGAAAGGCTTCATAGATTCGAAACGTCGTAGTGTCGGCCCAAGCTACAGTACGTACGCAGTATATGTCGTCACACGTTTGCTGCTGTAGTTATACGTCTCCAATGATCCCTGTTTCGGTTCCCTCAATTATTAAGCTGTCGGTCGCCTGACGGTTGGATTAAGCTTATTCTCGCAAGGCTGATTGGAGTTCTAAAATTAATGTTTTCTGGGGTAGCGGGGGAAGAGGGGGGGGCCAAAATCGGCCCCGCTCCCACCAAAGACAAGGGGGGACAGGGCTGCCTCTCGCTATTTCAGTTGCGCCAGCCCAAACCTTTACGGACAACTTTCGGCTCGTCACTAGAGAGACTCGCCAAAATCTGCAACGATGTCCACGAATTCGGAGGATGTAACACTATCTTCTCAGTGTGACCTGTTAAAACTCTTCGAACAGGAAGCAATTTACGGTATATACAGAGCCATACACGTCCTAATTACAGAAATCAAGACCGACATTGGGATAACAATCGCAAAGCCGACCAAAAGCGTCATAATTAATTGGGTTGTTGAGATGATTTGTCCAGGGTGGGAAGACTTGTTATGGGCGGGAAGGTTTCCGCCCTTCCCCGTAGCTTGTTCCCCTTAGCGCCCTCCTCGTAGCGTCCCCTTCCCAGGAGGCTACCCGTCCTCGGCACCCCATCCTCTTAACTAGTTCCGGGTCGCTAGTTTTTCGGAGCCCACTCACAGTAGCGTACCCCTCCTATTAGCCTTCTCTCATTAGCTTAGTACCCAGAGCCCAGTCCCAGGTAACGTGCCCCTCCCAGGAAGGTTTTCCTCGGTTGTGAAGGTTCACGTGCGATGTAGGGTCAGCAGTGACGCTGGAGAGGACGAGGGTAACGGTACGATTAGCCTCGACTATATCTCCAGTCTAGATACAAGACGTAGCACGAAGAAGAGGAAAGACGTTCAAGAAATCCAAGCACGCGTTCAAGTATCGCGACGCGTGAGTCATCGCGTAGGCATCAGCGCGTAATCCCGTGACACTACCCCCTTTTCCTAACAACTAGGAGCTCCTGCGACGCCATATGTCTGTTAGAGATGGCTTGTCAGGATGTTGAACATGGAAATCATAAAGTGCCACTTCGGCACCAGGTATCAGATCCTTCTGAGGGATCCAGGAGGCAGGGTAGCTCCTCCATCGAACGTAATATTCCAATCTCCTGTTTCCTTGCCGGTTCTTTGTTATCCTTGAATTCAATATCTCCTTCACCATCCATCCTTTGCCGGCTTTGTCTCGTTCCGTAGCCACACGTGGCTGTGAAGTTCGTTGCTGACCTGGCAGCGGGTCGGTTGCTGACGCGCGGAGTAGTGTCGTGTGGAAAACATTATGGTTTCCCATCGATCGGGGGAGTTCGAGGCGGTAGGCCGCGGGGCTGATGATTTCGGTGACGGGGTAAGGGCCGATGTACCTCTCTGAGAGCTTCTTGCTTGGTCTTTCTATCTTCAAGTTCCTGGTGTCCAACCAGACTTTATCGCCTTTCTTGAATATTGGGGCCGGGGATCGAGATTTGTCGGCTTGTTCAGCATAGCGAGCTTGAGCTAGTTTCATCTCGGCGTGGAGATAATCCGTAAGTTCTTTCATTCCTTCGGCAAACTTGTCGGCTGCGGCTACATCGAGTTGTTGACGTGCTAGGAGCCGGCGTGTCGGCTGGGGTGGCTCGTGACCCATAAGCGGGTGTTGTCCATTCACCGCGTAAAAAGGGCTGACTCCGGTTGATTCGGACTTGTGATTGTTGACGGCGAATTCTGCCATAGGGAGCCAATTTACCCAGTCGTCTTGGAGGTAGTTAACGTAGGATCGAAGGTACTGCTCAAGGATTTGATTCGAGTTTTCTGATTGCCCATCAGTCTCTGGATGAAAGGCGGTAGAGAGCTTCGTAGAGATTCCGAGTCTTTGACACAATCGTTGCCATAATTTTGATGTAAACTGCGTCCCCCTGTCGGAGACGATGGTTCTAGGGAGTCCGTGGTGTTTCCAAACGTGATGGAGGAACAAGCGAGCGGTGTACTTTGCTTCCATAGAACCGCATCCGATAAGGTGTCGTTGTTTCGAGAGCCGGTCTGTCACTACCATAATATTTCTACAGATTTGGCCCGTTGTCTCTGACTTGCTCTTCGGTAGGTCAATAATAAAGTCAACAGCGATGTCTTCCCATCTCTTCGTTGGCGTTTCTAACGGCCGTAGCAAACCTTGGTACTGTAGTCTCGATGCCTTTGATCTTGAGCAAGTGTGGCAGTTGCGCACATATCGTCGTACTAATTGGTTCATGCCGGGCCAGTAGTAGTTTCGTGAGAGAAGTTCGTATGTCTTCGCTCTTCCCGGGTGTCCCGCGGCTGCGTTGTCATGACAAGATCGTAATAACCAAAGGCGTAAGGGGTGACTGTCGGGGACGAACAGGCGGTCCTGGACGTATAATCTCCCATCTCGTTCAGAGCATTCGGCCAATGGTATCTTCAACTGGGCGAGGTCAGATGGTAGGCGGCGATCCTGGCCCCGAACCGCGTCTATAATCTTTGAAGGTACTGGGTCCTGGTTGTAGGCCGTTGTTATGAGCTCTTCTAACGATGGTTGTTCATCGCTTTCGTCATTCAGCGTGTTCTGGTTCAAGCAGATCGGTAACATTCCTGGGGACACGTTGTGAGGCTTCAAGACTGTCTGGTGCTGGTGCTGGTGTCTTTCGTCGTCTTCACCTTGCGGAAGGTCTGAGGAGCGTCGTGTTAAGGCGTCGGGTTTCCCCCCTTGAGCTCCTGGCCTATAGGTCAATCTAAAGTCGAACCTTGAGAGGAACTCGCTCCATCTTGCTTGCCGCCTACTAAGGCGTTTGGTCGTCATGAAGTGCTGAAGGTTCTTGTGATCGCTGATAACCTCTACGGGGACTCCTGCTCCTTCGAGCTCGGCTCGCCATTCTTCGAAGGCCCGCACGATCGCCATTAGCTCTTTGTCGTAGATGTCGTAGTTGCATTCCGTCGGGATTAACCGCCGGGAAAAGAAGGCGACTGGATGCAGCACCCCGTTCTCGTCGGGCTGGGAGAGGCATCCGGCGTTCACGTAGTCTGATGAATCGCATTCGACAGTACTGGGCTTATCCGGGTCGAAGTGTTGCAAGATGGGCGCCGACGTGAAGGCATTCTTCAGGTCCTTAAATGCTTCTGTGCAAGTCTTGTCCCATGCAAAGGGTGTGTCTTTCTTAGTGAGTTTCGTAAGTGGTGCTGCCTTCTTGGCGAAATCCCTAATGAACCTTCGGTAGAAGTTGGCGAATCCCAAGAAGCTCTGAATACCCTTGACATTCTCAGGCTGAGGCCAATCAACCACAGCGGAGACTTTGCTTGGGTCCATGCGGATGCCGTTCGTGCCTACAATGAGGCCCAGATACTTGACCTCCTGGACGTGGAACTCGCACTTGGCTATGTCTGCTTGCAGACCGAATTCCTTGAGACGCTGCAGAACTTGTCGGACGTGTTGCTTATGTTCTTTCAACGTGTTGCTATAGATCAGGATATCGTCCAGGTATGCGGTGCAGAAAACGTCTAGGTAATCCCGTAATGCGTCGTTGACATAATGCTGGAAAGATGCAGGTCCATTCGTGAGGCCAAAAGGCATGACCAGGTACTCAAACAATCCGTACCTCGTGCGGAAAGCCGTCTTCCACTCGTCTCCTTTAGCAATGCGCAGTCTATTGAAAGCTGCGATGATGTCTAACTTCGTGTAGTATTTGGCTCGGCACAGCCGATCCAAGGTCTCTCTTATCAGAGGAATAGGATAACGATTCTTCACCGTAATGGCGTTGAGAGCTCGGTAGTCCACACAAAAGCGCAACCCGCCACCGGGCTTCCGCACGAATAGGACGGGAGATGCTGCAGGCGACACCGAGGATCTTATGAATCCTCTCTCGAGGTTTTCATCGAGTTCCTTTCGTAGGACTTGCAATTCCTCTCTAGACATGTCATATAAGGGTCCGAAGGAGGGCTCGCTTCCTTCCGTCAGCTGTATCTTGTGGTCGTAAGAGCGGTGCGGGGGTAGCTTGTCTGCTTCACGTCTCGAGAATACATCTAGGAATTCGTGGTATTCTTTCGGTAGTTTCTCTCGTGGTTCGATTGTCACTCTAGGCGCTAAGGCCTTCTCGACGTCCTTCAACGAGACAGCAAAGATCTCGTAGCCTTCAGGAGCCTTCCTCGCCCAGTCCGCCAAGCGGACGAATGGGGCGGCTCCAATCATGCAGACATCCAAGGTCTTGGCCGTCCTGTTCTCTGGAGTTACTCCTCGTATCCTCTTCCGATATTGAATTCCGCAGTTTCGGCGGCAGTAGTCTGAGGCGAAGGTGAGTGTGTTGTCTTTCCATGAGGTTACCGCATCATGAAGTTGCAGCCAGGGAATCCCAAGAACGATAGGTTGCTGGCCCAACTTCGTAACGAAGCAGGGTAATACTTCTTTGTGTCCTCTGATTTCGACTGCGAGTCTCGTGATGTGCGTAATTTGGCCCGCGACTGATTGACGACCGTCCACTACTTCCAAGCGGCGGGCTTTCCGTAGTGGTTCAAGGAGAAGATCATTATCGTGCGCGAAGGACTGGTCAACAAATGCTATCCCATTGGCTCCGCTATCGACTAAGGCGGTGGTTGGAAGTCGCCCCTTCTTAGCCTCTACGGTACAAGGAAGGACGAGGTGGCTGCCGTCGAGCCTTTCCTTCCCTTCCGTGGAGCAAACCGATATCATGAGTGACTCTCTGCCCTCTTCCTTGCGTCCTAGGCCGCGGCTTTGGTCTAGGACTCCTCTTTTCCCTCCACAATGGTTTTGTCATCGTCATCGTCGTCCGAGCCAACAGTGGCCTTGTTCAGTTTGTTCTGGGGGCGCGCTGACAGTCGAGGCATCTCCTTCATCTGCGGATTCCTGCACTCGCCAATCCTGTGTCCATGTTCGCCGCACTTGTAGCATCGTCCGTGTTGGGCGAGCAGCGCGCGTTCTGTTGCGTTCGGTCTATAGCCTTCCGGCCTTGTGTTTGTATCGGTTGTCGGTCGCGCCGTCCGTGACCGATCGGTCTGAGATGCGGGTCTCGAGCTTCTCGCACGGTTGGCGACCCTCTTGTCATAGTCACGCATTTGATGGTCGACTTCCCGATAGAAGTCGACTAGGTCATAGTAGTCTGAGGGTTTCGACAGTCCGATGACCTGTCCGGCCAGCTCATCGGAGATTGCGTTCTCGAGTAATGGGGTCACGGCATCGTCTGAATAGCCAATCTCTGCGGCACAGCGAGCGAAATCCGTGTAAAAGTCATCGAAGGTCTTCCTTCCCATTCGTAAGGTGCGTAGTTCGTTGATAGCGCGGCTCCTCCTGTTCTTGTCTCCATAGATCTTCTCAAGAGCAGTGAGCAACTCTTCAGCCGTTTCAAAGGTTCGCGGGTGATCTGGCTGGCACTGGGCTCGAATCTGCTGGTAAGCTGTTCCCTCAGTGCGGCTCTTGATGTAAGCAATCCGATGGTACTCGGTTGGGTATTGGGCGGCGCTGTTGCTCAGTTTGTCACGGACCTTGTCCGTCCAGGCGTCGAATGAGGCTCGATTCCCTGAGAAGACTGGCGCATCAGGGAACTTGGGGTTGTCGTGCATACCTTCCGGCGTAGTTCGCATCGGTGCTGGTGTCATGCTCAAGGTATGGTTGCGTGTCTCTCGTTGATTGTGAGCGCTGGCGGCCGTCGGCCTTGACTTCAGTTGCGCCATCAGGGTTTGCTCCCTATCGTACTTTTCCTGGAGTGCTGCCAACCTTGCAGTTAGCTCTATCACTTTTGCTTCTGCAACCTCCCTTCTCCTATAGGCTTCCTGCACTTCCGAAGTCATTCTCACTACTTCATCCTTCAACATTAGATCAGACGTAGAGCCTTGGTTCATCTTCGCCCGTTTGTTCATGATGAGAAGCACTTCAAACCAGAATTCAGCGTGGTATCGGAACCTCTCTAGTGTTTTGGGCGCATCTAGTATGAGTGACTTCCTCTTGGGGCGCAGTGGATGATTGTGGTCTATGTAGTCAAGTGGGTCGATGACATTTTCTTGATCCCCTGTCGGGACGGGTGCTGGCTCCGGAGACAAGTCGGCATTGTCCTCATTGCTTGGTTCGTAGCTATCTTCATCGTCCGAGATGTCCAACCTCACGGGGGACAGTTTGCTCGCGACGACGTTCGTTGTGGCCATCTCTCGTCTTGGCTGTCTTCGTGGTCTCGTTGTCTTTAGTTTCGTTGTCTTTGATCTCGTTGTCTTTGGTCTCGTTGTCTTGTGTATGTTGGGTTGGTGCTACGTAATGTGAAGGTTCACGTGCGATGTAGGGTCAGCAGTGACGCTGGAGAGGACGAGGGTAACGGTACGATTAGCCTCGACTATATCTCCAGTCTAGATACAAGACGTAGCACGAAGAAGAGGAAAGACGTTCAAGAAATCCAAGCACGCGTTCAAGTATCGCGACGCGTGAGTCATCGCGTAGGCATCAGCGCGTAATCCCGTGACATCGGTACCCACCAAATCCTGGGCAACCTGTCCCGTGAGCTTGCTCCCTTGAGCCTATTCCCAGTTGCCACTCTTTCCTAGGACTGGGTTGGACCGCTATCTGACTGAATTCATAGGCTGTCCCAGCCGCCTTCTACTTGGCAACTATGCAGCATATGTCACGAAATTGATCGGAGACTATGAGGAGTGGACGAAACCAATCGATTGGTCTAGCTAACAAGAGGTTGAGCAAGGAGGGAAAGCCTTTCCTCTGCCTCTTCTTGGTACGATACTGAACAGTGTCACGTGATTACCGCATGTCAGTTCGCGACATCACCCTCCCCTTGGTCTCGTCTTCTACCTAATTTCCAATGGAATTCGACCATGTGTCTTTTAGCATTCGGATATCGCTTTATGTACTTGTGACAATCCTTCCAGGGACACTTGAACACCGAGAATTGTAGGTTCATGCAATGACGCAAGTGGTTGTTTAACTGTTTCCTGCCCGAAACCTTTTGCAAACAGTCGTTCCACCTGCAGATCCCGTCTCGATGGGCTCTGTGTCTGTTACCAATTAGGTGTCCTAACGCCTCGGTAACCGGTACTACATCGTTGCATCCACTCCACTTGCACTGGATAGCGAATTGGTGTGTCTGGATATGTTGTATTAGTTTACCGTACGTGTTGAAAACGACATCACAAGGCGTCCATCTACAAACAAATTCGTCGGGCACACACTTTTCTAAGTGGTTCGGGATTGGCCAGGCGGTATTGACCTCTTCGCTAGGCATAGACTCCGGCTCCTCATCTGTCTTCCCGCCGCTCTCGCTCGCCCCTTCTAGGACGTTGGGAGGAGCGGCCATCGGAGCTACTAGGGGTTGTGTAATAGTAGTCACTTCGTTACCTACTGGAAGCTGAGTGGCAATGTTTGTTGTGAGTTGGGTAGCCGTGCTCACTACCTGCTGGGTTGCCACATCTGCTAAGGGCTGTGTGATCCGGTTTACTGGGATTAGGTCGCTAGTCGATTGATTTACGTTGAGGCGACATAGTATTTCTTTCCGTAGTCGCGATGCTTCTTCCTCCCAGATCGTTCTCTCCAGCCGTTCTAATCTGAGTTCCCGTCTTATCGCCGTAACTTCTTCCAGAATTTTATCTGAAAGGTGGCTTTCACCGGTTTCGAAAGACCGCACACAATTGCTCATAACGCACATAAATCCTGGTGTGCGCTGTTTGGTAAATTGTCCCGTGTTATCTCCTCGATTGTGGCTCTTGCGAGTCTTTGTTCAGATCAAGTTGTGGTATAGACAATCAAGTATGCAGTTATTGCACCTTCGAGTGACGAGTGGGGAATTAGGCGCAAGAGAGACTAACAGAGATGTGGATTCTAGGACTATTTGGCTCGATGGTGTGAGGAAATATAACATACGTTTGGGGGGTTCCAGTTTAGGAACCAGAGTTCGCCGAAGAACGCAACCAGTGGCGTTTAGATCGGCGGCACTACATCCGTGACTAAATTTAGCTCAAAGTTTGGCCTAAATGTTAGGGTCCCTCTCACTACAGTTAGGGGGGGTGTCACTATTGGTACCCTCCCTAACGAAATCGGCTTCACCCTTTGAGTGCGCACACAAACTATGCGATGCCAGGGTATGCTGGGACTCAAGACTCAGAGCGTTTGCAAACCGGACACTGATTTTGAAAGGCGCAGTAGTGATAATTGCATACATTAGGTGTAGTATTTAGTATCCATATTCACCAAACAAATAGCCGTCCCGATCATTACTGTGACTGGAGAGTCGAAAATGAAGGGGTTCAAATTTGGAGTCAATCGGATTTTCAAGCTCTCGGGCACCCCGCTACGAATCTGGCGGTCAGTGAGGCGGTAGATTTCATGACTTTGCGCACCCCGCTACGAAAGGGGGGATGGCTAGTGGGGGCAATTTCGCAACTTTGCGGACCCCGCTATGCAAAGCGGGGATCGAAAGGGGGATGAGGGATGGAGCCCCCTGAAGTTTCTCGGCGGGGGCGCCAAAACTACCCCTAAACACCCCCCGGAAAAAGTTTCGGTCCATCGGCGAGGCAAAAGAACCTTTCGTCTCTTCGTTCCTCAAGGCAAATCAAAATCTCTCTGGAGGCGACGGTCTGTAACCCCCTTAAATTAGGGCATTACCACGCTAATAGTAATTAGCGGGATTGTGGGTTCATAGGGGTGTGCACAATTGACTGCGCGGGGCTGAAAGCGTTCTCAACAACACAGTTTCATTCTATTATACGGTCGGTTGGTATTCTAATTCTAGTAGCTGCACTTTATCCTTCAAATGGCCTCGGACTAGATTCCGAAGATGGTCTCGCACCTCATCTGTTGCCGACACTGGGAAAGGTTAGTAGCTTGTCAGCAGTGTAGCAGTTGATATCTTACCCATGACCAACATCTCTCCTGGCTGTTCATCTTTTTGCACTCGTTTGATGTATTTTCCGGACATCTCTTCTTGTAGAATCGTCCTAAGGTTAGCAGAGCCGCTATACAACGTAGCTCGTTCACCTAATGGTATATTCATCCTTCCAGTTTTGAGGTATATTGAAATGCCCAGTATCTATTCTCCGTTAGGATTGTATCACAGTGGCGATAAGGAACTACTAACATAACCATCATCCAGGGTGTCTTTTTCTAGAGCATCATTCAGGAAAGATTCTGCCGCAATCACAGGGTCTATACGTGAGTGAGCCTCAATCCCGCAACTGCTAATATTGGAGCTTACCGGTGGTCTCTAATTGCCAAACTAGGTGGACACGACGAGTCTCAATCGTGCAGGCATTATATCCATGTATAAGCCTCTTAAGGTAAGGCAGCTGCGCGGCGATGCCGAAACCGCTCGCCACCATGAGGACTGTCTCGTAACGTCCTACTGGTGTGCTAGTCCCGTGTGGGCCGGTAAAAAGAGCTAGACAGGGCGACAAGCTACGACGAGCTTTTCGATTAGCTTTACTGCGTTCCAATAGTCTCTGTGTCAGGCCTTTACGTGGCTCTATAAGGAGTTCTAAGGATTCTTGTTCTTCTTCCGACCATGAAGTCACGGTGAAAGGATGAGTTTGCACAAAAGACCAAAGACTTACGGTTGGAAGCCATAAACAGATATACTGACCAGGCTTAACCTTTACAGGCTTGGACAGCTTCAGGCGAATCTTGACTGCGTCATCAACGTGAGTGATATACGCTCGAGAGTAACCCGATTTCAATGGCCAATTCCGATAAGCCGTTGCCCCTAACAGGAAAAGGAAGGTGCAGAAGAACGCCCATGTGAAGATATAGACATAAAGTTGAGGGAAAACATAGCTTTTAGGCCATATTGTTTTCAATCCCAGGTGTTGCCAGATTGAGAAGGCAGAGAGGACTGCTAATGATTGGTGCAGACGGAGGAATATCTCGTAGGACGGTTTACGAAGGAAAGGGTGTGAGAGAAGGAGGAGCACGGCTATAGACGATGATCCCTACTCCGCGGTGAGCCGAAGTAATCTAAAAAGAACAGAGGTGAATAGACTTACAATCACTCCCCAGAGATTTTCCGCTTGGCGTAAAGGGAAGGACACTCTGCTACCTATCATGGTAAGGACATGAAAGCTAAGAAGAAAACACGACATTAGTCCAAAAGAACGATGGAGTCTGCGGTATAAAGTTAAAGAAAGCCCGAGAATATCTGCTAGAAAGCTTAAGTGAGGCCCGGCGAAGACCACTATCAGGTTGATCAGAGTGAGATCTGCGGCGCGTAAACTAGCGATGCGAATTGACGGAGCTTTGAAAGCAATGCAGAACACATTGATAGCGATATAAGAAAGCTGCAATAATACATCAGCTCGGCTCCAGGGACCCACGTATGGCTGACGGTGAACTAGCTGTGGGTAAATGAGATGTTGAGAAGCTAGAAGGTGTGCGGTCTTCAAGAATGATTGGATATGATGTCTAATCCTGAAAAGGGAAAGGGAGAAAAAGAGGCCGGCAGCGGCTATAGCATATGCTTGAGTCACTTCCATAAGGGGTGTCTGAGAGAAGATTGTGCGAGCAACAGAAGCGAAAAGTTCAAACATGGACACAGTAACGTGTCGCACTGCGTCCCGGGACGCACGCTGTGGAGGGACAAATCACGGATACTTTCAATTCAACCAGCTTTAACTTTATGAGTCCATCGATTTTTTTGAGTCGTTTTGCATCCATCATCTCGTGTGCCCAATCCTGAACACTCCTTACCCTTGCTCCTCCGAAAATTACCTTTGCGTCGCCGCCGGCCCGCCTGATTGCGAAGAGCCTTGTCTCATGCTACAACTAGACACTGCGACCCACAGCACCACCGTCGAGTTCTTTTCGACTTTCAAACCCAGCGAATAGTTTGATCTGGGTCTCTGAGCGTTTCCATTATGTAAACCAACTATTGTCGGCCTTGTGGCGGCGGTGGCGGGCTGATTCGCATGTCGTCGTGACGGCGATTGGTACTTTCCCACGGAAGTAATACCGGTTCTGGTTAGCGCAGAACAGCCCTGCACATCTCACGTATGTACTCGGTACGTACAAAATCAGCTTTTGCTGTCAAGGCCTGAGGCATGAGGCCACGAGATTCTGAGGCACAAAACTGCAAAGATCTTGCCGGTTACTATTATTATTATTATTATTATTATTATTATGATCTTACGCCCACTAGGGTGCCAAGGCCCAAGGGCTGACTAAGCATACACGACGCGTGAAATCTTTCCTCGACCCCCGTCTCATTCTCGGCCCTTTTCGCTGGTTCTCAAGTGTTCAAATCTCGTCATTGTGTTCTCAGTCGGTTGATAGGTTAGTTAGTAGAGAGTGACCGTCCTCCTCTTGTCGTTCGTCCTCATCTAGCGCAATTGCAGGAGTGTCGCTATTCGATCTATAGGCCTAGCGGCAGCTCATCGATTATTCGTTTGCGGCAACACAAACCTCGAAGGCAGGACTTGTGTGTGGAAGCCGGTCGGAAGGTATGTAGGGAGGCGGGTTGAAGATGTTGTGCGTTCGTCTGGTTGCTTTCTCGGACGAGGATTCGATCACTCAAGGGCTGGGGCTGAGCTTCCCGTCTCTGAATCTAGGTTCGCTTTAGTTGGAACCTCCTGACTATGACTTCTAGGCTCGCGCCGTGCTCTTTCGTTCTCTTATTCTCGCTTGTTGATCGCGTGCCTTCGTTCGCTGGGTTGGTTTCTGGTTGTCGGTTGCTCACCTCAGGGGTGACTCGACGTTTGACATTGGCGTTGTATCGCCTGCTTTTGCTCGCTGGCTATTGACTGCTTGTCGCCTCTCTTGCTTGTCGTCTCTCTTGCTTGTAGATCGCATGCATTCGATCGCTGTGTGTTGGTTTCCAGCTGTCGGTTGCTCGCTTCAGGGGTAACTTGGCGGTTGACGTTGACGTTGTATCGCTGGCTTATCTTCGCTGGCTATGGACTGCTTGTCGTCTCTTTCGCCTGTGCGCTCGTCTGATTGCTTTCTCGGTGGAGGGATCGATCGCTCAAGAGCTGGGTTGGAGCTTCCTGTCTCTGAATTCAGGCTCGCCTTAGGATGGAGCCTCCTGACTGTGACTTCCAGGCTCACCGTGCTCTTTCGCTCACTTGTTCTCTCGCTTGTAGATCGCGTGCTTTCGGTCGCTGTGCTTTGGCTTCTGGCTGTCGGTTGCTCGCTTCAGGGGTACTCGGCGGTTGACGTTGACGTTGTATCGCTTGCTTTTACTCGCTGGTCGTTGACTGCTTGTCGTTTGCCTCTCTACATCGGCTCTCATCATGAAGATGAGGTTCGTAGGCAGCACCACATATGTGGAGACATCTCTTCGCTCTGGATTCATCTTTGCTTCCTGCTCAAGGCCCACGCGTCGGTACGCGTCCGCTGGTGCGTTTGAGCAGTACTGACGCCGGTAACACCACGTGAAGGTGTGAATCTATCGTCCCAGCAGTTATTCCGGCCCGAATGACTGCTGCCCGTCGTCGCTTCGATGGGGGCTCTTGCCGGTTACTTCCGTAGCGAATACAACACTTTTGCTGCCTGAGCGCGCCTCCCATTAGCACACCTTAAGTTAGTGCGACATTTGCAACTGTCACGTGGATATTTTGTGGCCGAGGAAATCTCACTAGCCACTCAATGCAGTGGCTGGGTGGATTCGGTGACAAAGCATATTTGTGGCGCGATTGCCCTCTCTGCGGGATTTGAAGTTGTCCCTCCGTGCCGAGACAAAGAACGCTGGCTTGAACACCATCGATGCAGAGCCTCCAACTTATCGCGTCCGACGCGCTGGAAGCGGCTCACAGCAAGCAACATACCGTCTCCATCCCTCCATCCTCTGCCCTCCGCCCTCTGTCCTCTTGCCTCTGGCCAACTTCTGTCCTTTGAATGATTGCGCGCTGCCACTGCAGTGCGCCAACCCTTCGTCGTTCTCAGTGATCGGTTCGAGACACCATCACATAAAGCATTTCATTGATAAGACAAAATAAGTGAGCTACAGGGCTTGGTCGTTCTGAAGGTATTGTCAAAATGGGCGTGGAAAAGGATATCACACAATTCAGACGAACAGGTTCCGCGAAAGAACTCCTCTGCATCATTTCCCTTTGCCGCACGCGATGTCTTTGCTGAATCAGGTCACTAGAATTGCTATCTGGAGTTATCATTATTTGATAACCACCTTTTCCAATTTCCAGCCATTCAATGCTGTTAATGAGGACAGCGTGAGATGATGACCAGCACCTAGTATCTGAGTTCTTAGTCGAACACACTCACTCATAAGTCTGATGGCTTCTTCGTCGCGACCTTGTACTTTCCACGTGTAAGCAAGATTGGCCATGCTGGTCAGCGTGTCTGGATGCTCCTCGCCAAGCACCCTCAAACTCGTCTCCATCACTCGCACCTCTAGCTCCTCGGCCTCCTTCCATCGGCCTTGATTCCTGTACGTCGACGCCAGATTGGCCATGCTAAGAAGCGTGTCTGGATGCTCCCCGCCAAACACCCTCTTTCTCGTCTCCATCACTCGCACCCCTAGCTCCTCGGCCTCCTTCCATCGGCCTTGATT
>Ga0335072_10001103_pt1 | contig 45731 bp, 34 predicted proteins | sample Lox_Sample_21_FD_206725 | JGI IMG/M metagenome (GOLD analysis project Ga0335072, IMG submission 206725) | Soil microbial communities from Loxahatchee National Wildlife Refuge, Florida, United States - Lox_Sample_2.1 | ecosystem: Environmental > Terrestrial > Soil > Wetlands | place: USA... | reverse complement strand
CCGTCATGCGGCGGAGCCGCTGAATGACCGGCTCGGCCCCACACGGCTGAGCCGTTAGCGTCGCCTTATTGCCCCGCCTCGGGCGCACGGATTGCGTCATACTGCGGCAACGCTGATATGGCAGACCACGGGCCAAGAAACCACGCGGCGACCGTAGAAAAAATCACCAGTGCTTCCGGCACTACGTTGCCACGAGATAGCGATGTCTTCATCGATACGGACTTCCACGATTTTTCCCCGGCAGGACGGCCGCACCGGCAGTCTCGATTTCCTCGCGGGGGGCGGGGCGATGGGCGCGCGAATGCGCGCGCTCGATTGGACGCAGACGCCGCTCGGCTCGCCGGAAGGCTGGCCCCAGTCCCTGAAGACCATCGTGCGCGTGATGCTCGACTCGCGCTATGCCATGTGGATGCTCTGGGGACCAGAGCTCACCTTCTTCTGCAACGACGCATATCTGCCCACGGTGGGCAACAAGCGCGATTGGGTGCTCGGCAGCCGCTCGGACAAGGTCTGGGAGGAGATTTGGCCGGACATCGGCCCCCGCATCGGACTGGTGCTCCAGCATGGCCGTGCCACCTGGGACGAGGCGCTGCTGCTCTTCCTCGAGCGCCGCGGATTCACCGAGGAGACCTACCACACCTTCTCCTACAGCCCGGTCTACGACGACGAGAGCCGCATTGCCGGCATGCTGTGCGTCGTCACCGAAGTGACGGACCGCGTGATCAGCGACCGCCGGCTGCGGGTACTGCGCGAGCTCGCGGCACGGCCGGCTGGTCCGGGTAACGTCACGGATGCCTGCCGGCGGCTGATGCGCGTGCTCGCAGCCGATCCGATCGATGTGCCCTTCGCCTCGCTTTACCTGCTCGATCCTGTACGCACGTTGCACCTGGAGGCGCATTTCGGCGCGCTTCCCGAATCCCTGAGGCCGGAGGAGATGATCCTTGCCGACGACTCCTCGCCGTGGCCTCTGGCCGATTTGAGCCGCAGCGGCGAGATCGACGTCGCAGGGCTGACCGGCCGCCACGGGCTCGTCCGCGGCGCGCTCTGGCCCGACCCCATCAGCCGCGCTCTGGTGCTGCCGGTCCGCGGGCAGATCTCTTCGGACGCCATCGGGGTGTTGATCGCCGGCATCTCGCCGCGCCGGCCGCTCGATGACGGTTATCGCGACTTTTTCGACCTCATCGCCAACCAGTTCGCCGCCGACATAGCGGACGCCCGCGCATCCGAGGCGGAGCATCGGCGCGCCGAGGCGCTGGCGGAGATCGACCGGGCCAAGACGGCGTTCTTCTCGAATGTCAGCCACGAGTTCCGCACTCCGATCACCCTGATGCTGGGCCACCTCGAGGAGGCCGAGACGCATCCCTCGGCATCGCCGGCGGTGAGGGCGCATCTGACCCCCGCCCACCGCAACTCCCTGCGCCTGCTGAAGCTGGTCAACAGTCTCCTCGAGTTCTCCCGCATCGAGGCCGGACGGGTCCAGGCGTCCTACGAGCCCACCGATCTCGCGGCGCTGACACGCGACCTCGCGAGCAACTTCCACTCCGCGATCGAGCGTGCGGGACTTCGGTTCATCGTCGACTGCGAGCCGCTCGATGAGCCGCTGTATGTCGATCGCGAGATGTGGGAGAAGGTCGTGCTGAACCTGCTCTCCAATGCGCTCAAATTCACCTTCACCGGCTCGATCACCGTGCGGCTGAGCCGGGAGGAGGACGAGGCCCTGCTCGAGGTCGCCGACACCGGAGTCGGCGTGCCGCGGGAAGAGCTGCCCCGGCTGTTCGAGCGATTTCACCGGATCGAGAATACGGAGGCGCGTACGCACGAAGGCTCGGGCATCGGGCTCGCGCTCGTGCAGGAGCTCGTGCGTCTTCACGGCGGCACGGTTGGCGCCGTCAGCGAGCCGGGGCAGGGTACGGCCTTTCGGGTACGGATCCCGTTTGGAGCCGCACATCTCGCTCCCGACCGGTTGAGAGCCGCACGCACCCTCCCCTCTACCGCGGTCGGAGCCCAGGCATACGTTCAGGAGGCTCTGCGCTGGCTGCCTGACGCCGAGACTTCAGGCGAGGCGACGACCCGCACGCGCATGCTGTCGGAGTCGCCGAGCACGGCGATGGGCGAGCGTTTCGCTTCCACCTTCGGCTGTCGTATCGTCCTCGCAGACGACAACACCGACATGCGCGCGTACGTGCGCGATCTTCTGGCACAACATTACTCCATCGAAGCCGTCGCGGATGGCGCTGCGGCCCTCGACGCGATCCGCGCGCGGCGCCCGGATCTGGTGCTGACCGACGTGATGATGCCGCGGCTCGATGGCTTTGGTGTCCTCAAAGCGCTGCGCACCGATGAAGCGCTGCGCGACATCCCGGTGATTCTGCTCTCGGCTCGCGCGGGCGAGGAATCCCGCATCGAGGGACTCGACGCCGGCGCCGACGACTACCTCATCAAACCGTTTTCCGCACGCGAGCTCCTGGCCCGCGTGGGCGCGCTGCTCGAGCTGACCCGGATCCGGCGCGAAGAGACCCGGGTGCGCGAGATACTCGGCGATGTCAGCCAGGCGCTGGTCGCGGCCCAACTCGACCTGGAGCGGGTCGTACAGGCCGCCACCGATGCCGCTACGGAGCTCACGGGCGCCGCCTTCGGGGCCTTCTTCTACAACGTGCAGGACGAGCGCGGCGAGTCCTACACGCTCCATACCCTCTCCGGCGCGCCGCGCGAGGCGTTCGCGCAGTACCCCAATCCGCGCAATACCGGAGTCTTCGGACCGACCTTCCGCGGAGAAGGCGTCGTACGCAGCGCCGACATCACGGCCGATCCGCGCTACGGACACAACGAGCCTCACCGGGGCATGCCCGAGGGGCATCTGCCGGTGCGCAGCTATCTCGCCGTGCCCGTGATGACCGCCGCCGGGGAGGTGATCGGCGGGCTCTTCTTCGGCCATCCCGAGTGCGGACGGTTCGACGAGCGCGCGGAGCGCCTGGTGGTCGCCATCGCCGCCCAGGCCGCCGTGGCATTCGACAACGCCCGCCTGCATCGGGCGGCGCAGCGGGAGCTCGCGCAGCGCAAGCGCATGGAAATCGAGCTCAGCGAAGCCGACCGCCGCAAGGACGAATTCCTCGCGATGCTGGCGCACGAGCTGCGCAACCCGCTCGCCCCGATCGGCAATGCGAGCGAGATCCTGTCGCGCATGCTGGGCGAGAACCCCCGCGCACAGGTCGCCGTCGGCATGATCAGACGGCAGACGATGCAACTGACGAGGCTCGTGGATGACCTTCTGGATGTCTCGCGTATCACGCAGGGACGCATCCATTTGCGCCAGCAGCCCGCCGACATCGCCAAGGTGGTCGCGCAGGCAGTGGAGACCGTCGAGCCGATTTTGCGCGAGAAGCGGCAGGAGCTCTCCGTTACCGCGTCCGGCTCGCAACAGCTTTACGTCAACGGCGATTTCGCCCGCCTCGTGCAGTGTGTGAGCAACGTGCTTTCCAACGCAATCAAATACACCGACCCCGGCGGGGAGATCAGGATCCGGACGCGGGCGCATGCCTCGAGTGCCATCCTCGAGATCGTCGATACGGGCGCCGGACTGCCGCCGGAGCTGCTGCCCAGAGTCTTCGATCTCTTCGTGCAGGGCGATCGCACGCTCGATCGGGCGCAGGGTGGTCTGGGGATCGGGCTCGCCGTGGTCAAGCGGCTGATCGAGATGCACGACGGCGAGGTCACCGCGCGCAGTCCGGGTCCGGGACAGGGCTCGACCTTCGAGATCCGGCTGCCCCTCCTCGACCGGGCGCCGGCCTCCGGCACCGAGAGCGCAGAGGTCAGGACATCATCGCTTCGTGTGCTCATCGTCGATGACAACAGGGATTCGGCGGACTCGCTCGCGATGCTGCTGGACATGCAAGGTCACGTTACGCAAGCGGTCTACAGCGGCAAGGAAGCGCTCGACCGCATCGGGCCCTTTCGCCCGGACGTGGCGCTGCTCGACCTGGGCCTTCCCGAGATGGACGGTTACGAGGTGGCGAGGCGCCTGCGCGCCGAGCGGCGGCTCGACGGCATCCGCATCGTCGCGCTTACCGGCTACGGCCAGACGGACGATCGGGAGCGGACACGGGCCGCGGGGTTCGACGATCACCTCGTGAAGCCTGTGGACCTTGCCGCGCTCGAGCGCGCGCTGTCGGCGGCGAAAAACCTGGAGAACGCGCAGCGCGACTGAGGAACGGTTGCAGGCCGTGTGGCGTTTAGCTCTGGTATATGACCCAGGGCACCGCGGTCTCGCGCACACTCAAAGGAATCGGAATCGGCGTCGGCATCCTGATCATCGTGCTGGCGCTGATCGTCGCATTCTTTCCGTGGAACAGGCTCCGCGGTCCGATCTCGCACATGCTGTCCGCCGACCTCGGCCGTCCGGTCGGCATCGCAGCCCTCCATGGCTCGTTGTTCGGCCATCCCCATGTCGTGGTGAGCGGCTTCACCGTCGGCAACCCGGCGTGGGCCGGCGGCGGCCAGATGGTCTCGATCCAACGCATCGAGCTGGAGCTGCGCTTCTGGCCGCTGCTGCGCGGCGAGATCGTGCTGCCGAGGGTCGCGCTGATCCGGCCGGAAGTGCGGCTCTACCGCGCGGCCGATGGGCGCGCGAACTGGGTGTTCACCGCTCACCCGGAGAGCGCGAAAGCAAAGAAGGAAGCCAACCAGCCGATGCATCTGCCGCTGGTGCACGTGCTGGTGATCCAATCGGGCAGGCTGAGCGCCCGCGACGAGACACACAAGATTACCTTCGACGGCACCGTGGATGCCGGCGAGGCAAGCGCCGCATCCGCCGGAGCACCGTCGCGCACCGCACAGGCCGTGAAGGCCAAAGCCATGAGCCACGGCGCCAATCCCGCCGCCGCCAAACAGCAGGCCAGCCGGGTCGCGGCCGATACCGGCACCGGATTCAAGCTCCTCGGCAAGGGCGAGCTCAACGACAAGCCCTTCACGCTGCGCGTGAGCGGCGGCCCGCTCGTCTGGGCGGAGACGCACAAGCCCTACCCCTTCGATGTGCGGATGACGGCTTCCGACATCCGCTTCAACGCCCGCGGTGTAGTACCCCATCCCTTCGATCTCGGGCAGCTCGACATGACGCTTTCGCTGTCGGGCAAGGATCTCGCCGACGGTTACTACCTCACCGGCCTGGCGCTGCCGAACACACCACCGTATGCAATCTCCGGACGCCTGCGCAGCGTTGGCACCAAGTTTACGCTCAGCGACATACGAGGCACGATCGGGGGCAGCGACATCAATGGCCGGGTGACGGCGCGCCTCACCTCACCCTACCCCGTTCTCGATGCCGACCTGACATCGCACGTACTCAATCTCGCCGATCTCGGACCGACCTTCGGCGGCAGCGCACCGACGGCGAAGGAGGAAGCACAGGAGCGGCACGGCAGCGGCCATCCGACGAAGTCGGCGGCCAAACACGCGCTGGCCAAGGGACTGACGCACGGGATCACCGGGCCGGCCGCCGCCGCGACGGCGCCGAGCCAGTTCCTGTTGCCGACGGCGAAACTGCAGGTCGACCGTCTGCGCGGGATGAACGCGACGCTGCACTATCACGCAGATGAGATCAAGGCGCAGGACCTGCCGCTGCGCAAAGTCACTCTACGGCTGCGGCTGAAGAATGACGTACTGACCCTGGATCCTTTCGACTTCACGCTTCCCGAAGGTGAGCTGGCCGGTAGCGCGACGATCGACGTCCATGGGCACGTCCCCACCGAGCAGCTCGACGTGCGTCTGACGCATGTACAGCTCGCGCAATTCCACACCAAGGGAACTGCCAAACCGCCGTTCGAAGGCACCCTCGTCGGGCGACTGCGCCTGGACGGCAGCGGCGATTCGATACATGCCTTTGCATCGCAAGCGGACGGAACGCTCTCGATAGTCGTGCCGCACGGAGAGATTGAACAGGCCTTCGCCGAGTTCGCCGGCATCGATGTGGCGCGCGGCCTGGGACTCATCCTGGGGAAGAAACAGCAGCAGACGAGTCTGCGCTGCGGCATCGCCGACTTCGAGGCCCACGACGGCATCGCGAAGGTCAAACAGGTCGTGTTCGACACCCAGGTCGTGATCATCACCGGCCTGGGCGATGTGAACCTGCAGGACGAGAAGCTGAACATGCAGCTCACCGGACGGCCGAAGAAGTTCCGCTTCGGCGTACTGCGCACACCGATCGAGATCAGGGGCACGCTGCTTCACCCGGCCGTCGGCGTAAAGGCGAGCAAGCTCGCCGCGCAGGGCGCCGCCGCCGTGGTGCTCGGAGCGATCGGTACTCCGCTCGCCGCCATCGCGGCTTTCGTCGACCCGGGGCTCAACAAGAGCGCCGACTGTCAGGCGCTGCTCGCCGATGCCAAAGCCATGGGTGCGCCGCTGCGCACGGCGGGCCGGCCCCACAAGAGCGCACCCCGGCGCCAATAAAAATCGCGTCCCGCGCCGAACCCTTGCAACCGTATGCAGGGGTGGCGTGTCTTTATCTGGTACCACCCCGTGACGCGGGAAGTGGTTCTTTACAGTGCGCCAGGCGCACCGGATCATCGTTGCCACAGGATCGCCACGGCTCAGAATGTCGCAGCCAGAGCCAACCGCTTCGGTCGTTTTGCGGCCCCGCGCCGCAGGGACCCTTCAATGCTGGTTGTACGACGAGATCCGTTCGGCGATTCTCGAGCGCCGGCTGCCGCCCGGATCGAAGCTGCCTTCGCGAAGAGCGCTGGCACGCCAGTACCGCGTTTCACTCACGACCGTCGTCTCGGTATCCGAGAAGCTCGTCCAGTTGGGCTACCTCGACGCGAGAGCGGGCAGCGGCACCTATGTCAGCGCGGCACTGCCGGACAGGGCTGCCGAAGGCGGCGTGCCGCAGGCAGCCGCCACCCGGGAACGTCGCAGGTCGCTTTCGGCGCGCGGACGGATCCTCACGGCCCACCCCTTTCCCAGCTCCCTGGCCGGCGAATCGAGCGCGGTGTTCGGGCTCGGGTCACCGCTCGACGTGTTTCCGAGCGAGACGTGGAATCGCCTCGCCGGCCAGCGCATGCGCCGGGAACGAAGCCTCGAGGCGCTCGCTCACGGGGAGCCGCTGGGTTTTCGCCCGCTGCGGGCGGCGCTGGCGGATCATGTCGGGCGAACGCGCGGCGTCCGGTGCAGGGCAGATCAGGTCGTCATCACTTGCGGCACTCAGCATTCGCTGGATCTCGTCGCGCGGCTCCTGCTCGATCCGGGCGATGAGGTCTGGATGGAAGATCCGGGCTATGCGCCCGCCACCTCGCTGTTGCGCGCCCATGGCGCCAAAGTGGTGGGCGTACCGGTAGACAGCCGCGGCATCGACTGCGCCGCCGGGCGACTACGGTCTCCGCACGCGCGACTCGCGTACGTGACGCCCAGCTGTCAATTCCCTCTGGGCGTCCAGATGTCGCACGAGCGACGGCTGAAGCTTCTGCAATGGGCGAATGACGCGGGAGCTTGGGTATTCGAGGATGATCAAGACGGTCAACTGCAGAGTGACGGCCGTTTGCAGGCGCTGCACAGCCTCGATCGCGCCGGCAGCGTGATCTATTCCAACAGCTTGAGCGGCATGCTGTTTCCTTCCCTGCGCCTCGGCTTCCTCATCCTGCCGCCGGCGTTCATCGAGCCCGCTGCCGCCGCACTCTCCATCACCCAACGGTACCGGTCGACGGCCGAGCAGGCAGTGCTGACGGATTTCATCACCCAAGGACACTTCGATCGGCAAGTGCGCCGCATGCGAGACCTCTACGGCGAGCGGCGCGAAGCGCTGCTCGCGGCCGGCAGGGTCGAGCTGCGCGAGCTGCTGCAATTCTCCGACTCGCAGCCCGGACGGCAGATCGTCGGCTGGCTCGCTCCGGGCCTGAGCGAAGCGGAAGTGCGGCGGCGCGCGGCCGCGCGCCAGATCGACTCGATCGAGCTCGGGACGCTCACCCTCGATCGCCCGATGCCTCCGGGGCTGGTCCTCGGAATCGGCGCGGCGGACAGCCGCGCCATTCGAACGGCGATCAGGCGCCTGGGCCGGATCCTGCGGGTGTTGGCCTGGCAGATGAGGACCAGGCCGGCTCGCGCGAAGGTGCCAGCCCAAAGCACGGCCCAGCTGCCCGTCGATACACGACAGCCGACCGTGCGTCGCGCGCGGCCGCAGCCGCGAAACTCCAGTTCTCTGCCCGCTCGCAGTCCGCCCGCGCTCGCGCCAGCGCTTTCCCCGCGCTACCGCTAGGCATTTCCCCCATCGGCGGCGAAGGCTTGCCGCGCGGCGGTGACGCGCCGCGGCAACGCAAATCCAACCTGACTGTTTGACATTTGCCACACCGCCGCCGCTGGCATCAATAAATCGCGGGACTCTGGCACTTTAAGGTGCCAGGGCGTGGTTGTAGGGTAATCCTAACGCGCCCGATTCCCAATCCACCCGTGACCTCCACGCGACGCACACCGCTGCGCTCGTTGCGATTCAGCCAAAAACAACCCGGAAAGGACAGCGCTCTCGGGGACGCTGTACCAGGAGCCCGACCATGACCGCCAGCCACTCTGTCAGAGACTCCGTCAAATGCGCTCTCGCGACCGGCGCCATAGCGCTCGTCGGCGCGGGGAGCGTCGCGGCTCACGCGCAGCCGGCAGCCACTGCGCGGGCGGCCACGCCGCCCGCTGCCGCCGCCAAAGCGGCCCGTGCCAAGGCGGCTGCCGCCAAGTCGACAGCCGCCGCCGCGCCCATCGTGCTGGCACAGACGACTCCGCCGCCGGCGCCTGCCGGCGCGAGCCAGGGCACCGCGCAACTGCAGACGATCGTCATCACCGGCTCGCTGATCGAGCGCACCGCGACCGAGTCCCCGAACCCGGTGCAGGTGATCAGCTCGAAGGATCTCGTCCAGTCCGGCTACACCGACATCTCGGACGTGCTGCGCAACATCAGCGCCAATGGTGCCAGTACGCTCAGCCAGTCCTTCAGTTTTGCGTTTGCCGTCGGCGCGTCCGGCATCTCTCTGCGCGGTCTGTCACTCGGCGACACGCTGGTGCTGATCGACGGCGAGCGCTCCGTGCCTTACCCGCTGCTCGATGACAACGAGCGCAGCTTCGTCGATCTCTCCTCCATCCCGTTCACGGCCATCCAGCAGGTCCAGGTCTTGAAGGACGGCGCATCCGCTCTCTACGGCGCGGACGCCGTCGCCGGTGTCGTCAACGTCATCCTCAGAAAGGAGTACCAGGGATTCCACATCTCCACCGAGGCGGGCACGTCGCAGCACTGGGACGGCACCCAGGAGCACATCGGCTTCATCGGCGGCAGGGGCGATTTGGCCAGCGACGGCTACAACTGGTACGTCTCCGGCGACATCCGCCACCAGGACGACATCCTGTCGCGCAACCGCAGCGGCCAATGGGACAGCCTCGATTTCACGCCATTCGGCGGCTACAACCGCACGCCGGGCGTCAGTCCGGCCGAGAATCCGAACATCCCCTTCCCCAATTCCATCACCGGCTACCTGGCCAACCCCAACTACGATCCCACCAACCCCAACAGCCAGCAGTTCGCCTACCTGCCGGGTTGTGACGCAACGTCCCAGGCGCTCAATAAATGCTCGTTCTTCCCCGCGGGTGCGCAGCTGCAGCCGCCGACGAGCAACATCGATCTGCTGGCGAAGTTCACCAAGGAGCTCGGCGGCGGCTGGGAGGTCGCCGCGCAGGCGTCCTGGTTCGACAGCAGGGCGGAGCAGGTGGCCTCGTACGCGAATGACCTGAACGCGGCGACCGGCACCGGCTACGGTGTCGGCGGACCCACGACCATCGGCCTGGCGCCCGGCCAGCCGCCGAACGTGATCACCTACCCCCTCATCACCGTCCCGGCCGATTATCCGGGCAACCCCTTCGGCGCGCCGGCGCCGCTCATCTACAACTTTCCGGAGCTCGGATACTCCCCCACGAATCAGGTCGAAACCAAGACCTACCGTCTGATGGGCACTCTGTCGGGCAATGCCGCCGGTTGGGACATCGACGCCACCCTCGGCGCCATGTACGCCAAGATGGACAGTTGGACCTACGGCGCCATAGAGCCCGCCGCGCTGCAGAAGGCGCTCAACGACGGCTACATTCTCGGCAGCTCCACGGGCGCTTCCCTGTTCGCCCCGCCGGCCCAGACCACGCCGACCAGCCAGCTCGACCTGATCGATCTGCACGGCACCCACAAGCTGTTCGACCTGCCCGGGGGGCCGCTCAATTTCGCCATCGGCGCGCAGTGGTACAAGGAGGAGCATGACGAGACACCGCCGCCGCTCGTCGAGGAAGGCCTGCAGGCCAGCGACTCGATCTACGTGATCGGCACCGAGTACGACCGGGCCGCGTTCGCCGAGCTCGACGGCAACCCGGTGAAGGCGCTCAACATCAACCTGCAGGGGCGCTACGACAATTACCAGACCTTTGGATCCGACTTCACGCCGAAGGTCGGATTCAAGTTCACGCCCGTGAAGTGGATCGCGCTGCGCGGCACCTGGGGCAAGGGCTTCCGCGTGCCCTCGGCCGCGGAAGGCATCTCGTCCGGTGAGGCATTCGGCGCGGGCACGTCCAACGATCCGGTGCTCTGTCCCAATCCCACCGTTCCCAATACCCCCGGTAACTACCCCAGCGAGTGCAACGTCGCCCTGACGGGCGTGCTGTTGGCGAACTCGCACCTGCAGAACGTCAAGTCGACCAACTGGACGACGGGCATCGTCTTCCAGCCGCTGAGTCAGGCGAGCGTCTCGCTCGATTACTACAACATCAAGCTCGACAACGACATCGTGCCGGTCTTCGAGGCCGGCGCGGGTTTCGCCAGCGACATCAGCCTGGTCCGCGGCCCCTCGGTCGTCCTGCCCTACGTCAACGCCCAGGGCAAGATCGTGAACCAGGCGACACCGGTGGGCCTGATCCTGGAAGAGAGCTTCCCGTACGTGAACGCCAGCTCGACCCGCACGAGCGGATACGACCTCGACCTGCAGTACCACTGGGACATGGGTGCCGTCGGCCGCGTCACCGGCGAAGTGACCTGGACACATGAGCTCACTTACCAGCTCCTCATCGGCGGCAGCACCTTCGATCTTGCGGGTACCCACGGACCGTCGGGCGTGTCGGGCGACACGGGCAACCCCAAGGATCGCATCAACGCGCGCCTGAGCTGGAGCAAGGGACCCTTCACGATCACCCCCAGCCTCAATTTCATCTCGCACTTCACCATCACCGACCCGTCCTCCGGCATCCCGACGTGCGCCACGGCGATCGCCTACGGCGCCAACTTCCCGGACGGGGTGACAGCCGCGAACCAGCAGTTCTGTACGGTGGGCTACTTCCTGGAGGCCGACGTCTACGGATCCTATCAGCTGACCACCAACTTCCAGCTGCACGCGTCGGTGACCAATCTGTTCAACAAGCAGCCGCCGGTGGACGTGCAGACCTACGGTTCCGGCAGCGTATTCCTGCCCTACGATGCGGCGCTTCACCAGGACGGCGCAGTGGGCCGATACTTCCTCGTCGGGTTCGACTACGACTTCTGACCGCGGGCGGGCCGGTGTTGGGGCGTGAGCTCCGCCCGGCTCTCCGCTTCGAGCTCGCCGAGGCAGTCCGAGAGCAGCGCGGCGGCCCGCTCGAGCGCCTCGGCGGACAGGCCCGCATAGCCGAGCATCAGCCCGGGGCGCGCGGGGAGTTTGCGGTAGTACGGATGAATGGGATAGAGGCCGAGGCTGCGGGCGACGCCGAGCTCGATCAGCCGGGTGAGCTGCGAGTAGTCCACGCCCGTCAGCCATAGGACGATATGGGTGCCCGCGTGCGTTTCCTGTACTGCAACGCGCTCGCCGCATCGGCGGCGCAACGCGTCGATGAAGACAGTGCGGCGGTGCTGGAGCTCGACGACGGTGCGCCGCAGGTACTTCTCGAACTGACGGCTGCGCATGAAGGCGGCGAGAGCAGCCTGCTCCACCGAGGGACTGCCCAGATCGTCGAAGCGCTTGACCCGGCAAAGATCGTCGCGAATGCCCGGCGGGCAGACGATGAAGCCCAGGCGCAGCGACGGGAAGAGCGTCTTGGAGAATGTCCCCACGTAGATGACGCGGCCGGAGAAATCGAGCGAGCGCAGCGCGGCGAGCGGCCGCTCGCGGAAATGGAACTCGCTGTTGTAGTCGTCCTCCAGGATCCAGCTGCCCTGGCGCGAGGCCACATCGAGCAGCTCCACGCGGCGCTCGAGGCTCATGACCGCGCCGGACGGGAACTGGTCCGACGGTGAGACGCAGATCAGGCGCGCTTTGTGGCGGGCGAGCTCGGAGGTCACCATTCCGTTCTCGTCGGTCCGCACGCTGACGATGCGCGCACCGTGCGCGGTCAGCGCCTGCATCATGTAGAGATAGTGCGGATCCTCCAGGGCAACCGTATCTCCTTCGTCGAGCACCGCCCGCACCGCGATGGTGATGGCTTGCTGCGTTCCGCCGACGATCAGGATGTCGCTCTCCGAGCACATCACTCCGCGCCGCCGCGCGAGATAATCGGCGACCGCGACACGCAGCGGCGGAAAGCCCTGCGAGTCGGGGTATCGCGGACCGGCAACACGCGCGGCAGCCGCGAGCTTGCGGCTCCACGAGCGCATCATGTCGATGCCGAAAGGCGGGTCGCAATGCAGGTCGTAGCGCAGGCCCTCGCGCAGCCGGCCCAGAGTGTTGCTCCCCATCTTGCGCAGCCGCGCGGCATAGCGCGACTGCGGCGGCGCCTCCACCGGCGGTGAAGTGAAGCCGGGCGGCAGCGAGATGTCCGCCACCTTGGTTCCGGATCGCTCGCTGGAGATCGTGAGCTGCTCGGCGCGCAGGATCTCGTAGGCGGTGAGAACCGTATTGCGCGAGAGATTCAGCTTCTCGGCCAGGGCGCGCGTGGCCGGCAGCCGCTCCCCGGGGTGGAAATGACCCTCCACGATCGCGCGCTTCAGGACGCGCGCCAGCTGCTCGTACAGTGCGCCGCGGCCATCGAGCGGAAATTTCGCTAGCAGCATTCTGGCACCATTAAATGCACCAAATCTGGCACTTTCAGGTGCCAGCTTGGGGTGTACGCTATCACATAGACGAGGCCCTCCGCGCCTCAGGTCGGGTGCGTATGAAGACCATATCCCGGGTCGTATGCGTACTGGTGCTCCTGCCCGCCATGGCGTGGGCGGCGAGCCCCCTCGTATCGGCCGCCAGGCCGGATCCCACCGACACGTTGTTCGCGTCCCCCACCCGCTTCGACCGGGTGGGCCGGATCGTCGTCCCCGTCATGATCGACGGCAGAGGGCCCTTCCGCTTCCTGGTCGACACGGGCGCCGATGGCTCGCTCGTGTCCGCCGCCCTCGTCAGCCAGCTCGGCCTCGCCGCCTACCGGATTCGCAGCGAACGGGTCGAGGGCACGACGGGAACCGAGGAGCTGCCGTGCGTGACCATCGACAGCCTCAGCATCGGGTCCATCGTCAAGCGCGATATCCACATGCCCGTCAGCAGCAGCCCCGTGATGAAGGGGTTGGACGGCATCCTGGGGATGGCAGGTTTCGGCGACGTCCGGGTGGTGGTCGACTTTCACAACAACAAGGTGGCCGTCGACCGCTCGAGCCGGACCTTGCCGACGAGCTTTCTCGACATCCATGCCCAACGCTCGCCGGGCGGCCTGCTCATCATTCCCGCGCGTGTCGGCGACATCCCGGTCGCGGCAGTCATCGACACCGGAGCCACGGAAACACTCGGCAACGCCGCGCTGCGCAAAGCGCTGCTCCGTGAAGCCGCGGCGGATGCGGCGGGCGCCCAGATCTACGGCGTCACCCGGCAGATCTCCCGGGGCGGGGTCGCGGCCTCGCCGACGATCTCTCTCGGTCCGGCCGCGATCCTGGGCCTGAGGGTCGTGTACTCGGACATCCCCATCTTCAAGACCTGGCACCTCGATTCACAACCCGCCCTGATCGTCGGGATGAACGCGCTCGGAGTCGTCCAGGCGATGGTGCTCGACTATCCCCACGCCCAGGTCTATCTGCAGCCGATACCGCCGCCGGGAATCTCGGTGACGGTCGTGGACGACGATCTGTCGCCACCCTGAGTCGATTCCCGGCGCTCCTGTCACCGGCCGATCACACTCCGGTCACGGGCCCGTCATGTTGAGCCTGTAACGTCTGTCGGCAACCTATTTGCTGCGGACCGGCATTGCGGCATCTGACGAAACTGAGCGAGCGGGTGGACGAGCGGCTGTTCCGCACACTTTACTCGCGATCCCTCGTTTACAACACCTGCTGGGAAGACCCCGCGGTCGACCGCCGGGCGCTCGGCCTCACCCGCGAGGATGTGGTGCTGGTCATCACCAGCGCGGGCTGCAACGCGCTCGACTATGCCCTCCTGGGACCGCGGCGGATTCATGCCGTCGACGCCAACCCGCGCCAGAACGCGCTCCTCGAGCTGAAGCTCGCCGGCGTGCGCGCACTGGAGTTCGACGATTTCTTCCGCCTGTTCGGCGAGGGCTTCCATCCGGAAGTCGAGGCGCTCTATCAGCGCCGGCTGCGCGGCGAGCTGTCGCCGTTCGCACGCGAATACTGGGATCGCAACCACGCCTGGTTCGCGAGCCAGCGCGGCAGCTTCTATTTCCACGGTCTCTCGGGACTGGTGGCATGCGGATTCAAGGCCTATCTCGCGGTGCGCCCGTACCTGGCCTCCTGCATCCGCGCGCTCTTCGGCGCCGGCTCGCTCGATGAGCAGCGCGAGATCTATGCGCAGAACGTGGCGCCGCTCATGTGGGGCCCGGGCATGCGCTGGGCACTCTCGCGGCAGCTCACGCTGAGCCTGCTCGGAGTCCCCCGCCCGCAACGCCGTGAGATCGAGGCGGAGCACGCCGGCGGCGTTGCCGCTTATGTGCGCGACTCGGTGGAGTACGTGCTCTGTCAGCTGCCGCTGGCGACGAATTACTTCTGGCGTGTGTATCTGAACGGCCGCTACACCCGCTCGTGCTGCCCGGAGTACCTCAAGGCGGACAACTTCGCGCGGCTCAAGGCGGGTCTGGCGGACTGCATCGAGCCGCATACGACGACGGTCACGGAGTTCCTGCGCGGCGCCAGCGAGCCGATCTCCAAGTTCATCCTGCTCGATCACATGGACTGGATGGCGAGCCATGCCCCGGAGGCGCTGGCCGAGGAGTGGCATGAGATCTTCCGTCATGCAACACCCGCCGCGCGGCTGATCTTCCGCAGCGCCCATCGCCGGCCGCGCTATCTCGAGGCGGTGCGGATCGGCGGCGTGAGTCTGATGGAGCGGCTGGCCTTCCACGAGCAGATCGCGCAGGAGCTCTCACGCGAGGACCGCGTCCATACCTACGCCGGCTTCCACATCTGCGATGTCGCCGCCTGAGCTGCTCGCCGACTCGCGAGTCCTCTGGCGAATGGTGCGCGGCCTGCCGCGCAGCGGCAGCGCCGCAGAGCGGCTGCAGGCTTTCTACGCGCCCCAGGCCGGCCGCTACGACGCGTTCCGCAAGAGGCTGCTCCACGGCCGTGAAGAGCTGATCCAGCGCCTGCCCGCGGCCGCGGGCGATGTCGTCGTGGAGCTGGGCTGCGGCACCGGTGAGAACCTGGAGCGGCTCGGCGGCCGGCTGGCGGGATTGCACCGCCTCATCCTGGTCGACCTCTGCCCGGCACTGCTGGAGCAGGCGCGGGCGCGTGCCTCACGCTTCTCCAACGTGGACGTCGTCGAAGGGGACATCACGCGTTATCGGCCGCCCGGGCCGGTCGACTGTGTCTATCTCTCCTATGCACTCACGATGGTGGAGGACTGGCAGGCCGTCATCGCCAACGCCGTGGGGATGCTCAGGCCGGGTGGAACGTTGGGCGTGGTGGATTTCTACGTGTCGTCGGCTCGACCACCCGCCGGCGGGGTCCGTCATCCGGCGTGGGAGCGCTGGCTGTGGCGCCGATGGTTTGCCCACGACGGCGTCCGGCTCGATCCGGCGCACCTGGCGCAGCTCGCGGCCGCGATGCCGGAGTGCCGCATTTGGGAGCGGCGGGGCAAGGTCCCTTATCTGCCCGGGATGGCCGCGCCCTACTACCTCTTCATCGGACGCAAGAGCTAGGGAGACGACGCGGCTTCGAGAGACTCGAGCCTCGGGCCCTCGACCCGGCCGATCTTCACGGAGCCTTCATAGAGCACGACCCCGAATGCGATCAGAGCCAGCAACAGGGCGATCGAGGCCCTGATGTGGCGGGACTCGAACCGGCGGATGTTGGAGGCAAATGCGATCAGGCCGAGCAGCGCTGCGACGATCACGATCGCATCGATGCTGGCCCGCTGCCAATAGCTGCCGCCGAGATGCAGCCACATGCCGAACTCATCGAAGGTCAGCGCCAGGGCAACTCCATAGGCGAGAGCGGCGCCACCCAGCGCCTTGCCCGCGCGGCCGCCGAGGAGCAGGAACGCCCCCACGGCCGCGAGCAGGAAAATGCCGTAGTTGAGATGATGCACGTGGGTGCCGCGCAGGAAGAAATACATGTTGGGAATACGGCGCGCCATGATGAGGAACACCAGGATGCGGGCCGCGATGAAGGTGAGAATGAAGGCGAACAAGGCGCGACGGGCCAGCCAGGCTCGCATCGACGGCATGGCCGAAATCGGCTCGGCGTTCACCGTCGGCTAACCGGCCAGCCCGCGAAGCGCTCTGAAGGCGAGATCCGCGGTGCGCCCGTACACCGCCGCCTGCCAGGCCGCGGTGTCGGTGTAGAAGGCGTCCCGCATCTGCCTGCGGATCGGCCCCGCCGCTGCCGGATCGCCGCCGCCGTGACTCCAAAGCCAGTGATCGGCGCGCAGCGCCGTCAGCACTTCCAGGATCGGGCGCGTACCGAACTCCAGGCCGATGAGAGTCAGCTCCAGCTCCGGCCGGGTGCGCTCGATGCCGCGTGCCAGGGTGCCGGTGAGCCGTGCGGAAACGGACTCGCCCGCCGACAGGTCGCGCACGTCGGGCCCGAACCAACGCAGTGCCCGCTCCCGCGCCTTCGGGTCGGTGGAATCGAGTATCGGCTCGCCGTATGCCGGCGGCCCGAGTCCCGTGTGCAGGTCGAGCACCGCGAGCCTCCGCACCGTGGACGGCAACACCTCCCGCAGGACTCGAACCAACGTCAGCGCCGACCACGTCTCCCTCGCTCCGCCATAGAAGAGACCGCCGGGCCTCGTATACTGACCGCCGCTGACGGCTGCCTGCAGGGCGGCCATGCCGTGCTGTTGAGCATGCGCGTGCAGCGCCGCATCGGCCGCTTGGCGGATCGGGCCCTCCCACGCCTTCGGCACGAGCCAGTCGTGCAGCCGCTCATACGCCTGCGACGACGGCAGCGGCGCCGTGAAATCGACCAAGTTGCGGTTGAGGTCGACGCCGTCCTCGGTGACACGGCGCAGCCACGCGAAGCCGAAAGGATTGATGGCATGAAGCAGGATCAGGCATCCGGTCGCCGGCAGCGCATCGTGCAGATGGTCCTCGAGCATGCCTACGAGACAACCCGAGCCCGCCAGACCCTCGACTCCATGCGTGCCCGCGATGACGAGCAGCGCGCTCTGCGCGTCCGAGGCGCCGACGCGCGCGACGTCGAGGCTCAGCGTCTCGCCGCCCGGACCCAGATGGTCGGGCAGCACATAGCTCACAGTCGCCGCCGACGCGCGTGCCGCTGCCGCGCGAAACCGCTCGCGCGCTGAGGCGTAGTCGGGGCTGTAGTACTCCGCAATGGGCATCGGGGCCTCCACGCGCCAAGCCGGGCTGGCGGCCGCATCGTGCCATAGGTACCCTGCGCGCACCATGTTGCGCCCGGTCCAGCCCCCCGTATCCGCGGACGCCGCGCCCCTCGCCCCCTCGGCGTGGTGGGTCAGGCTGCTGTCGCGCCTGCCGTTTCCGGCGCTCTACCTGCTCGCGGACCTGCTCGGCTGGCTTGCCTTTCGGGTTTTCCCGCACCGCGACGAGGTGGTGCGCGCGAACCTCTCGCTATGCTTCCCCGACCTCGACGCGGCCCGGATCACGGACATCCGCCGCCGCTACTACGCCGGCTTCGCCGACGTGCTCGTCGAGGTCATCAAGTCCGCAACGCTCGAGCCCGAGGAGATCCGCAGGCGGGTGCGCATCGTCGGTCTGGAGCAGGCACGGGCGCTGCTCACCCAGGGCCAGTCGGTGCTGCTCGCCGCGGCGCATCAGTGCAACTGGGAGTGGATGCTGCTCGCCCTCTCGCTCGAGCTGGAATTCCCGCTCGATGCCGCCTACAAGCCGCTGGTCGACAGTTGGGCGGAGCGGGAGATGAAGAAGGTGCGCAGCCGCTTCGGCAGCCGCCTGGTGCCGGCCAAGGAGCTGCTCGCCGACATCATCAGGCGCGGCAAGATCGTGCGCGCCGTGGCCATGGTCGCGGACCAGGAGCCGACGACCAGCGAGCACAAGCACTGGACCCGGTTTCTGAACCGCGACACGGCCTTCTACATGGGCCCGGAGCAGATCGCGCGCGTAACGCGCTTTCCGGTGTTCTTCATCGGCATGAAGCGCACGGCGCGCGGGCTGTACGAGATGAGCTTCATTCCGCTCTCCTCCGCGGGAGAGTCATTGCAACCGGGCGAGCTGACCGAGCGTTACGTGCGGCTCGTCGAGCGGCAGATCCTCGATGCGCCGCCCGACTGGCCCTGGTCGCACAAGCGTTGGAAGCTCAAGAAATCCCTATATGTCCGTTGATTCGCTGAAACAGGCCTGCGGCCGTTTCAGCGATCTCTGACTAACCCTGTCGACGCCGCAGGCCAAAGGCGGCTTTGGCCCGCTCAACCACGTTCAACCCCGGCTTCCGGCAAGTCGGCGCGGCGCAGCTCGCGCGGCAGCCCGAAGGTCACCCGCTCCTCGCGCCCGGCGACTTCGCGCGGCACCTCGGCGCCCCAGGCGCGAAGCTGCTCCAGAACGCGCTGCACGAGGATCTCCGGTGCCGACGCCCCGGCCGTCACGCCGATGGAGCGCTTGCCGACGAACCACTCGCGCTTGAGGTCTTCCGGGCCGTCGACGAGATAACCCGGGATACCCGCGCGGTCGGCAAGCTCTCGCAGGCGGTTGGAATTCGAGCTCGACCGGGAGCCCACCACCACCAGCAGGTCGCACTCGGCGAGCAGTTTCTTGACGGCATCCTGCCGGTTCTGCGTGGCGTAGCAGATGTCTTCCTTACGCGGCGTCGCCAGCAGCGGGAACCGTCGCCGCAATGCAGCGACGATCTCGGTGGTGTCATCGACGGAGAGCGTCGTCTGCGTCACGAACGCGAGGTTGCTCGGGTCGCTGACTTCGAGCGTCCGGACATCGTCCTCGCTGCCGACCAGATACATGCGGCCGCCGAAGGAAGTATCGAAGCGCCCCATGGTGCCTTCGACCTCGGGATGGCCGGCGTGACCGATGAGAATGACTTCACGGCCATCGCGCGCGTAACGCTGCACCTCCATATGGACCTTGGTGACCAGCGGGCAGGTCGCATCGAACACGGTGAGGCCGCGCGCCTTCGCCTCATCCTCCACGGCATGCGAGACGCCGTGCGCAGAGAAGATCACCGTGGCGCCGCCCGGCACTTCCTTCAACTCCTCGACGAAAACGGCGCCGAGGCCGCGCAGCCGGTCGACGACGTGACGGTTGTGGACCACTTCGTGGCGGACGTAGATCGGGGCGCCGAAGAGCGCAATCGCCCGCTCCACGATGTCGATCGCGCGGTCGACGCCGGCGCAGAAGCCGCGCGGGTTGGCGAGAAGCACCTGCATCAAATTTTCTCCTGCTTCGGGGCGCGGCTCTCGAGAAAAGCATCGAGGAGCAACAGCGCCGCACCCACCGTGATGGCCGAGTCCGCGACGTTGAACGCCCACGGAAAATACACCCTGTGCCAATGGGCGAGGATGAAGTCGACCACGTGTCCGATCCGCAAGCGATCGATGAGATTCCCGAGCGCGCCGCCCATGATCAGCGTCAGGCTGAGGCACAGCAGCCGCTGCGAGCGTCCGCCGAGATGCCTGAGCCATACTGCGATCCCCGCCGCCACTGCGACGGCAAGGCCCGCGAACAGCCATTTCTGCCATCCTGACGCTTCCGCCAGGAAGCTGAACGCCGCCCCTCTATTGTACGTCAAGGTGATATCGAGCACCGGCAGGAGGCGGACCGTGCGATAGAGGGCCAGGTGATCGACGATCCAGAGCTTGACCAGCTGGTCGACGGCGATCACGGCGGCCGTCACGGGCAGCCACCACAGCCCGCTCGGCTCGCGGGCGGCGGTGCTCCCCTGCGCCCCCCGCGCCATACCGGTCCGCTGCTCGTGGGCGGCGTTCATACGAAGCGCCGGTCCTCGCCCGGACCCTCGATATTGGTGACGCAGCGGCCGCAGAGCTCCGGATGTTTGGGATTCGAGCCGACATCCGGACGGCGCTGCCAGCAGCGGACGCACTTCGGATCGGACGTCGGCTTCACCGCAATCCAGACTCCCTCCCGGCCGGTGTTGGTTGCCGGGGTGACGTCCGCCGGCGGCGCGCCCTCGACCCGATGGACGCGCGCATGGGAGGTGATGAAGAAGAAGCGCAGCTCCTCTCCCAGGGCGTTGAAGCGCGCGTACTCGCCGGGGACGCAGTAGACATCGACCTCGGCATCGAGCGGCGCACCGATCGCCGCCGCATCGCGCAGCCTCTCCAGCTCGCGCGTCACGTCGCTGCGCAGCTGCAGCAGCGCGGGCCAGTCGACATCGGCCGCGGAGACTTCCGGAACGGGATGCCAGGTCTGCAGAAACACCGACTCCGAGCGCCCGCCGGGCAGGAACTCCCAGATCTCCTCCGCCGTGAAGGAAAGAATCGGCGCGAGCCAGCGCACCATGCTCTCCGCGATGTGATGCATCACGGTCTGCGCGGAGCGGCGGGCGCGGCCCGCCGTCGGCGTGGTGTACATGCGATCCTTCAGCACATCGAGATAGAACCCGCCGAGGTCCACGCTGCAGAAGTTGTGCACTTTCTGATAGATGAGGTGGAAGGCGTAACGGCGGTAAGCCTCGATGATTTCCGCCTGCAGGGCCGCGGTGCGCGCCAACGCCCAGCGGTCGAGCGCCAGCAGGTCGCCGGTCGCCACGGCGTCACGCTCCGGATCGAAGCCGTGCAGATTGCCGAGGAGGTAGCGCACGGTGTTGCGTATGCGGCGATAAGAATCCGCCATGCGCTTGAGGATCTCGTCCGACACGCTCATCTCGTTGGCGTAATCGGTGGCCGAGACCCAGAGACGCAGCACATCGGCGCCCAGGCTGCTCATGACCTTCTGCGGCGCGACCACGTTGCCGAGCGACTTCGACTGCTTGCGGCCTTTCTCATCGACCGTGAATCCGTGTGTCAGCACGCCGCGATACGGCGCCCGCTCATAGAGCGCCTCCGACATCAGAAGCGAGCTGTGAAACCAGCCGCGGTGCTGATCGGAGCCTTCGAGATAAAGATCGACGGGCGCGGCAATCTCGGGCCGCTCGGCGCCGACACACTCGAACGACAGGCCGGAGTCGGCCCAGACGTCCATGACGTCCCTGACCTTCTCATACCTGTCGGCCTCGGCGCCGAGCAGCTCGGCGGGATCGAGTGAGAACCAGGCCTCGATGCCGTCACGCTCGACGCGCGCAGCCACCTGCCCGATCAGTTCCTGAGTGCGCGGATGCAGCTCGCCCGTCTGCGCGTGAACGAAGAGCGGAATGGGGACGCCCCAGGTTCGCTGGCGGGAGATGCACCAGTCCGGCCGATTCTCGATCATGCCGGTGATGCGTTGCTCACCCCAGTCCGGCGTCCACTGCACCTTCCTGATGTCGCGCAAGGCGTGCTCGCGCAGTCCCTTGCGATCCATGCTGATGAACCACTGCGGCGTGGCGCGGAAAATGACGGGCGTCTTGTGCCGCCAGCAATGCGGAAAGCTGTGCCTGAAGGGCTCGTGATGCACCAGCCGGCCGCGCTCGCGCAGCGCATCGATGAGGACACCGTTGGCCTCATCGACCTTCAGTCCCGCGACCAGCGGCGTGTCGGGCAGGAAGCGGCCGTCGTTGCCAACCGGGTTGACGACGGGCAGGCCATAACGCTGGCCGACGGCAAAGTCCTCGTGACCGTGCCCCGGGGCGGTATGCACCGCGCCGGTGCCGGCATCCAGCGTCACGTGCTCGCCGAGGATCACGGGCACCTGCCGGTCTTCGAACGGGTGTTGCAGCTTCAGTCCTTCGAGATCACCGCCCGCCGCTTCCGCCAACACGGCGACCTTCGCCATGCCGAAGCGCTTCAGACAGGGGTCGAGCAGCTCCTGGGCGAGGACGAGCCGCGAGCGCCCGCCGGCATGCTCCACCTCCACCAACACGTAGCGGAACTCGTCGCGCAGGGCGACGGCCTGGTTCGCGGGCAAAGTCCACGGGGTCGTGGTCCAGATGACGACATCGGCAGGCGCATCTGCCAGCCGCCCGGGACTGAGCCCCATGCGCCTCTCGAGATCACGCGGATCCACCACGCGAAATGCGACATCGACCGCCGGTGACGTCCTTTCTTCGTATTCGACTTCCGCCTCGGCGAGCGCGGAGCGGCAGTCGAGACACCAGTGCACCGGCTTCACGCCCTTGTAGAGATGTCCGTTCTCGATGACGCGCCCGAAGGCGCGCAGCTGTTGCGCCTCGTACCGCGGCGCCATCGTGAGATAGGGATGGTCCCAGTCCCCGAGCACTCCCAGACGCTTGAAGTCGATCCGCTGCTGATTCACCTGCTCCTGGGCAAAGGCCCGGCAAGCGGCCCGGAAGGCCGCGGCATCGAGCTTCTGCCCGGGGCGGCCGTGCTTCTTCTCCACCTGCTGCTCGATCGGCAGCCCGTGACAATCCCAACCCGGGATGTACGGCGCATCGAAGCCATCCAGCGAGCGCGACTTGACGATGATGTCCTTGAGGATCTTGTTGACGGCATGGCCGATGTGGATGGCGCCGTTGGCATAAGGCGGCCCATCGTGCAGCACGAATCGCGGGCGCCCGGCGGCGGCCCGGCGTTGTTTGCCGTAGATGTCGCGCTCCTGCCACGCGCTGACCATCGCCGGCTCGCGCCGGGCAAGGTCCGCCTTCATCGGAAAAGCCGTCTCCGGCAGGTTGATCGTGCTCTTGTAGTCTGTCATTCGAGATTGTCAGCCATTCAGAATCTGCCGGGCCTGCGCCGCGTCCCGGTGCATCTGCGCCACCAGGGCATCGAGGTCCGGAAAACGCTCTTCCTCGCGCAGCTTCGCCACGAATTCCACCTCGATCTCGCGGCCGTAAAGATCACCCGCGAAATCGAACACATGCGCCTCGAGCAACGTGTGCCCGCCGTCCACGGTCGGGCGCGTCCCGAGGCTCGCTACGCCGGGCAACGCTTCATCGGCGGCGCCGCGCACCCGGACTGCGAAAATGCCCTGCACGGGGGTTCGCCGCCGCTCGATCTGCAGGTTCGCCGTCGGAAAACCCAGACTGCGTCCCAGGCGATTCCCGGCCACCACCCGGCCGGTCATCGAATACGGGCGGCCGAGCCATCGCCGAACCTGCTCGAAATCCCCTCTCGCGAGCGCATCGCGCACCCTGCTGCTGCTGACGCGCTCTCCGTCCACCATCACCGGGGGCACCACGTCCACCTGGAACCCCAGCCGCCGACCCGCGTCCGCCAGCATCGCCGCCGTCGCCTCGCCGTTTCGCCCGAAACGAAAATCATGGCCCACCACGACCAGGGGCGTCCGCAGCGCCTGCCCGAGAAGCCCCGCGAACGCCTCGCCCGAGAGGCTCCGCAGCGGCGGCCCGAAACGCAGCAGCCACAGGAAGTCGCAGCCCAGGCGCTCCAGGACGCGCCACCGTTCCCGGCATGAGGTCAGGCGCGCCGGGGCCTGGTCCTCGCCCAGCAGGAACTCCCGCGGCGTCGGCTCGAAGGTGAGCACCATGACCGGCCTGGAAAGGCTCCTGCCGTGCTCCTGCAGTCTCGCGAGCAGCGCCTGGTGGCCGACGTGCATGCCGTCGAAGGTCCCGATCGTGACGACGGAGCCCCGATGGCGGTCGTTCAGGCCATTGAGTCCGCGAATGAGCTCCATGGGGCCGCTAAGCCGCTGATGTCAAAAGGTTAAAGAATACAGGATTCATGCCGGCGCTTGGCGCCACTTCGCCGGCCCGGGGTGCGTCCCTTCCCCGACGTCCGTTATGACGTCTCCATCTTATGTGAAAAGACCGTCCTGAGCCGGCTACGTTCTCGGCGAGCGTTGACAACGTCCGGCCACCTGAGCAGACTAGCGGCCCCCCGCGACCAGGGGGAAGGTTCATTTTCGTCAACGGAGACCACGTGGCCAACACCAAGTCCGCCGAGAAGGCGGCTCGCCAAGCCGAGAAACACCGCGCTCGCAACGTCGCTTTGCGTTCGCGGATGCGTACTGCCGTGCGCGATGTGACGGCGGCGATTGCCGGAGGGAACAAGCAGACGGCCCAGGCCACTTACAAGGAGGCTGTTCCGGTCATCGATACGCTGGTGAACAAGCAGATCATCCACCGAAACAAGGCTGCGCGACACAAGAGCCGCCTGGCGGCTCGGATTCGCGCAATGGCCTGAGGCCGACTGCGATGAATGGTCAAGAGAAGCGCCGCTGGACTGCCCCGCCGACCCCGGCTCCGATTCCGCTCAAGCTGAGGCCGGCCGCTCGTCGACAGTTTCTTCTGCAGGTGATGCGGGGCCGCGTGCCGCGCGATCCTGTTCCTCCAAAAACGCCATAACCGCTTCGCAGAGCTCTTTCGTTCCGCGGCCGGTGGCCCCGGAAATCAGGAAGTGCGGACCGCGGTGCCGTAGGCCGCGGACGATGGCTCGCGCGCGCTTCTCGGCGTCCGCCTCCGGCAGAAGGTCGCACTTGTTGATCACCAGCCAGCGCGGCTTCGCCGCGAGCTCCTTGCTGAACTTCTTCAGCTCCTGAACGATCGCCCGGGCATCCTTCACCGGGTCGGCTTCCGGGTCCGGCGGCGCGATATCGACCAGGTGCAGCAGCACTCGCGTCCGCTGCAGATGCTTGAGGAAGCGGATCCCGAGCCCTGCGCCCTCCGCGGCCCCCTCGATCAGGCCTGGGATGTCCGCCATCACGAAGCTGCGGTGCTGCCCGACGTCGACCACGCCCAGGTTGGGATAGAGCGTCGTGAAGGGATAGTCAGCCACCTTGGGACGCGCCGCCGAAACGGCACGAATCAGCGTGGACTTGCCGGCATTGGGCAGGCCGAGAAGGCCGACGTCCGCGATAACCTTGAGCTCCAGCTCGAGCGCTCGCTTCTCGCCGGGCAGGCCCGGACCGAACTGGCGCGGGGAGCGGTTGGTGCTCGACTTGAAGCGCTGATTTCCCCAGCCGCCCTTGCCGCCGCGGGCCACCGCCAGCACGTCCCCCTCGTGGGTGAGATCGCCCAGCTGCTCGCCGGTCTCCGCATCCCGCACGGTGGTGCCCACCGGCATGGGGATATAAAGGTCCTCGCCGCTGCGGCCAGTGCAATCGTTCGAACTGCCCGGCTCTCCGTGCTTCGCCCGCCACGTGCGCTCGATGCGGAAGTCCGCCAGGGTGTTGATCCCGGGGGCCGCGCGCAGAAAGACGCTGCCGCCCTCACCGCCGTCGCCGCCATCCGGGCCACCGAACGGGACGAACTTCTCCCGGCGGAAGCTCGTGCTGCCGCGGCCGCCGTTGCCGGCCTGTACCTTGAGTTTGGCCTCGTCTACGAATTTCATCGGGATCCCCAGACGAAAACCCCGGCGCGAGGCCGGGGCTTTCAGGGTCGCTACGGGTAGGCGGCGAAGACTACGCTTCCGCGGCCTCGGCCGGGGTCTCCGTCACGCCGATCTCCGGCAGGACGTTGACGTACAGCCGCTGCTCCGCGCCGCGGCGCTGAAACTGCACCTTGCCCGCCACCTTGGCAAAAAGCGTGTGGTCGGTGCCGACGCCGACGTTGGAGCCGGCCCGCACGGGCGTGCCCCGCTGCCGGATGATGATGTTGCCGGCCAGTACCTGCTCGCCGCCGAAGCGCTTCACGCCGAGCCGCTTGGAGTGGGAATCGCGGCCGTTCTTGGTACTGCCGCCCGCCTTTTTGTGTGCCATGTGTGCCTCAGCCCGCGCTGATGTCCGTCACCTTGATCTCGGTGAACGGCTGCCGGTGATTCTTCTGGCGCAGGTAGTGCTTGCGCCGCCGGAACTTGACGATGGATACCTTCGCGCCCTTGCCGTGGCGGACCACGGTGGCGACCACCTTGCCCCCCGAGAGCATCGGATTGCCGAGCTTCACGTTGGCGCCCTCGCCGACGAGCAGCACCTGGCCGAACTCGACCGTGGCGCCGGCCTCGGCGTCGAGCTTCTCGATGCGCAGCAGCCCGTCTTTGGTGACGCGATACTGCTTTCCGCCGGTGGCGATGACTGCGTACATAGGCTTGAAGGCGAGCGGGGGTCTGGAGAAAGGCCGCGCATTCTACTGGCGACCCCCCGGCGGGTCAAACTGCCCGTCCACAGGGCCGAAAAGGCCGCAACGCGCAGCCTTTGGGATAGGATGCGGGGCCTTACTCTACGTCCGTTTCGCTAATGACATTGGAAGAAATCCGCGCGCTCGTCCACTCGGACCTCCGTTCCGTGGACCAGGTGATCCGCGCGCGCCTGAAGAGCGCCGTCCCGCTGGTGGACCAGATCGCCGAGCACATCATCTCCGGCGGCGGGAAGCGCCTGAGGCCCCTCCTCGTCGTGCTGGCCGGCCGCGCCTGCGGGCACAGGCCTCACGCCCACATCGAGGCGGCGGCATTCATCGAATTCATCCATACCGCGACGCTGCTACACGACGATGTCGTGGACGGCTCATCTCTACGCCGCGGCCGCGATACCGCCAATCAGGTCTTCGGCAATCAGGCGAGCGTGCTGGTCGGCGACTTCGTGTATTCGCGCGCCTTTCAGATGATGGCCTCACTGACCTCCCAGCCGGTCATGGAGATCATGGCCGACGCCACCAACGTGATCGCCGAGGGCGAGGTCATGCAGCTGATGAACGCGCATGACCCGGAGACGACCGAGCAGCGCTACCTCGAGGTCATCTACCGCAAGACCGCGAAGCTCTTCGAGGCCGGCGCCGAAGTCGCCGCGGTACTGGCAGCCAGCCCCGAGGAGGTGCGCAAAGCCCTTGCAGCCTATGGCCGCCACCTCGGCACGGCCTATCAGCTGGTGGATGACGTGCTCGACTATCGCTCGAATCCCGCCGAGCGCGGCAAGAACCTGGGCGACGATCTGGCGGAGGGCAAGCCGACGCTGCCTCTCATTTATGCGCTGCGTAACGGCACCGCCGAGCAGCGGGCGGCCATCCGCGTCGCAATCGAGAAGGGAGGCCTGGCCCAGCTCGAGCCCATCATCGCCGCGATCGAGTCGACCGGCGGCCTCGAGTACGCCGCCCGGCTGGCGAAGGAATCGGCCGAGCAGGCGCTCCTCTCATTGAAGCCGCTGCCGGAGAGCCCCTACAAGGAGGGGCTGGCGGCGCTCGCCCGCTTCGCGGTGGAGCACACGACCTAGCGGAATTTAGCCTCCGGGCGGATTGAAGCGCCCGGGTCGCTTCAGTAAACTGCGCCGCCCGCCTCCCTGCCGTCTCCGGCCACCCAGGGTCGGCGGATACTGCCATCTCGGGGTGTAGCTCAGCCTGGTAGAGCACTACGTTCGGGACGTAGGTGTCGCAGGTTCAAATCCTGTCACCCCGACCATTGATTTCATTCAACTTTTTCTCAAGTCATCTCCCGCTGGGTGTGAGTTTCACAGCGCTCTGGGTGTAGATTGGGTGTAAATTTCAGTCCAGCACCGACGCCCACCCCACCTAGATAACCTAGTGACAGAGGATGGCTGATGACACTTCCGGTATCGCTTGCTGGGCGTTATCAACTGCTAGTGCTCGGCAGCGGTCCAGGTCTCGCAGGTCTCGCATCACGACTCGACACTGCTCTAGCGCGAGCGTTCGCACACCTTGGGGTTAATGCCGGAAAGTTTCTCGCCCGGCTCGGGCCGAGTCTTGCCGGTGCGAAATTGGACCGGCGACTGCCATCTGTGGCCGTGTTCTTCGGGATGGCAGCTCCGTTACTCTCAGGCGCGGAGCTGCAGTGCCTTGATGATCTGATAACGGATGGATCCTTGATCATTCCCGTCGTTGCGGAGACGACCTCGTATACCTCACTAGTGCCACCCCAGCTCGCAATGTTGAATGGGGTCGGTATCCAATCATGTGGTGAGGCCTTCGAGCGGCTTGCGGCGCGCGTCCTGGAGGGCTTCGGCCTTCTCCGCGAGAGACGACGACTCTTCATCAGCTATCGCCGTCTGGAAACCAGCGGAGTCGCTACCCAGCTGTATGAGGCCCTCGATTCCGCCGGATTCGACGTGTTCCTCGACACCCACGGAGTGTTGCGGCCGGGCGAGCCATTCCAAGAGATCCTATGGCATCGACTCGCCGATACAGATGTCGCTTTGCTTCTTGACTCTCCCGGCTTCCTTGCCAGTCGTTGGACCGAAGAAGAGCTCGCACGAGCCAACAACTCGAGCATCCAAATCCTGCAAGTGCTGTGGCCGGACCAAACCGAACCGGCGGCAGCGGCCTTCAGCACCTTTCATCCACTCACTGATGCAGATTTTGACAGCGGCGCCGTGCTCGGGCCGACAGCTCGACTCCGAGACACTAGCGTCTCCGGGATTGTCGATGAAGTCGAGGGGCTACGTGCTCGCGCGATGGCTGCCCGACAAGCATTCCTTGTTCGTGAATTCCTACAGGAGGCGCGAAGAGCCGGCCTGCAGGTACGTACAACACTCGAACGAGTGCTAATCGTATCTGCACCCGACGGCAATCACCTTGTGCAACCGGTCATAGGAATTCCAGATGCAGAGCGGTATGAATACCTCGAAGAGCTTCATCGGCTCGAAGTGAGCCGAGGCCGAACGTACAGAACTCCACCAATTCTCCTCTACGATCAGAAAGGCCTACACTCCCGGTGGCTGGGACATCTCGCATGGCTAAACGGGAGTCTCTCGTGTGCGAACAGCCTGAGTCTCGACAAAGCCGAGTCCTGGCTGACGGGGTTAGCGCGGAGTAGCGCCGTATGACGACCAACGGTCAGGAGCGCATATTTTTATCTGCGAGTATTCCGTTGCCGAGCCGCAATCCGCAGTACTTTGCCACGGCCGACGTCATTGCGATACGTGACGCCGTGCGCGCATTGATCATTGTTACTCTTGAATCGGACTACCAGCTGGTATTTGGGGGACATCCCGCGATAACGCCGATGATCCGAATGCAGCTCACCCAGAGCGCTGCTTCCGGTGCCAATCGAGTAGTCCTGTACCAAAGCCGCTACTTTGCCTCTTCATTTCCTCCCGACAACTCCGCGTTTACACAGGTATGCCTCATAGATGAGGTCCCGAACGACCGCACGGCAAGCTTATCGCGCATGCGAGAGGAAATGCTTCGGGGCAGCTTCCGTGCCGGGCTTTTCATTGGCGGCATGGAAGGGGTGGAGGACGAGTACGCGTTATTTACGCGACTGCACCCTGGAGTGCCGGCCTATCCGATAGCATCTACCGGAGCTGCTGCCGCACGAATATATAGCCAAGACGGGCGGCTCCAGCAGGTGCATCCCGAACTGCAAAACGAACTCAGCTACCTGAGCCTTATGCGCGTCCTTCTTCGCCAGAGCCGTCATCGCGGGACTCCGAGAGCTCCATGATGGAGCAAGCGAAGGTACAAACGCGAAAAAGTCCTACTAGGGCGACTCAACTTGAGGGGATCAAATGGCTCGCAGAGTGTTCTTCAGCTTCCACTATGAAGGCGATGTTTGGCGCGCAGGGCAAATCCGAAATTGCTGGGTCACGCAGGATCGCGAGAGCGCTGGATTCTGGGATGCCGCCGCATGGGAACAAGTGAAACGGAAAGGAGAGGCGGCAATAGAGCGATGGATTGACGAACAGCTAAAAGGCACTTCCGTAACAGTTGTCCTTATCGGCAGCCAGACGTCCGAACGGCCCTACGTCGGGTACGAAATCAAGCAAAGTTACTCCAAGGACAATGGGATGCTGGGAATTTACATCCACAACATGAAGGATTCCGATGGCCACACAGCAGCTCCCGGAAAGAATCCTTTTGGCAATTGGCATATTCAGGAGAATGGTAGACAAGTATCGCTATCAAGTCTCTTTCCAACATATGACTGGGTAAACGACAACGGAAGAGCAAACATCGGAACCTGGATCGAAGCGGCGGCGCGCAAGGCAAATCGATAATGGCCTATTTGACGAAGCGCGCGATGCGCGAGCGCGGCAACCGCCTGCTTCAGGAGCAACGGCAGAAATTTGCGAAATCCGAACGCCAAGTCCTCAACGAGGCGATTCGCTTTGATCCGACAACGACATATGATGTCTTCCTATCGCACTGCAGCCGCGACAAACCTCTTGTGCTCGGCGTTAAGGAACGGCTGGAGGAAGATGGATTACTTGTTTATGTCGACTGGATCGAGGACGCCGACATGGACCGCACCGAAGTTACGACCGAAAATGCATCACGGTTACGGCGGCGCCTGCGGAATTGTCGGTCACTTTTGTATCTCGTAACGGAGAATGCGGTCAGGTCGAAATGGATGCCATGGGAGCTTGGATATTTCGACGGACTCGATAAGGGCTTAATTGGAATACTACCCGTCCTCGACGACGCGGAAGAACAGTTCGATGGAATCGAATTCCTCGGACTTTACTCGACAATTGATGTGCGACAGACGAAGGCTGGGACACGCCGGTTCTTTGTCTCTCGCGCAGACGGCACTTCCACGAGTCTTCGTTTAATTATCAGGGATTCGTGATGGTCAGGTATCTGTTTTGTCCAGGCTATGGTGGACCGCTGACAGCTGAACAACACTTTAAGAGCCAGTTTTTGCACGAACCCAAACGAAAGCGCCGGACGTAAGCGAGCGATTTTCTTCAGTTTCTTCCCCGACGACGTCCGGGCAGTTTGGCTCAGTTCGGCGGCATCCGGTAGCAAATTGGTAGCAGATTAACGAATCGACGGCGAATGCTTCTGCTTGAGCCCGAGATCCCTGAGAGGATGTCCAGAATGCGCTCGCGACCTCGCGCTGTGACGGATTGCGCACGATAACAGTAATCCACGGCGCCCTAGAGGCAGCCACCTCGCAGCCCCGACCTGCAACAGGATGCATCCGATTGCAATGGGCTCCTGCACAGCGTCCGGCCGGGAGAACGCCATCGCGGCTCTTTCGATCGAGCTAGTCAAAGCTCATCAGCTTAGACGGAGGAACCCCCAGGGCACGAGCGAGCCGACAAATGTTCACGAGACCGATATTTCGATGGCCTCTTTCTACATCGCTGATGTAACGCCAGGAGATCCCGCTTTCGCCGGCGAGTTCCTCCTGCGACCATCCCTGGGCATGCCGTAAGGCCGCGAGCCGTCTGCCAAAAAGTACTTTGGGGTCCGCCGACATCGGCGGGGATGCTAGAAGTGCACCACCAATAGTTCCATGAACTATGCGTGGTATTTCTCATCACACGCTGCTACAGTCTCACTGTCGGGCGCCCTGGCGCCGGGTATGGCGGCCCGAACAGGCAACGGGAAGACTTTTATGGCGGCCCAGCAAGTACGTCGCAGGCGACGAGCTCAAAACAATGATGCACGGCCGAGCCGCAAGACGCTCGCAGTCATGCTGCGCGGAATCGCAAACGGTCTTAGTCACACCTACTCCACGTGTGTCACCGTCCAGCGTGCCCTCCAAAGCCAGAACGCAGACGAGGACACGGAGATCGGAGATTGCCTGCGCTACTGCGTGGCCGCGCAACTCACACGTTACGTTGAGGAATTGCGGGGCTTGGCACAATCTCTCCGCCCAGGGGAAGAGGCGCCCTAAAAGGCGCCAAACGACCATGTCCGCAGTGCCATCTCTTATCAGGTCAGCGCCGGGAGCAATGCCGGAGTCGGCTCGCACGCCGATGCCGGTCGAGTATGAGACTGCAATCAAGGCCCTCGAAGCCTGCACATCGTTGGACGAGACGAAGGTTTGGAGCAACGCGGCCGATGCACTAGCAGCCTGGGCAAAGATCTACAACTCAAATGAAGCGGAGCTCAATGCGAAGCGCTTGCGACTTCACGCATATAGGCGTATGGGCCAGTTGGCCCGGGAACTGCGCCCGCCCGGGCGAATGCGAGGGGGTGGATATCGCGGCTGCGAGGGAAAACTTCCCGGGCCCAATAGTTTACTCCAGGAGCACGGGCTCACCAAAACGGAGGCCGGCGCAGCAAACTTTATCGCGCAGCTTCCAGAGGAGCAGTTTCAGCGTGTCCTACAGCGGCCCCTCCGCCCAACGACGGTGGCGAACCACTTGTGGGGTAAGGATCCCGTGTGGCTCGCCTTCTGCCGGACGGCGATGACGCTGCGGGGCGTATTGCGACGCCATCCACCACGCGAGATTCAGGCGATCGCGCGGATGCTCGGTGAGCGACAAGAGGGTACATTGCGAGTGGTCGCCGGGGACTTGCGACGAATGCTTCGTCAGCTTGAGATTGTCAACGATGAAAGCAAGCGGAATCCCAATCAGCGAGAGGACCGTCGGTTTGTGGCGCGTTGAGCTGCCGGCGGGGAACTGGCTGGCCCATCTTTTCCACAACAGCGGTTTTGCCGGACCTGATCGCACCCCAGAGACCGCTTGGCGCGGAGCCCAGGCTAGGCGCTTAGCCGCCCTGCCAGTGCACATCATGTGTAGTAGTCCCGACCCGACCTGACAGTTACCCGGTTCTCCGGTTCTGTCTGTCAGATCAAATTACGCGATCGTCTTCTCCCGACAGATTTGTTTGCCGTCTTCGAACGTCGCCATCGGCGTGCGTCCACAGCACATCTTGCCCTGGTGGGTGCGCTCATGGTTGTACAGCGAGATCCACGCGTCAAGGTCCGCCTGCAGCTCCTCGAGCGAGCTGTAGATCTTCTTGCGGAAGGCGACCTGATAAAACTCGTTCAGGATCGTCTTGTGGAAGCGCTCGCAGATCCCGTTGGTTTGCGGTGAGCGAGCCTTGGTGCGCGTGTGGTCGATGTCATTCAGCGCCAGGTACAGCTGGTAATCGTGCTGCTCGACCTTGCCGCAGTACTCACTCCCTCGGTCGCTCAGGATTCGCAGCAACGGCACCTGTTGCTCCTGGTAGAACGGCAACACTCGATCATTGAGCATGTCTGCCGCGGCGATCGGCGTCTTGGTCGTGTACAGCTTCGCAAAGGCCACCTTGGCGTACGTGTCCACGAAGGTCTGCTGGTAGATCCGACCCACGCCCTTCATGTTCCCGACGTAGAAGGTGTCCTGAGAGCCAAGATATCCGGGGTGGGCGGTCTCGATCTCCCCGCATTCCTGCTCGTCCTCGTGCTTGCGCTCAAGGGCTGCCACCTGCGTCTCGGTGAACACCAGGCCTTCCTCGGCTGCCTTCTTCTCCAGCGCCGCCAATCGCAGCCGAAAGGTCTGTAGACCGTGCCGCAGCCATACCGAGCGCACCCCAGTCGGGCTCACGTGGATATTGCGCTTGCGCAGCTCGTTGGAGACTCGAACCTGGCCAGCGGCCGGATTCTCCAGCCCAAAGACCAGGATCGCCTGCTCGACCTGCTCATCCACCCTGTTCTTCAGATTCGATCGGCGCCGGTCCTTGTGCAGCAGCGCCTCCATGCCGCCGCTGTCCTTGGCTTCCTTCACCCGGTAGAAGGTGTCGCGTGACACCCCCATGATCCGGCAGGCCTGCGAGACGTTCTTGAGCTCCTCGGCCAGGTTCAGCAGGCCGACCTTGTGCTTGATGATGCTTTGATTTACAAGATTCATTGCGGGGTTACTCCCATGAAAGTTCACTGATTGCTTGGTAACAACCATTGAACCGGGTAACCCCGCTCTCTTCAAGTCGGGTGTCAGATCAAGTCGAAACTAGTACAACTCACGCCCTTGACCATCACCGATCTACGGCAGATTGAGACCCTCATCGCGGTCGCGCACAGTGACGGCTACGCCAGCTCCGATCAGGAATGCTACCGCGGTGATTTGACGGTCGCGGCCCCGGTCATCGGTCAGGGCGGATACCCCATAGGGGCCATCAACCTCTCCGCCCCCGGCAGTCGCTGGACCCTGCAGGAGATGTGCGCCCAGCTCGCAGGCTTGGTGATGCAGACGGCGCGTGAGGTTTCCCGCAATATAATCCCCGAGCCTCACAAACAGCCCCCTATTTCGCCGAGTATCGGAGGGGCGGCGGCATGCAGCAACGCGGTGAGCACAGTACTATCGCGATCCGCCGTCGCTGGTATCGCTTCTGTCGAAACGCACGGAAAGAGTGCAAAGGTTCGTTGCATTGAGAATGACGGCAGCCCCTTTGGGAATGAGGAGCGCCGCACCCGGTGCTAAGGATATTTTCGCCCCTCCGGATTCCTGGATCGCTCCAGATCCGGCAACGACGAACATAAGTTCCGAATCGGGCGTACGCAAGGCAGCCCGATCTTGGATGCGCATTGGGTAGTGATACGCCGAGATGATCACTCCGCCGTGCCCCTGATAATACGTGTGTCTCCCTCCCGCATTTTCGACTGCTTTGCTTCTGCAAAACCGCTCGGGGCGCAGAAGCTGTAGCGCGATGGGCCCACCGAATGTGGCGCCCTTCTGCCTTTCGAAGGACGCAAAATAGTGAACGTAATGCTTCGCATCACGCAACTCGAAGGTGAGGCCCCGAGGCAATAACACAAAGTCGCCAGAAACTAACTGATGTGCCTTTCCGCTCGACTCTATCAGGGTCCCGGAACCTCGAGCCACCATGAACATGTCCGTATAGTTTGCAGTCTCGCGTGGCATAAGCGGTCCGTTCACATACGATCGACCAACGGACACCCCGCTCGCCTTACTTTGATAGAAGAGAGTGTTGATGAGCACTGACCCGTCGTGGAAGTGATAGGTCTGCGACTTGCCGCCTATGTTCTGACCAGGCGAGAGCTTAAGCACTTGGGCAGGCGCGCTGCCGGCAAAACTCCCTGTGCCACAAAGCAGCATCAATACGACAGGCAGACGTTTCATACTTCTCTCCTAGAGGACGGGCGGGAATTGTCTGGCAGCGTCATCATCGTCGGAAGGAAAATGGCAAGGTAAGGCTCGCTAGGACACGTCCGTCGCGCTTGTCGTAGGCCCGAAACATGTCTCCATAGCCGTGATTTTCGGGCGCCTGAACCACCGCATAGCTGCTGTGTATGGCTAGGACCTGTGTAACGGACTTGGCCCCCAGCGCCTGCTCCGGATCTAAGACACGGTTAAGCGGCCGAGCCTGTCGGCTATTGGCGATCGTGCAGCGCTGTGTCCAGTGCACTTGCGAGGCCGTTTAGAAGCTTCATCTGATTTGCGTAGGAGTTATGCGCCTGGTCATCCATGTCCTGATCGATTGTGCTCGTGACCGCGACATCGATGTCCGGGCAGTACATGGAGACCGTTCCCCAGTATCCCCAATGTGCATAGCACTCATGGGAACCCAGCTTTTGAGTATCGAGCATAAGAGCACCCGGACGGCGCATAGGTATCTGTGGCTGATCCGGCAGCAAAGACATCGGAAGAGTTGAGCGTTGCTTGAAGAGCTGCCCAGTCAGAAGTGCTCGGAAGAACCGGTTTAGGTCCCCGGTGGTGGATATGATGCCTCCACCGCCCCAGAGATCCAACGTGTAATCCAAATTGGTGATGTCGATTCTGCCCCAGTATTGATGCGCTCGGGGGGGCGAATCTTGGGGAGTCGGTTCCAGTATTTCCCAGTAGGTGGAGTTCAAATGAAGGCCGGCGAAATCCAAGGACTGCCTAACGTAGGCGGCCATCTGCTCGCCGCTCACTCGCTGAATGATCTCGCCGAGAATGATGTAGCCCGTATCCGAGTAGTAGTACCTCTCTCCCGGATCACCCACTTTCTTTTCATACTGTACGGTGAACTTGATCTGATCGAGCCGCGTCCAGCGCTTGTGGTCGCGCCAGTGCTCCCGCACCGCCCGCAGGTACTCTGGATTAGGTCCGAAATCCCCGAGGCCACTGGTCATTCCCAGCAACTGCGCCACGCTGATGATTTTCGGATCATATCCGCCCGACTCCAAAACCTTTGCAGTCTCCGGCGATATATGTTCGATGATCGGATCATAAAGACTTAGCTTCCCCTCCTCGATCAGCCGAAAGACCGCGGCCGCCACGAATACCTTCGTCACGCTCGCTATTCTGAAGGGTTGGTTCGGTCGTAGTGCGACGTTCGAATTGCGAGCAATTGTTCCGGCCGCTCCGCTCCAATTGAGATGGATGCGGGGCGCATCAATACTTGCGAGGACTCCAAGATGATCGGAACTGCTCGAGACCACCTGATTGAGGACTCCCTGCAGCTGCCCCGTTAACGCAGGCTCAGCCGCAGAGGCTCCCGCAGGCAGCGACACGAGCCCGGCGACGAGCGCCCAAGCGGCAAGAGCCTTCATGATCAATTTTTCTTTCATCGTGAGTAACCGACCCTTACGTTGAGTTTTGTAAGTTTCCGGCTCGGGCCTGACGTCGAGCACGGCGCAATAGCCCATATGCTACACACGCAATTACGACCGGAACCGTGCTCGCATAAAGCTGAACGGCCATCTCTTTGGATAGCGCCATCTCGACCAGTACGAACACAACGCCTGCAGCAGTCACGTAAACGATCGCCGGGTAAGGCGCGAGGCGCCAGGCGCTGCCTACCCCATTTGTAGATGAGCGCCGCATCTTCAGGTACGCGGCGGCGACCGAAAGATAAACCAGAAGGACGATCGCCCCCGTTGCATTCACCAGGAACGCGAAGGCTTTATTTGGTGAAACCGTCGCAAGCGTAACGGCCGCTGCACCCACCACCGCACCGAAGGTGACCGCGCGTGCCGGCGCCTTGCGGCTGTTGAGAGTCACCAGCCAATTCGGTGCGTGGTGATGCGCGGCGAGCGCAAAGAGAGTACGTGAGGATACGTATAGGGCCGAGTTCAAACAGGAAAGCACGGCCGTCAGAATTACAAGGCTCATGCCACCTGCCGCCCAGGCGTGCCCCATGTGCTGAAGCGTTACGGTGAAGGGCGATACGCCCGGGATGACCTCTCGCCAAGGAAGGATGAGGACCATCAGGAGCACCGACAGCACGTAGAAAAGCGCAACCCGGAAGATGAGGCCGCCCGCAATGCGCGCGACCACGCGTGTCGACACATTGGACTCCGCAGCGGCGATGGTCGCTACTTCTGCACCGGTCAATGAGAAGAACACTGTGGCGATGCCGGCAACCACTGCTCCGGGCCCGTGTGGCATAAGTCCGTTCTGTAGCCCCGGCAGCCCGGCGTCCGGGTTGCCCAAGTGAGCATTCCTAAACACGAAACCCACGGTCGCCAGAACGAAGGCAACGATCGCAGCAACCTTGATTGAGGCGAACCAGAATTCAAACTCTCCGTAGGTTCGGGGGGAGAGGATATTGACGCACCACATGATGCCGATAACGAAGAGCGCCATCACCCAGACTGGAAGCGGGATCCATGCGTGCAGCAAAACGGCCCCCGCAATGCTCTCGACCGCAACCACAACCGTCCACACGTACCAATAAGTCCAGCCGATCACAAAGCCCGGTCCTTCGCCAAGGCCCGCGAGGACGAAGTCGGTGAAGGCGCGGATGTCGGGCCGCACAATCACCATCTCGCCGAGCATGCGCATAATAAGGAGAAGCAGCAGCCCCGCGACGGTGTAGCTAATCACGATCGCGGGCCCGGCAGCAGCGATTGCGACGCTGCTTCCGACGAAGAGCCCTGCGCCAATCACGCCTCCGAGGCTAATGAGCTCTACGTGGCGCCTCGCCAGAGTGCGAGCGAGAACAGGTGCGTGTGATCCATCGGTCATTGAGGCATTCCTGATACGCGGTGAAGCCCGAGACTATGACTCCGCTCGCCTGACATGCGAAGGTTCCGATCTCAATGCTTGATCACAATGGCATTGAGCTGATCGGGCGACGCTGGGGCTTTTGATCCCACGCTCACCCCGTTCTCACTCAGTAGATAAACGGTGAGAGCGAGGACAGTCTTCGACGGCAGTGATCCGGGATCCGAGGCGGGCATGGTGGTCAGAATTCGGCTGTAGAGGTTTCTAGCGGTCTTGCCATCCCATTCGCCCAAGAATTGGGCCCCTTTGAGGGGCGGCCCGAAACCACCCCCGAGCGCCGCACCATGGCACGATGCGCAGTTGCTCGCGAACGCAGCCTGTCCTCTCTCGACCTGCGAGGATGCGGGGGCACCCAGGCAAAGATAGCTTGCCGACACGCCCGCTGCCGCGGCGAACGCAAGGATTCTGTTCCGTATTTGCATCTTAAAGCCCCAACGCGACCCATTCAGGAGGTTTGCCCTTGGCACTCACCGCAACGATCACATACTGCTTGCCGTCGAGCGAATAGGTCATCGGCGCCGAGGTCGTGCCACCCGGAAGCGTCATCGTTTTCAGCACGCGCCCGGTGCGCCGATCGTACGCCCGAAATTCATCGCCAAAGCCGTGAGTGAGGTCCCCGAGGTCCACTGCGTAGCTACTTTCACCCGCAAAAATCAGAGACCTGGTCACAAGAAGCGCCGCGCGACCCGGCATGCCCAGGGGCGGCAGATGCAGATTCTTAAGCAGCGGATTATCTCGAGGGCCATCGCCATTCGGCACTCGCCAGAGATAGTTGCCGGTGTTCATGTCAATCGCTTCGAGGACACCGTAGGGTGGCTTGTTGAGAGGCAACCCCTGCGGACCTGGCACATTCCAGACCGTCGGATCTCTCTGGCGCATCTGCCACGTCACCGTTGCGCCCGAAGTGGTCGGCTTATTAAGGGCGTAGTCGGCAACGATATTTACGGCAATCGTATAGTACGTATGCGTCTCAGGATCAAAGGCGCCGCAATTCCAATTGCAACCACCGTCGGTCGCTGGCATCGTCAACGTACCCTTGTTGCCACTGGGCGCGTCATCGTAAACCGTAGGCGGCGTGTACGCTGGTCCGTAGGTATAATGTTTGGCGATGTCGAGTGCTTCGCGGTGAAGCTCGGGAGTGAAGTCAATGAGATCACTCAAGGAGAAGCCCTGAGCCGAGAGGGGCGCCGGCCGAGTCGGGATGGGCTGCGTGGCTGCGGTATGCTCGCCCGGGACTTGCGACTGTGGAACCGGACGCTCCACGATAGGCCAGACTGGCTTGCCAGTCACGCGATTCAACGTGAAAAGCAGAGCCATCTTGCCGGTTTGCATCACCGCCGGAATACGCTGCCCGTTGACGGTGATGTCTCCCAACACGGGGGGCGAATTCACATCGTAGTTCCAAAGGTCATGATGATCCATCTGGTAGTACCAAACGAGGCGGCCCGTTCGCGCATCCAGGCACATGAGCGTATCTCCATAGAGATTGTCGCCTGGTCGCCATCCGCCCCACGCGGGCGGATCCGGCGAAGAGAACGGTATATAGACGTACCCAAGTTTGGGATCCGCGCTCAGGGTTCCATAAGCTCCCATAGCCCCGCCGACTTCCGCCGATCCTGCACCCCAACTCGTGCGAGCGGGATCGTCCTTCTTAGGCATGGGACTGAATTCCCAGAGGAGCTTCCCGGTCTCTGCATCAAAGGCGCGCGCGATCTCGGGCGATGATTTCATCCGATCCCCGTAGTCGCCCCCGTGCCGACCGCCTCCGGTTCCCCCGAGCACGACCACGTTACCGATGACGAGCGGGCCCCCGGAGTTGAAGTACCCCTCATCCGAGCCCTTGAAGCGCAAGCCCACTCTGCCCTGAGCCCCGAACCCGCGACAATACTTCCCAGTCCGGGCATCAAGCGCATAGAGGTAGCTACCGTGGATATCGAAGATCCGGGCGCTGCAGAGTCCACCGCCACGTCCCTTCCAGTAAGCGACTCCCCGCGTGCTGAACCCGACAACGTCAGCCAGGCTATCGCCAAATGGCTTCTGGACCCAGATCGTCCTCCCGGTCCTCGCATCGAATGCTTCGGCGAGCCCCACCCCGTCCGGGGCGTAGAGCACGCCGCCGATCTCTATCGGTGTGGGCCGGAAGTATCCTCCGGCGCTTGCATCCGGAAATTCGCGTGTGAGCGATGCATCGAGGGCCGGGCGGGTCCAGAGCATCTTGAGCCCGTTAACATCCTGCGGATTGATCACATTGAGCGGCGAGTAACGATCAAAGCTCTCTGAACCCCCGTAATATCGCCATTCAATATTCTTCGTTCCTGTCGCGTGTGCCATGCCCGCAATAAGAGCATAGGCGGTCGTCGTAACCAACGCCATTGAGAGCTTCATCGACTTCACCTTTACTGCGTTATTCACGGTGGCGCGTCCATGTGTAAGAGGCCATTGCGCAATGCCGACTAGCCATGTTTCAAGCAGACCTCTTTTGCCGCCATAATTTCGCGTGCTGCCCCAGAAACTCCTTGATTGCCTCCACAAACACCTCAATCTCGCCATCACCCAAGGGCAGTGACAGGGAAATGAATCCGCGTCTTGCGGTGTAGATTCCCTTTTCGAGTAGATGGAAAAAAAGCAAGGACTTAATTCCCTGCTCCCTCTCATCCGTATCAACCGGTCGCAGGACGGGCAGAGTCGTCGCATGGGCATTCATCAGAGAACCGACACCGGTAAACTGTAACGAAGCCCCATGTTCTGCGCACAGGTCATTCAACCGACACCGCAACAGCTCTCCTCGTTGAGTAAGCGATTCCGCTTCCGCTTCGGTGTAAAGGCGCGTCAAGCCCGCCGCCCCGGCTGCCATCGAGATTACGTTGTTGTTGAAAGTGCCCGCGTGATAGAGCGCGGTCGGCTGACGCGGGTCAAAGAGCGCCATGATCTCCGCGCGTCCCCCGAATGCGCCAATTGAACTACCGCCGCCGATATACTTTCCCAGCGTCGTCAGGTCCGCCCTGATGCCGAGCTGTTCCTGCCGACCATGAGGCCCCAACCGCGAAGTCATGACCTCATCGAAGATGAGGATCGCGCCGGCTTCCCGCGTCCTCTCCCTGATCATGCCGAGAAACTCACTCGTTCCCGGTATGCATCCACCCGCGCCGAGCATCGGCTCTGCGATCACTGCCGCAAGTTCCCCGCCACACTCGCGAATGAGCTTGGAGGTTCCGTCGACGTCGTTGTAGCGGCCGACAACGAAATCGTGAGGCACATTGGTCTCCGCACCTTTCTTTCCGAAACTCAATACGGCACCATGGTAAGCGCCTTCAAAAACCAGGATTTTCTGCCGGCGCGTGAACGCCTTGGCCAGCGAAAGCGCCAACACATTGGCTTCAGTCCCTGAGTTGGTAAACCTTACGAGCTCAATGCTCGGAAACCGCCCGCACAAGATCGCTGCAAGACGTGCCTCCAAGACATTGTGCGCTGTGAGATTCAGTCCATTGTCCACAGCCGCCATGATTGCCTCTCGAATCACAGGGTGCGTGTGTCCGTAGATGCCCGCGGTGAACTCCCCGAGGAAATCGATGTACTCATGACCGTCGAGATCCCACAGCCTGCAGCCTTCTCCGCGCGCCATGACAATCGGAAACGGGTCGTAATACAGTACCGAGCGGGTATTTCCTCCCGGCATGAAGGTCGCCGCCGCCGAGAGCTGCTTACGACTCTCAGGGTGATTCTCGGAGAACCGAGACACCGATTTCGCTAGAAGAGACGGGATCAGTTCGTCATCCTTCATGGTCTTCGCATCCTAGATTGGCCGCTTCTTCTCAGAAGCGATATCCGACCTGAATTCCGTAGGTCCGGGGAGTCATAGTATTTATTCTCGGCCGCCCGGGGTCTTCGCCTGCTTCCGAGGAGCTGTCGCCGAGGTTCGGATGAGCGTTGGTGGCATTAACCACGAACGCCTCGAATCGCCACTGATCCGACTCCACGCCCGCGTGGACATTCGCCAGATTGTAAGATGGCCTCAGTCTTAAGTAGGGTGGATTATTGGCACTAAAGCTGTGGTCGGTGTAGTTGTAGTCCATCCGCAATAGCCCATTCCAAAATCCCGTAATCGGGTATGTGTATTGCGCGCTGGCAGCAGCGGTCCATGGCGCAACCTGCTGTACGGGCGTACCCACTGGCAGCCCAGCAGTTGCTGAGGACTCCGTGAGAACGGCATTCTCGTACCCTACGGACGCCGAGAGCTGCAGTCCCTGGAGCGGGGCAACCGCAACCGTAAGTTCCGCTCCCCGGCTCCTTGCAGCGCCCGCGTTGACGTCGAACGTAAAGCCACATATCGGAAATCGTGACTGCTGCTGGATGTTCGACCAGTTGATCTGATATCCATCGACGTTCACCAACAGCCGGTGGTCGAAGGACTCGGTCTTCGCGCCGACCTCATAGTTCCAAAGCCAATCGGGACCGATTTTCGAGAGATCCCCCGGAGTGAGACCCTCGTTGACGTAGTCCTGAGCACACCCATCGGGCGGCGGCGCGACCTGACCGCCACCGGGACGAAAGCCTTTGCTCGCCAGAGCGTAATACATGACGTCTGGCGTAGCCTGGTACTGGACACTCACCTTAGGAGTCGACACGTTCTCCACGTCCGCGCCGCCGCCCCCGCTTGTCCCGGCGACGAGGAATCCGGACCACGGGGTGTAATCCGTCGAGAACACGTGCGATTCTCTGTAACCACCGGTGATCGAGAGCTTGCTTGTCACGTGATACGTGAGATTACCGTACACTGCGTCTTCGAAGTCCTGACTCAATCCGTTCGAATAGTATCCTACGTTGGTGTAAGGAGGCGGGTAGCCATCCTGCACCATATAACTGGCAAAGTTTGGTTCAGCCCAATTCTGTCCGTTCACACCGCTGTCTCGAAGAACATAGATTCCGGAAACGAACTGGAATGGACCCAGAGGGTTTGAAGCGAATCGCAGCTCTTCCGAGAATGAGTGACTATAGTTCCAACTAAGTATGGGCGCGGGCTGCGGCGTAAGCCCCGGAAATATGACGTTATTGGTCCACTCGGTCACGTCTTCGTAGTTGTCACTGGTTTCGTGAACGTAACCCGTCGCGGAAGTCAGCTCACCGATGGATGTCCGGTATTTGACAGTCACACCCGCGAGCCACCAGCTGTTTTCTTCCCATTCCGGGATGTCAAAGGTCCGAATTTGACTCAGGGAGTTTGCTGTGTAATCGGACGTCGTAGGGGTGACCTCAAAGTCCGAGACCGGCCAGCCGTTGTAGTTGCTCACCTGATTCATGAACACCGCACGCACAGAGAGTTTATCCGCGGGCGTCCAGAGGAGCGACGCCATTCCGCCGCGATAGTTGTCCCGCGCCGTGAGGGTTGAGTCCAGAGGATAGTGGGAGAGCTCGGATGGCGTAAGGGTGGTGCCCGCAAGACTCGAGAGGAGCGCAGGGGTCGGGTCCGCCAGCCACTGCCGCTTGATGAAGGGTCCGGTGCTGCCATCGAACGCGCTGATGCGTAATGCCAGTGTGTCCGCGATGAGAGGGATGTTCACATACCCATCCATTTGGAATCCTGGCCGGCCGGGATCGGAATCCGTGCCCTGCACATTCACCGCACCACTCCACTTCTGTGTATCCGGAGTCTGGGTGATGATATGCACCGCACCGCCCATTGAGCGGGCGCCGAACAGGGTCCCTTGGGGTCCCTCCAGCACCTCGATGCGCTGGACATCGTCGAGTAAGCGCGGATCCATGGACTCATCGATCGCGAGGTCATCAACGTAAAATGCCACCGTACCGTTCCCCTGAATCCCGCGGATAGCCACATCCGCTCCTTCAACGCCATAGCTGTGCGAGAAGGTGAGGTTCGGGACCATATGGGCATAGTCTTGAAAATCCGTCACCCCTGCCTGTTGGAGCGTTGACGCCGTAATTGGCGTAATGCTCATCGGCACGTTCTGCACGTTTTCGCTGACCCTCGTGGCCGTTACCGTGATCTCCTCAAGCGTGGCTGTTCCTGTTGCCGGTGCCGCATCCGCCGCGCAAGCACGGGGCGCCACCGCGAACGGCATGCCGGAGGCAGCTGCGAAGGTTAGAAGCAGCGACACACGAGCGTACGCCCGTCGCTTTCGGTGACTAAGAATCGGGCATGGACCACGGACGCCGTCTATGTTCATTCTCTCCCCCGACAATCGTTCGATCGGAAATGTGGGGGCATTGCCCCTACCCAACTTCCTCTGACCCTGGCAGCTGAGCGCGATCCAGGAACTTCGGTCGAGAGCCGCCTCGAGTATGGCGACGTATTTCGATAGGGCTTCTCGATGACCCGAGTATAGAAACCCGATTCATGGCGCAACAAGACGTCTGTCGGACACCGACCGGTGCATGGGAGACACCGCGCCTTTTCCGGTTTGGCGGGTTTTTCGCCGAATTAGCCAACTCAGCGGCACGATTCAGGCAGCTCGCGGTGCTCGGCTAGCACCGTCACAGGGATGCCGCACGCTGCACCGTACCGATTCGGCTCAAGGTGCATGGGAGCGGGAGATCGCCCTTTTCCCGCGATGCCCTCTCAGGAGGGCATTGCGAAGGCCCCCGCGCGCCCCGAATCCTCTCACTGGTTCCAGCGCTTCGAACCTTCGCGGCCCTGCCGCAGCAAGCTCTTGGTCGGGGAACCTCGAGCTCGAGGACTGTCTCCTCGCGTTGGTTGCAGACCCGCCAGCGCCACATCAGGACCCTCGTCCGTCCGCTACTTGAAGTCCGCGCCTCAATGATTTCAGCTTGGAGCCGTAGCTCATCGTCGGGCCTTACCGGGGCCGAGCACTTGACGTAGTCGAGCCGGGTGACCCGATCGACTCCGAGTCCTTGAGGGGGCCCCCGGGGGCCGCACCGATGATATGCTCAAAATCGGAGGCGTTTATGTAAGCCCGTTTGAAATCGAAGCGACCATGGTAGAGCATCCCGCCGTACTGGAGTCGGCCGTCATAGGCCTGCCGGACGCAGACGGACTCATGAAGACGAAGGCGTTCGTGGTGCTCAAGCCCGGCACTCTTGTGACCGCAGATGAGCTCAAGGCGTTCATCAAGAGCAGGCTCGCCCCTTACAAGTACCCTCGGGCCATCGAGTTCGTGGCCGAGTTACCGAAGACCGCCACGGGTAAAGATTCAGCGCTTCAAACTGCGAGAGAGAGAGAGCTCCACGGTCGAAGTCACGCATAGTCTGGATCTGGGCATCCTGCCTGGCCAGCTCGGTCCGATCCAGAGGCCCGGGCTTGCCGAAGACTGGCAAGCGCATGTCAAAGACCCAGTGCAACCCATTCTGGAGGTTGGCCCCGAGCGCTGACCGCTACAATCACATACTGCTTACCGTCTCTTGAGTAAGTTATGGGCGCCGTCGTCGTGCCGCCGGGCAGAGTTAGCGTGGTAAGCACACGCCCCGTACGTTTGTCGTAGGCCCGGAATTTGTTTCCATAGCCGCGACTCTCGGGCGCGCCGATCACCGCGTAGCTGCTTTCTCCGACAAAGATCAACGAATGGCTCACGAGGAGCGCCGCACGGCCGGGAACACCGAGCGGCGGCAGGTGAAGGTGCTTAATCGCGGGATTGTCTCTCGGTCCATCGCCATTCGGCACCCGCCAGAGATAATTCCCGGTGTCCATATCGATCGCTTCGAGGATGCCGTAGGGTGGCCTGATCAGCGGCAGTCCATCGGGAAGTAGAACGTTCCAAACGCTGTCATCGTTCTCCCGCATGACCCACTTTAGGGTCGCT
>Ga0335072_10001102_pt1 | contig 45741 bp, 39 predicted proteins | sample Lox_Sample_21_FD_206725 | JGI IMG/M metagenome (GOLD analysis project Ga0335072, IMG submission 206725) | Soil microbial communities from Loxahatchee National Wildlife Refuge, Florida, United States - Lox_Sample_2.1 | ecosystem: Environmental > Terrestrial > Soil > Wetlands | place: USA... | reverse complement strand
GGCGATTTGATGAACATGGCGGCCGAAATTCAGCCCGGGGTCCCCGGCGCGTCGTTGCGCGAACGCATTCTTAGCGCGGCGTTTCATGCCTTCATGGAACACGGCTATGGCGGCGCCAGCACGTCTGACATCGCGCGGCGCGCGCGGGTGTCGAAGCGCGACCTGTATGCGCAATTCGGCAGCAAGCAGGCGATGCTGGCGGCCTGCATCAGCGAACGCGCCGAGCGGATGCGCCTGCCGCTGGAATTGCCGGCGCCGTGCAACCAGGCGGTGCTGGCGGCCGCGCTGGTGACGTTCGGGCGGACGCTGCTGCGGGAGGTGTCGCGGCCGGAAGTACTGGCGATGTACCGGCTGGCGATCCTGGAGGCGGAACGTTCGCCGGATGTGGCGCAGACGCTGGATTCCCTTGGCCACGCGAAGAACCTGTCGGCGCTGATGGCACTGATGCTGGCGGCGCAGCAGAGCGGGCTGCTGGGGGCCGCCGCTCCGGCCATGATGGCGGAGTACTTCCTCGCCGTGCTCTGGCGCGGTGGGCTGCTGGTGCGGATGCTGTTGCGCGTGGCCGCGGCGCCGGACGCGGCGGAGGTGGAGCAACGGGCGAGGTTCGCGGCCGAGTCGCTGACGCTGCGGTTCGCGCCGCTGTAATTTGCCCCAGCTTGTGCTGCACGGCCGCGGCAGGAGCGTGGCCATGGACGACGTCGGACCTCAATCGATCCTCGATCTGCCGCTGGACGGGTAAGCCGACGTTAAGCTTGACTTTGCGCATTTTCGTGGTGGGGTGATAGCTCAGCGCAGGGTCCAGAAGATATATCTTCGGCAGCGATGAACTCGAGAGCGCGATCGATCGAGAGTTTCGCCGGCCCGAGTGGGCCGCCGGCGACCCAGCGTTCCTTCTACAGCGACCAGTAGAGCACATGAAAGCGGCCTTCGGTATCGGTCGGCCGCAGGCGCGCGACCGGTGCGCCAGATCGGGCATTATTATAGATAACGTGTAGCCGCGGTTGCGTCGTTCCGCCGTCAGGCTGCCACTGCGGCAGCGGAAGGCCTCGATCTGTTCGATAATGGAGTCATCCCTGGCTCAGGGCCTGGGACTAAATTATCGCGTTATCTTCGGTTGGTCGTCACCCGGAATCGAGTAGCGGCGAGATTGTATAGTTTCATTCGCCGTGGAACCTGTCGCAAGTCAGATTGATGGCGTCGAGTTCTTCGTCGCTGACCGTCACGGCCTTGGGATAGAGGTTGTCGTCGATGCGGCAGGCAACGCTCAAACCCGTCTTGGTGGCGGTGGCACTGATCAGCTGCACAATCACCTGATGGCTGATCAAGCGCTTGCCACGCCAGTTCTGGGTGATAAAGGCGAACAGCCGGTGCTCGATCCGGTTCCACTTGCTGGTACCAGGCGGCAGGTGGGCCACCGTGATGGCAATCCCGAGTTCATTGGCCAGATTCTGCAATTGCAGCTTCCGCAGCCGGACGCGGGCGCCGTTGCTGCCGCCGCAATCGGCCGTTTGCTCACCCATAGCAGCGCTGCCTCCGGATCGCCGAGACGGCGTTCCGATCCGGCGGGGCCGTGCTAAACTCACCGTATGGAACAGGACCAGGAACGAACCCAAGAGTAAACCGAGCAGCGGGCGAAGGAACTGGCCCGCCGCGTGCTGGAAACCCCACACAAGCCGCAGCAATGGTTCGGCAAGCCAAAACGCCCGAACATGCGCAGCCACCCTCAGACTCGAACCTGCTCATGCTGCCGTTCCTGCTCGCGGCCAGGCTGCAAGCCCGTCTACCTTGCGTTACGCGGTCGGACGTTTCGTGCCATCGACTCGCGGTGCGGGATTGCGCGCGTGGCTCGCGCTGAGTTTTTTTTGACTACAGGAACATCATCACAGACTCGAATCCGCCGATTGCGTCGCACCCCGGCCGGCGGTCGCGGATGTCGCCCGCTCCCGATCCGTCATCGACCGCAGGTTCGGTTCCGGCAGCGTCCTCACCGTCTGCCGTTCCACCCGGTGCACCAGCGCGCCGAGATGTGCCGGCTTCTCCGCCTTCAGCCACGGCTCGGCCGCCAGTGCCGCCGTCATGTCGCGATACCCCTCCGCGCGCCGCGCGGCGATCGAACTGCGCGAGAACTCCGCGTCGCTGTTCGGAATCTGTCCCGCCTCCGGGTGGTAGACGATGTGCACGATGTCGAGCCGCCGGTCGGTCAGCACGGGATCGTCGGGCACTGCCGCCACCTCCGGCACATCGCGCGACTTGAGCAATCGCACGGCATGGCGGAGGTTCACCTTGGTCGCCACCGCATCGACCTGATGCGCCGCGCGGCTGGCATACTGGATCTGCTTGGCCCGCCACAGCACGTCGTTCATCGTCTCCGGCGGCGGCCCGGCCGCGTCCCACAGATCGATCAGGAACACCACGAGGTGCGAATGGCCCGGTTCGTCCACCACCGCATCGAGCGGCGTGTTGGAGACGCAGCCGCCGTCCCAGTACAGCCGCCCTTCGACCGCCGTTGCCGGGAAGCCTGGCGGCAACGAGCCGCTGGCCAGCACATGCTCCGGCTCGATGCGCTGGCGGTGGTTGTCGAAGAACCGCAGATCGCCGGTGGCGATGTCGGTGGCGCCGAGGCTCAGCCGCACCGCGCGGTCGTTGATCAGCGAGAAATCGGCGAAGCGGCGCAACGTCTCCAGCATCGGCGCGGTATCGTAGAAACTCACCTGTTGCGGCGGCGCCGGCGGACGCAGATAGGGGTTGACGGGACGCGGGGTAAAGAAGTTCGGCTGGCCGAATAACAGCGCCTCGGCGTTGCTGGCCATGTTGTGCAGCGTCTGCAGCGCGGTCAGCGCGAGCGGCGCCGGCATGTCCGGCCAGGAGATCGCCTCCCACAGCGCCGCCAGCCGCGCGACCCGGTCGGCGGGCAGGTTGCCCGCGACGACGGCGGCATTGATCGCGCCGATGGAAATGCCGGCGACCCAATCCGGATGCAGGTCATGCTCGGCGAGCGCCTGGTAAGCGCCGATGTGGTACGCGCCGAGCGCGCCACCGCCCTGCAGCATCAGCGCGAAGGCAGGTTTCGGGGATGATGGCCGGGAAACCGGTTTTGCATTCATGGCTGCGCCCCATTTTGCTGCGGCGCAGCATCATAAGCGCCGGGGCGGCACGGCCGGGAGAATTCTTCGTGGCAGGACCGTTGCGGCCGCCAGGCGGGCAGGCCGCGGGTGGTGGCTACATCGCCGGTTCGGCCACCGCTGCCAGCCGCTGCTCCAGCGCCGCGGTCAGTTCGTGCCGCCGCGCCCACAGCGAGCGATACCAGGCGATCCGCGGCGCGATCTGGTACGCCAGCATGCGGTGCTGCGCCACGTAGTCGCGCGCCGCGTCGCCCAGGTCGCGCGCCAGGTCCGGCATCGCCACCAGGCGCGTCAGCCTGTCCCGCAGTTCGTTAGCATCACGGAACAGCAGGCCGGTTCGGCCATCTTCGATCGTGTCGCCATAGACGACGTCGCTCGCCAGCGCGGCGACGCGGCAGGCACCGGCCTCGATGAATTTCAGGTCCGACTTGGCGCGATTGAAGCCGCCATCGGACAGCGGCATCAACGACACCTCGCACCGGGCAAGCAGGTCCATGTAGGTGTCGTATTCGCAGAGCGGGGTGAACTGCTTGTGCGGCGTCTCCAGCGCGTCGAAGAAGCCGCGGTCGTGGATCACCTGGAACCGCAGCCGCTCGCCCACCTGTGCCGCCACCGCATTGATCGCATCGATCAACGGTTCCCAGTCCTGCTCCCGGTTCAGCGCGCCGAAAAACACGGTCAGCACGTTCGGATCGGCGAAGTTGCGGATGTCGGGCAACGCAACCACCGCGTTGGGAAATACCGCGACCTCCGGGTTGCGCTGGCGCAGAACGCCTGCCAGTGCGCGCGTGCTCGTCTGCACGGCGTGCACGCCGCGGAACGTCAATTGCTCCATGTCATGCATCACCGGGAAGAAGTCCGGGTGGTCGTCGAACTCGGTGACCACCAGCCAGCCGGCCTCGATGAAGTAGCGGATCATCCGGCGGCCTTCCTCGCCGTTCAGCGCGGGGCGGTGCAGGATGAAAATGCGCGCCGTGTCGTCCTTCGGGTTGGGCGCATCGACCGTGGTCGTCACCATGGTAGAGACCAGTGGGTCGGTCGCCATCGCGCGTAGCGGGTACAGGATACGCACATGCGATACGCCGCCGATCGGCTTCAGCATGTTGCCGGACACCGTTATGCGCTGGCGCGGCGTTTTCCGCACGCGCCAGACATATTGCAGCACCTGGGCGCGGCGCTGGTACTCGTCGGCCTGGATCCCCAGCGCCGTCAGCGCCGGCGTAATCTTCCGGGTGAAGGCGGCGGCCGGCTCGATGTCGAAGCCGAATATGCGCGGGCTTACGTCGCACAGCACGAAGCCCCGCTGCTTCAGGCCGTCCAGCATGGTCCGCAGCGTGAACCAGCGCAGATGGGTCTTGTCGAGCAGGCCGGTCTCTTCGTAGTTCCAGACGCCGCGCAGCAGCCGGTCGGCAAAGCTCCAGTGGTCCAGGTTGGGGACGCACATCAGGATGACGCCGTCGGGCGTCAGCGCCTCGGACTGGCGCATCAACACGGACCACGGGTCCTGCAGGTGCTCCAGGATGTCGCCGTAGACGATGCAATCGATCCCCTCGGAAACATCGAACGGCAGTGGATCCTGCTCGACATCGACGGTTGCCAGCTCGTCCAGGCGTTCGCTGGCGATGGCCGCAAGGTCCGGATCCTTGTCGATGCCGAGCAAGCGCACCCGCGGGTTCCGCTTGCGATAGGCGGCGGCGAGGGCGGCGGTGCCGCAGCCCACGTCCAGGATCACGCGGGCGGTGAGGGGAACGCGCTCGAGCAAATCCGGGTTGGGCAGGTCTTCGCGAGGCGGCGGCATGGCGTGGGCGCTCTTCCGGAATGATGGTGTGCGAGATACGCCGTGCGGCGGTGCAATCGTTTTGATTGGGAACAGTGCGGCGGCTGGCGATCCGCCCCTGCTACCGGGAATCCGGGCACCGGTGCAAGCACGATCCGACGGCCGGGCAGGGGATGCCGTTCGGCCAACCGAAGGGAGCGCCGCCGCCACGGGGGGCGTCTTCAAACAGGCAGCGGACCCGGGGATGGCCTCGCCACAACCGCTCCGCCGCCTTGTCCCCCCTCACGCCCTGCGCTAAAGCGCCGCGTTCACGATCGCGAGGCTCGGCCGGGCGCGCGCGGGCGTGGTGGAATTGGCAGACACGCCAGATTTAGGTTCTGGTGGCGCAAGCCGTGGGGGTTCAAGTCCCTCCGCCCGCACCACCGGCCCCCACGCTGGCGCAGCATTGATCCGGGAGGTTTGTCCGCGAATGCAGGTGACCGAAACGCTGTCCGAGGGCCTGAAGCGCGGCTTCACTGTCGTGGTGCCGGGTGCGGAGATCGAATCCCGCCGCACCGCCCGCCTGACCGATCTCGGCAAGACGCTGCGGCTGCCCGGATTCCGCCCTGGCAAGGTGCCGCTGCCGATCATCCGCCAGCGCTACGGAACCGCCGTCACGGCCGAAGTGCTGGAGGAATCGGTCAACCAGGCCACGCAGGACCTGCTCGCCGAGCGCAACCTGCGGCCGGCGCAGGCGCCGAAGATCGACGTGCTCAGCATGGATCCCAGCGGCGCCGGAACCGCCAGGGACCTGGAATTCAAGCTGGAATTCGAGGCGCTGCCGGATATCACGCTGCCTGACTTCAGCCAGATCATGCTGACCCGCCGCAAGGCGGCGGTGGCGCCGGAGACGGTGGACAAGGCGCTCGCCGACCTCGCCGCCCGCAACCGCACGCTGGAGGAGCTCACGCCGGAGGAGCGCGCGGCCCGGACCGATGCGCCGGGCGCGGCCATGGGCGAGTGGCTGACGATAGATTACGAGGGCAAGCTCGACGGCGTGGCCTTCCCCGGCGGCACCGCCAACGATGTCGACGTCGAGGTTGGCCAGGCCACCGGTTTCATCCCCGGCTTCCAGGAGCAATTGCTGGGCATGACGCCGGGCGAGAGCAGGACGATCGCGGTGACGTTCCCCGAGGATTACGCGAACAAGGATCTGGCGGGGAAGGCGGCGACCTTCGACATCACGGCGAAGAAGCTGTCGCGCGCCGTGGTGCCGGCGGTCGATGACGAGCTGGCGAAGAAGCTGGCCTTCGACGATCTGGCCGAGCTGCGGTCGATGATGGAACGCCGTATCCTCAACGAATACGATGCCCTGTCCCGCGTGCGGCTGAAGCGCGACCTGCTGGATGCGTTGGCCGCGCGGGTTTCGTTCGAGGCGCCGCAGGGGATGGTCGACCAGGAATTCGACCAGATCTGGCAACGGCTGGAGGCGGCGCGGAAGGACGGGACGCTGGACGAGGACGACAAGGATAAGGACGAGGCCACGCTGCGGGCCGACTATCGGGCGATTGCCGAGCGGCGGGTCAAGCTGGGGCTGGTGCTGGCCGATATCGGCCGGGCCAACGGGATCATCGTCACGCCGGAGGAGCTGAGCCGGGCGAAGCGGGCCGAGGCGGCGCGCTATCCCGGCCAGGAAGCCCAGATGATGGAGTTCTTCCGCAAGTATCCGCAGATGGAGCAAACCCTGCGCGGTCCGATCTTCGTGCTGGAACTGGCGAAGGTGACGGAGGAGACGGTCACACCCGAGGAGCTGGCGCAGGAACCGCCGCCGCCGCCGCCGTCCGCCGCCAGGGCGCCGGATGCCGTGACGGCCGATGCACCTGCCGGGGCGGCCGCCGACGCGCCTGCCGCGGAGGCGGCCGGCGCGCCTGCTGCGGCCGCCGACGCGCCTGCCGCGGAGGCCGCCGGCGCGCCTGCTGCGGCCGCCGCCGGGGCGGCCGAGCCGCTCGCGGAGCAATCAGACGAAAGCCCGGCGTCATAGGGGCGCAGGGCAGGGGGTGGGCGTGGGCGATTCCCGCGCCCCCCGAGGAAGCGGACGGTGTTCTGCCAGCACCCCCGCCAGATGTCCGGGCCGACTGGATTCCGGCCCGGAACCAACTATTTATGAAGTCCCCGTTGAAGGTGCGAGCCCATGCATGACCGCGACCCCGTCGAGATCTACAACAACAATCTCGTGCCGATGGTGGTGGAGCAGACCGCCCGGGGCGAGCGTGCGTTCGATATCTACTCGCTGCTGCTGAAGCAGCGGATCATCTTCCTGACGGGGGCGGTGTACGACCAGGTCAGCTCGCTGATCTGCGCCCAGCTCCTGTATCTGGAGTCGGACAACCCCAGCAAGGAAATCTCCTTTTATATCAACAGTCCGGGCGGCGTGGTGTCGTCCGGCCTGGCGATCTACGACACCATGCAGTACATCCGCAGCCCGGTCAGCACGCTGTGCATCGGCCAGGCCGCCTCGATGGGCAGCCTGCTACTCGCCGCGGGGGCGAAGAACCGGCGGTTCGCGCTGCCGAATTCGCGGATCATGGTGCACCAGCCCTCCGGCGGCGCCCAGGGCCAGGCCACCGACATCGAAATTCAGGCCCGCGAAATCCTGGCGCTGCGCAAGCGGCTGAACGAGATTTACGTCCGCCACACCAGCCAGCCGATCGAGGCGATAGAGCGGAAGTTGGAGCGCGACAGCTACCTCTCGGCCGAGGAGGCGCGCGATTTCGGCCTAGTGGACGAGGTCGTGGAGTACCGCCCGCCCGCGACGGAGGATGCCACCAAGGGGTGAGCGGGCGGCGCAAGCCGGAGCGCGCAGGGCAGACGGGCAACACTACCCCCCCACACGTTGGAGGGAGAATCGCCTGTCCTGCATTCGCGTGTTCCGTCCCTGCTTTTTTTCCGCGCGGCCAGCCCCACCTGTCACGCCCCTGTAGCATCTGGCAGGCTTTGCTTGTCCCCCTGGCCGCCGGGGGTTACACTATCTCGTCAGGCTCCGGGGTATCCGGGGCAGGAGTACGCTGAGGCATGAGTAAATCCGGCGATTCCAAGAATACCCTGTATTGCTCGTTCTGTGGCAAGTCCCAGCACGAGGTGCGCAAGCTCATCGCCGGCCCCACCGTCTTCATCTGTGACGAGTGCGTCGAGCTCTGCATGGATATCATCCGTGAGGAGCATAAAACGCATCTCGTGAAGTCCCGCGACGGCGTGCCCACGCCGCGCGAGATCTGCAAGGTGCTCGACGATTACGTGATCGGGCAGGATCACGCCAAGCGTGTGCTGTCGGTGGCGGTCCACAACCATTACAAGAGACTCGCCCACGGCCAGAAGAACAACGACGTCGAGATCGCCAAGTCCAACATCCTGCTGGTCGGCCCCACCGGCTCCGGCAAGACCCTGCTGGCCCAGACCTTGGCCCGCATCCTGGACGTGCCGTTCACCATGGCGGACGCAACGACCCTGACCGAAGCGGGCTATGTCGGCGAGGATGTCGAAAATATCATTCTCAAATTGTTGCAATCGGCTGACTACAACGTCGAGCGCGCCCAGCGCGGCATCGTCTACATCGACGAGGTCGACAAGATCAGCCGCAAGTCCGACAACCCCTCGATCACCCGGGACGTGTCGGGCGAAGGCGTGCAGCAGGCCTTGCTGAAGATCATGGAGGGCACCATCGCCTCGGTGCCGCCGCAGGGCGGGCGCAAGCATCCGCAGCAGGAATTCCTCCAGGTCGACACCACCAACATCCTGTTCATCTGCGGCGGCGCGTTTTCCGGGCTGGAGAAGATCATCAGCGCCCGCGGCAAAGGTTCGGGAATCGGCTTCGGCGCCGAGGTGCGCTCGTCCGACGACCGGCGGATGGGCGCGATCCTGCGCGAGGTGGAGCCGGAGGATCTGCTGAAATTCGGCCTGATCCCGGAATTCATCGGCCGTCTGCCCGTGGTCGCCACGCTGGAGGACCTCGACGAGTCGGCCCTGATGGAAATCCTGACCAAGCCGAAGAACGCCCTGATCAAGCAATACGGCCGTCTGTTCGAGATGGAAGGCGTGAAGCTGACCTTCACCGAGGACGCGCTGAAATCGGTGTCCACCCGGGCGATTGCCCGGAAAACGGGTGCCCGTGGGCTGCGTTCCATCATGGAGCAGATCCTGCTGGGTACGATGTTCGAACTGCCGGGCCTGGATGGCGTGGAGGAGGTGGTCATCAATCGCGAGGTTGCCGAATCCCGGGCCAACCCACTGTATCTGTACGGGAAGGAACGGGCGGAAAGCAGCGCCTGACTGTTGGCGCGGCCTGATGCCGCACTTGCGGGATCGTGATCGCGAATTTCAAGGGCTTGAGTTGTAACGCCTGGCCGCCGATATCCCGACCCACGTATCGAGCCTGAAAGCCTCGTTCTGGTAGGGTCCGTGCCACAGGTGGGCGGCTTCTGCCTCGACTGTCCATAAGGAGGTCCATAATGACTGAGTCCGATCGGCCTGGACCGGAAGGACCGGCACGTCCGGAAGCAACTCGGGCGGTCGCGCCCCCCCGCGGCGACCTGATGCCCGTCCTGCCCCTGCGCGACATCGTCGTGTTCCCGCACATGATCGTTCCGCTGTTCGTTGGCCGCGAGAAATCAGTGCGCGCCCTGGAAGCGGTGATGCGCGACGACAAGCAGATCCTGCTGGTGGCGCAGAAGAATGCCGCGCAGGACGACCCGTCCGCCGACGACATTTATCGCGTCGGCACGGTGTCGACGATCCTGCAACTGCTGAAACTGCCCGACGGCACAGTGAAGGTGCTGGTCGAGGGCGGCCGCCGCGCCAAGATCGTTGCGTTCAAGGAAACCGAGTCGTATTTCGAAGCTTTCACGTCGCCGCTGCCCGATGTGGTGGGCGAGGCGAAGGAACTGGAAGCGCTCGGCCGCACCGTGGTGGCGCAGTTCGAGCAATACATCAAGCTGAACAAGAAGATCGCGCCGGAAGTCCTGGTCTCGCTGAACCAGATCGACGAATCGTCGAAACTGGCCGACACGGTCGCCAGCCATCTGAACCTGAAGATCCCCGAGAAGCAGGAACTGCTGGAGATCGTCAAGGTCAGCGAGCGCCTGGAAAAAGTGTTCGGACACATGGAGTCCGAGATCGGTGTGCTGCAGGTGGAGAAGCGCATCCGCAACCGCGTCAAGCGGCAGATGGAGAAGACGCAGCGCGAGTACTACCTGAACGAGCAGTTGAAGGCGATTCAGAAGGAACTTGGCGAGGGCGAGGACGGCAAGGACGAGAATGCCGAACTCGAAGCCAAGATCAAGAAGACCAAGCTGTCGAAGGAAGCGCGCGAAAAGGCTCTGACCGAGCTGAAAAAGCTCAAGACCATGAGCCCGATGAGCGCCGAAGCGACCGTCGTGCGCAACTACCTGGACTGGATGCTGTCCATCCCCTGGAAGCGGCGCAGCAAGATCCGCAACGACGTGGTCGCGGCCGAGAAGGTGCTGGAAGCCGATCACTATGGCCTGGAGAAGGTCAAGGAGCGGATCATCGAGTACCTGGCGGTGCAGGCGCGGTCGCCCAAAGTGCGCGGGCCGATTCTGTGCCTGGTCGGGCCTCCGGGTGTTGGCAAGACGTCGCTGGGCAAGTCGATTGCCAAGGCCACGGGCCGCAACTTCGTGCGGATGTCGCTGGGCGGCGTGCGGGACGAGGCGGAGATCCGCGGTCACCGGCGCACCTATATCGGCTCGATGCCCGGCAAGGTCATCCAGGGCATGAAGAAGGCCAAGACGTCCAATCCACTGTTCTTGTTGGACGAGGTCGACAAGCTGGGCGCGGACTGGCGCGGCGATCCTTCCTCGGCGCTGCTGGAGGTTTTGGATCCAGAGCAGAATTCGACGTTCAACGACCACTATCTGGAGGTGGATTACGATCTGTCGGACGTGATGTTCGTCACCACGGCGAACAGCCTGCGCATGCCGCAGCCATTGATGGACCGCATGGAGATCATCCGCATCCCCGGCTACACCGAGGATGAGAAAGTGGAGATCGCCAAGCGCCATTTGATCGGCAAGCAATCGGAAGCGCACGGCCTGAAGCCGGAAGAGTGGCACATCTCGGAAGACGCGCTGCGCGACCTGATCCGCTACTACACGCGCGAAGCCGGCGTGCGGAACATGGAGCGCGAGATTGCCAACATCGCCCGCAAGGCGGTGAAGGAGCTGGTCACCAACAAGACCACCAAGAAGATCGCGATCACCCGCAAGAACCTGGAGAAGTTCGCGGGCGTGCGGAAGTTCCGCTTCGGCGAGACCGAGGCCGAGGACATGGTCGGCGTCGTCACCGGCCTGGCCTGGACCGAGGTAGGCGGCGAGATCCTGACCATCGAATCAGTCCTGCTGCCCGGCAAGGGCAACGTGAAGCAGACCGGCAAGCTGGGCGACGTGATGCAGGAAAGCGTGTCCGCGGCTCTGAGCTACGTGCGCAGCCGCTCGATACGCTTCGGCATCAAGCCGCCGCTGTTCGATAAGCGCGACATCCACGTGCACGTGCCCGAGGGTGCCACGCCGAAGGACGGGCCGTCGGCCGGTATCGCGATGGCCACATCGATCGTGTCGGTGCTGACCGGCATCCCGGTGCGGCGTGACGTGGCGATGACCGGTGAGATCACGCTGCGCGGTCGCGTGCTGCCGATCGGCGGGCTGAAGGAGAAGCTGCTGGCCGCGTTGCGCGCGGGAATCACGACAGTGTTCATCCCGAAAGAGAACGAGAAGGACCTGGCGGAAATCCCCGACAACGTGAAGAAGAACTTGAAACTCATTCCGGTGGCGGACGTGGACGAGGTGATCGCTCAGGCCCTGGTTCGCAAGCCGGAGCCGATCGAGTGGGAGGAGCCGGCGGACGTCACTGTTCCCGCGGTCCCCCCGGCCGCGGAGGGTGTACCGGCGCACCTGCCGCACTGATTGGTTTATAGTTTGACGAATGGTCGCTCCCCCTCCTGGTTGCAGGAGGGGGAGTTTTTTTAGGTAAATAGAATTTAGAATCTTCGCAGCCAGTGTTTGAATCGCGACGATCCCCTGTGTTGGCGGGGGTAGCGTCGACATGGCGGGAAGATTTTCAACTCGGGCCGCCGTCACGCGAAGCCCTGCAATCCCGGAAGCCCTGCATGGCCGGCGATGCACGCGGGTCGGGCGCTGGTTTACGCTTGGTTAAGCATTCTGTGAAAGACTGCGCTCGCCACGGAAAAACGTCGTGTGCTTCGTCACTCTCTGGACACGGGACATGCCAGGGCACTCGATCAAGCATGACGATTCCGGACGGCGGACGATGGAAGCGGCCGCGGCAGTCCCGAACGGCATCATACGTCTTGCACTGCTGATTCTCGGCATGCTCGCCTGGGCTGGCGGCGCGAGGGCGCATACCGCGGAAGAGGTGAAGGCGCTGACCGAGCGGGCGGTGGCGCATATCCATGACGTCGGGCGTGAGCAGGCGTTTGCCGATTTCACCCGGCCCGACGGCGGGTTCGTTGACGGTGAACTCTATATCTATTGTCAGGACGCCAGCGGTGTCGTTCTCGCCCATGGCGGCAACCCCATGCTGGTTGGCCGCAACATGGCGGATGTCCGAGGGCCGGACGGGCGGCTGGCAAATGTTGAGATCAACCAGCTCGGCCTCTCCAAGGGCAGTGGCTGGCTTGAATTTCGTTGGCCCAACCCGGCGACCAAACGCATCGAGCTGAAAGTCGCCTACGTCATGAAGGTGGACAATCGCACGGTGTGCGGATCCGGCTATTACAAGGGTGGCGGGCCATGAGGCGCACGCTGCTGGCCGGTCTGCTTGGCGCTTGCATGTGCGCTGCGGCGGCGCCCGCCACTTTCGCGCATTCAGCGGAAGAGGCGCAGGCTCTCACCGAGCGTGCCGCTGACTACATTCGCGACCACGGCCGACAGCAGGCCTTTGCCGCTTTCAACCGGCCGGACGGTGGCTTCGTGGATGGCGATCTGTATGTTTTCTGCATCGATGGCAACGGCGTCGAACTGGCAAACGGCGGCAATCCGAAGCTGGTTGGCAAGGACCTCTCCAAGCTGCGCGACGCCGAGGGACATCTGACATCGGTCGACATATACCATATTGGGCAGACCGCAGGGCACGGGTGGTATGAGTATCTGTGGCCCAACCCCGCCAAGGGACGCATCGAGCGCAAAGCCGCCTACATACTTCGCATCGATGACAAGACTGTTTGTGCGAGCGGCTTTTTCAGGCCGGATCAGCCATGACGGTCACGGTGGACCCGCGGGCGAAGCTCAAGGCGGGCGGCGACGCAGGTTCGCCTCGTGCGGTGCCGCGCCGCATCTCCCTCGGCAATCTTTCGCTCGCGCGCAAGGTGGCCTTGATCCCGGCGTTGACCCTGCTGCTGCTGGGCCTGACGCTGACGGTGGCGATGCGCATGGGAGAGCAGAATACCGGCGCGTTGCGCGCGCTGGATCGCAATGTGTACGAGCCGCTCAATCTCGCCCAGACCTTGAAGGACGAGACGACGCTTCTGCACACGCGGATTTTTGCCCTGTTATCGATTGGCATCAACGAAACCAACCCGGCGGCGCAGAAGGCCAGCGCAGACGCGGTTCTGCTGCGTCTCGACGCCGAGCGGGCGAGCTTCAACCGGCTTCTCGATGCGAATTCGGCGGTGCCTCCCCCGGTTGCATCCCGGCTGCGGCAGGAATTCGACGACTATGCCAGCAAGGCGCGAGAAACCGTCAGCTTTGCCGCCTACGATGCGAGCTACGGCGCCCTGCTCGCCGGCGTCACCGGTGACAGGTTCGACGTTCTGCGCGCCGATCTCGATGGCCTGGTGCACGCACTGGCGCAGCGTCGTGCGGCGCTGGCGTCGGACAGTGTCGTCAACAGCCTCACGGCGCAAAAGACATTGCTCGGGCTCGGCGTCGGCGCCACCGTACTCGTTTTGCTCGGCTCGGCGGTCGTCGGGCGGAGCATCGCCCGTCCGGTGCAGCGTCTGACGGCGATGATGAAGCGGCTCGCGGCGGGCGATACAGATACACCGGTGCCCGGCACCGAACGGGGTGACGAAGTCGGCGCCATGGCGCACGCGGTCGAGGTTTTCCGTGGCAATCTCATTGCGCGCCGGCAGGCCGAAATTGCCTTGCAGCATACCAATCTTCAATTCGATGCCGCACTGAGCAGTATGTTGCAGGGCATGATTGTGTGGAGTGCAAAGCAGCGGATACAACTGGTCAACCGGCGCTTCTACGCAATTACCGGCATGCCGGAGGGCTGCCTGGTGCCTGGCATGCCGGTGCACGAGGCGATCGGTGTCAGCTTCGCCTACGGCCTGCATCCCGGCGCACTCCTCGACGACGTCAGCGCCAGGATCAGCGCGTTGCTCACCGCGCGGCGCCCGGCGCAATTTCAGATGGAGATGCGTCCGGGCCAGCACGTGCAGATCGCCGTCGAACCGATGACGGACGGCGGCGCCGTCGCGACGTTCGAAGATATAACCGAGAAGCGAAAGTCCGAGGCGCAGATCGTGTTCATGGCGCGTCATGATGCGCTGACCGGACTGCCGAATCGTGTGATGTTCCAAGAGCATCTGGAGGCCATGCTCGGCAACGGCGGAGACAGCCAGCCGTTTGCCGTGATGTGTCTCGATCTCGATCGCTTCAAGGAGGTCAACGACACGCTGGGCCACCCGGTCGGTGACGAATTGCTGCGGCTGGTGGCGGCGCGGCTGCGCCAGTGCGTGCGCGACAACGACCTGGTGGCGCGGCTGGGGGGCGACGAGTTCGCCGTCGTCGCGGCGAGCCGGGCGGATGGTGTTGCTTTGGCGACTGCGCTGGCGCACCGGCTGGTGGCGTCGATCGGCGCACATTACGACGTGCAGGGCCACAACATCGTCATTGGCACCAGCATCGGTGTCGCCCTGTCCGAACCGGGCATTTCCGGGGCCGATCTGTTGAAGCGCGCCGATGTCTCGCTCTACAAGGCCAAGGAGGAGCGTGGCACCTTCGTCTTCTTCGAAGCCGGGATGGATGAACAACTACAGGCGCGGCTGGACCTGGAAGCGGATCTGCGCGCTGCCCTGCAGCGTGGCGAATTCGAACTTTATTACCAGCCGCTGTTCAACCTGATCGAGAATCGCGTCACCGCGTTCGAGGCGCTGATCCGCTGGAACAGTCCGACGCGGGGCCGTGTGTCGCCGGAACATTTCATTCCGATATCAGAGCAGACGGGGCTGATCATACCGATTGGCGAGTGGGTGTTGCGTACCGCATGTGCCGAGGCTGCGGGCTGGCCGGATCACGTCCGCGTGGCGGTGAACCTTTCGCCGGTGCAGACCAGACACAAGAACCTTGTGCCGCTGGTGCGCACGACGCTGGAGCAAACCGGTCTGCCGGCACGGCGGCTGGAATTGGAGATCACCGAAACGGTTCTGCTGCAGGATACCGAGACTGTCATGACCATGCTGCAGAGCCTGCACGACATGTCGGTGAAGGTGTCAATGGATGACTTCGGCACCGGCTATTCATCGCTGAGCTACCTGCGCCGGTTTCCGTTCGACAAGATCAAGATCGACCGTTCCTTCATCGGCGACCTTCGCAGCGCCGCGGACAGCCTCGGTGGCGTCAACGGCCCGCCGGAGGCGCTCGCTGGGGCGGCAAGCAGTGCTTCGAAGATTGTGCGGGCCATTGTTGGCCTCGGCGACAACCTTGGGATTTCGACCACCGCCGAAGGGGTTGAGACGGCGCAGCAGTTCGCCCAGGTACGGCAGAAGGGCTGCACCGAGGTGCAAGGCTTTTTCATCAGTCCGCCGCGGCCGGCCAGCGAGGTGGCGGACCTGTTGCTGCGGCTGGATGCCACGCTGCCGGCGATCGCCAGCAGCCGCGGCGCCGCACCGCAGCTTGCCGCATAACGGCCCCAGCCGGTTGCCGCAGTTGCTGCGGCTGCTGCGCTCGCCGATCCGATGCCACGGCACGCGCGGCGCTTGCTCACCTGGACGTGACCATGCGCCGGCGCGCACGCATATACCCTTGGGAAAATGCCGCATTTCCCTGGCCCACATGTATTGACGCGCCAGAAACCGCGCCCCTAGTGTCGCGCCCCGCTCGCCGGCCGGCACTCCCGAGCCGGCCGCGAGTCTGACGTGACCACGGGAGGAGAGGACTTAACAGTGAACAAAATGGATCTCATCGCCACCGTTGCGGACGAGACCGAGCTGTCGCGAGCCAAGGCCACCGAAGTGGTGGATGCGGTGCTGAACGCCATCGAAAGTGCGCTGAAGAAGCAGGACGAAGTCCGGCTCGTGGGGTTTGGCACCTTCGCCACGGCGCAGCGCAAGGCCGGCACCGGCCGCAACCCGCGCACCGGCGAGGAGATGCAGATACCCGCCTCCACCACCGTGCGGTTCAAGCCCGGCAAGAGCCTGAAGGACGCAGTACAATAGGGCATCGGTCCGCGGTCGCCAGTGTTCTCGCGGATCAGGCATCAGGCCCCGATTTTGTGACGCGCTGGCGGCCTATCAGCTAAGCGTGGCGGTTGGCGACCCAAGACCGGCGGCTGATGGGCGGTTAGCTCAGCGGTAGAGCGTCTCGTTTACACCGAGAGGGCCGGCGGTTCGAACCCGTCACCGCCCACCACATGTCGGTCGAATGCCGCAATACAGGAACCCCACCCCACCACCGGCAGTCCGCCGCCCTTGACGCTCCCCACCGCCGCGCCTAAACGCTGCGCCTCCCCGCTGCGGGTGTAGCTCAGTTGGTTAGAGCGTCGGCCTGTCACGCCGAAGGTCGCGGGTTCGAGCCCCGTCACTCGCGCCAGGGTGAAACTGGTATTACCGGGCGTGGCCCTATAGCGGCCCGCGAAACAAGGGGGTAAGGTCCGCCGCCTGCCGCGCCGTGGCCCCCGCCGCGGCCGGCCCGCCCTGCCGAGCGAGTCCGCAATGCAACCAGTCCTGTTCGATTATTTGCCGGTCCTGGTGTTCCTCATCATTGCCGGTGTGATCGCCGTTGCGATGGTCGGCGGTTCCCTCATCGTGGCCCGCCAGAAACCCTACCCCGAGAAGCTTTCCGCCTATGAATGCGGCTTCGAGCCGTTTGATGACGCGCGCCGGAAATTCGATGTCAGATACTATCTGGTGGCAATTTTGTTCATTATTTTCGACCTGGAAGTTGCTTTCCTGTTTCCGTGGGCGGTCGCACTCAAGGGCATCGGCGCGTTCGGGTTTTGGTCGATGATCGCATTCCTCGGCGTGCTGACCGTCGGCTTCATCTACGAATGGTGCAAGGGCGCGCTGGAATGGGAGTGAATCGATGAGCACCAGCAATACCGCCATCGCCTGGAACCGCGACGCACTGCCGCCGGGGCCAGAGCAGGATGCGGTGGTGAAGGGAATCACTGGCGAGATTGCCGGCAAGGGCTTCATCGTTGCCAATCTCGACAAGGTAGTGAACTGGGCGCGCACCGGCAGCCTGTGGCCGATGACCTTCGGCCTCGCCTGCTGTGCCATCGAGATGATCCACGCCTATATGCCGCGCTACGACCTGGATCGGCTCGGCATTATCCCACGCGCCAGCCCGCGCCAGAGCGACGTGATGATCGTCGCCGGCACGCTGACCAACAAGATGGCGCCCGCGCTGCGCAAGGTCTACGACCAGATGCCGGAGCCGCGCTGGGTGATCAGCATGGGAAGCTGCGCCAACGGCGGCGGCTACTATCACTATTCCTACTCGGTCGTGCGCGGCTGCGACCGTGTCGTGCCGGTGGATGTCTACGTCCCCGGCTGTCCGCCGACCGCCGAGGCGCTGGTCTACGGCATCATGCAATTGCAAAAGAAGATTCGCCGGACGGGGACGATTCTGCGTGGGTGAAACAGCAACAGCGCACTGGTCCGAGGCGCTGCGCGCGCTGCCTGGCGTGCGCGGCGTGCGGCTGGAGAAGGACGAAGCGGTTGCCGATGCCGACCGCGCCGGCTTGCTCACCTTGATGACAACGCTGCGCGACGATCCGCGTTTTGCCTTTGAGCAAGTGATGGATATCTGCGGCGTCGATTGGCCGGAACGCAGCGAACGATTCGATGTCGTGTACAATTTGCTGTCGGTGTCCTGGAACCGCCGGCTGCGCGTGATCGTGACGACCGACGAGCGTACCCCGGTGCCGTCGGTTTACACGGTATGGCCGGTCGCCACCTGGTGGGAACGCGAAACCTACGATCTGTATGGCGTGGTGTTTTCCGGCCAGCCGGATCTGCGCCGCATCCTCACCGACTATGGCTTCGAAGGTCATCCGCTGCGCAAGGATTTCCCGCTCACCGGCTATGTCGAAGTGCGCTACGACGAAGACCGCAAGGCGGTGGTGTACGAGCCGGTGAAGCTGACGCAGGACTGGCGCAGTTTCGATTTCCTCTCACCCTGGGAAGGCGTGACGATGCTGCCGGGCGACGAGAAGGTGCACGGCGCCCGGCTTGCCGAGCGGAAGAATACGCTGCCCACGCCGACCGATCCGCCGAAGGCCTGACCTGCCATGAGCGATTTTTCTCCCGACGCCGCAGCTCGTCCCACCGCTTCCAAGGTGGTCGAGTTTGACAGTACGATGATCAATTTCGGCCCGCAGCATCCTGCGGCGCATGGCGTGCTGCGGCTGATTTTGGAAATGGATGGCGAGGTGGTGGAGCGTGCCGATCCGCATATCGGCCTACTGCATCGCGGCACCGAAAAGCTGATGGAATACCGCACGTATATGCAGAACGTGCCGTATTTCGACCGGCTGGATTACGTCTCCCCGATGTGCGAGGAGCACAGCTACGCTCTCGCGGTGGAGAAGCTGCTGGGTATCGAGGCACCGGAACGCGCGCAATGGATCCGCGTGTTGTTCGCCGAGATCACCCGCGTGCTGAACCATCTGTTGAATCTGACCACCTATGCGCTGGATGTCGGTGCCATCACGCCGAGCCTGTGGGGCTTCGAAGAGCGCGAGAAGCTGATGGAGTTCTATGAGGCCGCGTCCGGTGCGCGGCTGCACTCCAATTACTATCGTCCCGGCGGCGTTTCGCGCGATCTGCCGGCGGGATTGGAAGCGCAGATTGCCGCCTGGGCCGAGACGTTTCCGAAATTCATCGACGAATTGGAAGAGCTGCTGACCGCCAACCGGATATGGAAGCAGCGCACCGTCGATATCGGCGTGTTCAGTGCGGAGCAAGCGCTGGCCTGGGGCTTCAGCGGCCCGCCGCTGCGTGCGTCGGGGGTGCCGTGGGACCTGCGCCGCGCCCAGCCGTACGACAAATACGCCGAAGTGGATTTCATCGTCCCGGTCGGACGCAACGGCGACTGCTACGACCGCTATCTGCTGCGCATCGTCGAGATGCGCGAATCGGTGAAGATCATCAAGCAGTGCCTGGCGAAGATGCAGCCAGGGCCTGTGAAGGTGCAGGACCGCAAGTTCACGCCGCCACACCGCGCGGAGATGAAGCGCTCGATGGAGGCGCTGATCCATCATTTCAAACTTTATACCGAGGGCTATCACGTCCCGCCTGGCGCGACCTACACCGCGACGGAAAGCCCCAAGGGCGAATTCGGCGTCTATCTGGTGGCGGATGGCACTAACCGGCCGTACCGCTGCAAGATTCGCGCGACCGGCTTCGCCCATCTGCAGGCGATCGACGTCATGGCGAAACGGCACATGCTGGCCGACATCTGCGCGATCATCGGATCGCTGGACGTCGTGTTCGGCGAGATCGACAGGTAGACGATGGCCGACAGCAATCCCGCACCGATCGCCCAGCCGGCGCATTTCGAATTCGACGCCGAGAGCGAGAAGGAGATCGCTTGGCACGTGGCGAAATACCCGCCCGGCAAGCAGGCCAGCGCGGTGATCCCGGTGCTGTACATCGCGCAGGACCAGATGAAGCGGCAGACCGGCAGCGCCTGGGTGCCGACCGTGGCGATGGATGCCACCGCCCACCGGCTCGGCATGGCGCCGATCCGGGTCTATGAAGTCGCGACGTTCTATTTCATGTTCAACGTGAAGCCGATCGGCAGGTTTCATTTGCAGGTCTGCACCACCACGCCCTGCTGGCTGCGCGGTTCCGACGAAGTCACTGCAGCGTGCCGCGAAGCCACCGGCATCCGCAATTTCGGCGAGACCAGCGAGGACGGCATGTTCTCGATGACCGAAGTCGAATGCGTCGGTGCCTGCGTCAACGCGCCCATCCTGCAGGTGGATAACGACTTCTACGAAGACATGAACGCCGAGCGGGTGAAGCAGTTGCTTGATGCGCTGCGCCGTGGCGAGCAGCCGAAGCCCGGTTCGACGATCGGCCGCCAGACCTCGGCGCCGGAGGGCGGCCCGACCACGCTGACCACGCTGCAATTCGCGCCGGGAGAGTGAACGATGCTGAAAGATCAGGACCGCATCTTCACTAACCTTTATGGCCAGCACGACCCGTTCCTGAAGGGCGCGCGCTCGCGCGGCGATTGGGACGGCACCAAGGCGATCCTGGAAAAAGGCCGCGAGGCTATCGTTGAGGAGATCAAGGCGTCGGGCCTGCGTGGCCGCGGCGGGGCGGGCTTTCCCACCGGCCTGAAGTGGTCGTTCATGCCGAAGCAGTCGGCGCTGCCCTGCTACCTGGTGATCAACGCCGACGAGAGCGAGCCGGGCACCTGCAAGGATCGCGACATCATCCGCCATGACCCGCACAAGCTGATCGAGGGCGCGCTGGTCGCGTCATTCGCGATGGGCGCGCACGCGTCGTATATCTACATCCGCGGCGAGTTCTATAACGAAGCGCGGGTGCTGCAGGCGGCGATCGAAGAAGCTTACGCGGCCGGCCTGATCGGCAAGAACGCCTGCGGTTCCGGCTGGGATTTCGATCTTTATGTGCATCGCGGCGCCGGCGCCTATATCTGCGGCGAGGAGACCGGGCTGCTGGAAAGCCTGGAAGGCAAGAAGGGCCAGCCGCGTTTGAAGCCGCCGTTCCCTGCCGCGGTTGGTTTGTACGGCTGCCCTTCCACCGTGAACAATGTGGAGAGCATCGCGGTTGCCCCCACCATCATGCGGCGTGGCGCGGCGTGGTTCAATTCGCTCGGCCGGCCGCGAAATTCCGGGGAAAAGGTGTTCTGCATCTCCGGCCATGTGAATAAGCCGTGCAATGTCGAGGAAGAGCTCGGCATTCCGCTGCGCGAATTGATAGAGCGTTACGCCGGGGGCGTGCGTGGCGGGTGGGACAATCTGCTGGCGGTGATCCCGGGTGGTGCGTCGGTGCCGGTGATTCCGAAAAGCGTGTGCGACGACGTGCTGATGGATTTCGACTCGCTGCGTGATGTGAAGAGCGGGTTGGGCACGGCGGCGGTGATCGTGATGGACAAGTCCACCGACATCATCAAGGCGATCGCCCGGCTGTCGAAATTCTACATGCACGAAAGCTGCGGCCAGTGCACGCCGTGCCGCGAGGGCACCGGCTGGATGTGGCGCGTGATGACCCGCATGGTGGAAGGCCGCGCCGAGCCCGAGGAAATCGACACGCTGGAACAGGTCACGCGGCAGATCGAAGGCCACACGATCTGTGCGCTGGGCGATGCGGCAGCGTGGCCGGTCCAGGGGCTGATCCGGCACTTCCGGCCGGAGATGGAGGCGCGGATCAAGGCGTACAAATCACGCTCCGGCGCGGCGCCGGTTCGTATGGCGGCGGAATAAGCCACGTGGCAACGGCATACCCATCGTCACGAGCGCGAGCGCCTGCCCCCTCCGTCATGGCCGGCGAAGGCCGGCCATCCACGTCGTTCCTTCAGCCCCGATCTGAAGTCGTGGATGGCGGGCCTTTGCCCACCATGACGCGACGGCCAAGGAAGTATATGTGATGGCCAAGCTCACCATCGACGGCATCGAAGTCGAAGTCCCCAACGGCTCCTCCGTCATCCAGGCCTGCGAGGCCGCCGGCATCGAAATCCCGCGCTTCTGCTACCACGAGCGACTCTCCATCGCCGGCAACTGCCGCATGTGCCTGGTGGAGATCGAGAAGACTCCGCCCAAGCCGATCTCCTCCTGCACCTACCCCGTCGCCGACGGTATGGTGGTGCATACCGATTCCCCCATGGTTCGCAACGCCCGCCGCGGCGTGATGGAATTCCTGCTGATCAACCACCCGCTGGATTGCCCGATCTGCGACCAGGGCGGCGAGTGCGACCTGCAGGACCAGGCCATGGGCTACGGCATGGACCACTCGCGTTATGCCGAGAACAAGCGCGCGGTGAAGGACAAGAATCTCGGCCCGCTGGTCAAGACCGTGATGACGCGCTGCATCCATTGCACGCGCTGCATCCGCTTCATCTCCGAGGTCGCCGGCGTGCCCGATCTCGGCGCCACCAGCCGCGGCGAGCACATGGAAGTCGGCACCTATGTCGAGAAGGCGCTCAGTTCCGAACTCTCCGCCAATATCATCGACCTGTGCCCGGTCGGCGCGCTGACCTCGAAGCCCTATGCGTTCGTTGCGCGTCCGTGGGAGCTGAACAAGGTCGACAGCGTCGACGTGCTGGACGCGGTCGGCACCAACATCCGCATCGACGCACGCGGTCCCGAAGTGCTGCGCATCCTGCCGCGCCTCAATGAAGACGTGAACGAGGAGTGGCTCGGCGACAAGTCCCGCTTCTCGGTCGATGGCCTGAAGCGCCGCCGGCTCGACCGCCCCTGGGTGCGGCGCGACGGCACGCTGCAGCCCGCCACCTGGGCCGAAGCCTTCGCCGCCATCGCCGAGAAACTGCACGGCGTCTCCGGCGACCGCATCGGCGCCGTCGCGGGCGACCAGTGCGATGCCGAAAGCATGCTGGCGCTGAAGGAGCTGATGATCGCGCTCTGCTCGCCGAACCTGGATTGCCGCCAGGACGGTGCTCGCCTCGACACCTCCCGCCGTGACTTCTATTGCTTCAACACTTCCATCGCTGGCATCGAGGATGCCGATGCCCTGCTGATCGTCGGCAGCAATCCGCGCAAGGAAGCGCCTGTCCTGAATGCGCGCATCCGCAAGCGATGGCTCGCATCGCAAATGCCTATCGGCCTGATCGGCGGCCAGACCGACCTCACCTATGCCGTGGATCATCTCGGCAACGCGCCGTCCGTGCTGATCGCGCTGCACGATGGTTCGCACGAATTCGCCAAGGCGCTGCGCGATGCCAAACACCCGATGATCATCGTCGGCCAGGCCGCGCTGGCGCGTCCCGATGGCGCCGCGGTGCTCGCCGCCTGCTGGCGCCTTGCCGCCGAGATTGGCGCGCTGGCTCCCGACTGGCATGGCTTCAACGTGCTGCACACCGCCGCGGCCCGCGCCGGCGCCTTGGACCTTGGCTTCGTTCCCGGCCCCAACGGCAAGAGCCTCGCCCATATGCTGGGTGGCGGCGTCGACGTGCTGTGGTTGCTCGGCGCCGACGAGTTCGACACTGCGCAGACCGGTACGAACACGTTCGTCATATACCAGGGCCATCACGGCGATGCCGGCGCCCGCCGTGCCGACGTGATCCTGCCCGGCGCGGCCTATACGGAAAAGCCCGGCACCTACGTCAACACCGAAGGCCGTGTGCAGCGCGGCTTCCGCGCGGTCTATCCGCCCGGCGAGGCACGCGAGGACTGGGCGATCCTGCGCGCCTTCAGTGACGTGATCGGCCATCGCCTGCCCTACGACACCATCGAGGACCTGCGCGCGCGGCTGGAGCAGGTGAATCCGGCGTTCGCAAGGATCGGCTTCCTGCCGCGGTTTGGTGCGAACGACCACTCGGGCCCGGCCGGCGATCCTGCCGCCCTGGGTGAAGCGCCGTTTGAACCGGCGATTGCCAACTACTACCAGACCGATCCGATCAGCCGCGCCAGTCCGACCATGGCTGCCTGCACCGCCAGCGCCGCGCCGCCAACGCTCGCGGCGGCGGAGTAGCGGCCGATGTACGATTTCTTCCACCACACCGATATCGGCCTGCTGATCCTCACCTTTATCGAGGCGCTCGTCCTGCTGGTACCGCTGCTGATCGGCGTCGCCTACCTGACCTATGCCGAGCGCAAGGTCCTGGCGGCGATGCAGCTTCGCAAGGGCCCCAACGTTGTCGGTCCCTTTGGCCTGTGGCAGCCCTTCGCTGATGCGCTGAAGATGCTGATGAAGGAAACGGTGATCCCCTCGGGCGCCAACCGTTTTCTGTTCTTGATCGCGCCGATGCTGACCTTCAGCCTGGCGATGCTGGCCTGGGCGGTGATCCCGACCAATGAAGGCTGGGCGATCGCCGATATCAATGTCGGCATCCTCTATCTGTTTGCCATCAGTTCGCTCGGCGTCTACGGCATCATCATCGCCGGCTGGGCGTCGAATTCGAAATACGCTTTCCTCGGCGCGCTGCGGTCTGCGGCGCAGATGGTCAGTTACGAAGTCTCCATGGGGTTTGTGCTGGTCTGCGTCCTGCTGTGCGCCGGCAGCCTGAACCTGACCAAGATCGTCGAATCGCAGAACCACTACTGGCTGGGCTTCATCCCGGCCTGGTACTGCTTCCCGCTGCTGCCGATGTTCGTGGTGTTCTTCATCTCCACGCTGGCGGAAACCAACCGCGCGCCGTTCGACCTGCCGGAAGGCGAAAGCGAGATCGTTGCCGGCTTCTTCGTCGAATACAGTGCCATGAGCTTCGCCCTGTTCTTCCTCGGCGAATACGCCAACATGTTCCTGATGAGCGGTATGACCACCATACTGTTCCTGGGTGGCTGGCTGCCGCCATTCCCGGTAGAGCCGTTCACCTGGGTGCCCGGCGTGGTCTGGTTCGTGCTGAAGATCTGCGTCGTGTTGTTCTTCTTCCTGTGGGTGCGCGCGACCTTCCCGCGCTACCGCTACGACCAGCTCATGCGCCTGGGCTGGAAGGTGTTCCTGCCGCTGTCATTGCTGTGGTTGGTGATCACCGCCGCGGCTTTGATGGCGTTCGGATGGTGGCCCACCTATGCGTGACCCGAACGTCATGGCGGGCGAAGGCCCGGCGCCCACGGCTTTACCAACCTCCGCGAAGAAAAGTCGTGGATGGCGGGCGTTTGCACGCCATGGCGGTGGGGCGTGCTTCGCCAACCGTGACGGGTACCTGAGGGAGCCAGCCTGATGCCCCTGCTCGATCGCACCGCACGCAGCTTCCTGTTGAGCGAGCTTCTCGCCGGCATGGGGCTGACGTTGCGCTACTTCTTTCGCCCCAAGGCGACGCTGAACTACCCCTACGAGAAAGGCCCGATCAGCCCGCGCTTCAAAGGCGAACATGCGCTGCGCCGCTATCCGAACGGGGAAGAACGCTGCATCGCCTGCAAGCTGTGCGAGGCGATCTGCCCCGCCCAGGCCATCACCATCGAGGCCGAACCGCGCGACGACGGCTCCCGCCGCACCACGCGCTATGACATCGACATGACCAAGTGCATCTATTGCGGCCTGTGCGAGGAAGCCTGCCCGGTCGATGCCATCGTCGAAGGCCCCAATTTCGAATTCGCCACCGAGACCCGCGAAGAGCTGATGTATAACAAAGACAAGCTGCTGGCGAACGGCGACCGGTGGGAACCGGAAATCGCGCGGCGGCTGGAACTGGATGCTCCCTACCGATGATCATCCTCACCATCGCCTTCTATGTCTTCGCGGTGCTGTTGCTGGCCTCGGCCGCAACGGTGATCACCGTGCGCAATCCGGTGCATTCGGTGCTTTTCCTGATCCTGGCGTTCTTCAACGCCGCCGGCTTGTTCCTGATCGCCGGTGCCGAATTCCTCGCGCTGATCCTGGTGATCGTCTATGTCGGCGCCGTCGCGGTACTGTTCCTGTTCGTCGTGATGATGCTGGACATCGACTTCGCCGAACTGCGCGGCGGTTTCCAGAAATACCTGCCGATCGGCGCCGCCATCGGCGCGCTGCTGCTGCTGGAACTGCTGCTCGCCTACCATGTCTGGCAGATCGCCCCCGAAGCGCGCGCCCTGCGCTCCGCTCCGACGCCGGTCGGCGTGAGCAATACCGAGGCGCTGGGGCGGCTGATCTACACCGACTACATCTTCCTGTTCCAGGCCGCCGGACTGATCCTGCTGGTCGCGATGATCGGCGCCATCGTGCTGACCTTGCGTGAGCGCAAATCCTCCCGTCACCAGAATATCGACGTGCAGCACGGCCGCGTGGTGCGTGAGACGATGGAACTGGTGCACGTCGCGATCGGCGCCGGCGTGAAGGAGACGGGGATCTACCGTCCACGCGTGGAGGAGCAGGAGGAACCGGAGGAAGTGGACGCGGGAGGCCACCATGGGCATTGAAAGCAGCCTCTCGCGCCAGGTTAACCTCTCCCGCGAAGCGGGAGAGCTCGAGGTGTCGAGGGTGACGGTGATCGGGTCGGTACAAGGCCGTCTTCCCCCCGGCCCGATCACCCTCTCCCGTCTCGCTTCGCTCGCCGACCTCTCCCATTGCATGGGAGAGGATTAATGTCGCTTGGCCCCTACCTCGTCGTCAGCGCGCTGCTGCTGGTGCTCGGCATCTTCGGCATTTTCCTGAACCGCAAGAACATCATCATCATCCTGATGTCGATCGAGCTGATCCTGCTCGCGGTCAACCTCAACCTCGTCGCCTTTTCCGCCGCGCTGGGCGATCTCGCCGGCCAGGTCTTCGCCATGTTCGTGCTTACCGTCGCCGCCGCCGAGGCCGCTATCGGGCTTGCCATCGTCGTGGTCTATTTCCGCAACCGCGGCTCGATCCAGGTTGAGGACGTCAACCTGATGAAAGGCTGACATGCTCACCGTCATCGCCGTCTTCGCCCCGTTGTGCGGCGCGATCATCTCCGGCCTGCTCGGCCGCTGGACGGGCGACCGCGTCGCGCAGGGCGCCTCCATCATCGGCATGATCATTGCCGCGATCTGCGGCCCGCTGGCGTTCTTCCAACTTCACAATGGCGACCTTTCGCCGGGCGTGGTGCCGATCGCCACCTGGATCGACGCCGGCCGCTTCCACGTCGATTGGGCCCTGCGCATCGACATGCTCTCCGCGGTGATGGTCGCGATGGTCAGCTTCGTCTCCATGCTGATCCACGTCTATTCGATCGGCTACATGGCGCACGACGCCTACCCGAAGTACCGCTTCTTCGCCTACCTGTCGCTGTTTACCTTCGCCATGCTGATGCTGGTGACGGCCGACAACCTGACGCAGCTCTTTTTTGGTTGGGAAGGCGTGGGCCTGTGTTCGTACTTGTTGATCGGCTACTGGTACGACCGCCCCTCCGCCTGCGCCGCCGCCATCAAGGCGTTCATCGTCAACCGCATCGCCGACCTGCCGTTCGCCGTCGGCCTGGCGCTGATCTTCTTCAAGTTCGGCTCGGTGCAGTTCCCCGACATCTTCCCCGCGGTGGCGGCGCACCAGGCCGACACCTACACGCTGTTCGGCACCACCTTCCCCGCCATCGAGGTGATCGGCTTCCTGCTGTTCATCGGCGCGATGGGCAAGTCCGCGCAGCTTGGCCTGCACGTGTGGTTGCCGGACGCGATGGAAGGCCCGACACCGGTCTCCGCGCTGATCCACGCCGCCACCATGGTCACCGCCGGCGTGTTCCTGATGGCGCGCATGTCGCCGCTGATGGAATATGCGCCCGTGGCGCTGGGCTTTGTCACCTTCATTGGGGCGTCCACGGCGTTCTTCGCCGCCACCGTCGGCTGCGCGCAGAACGACATCAAGCGGGTGATCGCCTATTCCACCTGCTCGCAGCTCGGCTACATGTTCACAGCGGTCGGCGTCGGCGTCTACCAGGCCGCGATTTTCCACCTGATCACCCACGCCTTCTTCAAGTCGCTGCTGTTCTTGTCCGCCGGCTCGGTCATCCACGCGATGTCGGATGAGCAGGATATGCGGAAGATGGGAGGGCTGGCGCGGCTGATACCGGTGACGTGCACGGTGATGTGGATCGGCAATCTCGCGCTTGCCGGCATTCCTCCCTTCGCCGGATACTTCTCCAAGGATGCCATCATCGATGCTGCGTACGCCGCGCATACCGGCATTGGGATGTACGGGTTCATCTGCACCGTGCTCGCCGCCTTTCTCACCGCGTTCTATTCCTGGCGCCTGCTGTTCATGACCTTCCATGGCCAGTCGCGCGCCGATCACCATGTGCTGGAACATGTGCATGAGAGTCCCGCGGTCATGACCGTGCCCCTGATCATCCTGGCGGTCGGCGCGACGGTCGCCGGCTGGCTGTTGCACGGCTGGTTCATCGGCGAGGGCTGGCAGGCGTTCTGGAATGGCAGCATATTCAACGGCGCATCGAACCACGTGATCGCGCAGATCGAGGCCGTGCCGGGCTGGGTCGAGTACTCGCCGCTGGTGCTTGGTCTTCTCGGGATCGCGCTGGCCTATGTGATGTACCTGGCGCAGCCGTTGCTGCCGATGCAGCTCGCCCAGACCTTCCGGCCGATCTACCTGTTTGCGCTGAACAAGTGGTACTTTGACGAGCTGTACGACGCAATCTTCGTGCAGCCGGCGATCCGCCTGGCGCGCACGTTCTGGCAGACCGGCGACGTCACCGTGATCGACGGCGTGCCCAACGGACTTGCTGCGCTGACGGTGGAAGGGTCGCGCGAGGCGGTGAAGATCCAGACCGGCTCGCTGGCTGTGTACGCCTTTGCGATGCTGATCGGCATTGTGCTGCTGGTCGGCATCTACATGCTGTTTGGGTGAGGGACATGGCGAGACATGAAAAAAACCTCTCCCCCGCGCAGCGCGGGCGAGGTGCACGATGAACGCGGCCGGCTTCCCCATTCTGTCCCTGCTCACCTGGCTGCCCCTGATCGGCGCCGCGGTGATCATGTCGGTGCGTGGCGACCAGGCGACCGTCGATTCCAACGCCCGCTGGACCGCGCTGTGGACCAGCCTGATCGTGCTCGCGCTGTCGCTGGTGCTCTGGGTCGATTTCGACCCCGGCGAATCCGGCTACCAGTTCGTCGAGAACATCCCCTGGATGTCTGAATACGGCGTCGGCTACAGAATGGGCGTGGACGGCATCTCCGTCATGTTCGTCTTGCTCTCCACCGTCCTGACTCCGATCTGCATCCTTTCAAGCTGGGAAGTCATTACCAGGAACGTCCGCGAATACATGGTCACCTTCCTGATCATGGAAACCATGCTGGTGGGCACGTTCTCCGCCGCCGATTTCGTTATGTTCTACATGTTCTTCGAGGGCGTGCTGATCCCGATGTATCTCATCATCGGGGTTTGGGGCGGCACGCGCCGGGTCTATTCCGCGGTGAAGTTCTTCCTCTACACGCTCACCGGCTCGGTGCTGATGTTGCTGGCGTTGCTCGCCATGTGGCACCAGGCCGGCACCACTGACATCGCAACCCTGATGCACACCCATTTCCCGGTGGCAATGCAGCGCTGGCTGTTCTTTGCCTTCCTCGCGTCGTTTGCGGTGAAGGTACCCATGTGGCCGGTGCACACCTGGCTGCCGGACGCGCACGTGGAAGCCCCCACCGCCGGATCGGTGATCCTGGCAGGCGTGATGCTGAAATTGGGAGCTTATGGCTTCCTGCGCTTCTCTGTCCCGATGCTGCCGGAAGCTTCCGCGCAATACGCGCCGCTGATCTACACGCTGTCGGTCGTGGCGGTGATCTACACCTCGCTGGTCGCGCTGGCGCAGGAGGATATGAAGAAGCTGATCGCGTATTCCTCCGTCGCCCATATGGGCGTGGTGACGATCGGCATCTTCACCTTCAACGTCCAGGGCATCCAGGGTGCGCTGTACCAGATGCTGTCGCACGGGTTCGTCTCCGCCGCGCTGTTCCTTGTCGTTGGCGTTCTCTACGACCGGCTTCATACCCATGAGATCGCGCGCTTTAGCGGCTTGGCCGACCGCATGCCAGGTTACGCGCTGATCTTCATGGTGTTCATGATGGCGTCGATGGGATTGCCCGGCACGTCCGGCTTCGTCGGCGAGTTCCTGGTGATTCTCGGCTCGTTCCAGATCAACTTCTGGCTGGCTCTGCTGGGCGGGATGGGCATGATCCTTGGCGCCGCATACATGCTGTATCTTTACCGCCGCATCATCTTCGGCCGGCTGACCAAGCAGGACCTGCGCAACATCCTGGACCTGAGCCCGCGCGAGTGGGCGGTGTTTGCGCCACTGATCGTGTTGACGTTCTGGATGGGGATCTATCCGAGCAGTTTCAGTGGGTTTTGGGATGCCAGCGTGGCGGCGATGGTGAAGCAGCATACCGCGGCGATGGCGGCGCATGAACACACGGCGTTGGCGACTGTTGCTCCCCGCTTCGTTGTGGCGGGCGAACGCCCAACCACCGGCGTCATGGCCGGCGCGGTCCGCCCCGGCGAATTGGCCGGGGGCCGGCCATCCACGAAGTTGTTACATGCTTCGGAGCAAGTCGTGGATCGTGGGCCTTCGCCCGCCATGACGAATGGGGCTGGGCCTGCGCCCGCCATGACGGCGAAGATTGGGGAGCCGCGTCTATGAACTGGATCGTCGCCCTCCCCGAGATCGTGCTGGCCTGCATCGGCATGGCCATCCTGATATTCGGCGTGCTGCGCAAGCAGGACTCCACCTTGCTGTGCACGATGTTCACGCTGGGCGGCTTCCTGATCGCTGCCATCCTGGTGATGACCCGCGTCAACGGCGTCGGCTACCACGGCCAATTCGTCGCCGATGCGTTCAGCGCGTTCAACCAGGAACTCATTCTGGCCGGTGCCGCGCTCTCGGCCATTCTCGCGATCGACTATAACCGCAAGCAGCACATCGCGCGTTTCGAATTCCCCGTACTGCTCTTGTTCGCGGTCGTCGGCATGATGGTGATGGCATCGGCCGACAACATGATGACGCTGTATCTCGGCCTGGAGCTGCATTCCCTCGCGCTGTACGTGCTGGCCGCCTTCGCGCGCGACGACGTGCGGTCCTCGGAATCCGGATTGAAATATTTCATCCTGTCGAGCCTTGCCTCGGGCCTGCTGCTATATGGCATTTCGCTGGTCTACGGCTTCTCCGGCACGATGGATTTCGGCCAGTTACGCACCCTGCTGATCCAGCCGTCGCATGCTTCGGCCGGCTTGATCATCGGCATGGTGTTCGTGTTTGTCGGGCTGGCATTCAAAGTCTCGCTGGTGCCGTTCCACATGTGGACGCCCGATGTCTATGAGGGCGCGCCAACCCCGGTAACCGTGTTCTTCGCCACCGCGCCGAAAGTCGCCGCGATGGCCCTGCTGCTGCGCGTGATGGCGGTGCCGTTCGGCCATTTGCTCGGCGCCTGGCAGTTGTTGATGATCATCGTGTCGATTGCGTCCATGTTGCTCGGCACGTTCGCCGCGATCGGGCAGCGGAGCATCAAACGACTGATGGCCTACTCCTCGATCGGCCACATGGGCTACGCGCTGATCGGCCTCGCGGCCGGCACGCCCGAAGGTATTCGTGGCACGCTGGTCTACATGGTGATCTACGTGTTCATGACGGCGGGCACCTTCGCCTGTATCATCGCGATGCGTCGCAATGGCCGCGCGGTGGAGCAGATCAGCGACCTGTCGGGACTTTCGAATACCGATCCGACACTGGCGCTGGCGATGGCGATCTTCATGTTCAGCCTCGCCGGCATCCCCGTGCTGTCCGGATTCTTCGCCAAGCTCTACATCTTCTTGGCCGCGGTGCAGGACGGGCTGTGGACGCTCGCCGTGATCGGCGTGCTGACCAGCGTGGTGGGCGCGTTCTATTATATCCGCGTGATCAAGGTGATGTATTTCGACCCCGCCGCCGCGCCGTTCGATCCGCGTCCGCCGTCGCTTTCGTTTGTCGCCGCGGTGGGTGGATTGTTCACCACGTTCTTCTTCATCTTCCCCGGCCCGATCGTGCTGGCGGCACAGGCAGCGGCGAAGGCGCTGTTCGGGTGAAGGACACCCAGTGCTCCTCGTCGTAGACGCCGGCAACACCAACATCGTCTTCGCGGTGCGCGACGGCAACCAGTGGCGCGGCACCTGGCGCACCCGCACCGCCTCCGACCGCACCTCGGATGAATACGCCGTCTGGTTGCTCACGCTGCTCCAGCACGCCGGCCTGAAGCCGGAGGACATTTCCGCCGCCGTCATCGGCACCGTCGTGCCTGCCGCGCTGTATCACCTGCGGCGCCTGTGCCGCGACTGGTTCCATGTCGAGCCACTGGTCGCCCGGTCCACGCTCGACTGGGGCTTCGATATCAAGGTGGACCGCCCGGCCGAGGTCGGCGCCGACCGCCTGCTCAATGCGCTCGCCGGCCACAAGCGATTCGGCGGACCGCTGATCGTGATCGATTTCGGCACCGCCACGACGTTCGACGTGGTGGACCAGGACGGCGCCTATATCGGTGGCGTGATCTGCCCCGGCATCAACCTCTCGATCGAGGCGCTGCACCAGGCGGCGGCGCAGCTTCCGCGCATCGGCATCGCGCGGCCCCAGGCGGTGATCGGCCGCTCCACCGTGCCGGCCATGCAGTCGGGCGTCTATTGGGGCTATGTCGGCATGATCGAGGGCCTGGTCGCGCGCATCAAATCCGAGTTCGGCACGCCAATGCGCGTGGTCGCCACCGGCGGCCTTGCGCCGCTGTTCTCGGAAGGCACGCTGGTGATCGAGCAAATCGAGCCGGACCTGACGCTGGAGGGCCTGCGCCTGCTCGCCGAACGCAACCCGGCTCCCGTGATGCCACGCGATCGGACCCGGCTGATCGACCATGAATGATCGGACATCTTGCATCTTCAGGGAGATATTCTGGTTGTGATCTCCACCATGCGTGGCGCGAAACGGCGGATCATCTCCGCGCGCCGGGCAAACCCGAAGGAACGGAGCGAATGGCTCTCGCGCGCATGACCCTTGCAGAGATCATGGCCAAAGGCGGCGGCCGGATCGACCGGGCCAAATTCGATGCCACCACCGACGAAGACATCCGCCGCCACATGATCGAGGACGGCGAGGACCCCGACGCCGAGCCCCAATTCGAACCGGTGGTGCTGCCGCAGGACGTGCGTAAGAAGCTCGGCATGACCCAGACCGAATTCGCCCTCCTGCTGCAGACCCCGGTCGCCACCCTGCGCAACTGGGAGCAGGCCAGGTTCGTCATGGAACCGGCGGCGCAGACCCTGCTGAAACTGATCGACCGCGAACCGGAGGCGGCCTTGCGGGCCTTGCACCGTTCCAACGCGGCCTGAAACCGGCGCCTGCCTCGTTCTGGCGCCGCCGCCACCCTATATCATTGGCAATCGCCTCGCCACGCGCGAGGCCTCTGACCCGCAACCCCATTACCTGAGGTAACGACACCACTCTATGGACACAGAAATCGGCGACCTCGCCTTCCTGCCGCTCGGCGGGACGGGCGAGATCGGCATGAACCTCAACCTCTACCGATGTGACGGTCGATGGTTGGCGGTCGATTGCGGCATCGGCTTCGGCGGACCGCAATATCCCGAAATCGAGATCATGACCCCAGATCCGGCGTTCATCGCGGACCGGCGCGACCGGCTGCTGGGTCTGGTCATCACCCATGCCCACGAAGACCATATCGGAGCGGTCGCGCATCTATGGCCGATGCTGCGCTGCCCGGTCTATGCCACGCCCTTCGCGGCCGCCGTGCTGCGCCGCAAGCTGCAGGAAGTGCAGTTGCTGCCTCAGGTGAAGCTGCACGTCGTGGCGCCCGGTGGCAGCATCCACCTGCCGCCGTTCGACCTGCGCTTCATCCGCATGGCGCATTCCATCCCGGAATCGCAGGCGCTGGCCATCGAGACACCCCACGGGCTGGTGCTGCACACCGGCGACTGGAAGCTGGACCCGCAACCGTTGATCGGCCCGCCCACCGATGAAGCCGCCCTGGCGGAACTGGGCCAGCGCGGCGTGCTGGCGATGGTCTGCGATTCCACCAACGCCATGGTGGAAGGCCATTCCGGCAGCGAACACGAGGTGCGCCAGAGCCTTACGGCGCTGATCCGCAACCTGCGCGGCCGCGTCGCGGTGACCTGCTTTGCCAGCAACGTCGCCCGGGTGGAGACCGTCGCCCACGCCGCCCGCGAGGCCGGCCGCAGCGTCGCCATCGTCGGCCGCAGCTTGCGCAACCTGGACGCCGCCGCGCGCGAATGCGGCTATCTGCAGGGCATCCCGCCCTTCCTCGGCGAGGACGACATCGCCGACGTCCCGGACGACAACATCCTGATCCTGATCACCGGCAGCCAGGGCGAGGCGCGCAGCGCTCTGGCCCGTGTCGCGATGGATACCCACCCCCGCGTCGCCCTCGGCGAAGGCGATACGGTACTGTTCTCCTCCCGCGTCATCCCCGGAAATGAGCGCGCCATCGGCACGGTGCAGGACAACCTGGTGCGGCGCGGCGTGAACCTGATGACCGACGCCGACCACCTGGTGCATGTCTCCGGCCACCCCGCCCGCGACGAGTTGCGGCGGCTGTATCGCCTGGTGAAGCCCCGCTACAGTGTGCCGGTGCACGGCGAATGGCGGCATCTGTCCGCGCATGCCGGCCTCGCGCGCGAGGCCGGCGCCATCCCGGTGCTGATGGAGGACGGCGACATCCTGAACCTGGCGCCGGGCCGCGTGGAAGTCGTGGACAGCGCCCCCGTCGGCCGCCTGGTACCCGATGGCGGGCGGCTCGTGCCTTTGTCGGGCGGCGTGATGTCGGCGCGGCGCCGCATGCTGTTCAATGGCGTGGTGCTGGCCAGCGTCGCGGTGGACGATGCCGGCCGCTTGCGCGGGCATCCCCGCGTCAGCGCGCCCGGCCTGTTCGATCAGGAGGACGCCGAACTGGACCGTGTCTCCGGCGAATTCGCCGAGTCGCTGGCCGATCTGCCGGCCCCGATCCGCCGCGACGACGATGCGCTGACCGATGCCGCCCGCGCCGCCCTGCGCCGTGCGCTGGGCCGGCGCTTGCAGAAGCGGCCGCTGGTCGATGTGCATTTGTTGCGGGTCTAAAGATTTCCTCTCCCGTGAAAGCGGGAGAGGACTAGGGTGAGGGTGCAGCATGTCCAACGCGCCAGCCTTCCCCTCTTCCCTCGACCCACCCGAGGAAACCTGGCGGGCGATCGTCCGCGCCACCCTGCGCGCCAGCATCTCCGACCGCGTCGCGCTCGCTGCCGCCGGCTGCGGCTTCTTCGCCACCTTGTCCCTGTTCCCGGCCATGAGCGTGCTGATTTCGATTTACGGCCTGGTCTTCAACCCCCGCGGTGTCGAATTCCAGGTGCAATGGCTGCATGACCTGCTGCCCACGGACGCTTACTGGCTGATCGCTGATCGGCTGCATCATCTGGTGGTCCAGCCGCCGATGCGGCTCGGTGTCGGCCTGGGCGTGAGCATATTGCTGACGGTGTGGGCCGCCGCCGTCGGCATGCGCTCGATGCTGGCCGCGCTCACCATCGCCTATGGGGGCCAGGAACGCCGCGGCTTCCTGCGCTTTCAGCTTGTGTCGCTGACGATGACGGTGGTGGCGATCCTCGGCGCCGTGCTGGCGATCGCCATCCTGGTCGGCTTGCCGGCATTGTTTCGCTTCGTCACGCCCTGGGGGCTGCGGATGCGCGTGGTGCATCTCGCGAGCCTTCTGCTGTTGCTCGGCTGCGCCGCGCTGTCGCTGGCCTTGCTCTACCGTTTCGGTCCCGCGCGGCCGCGCCCGGCACGCCACTGGGTCTCGCCCGGCAGCGCGCTCGCGCTGGCGCTTTGGCTGGCCGCTTCCGTGCTGCTGTCGTTCTACATCCAGCATATCGCCGCGTTTGGGGTGACCTATGGACCGCTCGGCGCGGTGGCTGCCGTGATGCTGTGGTTCTTCCTTTCCGCCTATGCGGTGTTGCTCGGCGCGGAACTGAATGCGCAACTTGAGCGTCTGTCGGCCGTCAGCGCCCGGCAGCAGACGCCGGTGCCGCAGGTGGTGTGACGACGATGGGCTGGTTCACCGGCTGCGTGCTGTATCTGCTGATCTGGTGGACGGTGTTGTTCGCCGTGCTGCCGATCCGCACGCGGACCGCCGAGACGATCGATCCGCGCGAGGGTTGGCGCGGCGCGCCGGAACATCCGCACATGCTGATGAAGGTTGGAATCACCACGCTGATCGCGGCGGTGATCTGGTTCGGCGCGTATCTGCTGATCAGCAGCGACTACATGAGCTTCCGCCATGGCATGTTCGCCGCACCGAAGGATTGAGCCGGAGACATCACCGTCTGGCGCAGGAGTGGAGCGCTGCGCCAGAGGGCCGGTTATTTCTACCACCACAGTGTGTTCGAAGCTCGCCGCTGCGTCTGTGGTTGGCGGTCTGGCGGCTATATTTGCCGGACCAATGTGACTGGCGCTATTTGCAAGGAAACCGCTCGGTCAGGAATTGCGTCAGCCCGGTGACCGCACCGGTGCTGCCGCGCTGGGGCGAAGCCCGCACCCATTCGACGAACTGATGCAGCGTCGCGCCGCGGCTGGGCGCCGGGCTGGGAAAGCAGAACGGCTTGCCGTGCATCAGCTCCACATCCACCACGCCCTGCGCGAAGCCGTGGCAGTAGTTGATGCGCGCGTCGGCGCCCGCAGCATGCGGATTGGCGGCGCACAGGTCCGCCAGTTCGCCGGCGCTGCGCGCGTGGATGTCGATCTCGCGTTGCGCGTGCGCGGCCAGCGGCAAGGCGAGGCAGGCGGCGGCGAGGGGCAGGGCAAGCCATTTCATGCGAACTCTCCTGACGGGCCGGGGATTGAACCTGAGCGCGCGGCATCGCGCCAGCGCCGCCAGCCGGACGCGCGCAGATCGCAGGCAGGGCAGGCGCCGCAGCCATAGCCCCAGTCGTGCAGGCGGGTGCGATCGCCCTTGTAGCAACTGTGACTCTCGATGCGGATCAGCTCCACCAGCGCGTCGCCGCCGAGCGCGTGGGCCAGTTCCCATGTCGCCGCCTTGTCGCGCCACATCAGCGGCGTTTCCAGCACGAAGCGCCGCTGCATGCCCAGGTTCAGCGCAAGCTGCATGGCCTTGATCGTGTCGTCGCGGCAATCGGGATAGCCGGAGTAATCGGTCTCGCACATGCCGGCGACGATGCGCCGCAGGTTGCGGCGATACGCAACGGCGGCGGCGCAGGTGAGAAACAGCAGATTGCGGCCGGGGACGAAGGTGTTGGGCAGGCCCTCGGATGTCATGGCGATTTCGGCATCCGAGGTCAGCGCGGTTTCACCGAGCGAGCCGATGGCCGCGGTCAGGTTCACCATGTGGTCGGGGCCAAGCGCCGGGCCTGCCAGTTTTGCGCGGATCGGCGCGCGGCAGGCGAGTTCCACCGCGTGCCGCTGGCCGTAGGCGAAGCCGATCGTTTCCACATGGCGATAACGTGCCAGCGCCCAGGCGAGGCACGTGGCGGAATCCTGCCCGCCGGAGAACAGTACCAGCGCACGGTCGGTGTCGGACATCGGACGAAGGTAATGCGTCCCGTGTTCGTGCGGGAGGGGACGGGGCGGGGATTTTCATGCCCTGTCTTACGAGATGCCCTGTCCTGCGATTGGACGATTCCTCCCGGACCTTCCCCGCCATCAGGCGAGGGGACGGGCGTTGCCGCGCCGCCGACCCTCGCCCGGCCTCAGGGTTTCGAATTGTATGGCGCCTGCAACGTGCTGGTCTGGTACTGCGGCGGCCACAGCACCTTCTCGACGCTGCTGCCGCGGAATTGCTCCAGATCGTGCCCGGTCACGCCCTCGAACTGCACGGCCAGGACACGCGGCTCGGCCCATTCGCCGTTCGGCCCGAACTTCACGTCGCCAACGATGGTGTGGAACGTGTGCGTGCGCAGGTAATCGGCAAGCTTCGCCTGATCCAGGCTTTGCGTGCCCTCGATCGCCTGCTGCAGCACCTGCATGTCGGAATACGCGAATGGCGGCAGGTAATAGCCGAGCGGATCGATATGCTCCGCCACCGCCTTCGGCTGGTACTCCTTCAGGAACTCCATTGCCTGCGGTGTCGCGAAGTCTTTCACCGGCTGCCAGAAATCATAATCCTCGATGCCGTTCAGCAGCGGTCCCAGTTGCTGTTTGATCGCCGTCGACTGCAGCCCGACCATGGCGCCGCCGAACATGCGGCATTTCAGGCCGACTTCGCCGACGGCGCGAATGATGCCGACGGTATCGGCCGGATAGGACGCGACGAACACCAGGTCCGGGTGCGTCGCCTGCACGGCACGGATGATCGGCGAGTAATCGACCGTGGTCGGCGGATAGGTGTGATCATAGACGATCTTCAGTCCCATCTGCTTTGCCAGTTCGCGGCCGCCATCCATGCCGTGAATCGAGAAGTCGTTATCCGCGCCCAGAATGGCGATGGTGTTCGGCCTGGGCTCCATCGCGGCGGCCATCTTGAAGAAGCCGCCGCCCATGGCCTGCGCCGGATGCAGTCCGCCGGATGGAATCATGGAAAAATAGTTCTTGTAGTGAAAATCCTTGTTCACATCGAGGCCGAACAGACTGAGCATGGTCAGGTTGTGCTGGATGAAGATCGGCATCGCCGGTGCGATAAGATTGGTGCCGTTCTCGCCCAGCAGAATATCGACGTGGTCCACGTCCAGCAGTTTCGTAACGATCCCCGGCACCAGCGCGGGATTCGACTGATCATCGTAATACACCAGCTTCACCGGCCGGCCGAGCAATCCCCCGTGCCCGTTCACGTACTGCTCCCAGATCTTATAGGCGAGCAATGACGCCTTGCCGTTGACGGCGAGGCTGCCGGTTTCCTCGATGTCGAAGCCGATGGTGATCGGCTGGCCCGCGTTGGCGGCGGGCAAGGCGGCAAGCAGGCTGAATCCTGCGGCCGCGGCCCATGAAGCAAGGCGCATGATGACGTTTCCTCCAGGCGTTGCCGGCCGGCCGCGAGGACGCGGTATGTCGCGATACCCGGGACCGCCGTTGCGATCACATCAGGCGCCGGAGGTTTGCCTGCCCCGGGCGCATTCTACGAAAACGGGCCGGCGCGGACCGGGCGCCGGCCCGGGGGTTTCACTTCTTCGAGTCGTATGGCTCCTGCAAGGTCCCGGTCTGGTATTCCGATGGCCACAGCACGATCTCGGTCGACGTATTGCGGAATTGCTCCAGATCGTGCCCGACCACGCCGCGGAACTGCACCGCCAGAGTTCGCGGCTCGGCCCATTCGCCGTTCGGCCCGAACTTCACGTCGCCAACGATGGTGTGAAACGTGTGCGAACGCAGATAGTCGGCGATCTTCTCCTGATCCAGGCTCTTGGTGCCCTCGATCGCCTGTTGCAGTACCTGCAGGTCGGCATACGCGAATGGCGGCTGGTAGTAGCCGAGCGGGTCGATATGCTCTTCCACCGCCCTCGGCTGGTATTCCTTCAGGAACGCCAGGGCATCCGGATTGGCAAAGCCTTTGACCGGCAGCCAGAAATCGTAATCCTCGATGCCGTTCATCAACGGTCCCAACTGCTGCTTGATCGCGGTGGATTGCAGCCCGACCATCGCGCCGCCAAACATCCGCGTCTTCAGCCCGACTTCGCCGACCGCGCGGATCATGCCGACCGTATCGGCGGGATAGGAGGCAACGAACACCAGTTCCGGATGGGTCGCCTGGATCGCGCGCACGATCGGCGAGTAATCGACCGTCGTCGGCGGATAGGTGTGGTCATAGACGATCGTCAGGCCCATCGCCTTGGCCTGCTCACGCGCCCCGTCCATCCCGTGGATCGAGAAATCCTGATCGGCCCCGGCGATCGCGATGGTCTTCGGCTTCGGATTCATCGTGGCGGCAAGCTTGAAGAAACCCTCGGCCAATCCGGCGGCCGGATGCATGCCGCCCGAAGGAATCATGGAGAAGTAGTTTTTGTAGTGAAAGTCCTTGTTCACATCCAGGCCGAAGAAGCTCAGCATGGTCAGATGGCGCTGCATGAAGATCGGCATGGCGGGGGCGATCATGATGGTGCCGGCCTCGCCGAGCACCAGGTCGACATGATCGATGTCCAGCAGCTTGGTGACGATGCCGGGAACCAGCGCCGGATTGGACTGATCGTCATAGTACAGCAGCTTGACCGGCCGGCCGAGCAATCCGCCGTTTGCATTGATATGCTGCTCCCAAATCTTCCAGGCCAGCAATACGGATTTGCCGTTGACCGCAATATTGCCGGTCTCCGAGATATCGAAGCCGATGGTGATGGGTTGGGCGGCATTGGCCGCCGGCATGGCAGCGAGCAGGGCAAGGCCGATGCCGGCCGCCCATGAAGCAAGGCGCATGATGACGTGTTCCCTCCGGTCATGTTCGTTCCGCGGCCGTGATACGAGCCGCTGCCGCGCGGCGCCCATCGGGACGCCGCGGCCGCAACGATCGCCCGAGGCCGGCGGGTGCCGGAGAGTGCCCGCGCTTGGCGCCGCCAACAAGAGTGATTTGCCGCGGCCGGGGCAGCGGTCAGTCCCGCAGGCGGGCCGCCGCGCGCGCCACGATGGCTTCACGGTCCGCGCGCGTCGCTGCCGCGGCGGTGCGGACGGCCTGCAGGATTTCAGGCGGCGCCGTTTCCGGCGTGCCGGCATCGAACGGCGCCGCCGGCGCGTATTCGATCTGCAACTGAATCGCTTGCGCTTTGGCCGGACTGGCCAGCTCGGCCACCATCGTCAGGGCGAAATCAATGCCGGCGGTGACGCCGCCGCCGGTAAACAGATTACCGTCGCGCACCACGCGGCCGGGGGTGGGAATGGCGCCGAATTGCTCCAGCAGATCGCGATAGCCCCAGTGTGACGTGGCGCGCTTGCCGCGCAGCAAACCGGCGGCGCCGAGCACCAGTGAACCGGTGCACACCGAGCTGACGTAACGCGCGTGCCGCGCTTGCTCGCGCAGCCAGTCGATTACGCCGGGGTCTTCCATCAGCGTGCCGACGCCGGGGCCGCCGGGAATGCAGATGACATCGAGCGGCGGGTGACCGTGCAGCGCGGCATCGGGGAGGATGCGTAATCCGCTGTCGGCTTCGACCGGTTGGAGCGTCTTCCACAGCAGCAGCACCTGCGATCCGGGCAGCTTGGTGAAGACTTCGAATGGTCCGGTCAGGTCGAGCTGCGTCATACGGGGGAACAGGAGAAGACCAATGGTGAGGGGCATGGCGGGACTCCAATCGGGGATGGCGTGGCATAAGCGAGCGTAATCTCGCCCGCCAGTACCGCGCTGCTGCCTTCACCCCACCCGCCTGGCGACATAGAGGCTGGTCGTCATGTTCCGGACAACGCGATTCAAAAACACGTCGCGGGCGATGCGGCCGATTTCAGCAAGGACATCCTCACGGTCGGGGCGGGCGATCACGTTCGAATATGTTGCGTACAGCGCGACCGTCTGGTCGGCGTCGAGAATCAGAGGCCATCGGCTGGTCCTGTCCTCGGCGACGTCGAACGCTCCGGTCTGCTTCAGGGCAGCCAGGCGCGCCGCCGAATCCAGTGCGAACGGAATGCCCCGTTCCCCGGCTGAAGGGTTTGCGGGAGGCCCCAGGAGGTCCTTGGTCGCCTCGTGAAACGGATCGGGCTGGCTGTCGTCGCCGAACACGTTCCATGTTGCCGCCCACCAGCCGCCCGGGCGAAGCAGGCGGGCGATCTTCCCAAGAGCGGCGTCCTCGTTGAGCCAATGAAACGCGGTCGCGCTGACGCCCAGGTCGAACGCCCCTTCAGGCAGCGGCACTTCCTCGAACGGGGCGGCGATGACGTTCAGCGCGTTGCCCGGATTGGTCGCGCGCAGGAAGTCCGCGAGGCGCGGGTCGGGCTCGACGGCGGTCAGCGGGTTGGCGCCCAGTTCGAGCAATCGGCGTGTCGCCGTGCCGGTGCCGGCCCCGATCTCGAACACCGCGGTGTCACGGCACAGGCCGCACAGCGAGACGAGCGTTGCGTACACCCATTCGGGATAATCTGGCCGCGCGGTGTGGTAGCGCGTGGGGTTCTCGCCGAATGCCTGACGGCCAAACTGTCGGGCAAGCTTGATCGGGGTCGCCATGTCGCCGTACTCCTGCGTGCACACCGATACCACCGCCGCCCCTTCCGATAAACGCGCCGGATCACATCAGGCCAACTGGAAACTCACGGATTCGCGATCCGACCGGGGTCGAAACGACCGCGCGGCGCCGATCGGACAGCTCGACGCCGATCGGACCGCACGGCTGTGATAGGACAGCATGGGCGCCGATCGGACCGCACGGCTGTGATAGGACAGCATGGCGCCGATCGGACAGCACGGCGGCGTCCCACGTCGGGCAGCGGCCTTCCGTCCGCGGGGCGGTTCCCCGCCCCAGGGCACATTCACCCGGTGTTAACGCGTCTGCATCAGACTGCGCGGCGGCAAGGCGCAAACGCGCCCCGCCTCCGGCCCGCGTGCTGCCCAGCCGAAAGGACAAACTGATGCCGCTACTGACATGGACCGACCGACTCAGCGTCGGAGTCGGCGTGCTGGATGAAGACCACAAGCGCCTCGTCGGCATGGTGAACGAACTGTTCGATGCCATGCAGGCCGGCCACGGCCGCGAAGCGCTCGGCCGCATTCTCGATGGCCTCGTGCAGTACACAAAAATGCACTTTGCCCGCGAGGAAAGCTTCTTTACCAAAACCTCCTATCCGGTCGGCGCTGCCCACAAGCAGGAACATGATGCGCTGACCCGGCAGGTCCTGGAGGTGCAGCAGAAATATGCGGCCGGCTCGAACGCCGCGCTGTCGCTGGAAGTCATGCAGTTCCTGAAGAACTGGCTGGTGCAGCACATCCAGGGCAGCGACCAGAAATACCGGGCGCATCTGAATGCCGCCGGCATTCACTGACCGGGCCCGCGCGCGATCGGATCACGCCAGCCGCCTCGGCATCACCGGTCGATTGCTTGCCGGCGCGCTGCTGTCGCTATTGCTTGCCCTGGCGGCCGTGCAGGGCTGGACACTGTACTCGGTCCAGGTCAACGGCTTACGTCAGGCGCGGCATTCGCTGGATGCTAGCATGCGGATGCTGCGGCATGAGCTGGCACCGCTCGGAACCACCTGGCGCGTCACATCCGACAACCGCCTTTGGCTTGGCACGACGTTGCTGAACGGCCGTATCGATGCGGTTGACGCGGTGAAGGACGTGACGGGCGCCTATGCAACCATCTTCTGCGGCGATTTGCGCATCGCCACGAACATCATGAACGATGGCGGTCAGCGTGCGACCGGCACCAGGCTGGCGCGCGGGCCGGTCTATGACGCGGTGCTGCGCGACGGCCACAGCTATGGCGGCGTCGCGACGATCCTGGGGGCGCGCTATCTCACGTTGTACGAACCAATCCGCGATCCGGACCTGCGCACCATCGGCGTCGCGTTCGTGGGGGTTCCGCTCGCGGATGCCGAAGCGTTCGCCACACGCATCGCACGCGACGGGGTGATCGCCACGGCGATCGTACTGATTCTCGCGGGGGCGCTGTATTTCCGGGTATTGCGTGCCACTGTACGGCCATTGCGCGAACTCACCGGCGTCATGCACGACATTGCGGAAGATGCGTCGCACCAGGCAGTGCCGTATCAAGCGCGGGCGGACGAGATCGGGCAGATGGCACGGGCGCTGCTGCGGCTGCGCGATGCCTCGGCACAGGCACGCGAACTCGAGGCGGCGGCCAACGTGCGCGCCCGGGAGGAAACCGCCAAACACGCCGCGCTGATTGGCATGGTCGAGAAGGTCGAGGCCGAAACCACCAACGCCCTCGCCGATGTCGGTTCGCGCACCGCGGCAATGACGGCGAATGCCGAGAAGATGGCTGCATCGGCGATGCGCACGGGCATGTCGGCCAGCAGCGCGGAAGCCGCGTCGGGACAGGCTCTGGCCGGCGCCCAGGTGATCGCCGGCTCCGCCGATCTGTTGAGTGAGTCGATCCGCCACATTGGTGCCCAGGTCGAGCACTCGAACGCCGTCGTCGCGCGCGCCGTCGCGGCGGGCGACGACACCCGTGCCACCATGGAAGCGCTTCATACCGACGTGAATCGCATCGGGGCGGTCGTCGATCTGATCGGCGACGTGGCGGCAAAGACCAATCTGCTTGCGTTGAATGCAACCATCGAGGCGGCGCGGGCCGGCGATGCCGGCAAGGGATTCGCTGTCGTCGCCTCGGAAGTGAAGGCGCTGGCCACCCAGACCGCGCGGTCGACGCGCGAGATCGCCGAGCATATCGCGCAGATACGCGGCACGACCGCGGCATCGGTCGCGGCGGTCGCGCAGATCGAGCAATCGATCGAGGAGATCAACGGCATCGCCAGGTCGATTGCCGAATCGGTGCAGGCCCAGGCATCGGCGACCGCGGAGATCGTGCGCAACATCACGGAGACCGCGTCGGCGGCGAATCAGGTCGTCACAGATACGACCGGAGTCGCGGCCGAGGCCGAGGAGACCGGCCGGCGTGCCATCGAGGTTTGCAACGATGCGTCCGGGTTGAACGAATCGGTTGCCGACCTGCGGCATGCCGTGATCCGCGTGCTGCGCACCACCACCGACGACCTCGATCGGCGTAGCGGCGTCCGCCACACGGTCGATATGCCATGCCGGCTGGCGTTTCCGGGTACGCCGGTATGCGAGGCGCGCGTCACCGATATTTCAAACGGCGGCGCCAGGATTGTCGGGGGGCCGCCGGCGGAGAGCGGCGTGCACGGCATCCTTCATCTGGATGCCGCCGGGCTGGCGTTGCCATGTTCCGTTCGCAGTCACGAGGATGACGTAACGCATCTCATGTTCCACGCGGATTCCACCGCGGCGGCCGCATTGCAATCAATGATCGAACACTTCGCCGGACGCGCGGCGGCGTAGCGGTCCCATAGCAGCCGGTTCCTGGCGCCGCGGCGCGCGCAGGACGCCGCGTGCGGCCTGCCGGCGATACAGCCCCGGCACACAGGCCCTCGCGCACCCCTGGGCCACGGCACGCCCTGGGCCACGGCACGCCCTGGGCCACCGCACGCCCTGGGCCACGGCACACAGGTCTCGCCACACGAAACACGACACTCCCGGGCCACGGCACACGCCAGGCCACGGCATACCCCTGGCCTGCGGCGCAACCACGCAATAGGCTCCGCCCGGAGCAGGAGGCTGCGGTTGACCATGCGTCGCTCCGTCGTCGTCATTCTGGATGGCCTCCGCCGCGACTTCGTCGATGTGGCGCGCACGCCGCGTCTCGCCGCCTTCACGGCGCAGGCCGAGGTCTTTCCGGCAGTCCGCACCGCGTTTCCCTCCGCCACGCGCGCGGTGTCCGCGAGCTTCGCCACGGGCTGTCATCCGGCACGGCACACATTGCAGGGCAATGCCGTGGCATTGCTGGAGGACGGCGTGCTGGTGCCGCACGATGTCGGGCGCCCCGGCTTCCTGGCGCATAAGCGCGCGATCACCGGCCACGCGTTGGCGGTGCCGACGATGGCCGGGCGCCTTGCCGCGCACGGCGGTTCGATCGTGTTCAACAACGTCTCGCCCGGAGCGGCGAACGCGCATGACCCGGACGCGCACGGCCATCTGTACCACCGGGTGATCTCGCGTGCCCCCGGCGGCCTGCCGGTCGCCGAGCCATTGCGCGTCACGCTGGATGCGGTGGGTGATCACGCCATGACCCGGCGCTTTCTCGCCGAGGCACTGCCGCGCCGCCCGGCGCTCGCGGTACTGTGGCTGGGCGAGCCGGACCACATCCAGCACGAAACGCCGCTCGGGTCGCCGGAGCATCTCGCCGTGTTGCGCCAGGCGGACCGCAACGCCGGCGCGGTGATCGACGCCGTCGCGCGCCAGCGCGCCCAGGGCGACGACGTATTGCTGGTGATCGGCTCCGACCACGGGCATGAAACCGTCAGCGGTTCGGTCGATGTGGAGGCAGAACTGATCGCCGCCGGACTGAAGGCGGGCGAGGAGTCGACCGACGTCCTCGCG
>Ga0335072_10001101_pt1 | contig 45760 bp, 33 predicted proteins | sample Lox_Sample_21_FD_206725 | JGI IMG/M metagenome (GOLD analysis project Ga0335072, IMG submission 206725) | Soil microbial communities from Loxahatchee National Wildlife Refuge, Florida, United States - Lox_Sample_2.1 | ecosystem: Environmental > Terrestrial > Soil > Wetlands | place: USA... | reverse complement strand
TTGAAACGGTGCGGCTACTGGATGACGCGCTGAAAGCGAAGAAAGGGGATCTGATTACATTCATGATGTATCCGGGAGAATTTCATTACTTCAGCCGGGAGTGGGTACTGGGGGATGCGTGGCGGCGCGTAGATGGCTTTTTTGCGGAGACGTTGACTCCGGGAAAGACGACGCAGGTGGGGTTCCGGTAGCTGGACTGGTCTCACGAGAATGACCGTGATGCAAGCGATGGAGAGCATGAAACTAAGAATCACGCCTCAGGTTGCGAGTCGGATCGCGTAGAGGCATGATCAGGTGCGCCTCCGAAAGCAGGATGAGCAAGTTGCGATGTATGCGGCAAACGAAACGGCTGCTGAGAGGACAGGAGGATTCATGCCATCTATAATTGACATCAGTCTGCGTGGAACTCCTTTCCAATCTGATTTGGGCCGCTGTTGCGCTGGTGCTGTGGACTCTATGGATGATGCGGCGCCGCGGTACACGCGATGCAGGACTGTGTCCGGGAATCCAGGCCCAACTGATCGCGCTTGCGGTGCTCACGCTGATCCTGCTGCCGGTGATTTCAGTTTCAGACGACCTGCAGGCATCGCAAAATCCGGCTGAAATTGACAGAACGTCCGTCAGGAACGATCAGCATGTGCTGCAGCCTGACACCGTAAGACCCTTTTCTGGCGCGCTGGCCGCAGTCATCAGCTGTTTTCCGCTGTCTTATCCGCGCACGATTGCTTTTCTGCGTTCACCTGCCCTTCGGCGCGGCGAGCAGATCGCTGATGTCCGTGTTCTTGACTCCAGGCCCCCTCCCGCCGCCTGACCCGCTCGGTCATTTTTTCCCCAATTCTTTTTTTCCGATCGTGATCGCCCTCGGGCGATGAATGGACACGCATCATGAGACTCAGCCTTTTCGGGCCCGGGCTCGGCTTCGCCCTGCTTCTGGCAGGCTCGTCCGCATATGCGCAGACGCAGGCGCCGATGACTCTGCAGCAGGTACTGGCCGCAGCTCGGGGAAGAAATCCCGGGCTTCTCTCCGCCGAACAGCATGTGATCGCGACGAAAGCTTCCGAGATCACCGCGGGGTTGCGGCAGAACCCCACACTCACTATTTCCGGGGCGAATACCACGCTGCCGGCGAACAATCCCAGTAGTCCTTACACCTATGTCGGGAATGTCTCGCGACTATTTGAGCGCGGACAGAAGCGCCGGTGGCGGCTGGGCGCAGCGACAGCGACCACCTCGGTAACGCAGAGCCAATACGACGATCAGCAGCGCCAGCTGATTCTGCAGGTGAAGGACGCATTCACAAACATGCTGGCGGCGAAAGCCGCGTTAAAGGTGGCGGAGGATAACCTGGACAGCTATCGCAAGACCGTCGCGCTGAGCCAGGTGCGCCTGAGTGCGGGGGACATCAGCAGGACGGATTTTGAGCGCATCGATCTGCAGCTTGCAGAGTTCGAGGCGGACGAGGACAACGCGAAGCTCGATCTGGAGCAGGCCAGCGATTCTCTCCAGCTGCTGATGGGAGTGGAAACCCCGTCGGCGCACTTCGACATCACGGGTACGCTCGAGCCTCCTGTGATGAAGCAGAGCCTGCCCCAAATAGAACAGCAAGCGCTGGCGTCCCGCCCCGATTATCAGGCGGCGCGTGAATCGGTCACGCTGGCTGACGCGAACGTGAAACTGGCCGATGCGCAGGGAACGACGGATCCTACGCTGGGCGGTGAATACGAACGGCTTGGCGTCTTCAACAGCGCCGGATTCCAGATCTCGGTCCCGGTGCGAATTTTTGATCGCAACCAGGGAGAAAAGGAACGCACGCGGTACGAAGCGCAGTCCGCACGGCTGGCAGCAACGGAAGCCCGCAACCAGGTTGTGAACGATGTGGATCAGGCGTGGGCGGCCTATCTGGCGGCTGTCGACCTCGCGAAGAGATACAACAGTCATTATCTGGCCGAGTCGGATCGCGTCCGCGCGAATCTGGACTTCAGTTATCGCCATGGCGGCACGACGCTGCTGGATTATCTGGACGCACTGCGGGACTACCGGCAGATTCACTTAGACGCGCTGGCCGCCAACCAGCAGCTGTGGCTCAGCCTGCACCAGCTGAGCTTCGCCGCAGCCACGGAGGTTGTCCCATGAAGAAACCTACACTTAGCGTGGCTCTTGCCGCTCTCGTGTTTTGGTCCGCAGGATGCCGCAGCAACGAAACGGGCCCGGCAACCGCAACGCCGCTCCAACACGTGGTGGAAACGGTGATGATCCATCGTGGGCAGGTAGCCGGACAGCTCACGCTGCCGGCACGGGTCGCGGCCAGTCCCACGGAGTTGGTGCACATCTATCCGCTCATCAGCGGGCGGGTTCTGTCGCTGCGGATTCTTCCCGGGCAGGAAGTGCACAAGGGCGAGGCGATCGGCACCCTGCAGAGCAGCGAGGCCGGTGAGGCCCGTTCCGATTATGAAAAGGCGAAGATCGAAGCCGATCGCGCGGATCTGCAGCTGAATCGGGCAAAGGAACTGCTGGCGCACGATGTGATGGCGCAGAGGGATTACGACGATTTGAAGGCGCTGGACGCCGCCGATCACTCGGAACTGGAACGAGCGCAACAAGCGCTGCACGTGCTCGGGTTCGATGAGAACGCCACGAGCGATATCGTGCCGATCACTGCGCCGATTTCCGGAGTGGTGCTCGACGTAGGCACCGGGCCCGGCGAACTGCAGCGCTCGCTGGACAATGCGACGGCAATCGCCACCATCGCCAATATCGATTCGATCTGGGTGGTGGGCGACCTTTACCCGCGAGACCAGAGCGAGGTGCGCGTGGGACAACTCGCCGCAATCACTGTGAACGGCTACCCTGGCATGACGCTGCACGGGGCAGTCGACAACATCTCCGATGCCGTCGATCCTGGGACGCTGACCCTGAAGGTGCGGGTGGTCCTGAAGAATCCGCAACACCGGCTCAAACCCGACATGTACGCCACGATGACGCTGACGGGCAGCAGGCAGAACGTGATTGCCGTACCGGCGACGGCCGTGATTCAGAACGGCCGCGAAACGTTTGTCTTCATCCAGACCGCGCCGGGCAAGTACGAGCGCCGCAATGTGGTGGTGGCCAACATCGGGACCGAAACCGACGAGGTGGCGCAGGGCCTCGATGACGGCGAGCGGGTCGTAATCCAGGGAGCGGAACTGCTGCGCGAAGCGGAGGACCAATAGGCATGCAGGCGCTGATTCGCACGCTGCTCCGTTATCGCAACGTCGTCCTCATTGTTTTTGGAGCGGCACTGGTGGTGGGCGGCTACGCGTTCACGCGGCTGGACATCGAGGCATACCCGGACCCGTCTCCGCCGATGGTCGAGTTCATCACGCAGTATCCCTCGTGGTCGGCGGAGGAGATGGAGCAGCAGGTCACGATTCCGCTGGAAACGGGACTGAACGGCACGCCGCAACTCGATCAGATTCGCTCCATCAGCATCTTCGGCCTGAGCGACGTAAAGATGTACTTCGCCTTCGACAGTAATTACTTCGTTGACCGGCAGGAGGCGCTGAATCGCATCGCGCAGGTCACGCTTCCCAATAACCTGCAGCCGCAGCTTTCGCCGGAATCGCCAGTTGGGGAAATCTATCGCTATCAGCTCGCCGGTCCCGGTTATTCCCTCAACGAAACCAAAGCAACGCAGGACTGGCTGGTGGTGCGCGAGATCAAGCAGGTGCCGGGAATTATCGACGTCGCGACCTTTGGCGGCACGACGCGGCAATATCAGGCGGAAGTGGATCCCAACAAACTGCTGACCTACGGCGTGACCATGACGCAGATCGTCAATGCGGTGCAGAACAGCAATGCCAACGCAGGCGGCAGTTACCTGACCATGGGCAGCCAGAGTGTCAACGTTCGCGGAATCGGGCTGCTGCACTCGCTTGATGACATGCATAACATTGTGGTGGCGGAACATAACGGGGTTCCGGTGCTGCTGAGCGATGTCGCCGAGGTGCGCGAGGGGCATCAGCCACGGCTCGGCAAAGTAGGCCACGAAGTCAATGGGCATGACGATCCCGACATCGTGGAAGGGATCGTGCTTCTGCAGAAAGGGGCGAAGTCTCTGCCGGCGCTGGCCGCCCTGCGGCAGAAGATCGGAGAGCTGAATAAGGGAAACCTGTTGCCCCCGGGCATGCGCATCAGCACCATCTACGACCGCACCAGGTTGATCGACATCACGACGGAGACAGTGCGGCACATCGTCATCATGGGCCTGACCCTGGTAACGCTGGTCCTGCTCAGCATGCTGGGCGACTGGCGTATTACGCTGATTGCCGCCGTGACGATTCCTTTCGCCGTGCTGTTCGCGTTCAGTCTGATGGTCCTCACGAATCAGTCGGCGAACCTGATTTCCATTGGAGCCATCGATTTCGGAATTCTTGTCGATGCTTCCATCGTCGTGCTGGAAAGCGTCCACCGGCGGGTTTCCCGGCGCGTCGAGGGCGAGGAGACTGGCGAACTGATCCTTGCCGGTGTGGCCGACTCCGCGAAGCCGGTCCTGTTTGCCACTCTGATCATTCTGGTGGCCTTCATTCCGCTGTTCACCATGCAGGGAGTCCCGGGGAAAATTTTTGCGCCGATGTCGGTGACCTACGGTTTTGCATTAACCGGCGCACTGATCTTCGCGCTTATCTTCGCCCCGGTGCTTGGATCGCTGGCAGTCCCCAAACAGATTCGCCACGAAGCCGGAGAAACATGGCTGAGCAGCTTCTTTCGTCGGCGCTATGAAAAAGGGCTTCGCCGGGCTCTGCGCTTCTCCGGCGCCACCTGGGCGATTGCGATGGCAGCGCTCATCGGCGCAGGCGTTCTTTTTCACTTTGTGGGTGGCGAATTTATGCCCGCCCTTGAAGAGGGCAACCTGTGGATCCGCGCAGATATGCAGCAGGATATTTCCATCCAGGCGTCAGAAAGGCTGGCCGACGACATTCGGGCGACGCTGCACTCCTTTCCCGAGATCACGCAGATTGTTTCGCAGATGGGGCGACCCGACGATGGAACCGACGTCAGCACCTTCAACAACATCGAGTTTCTCGCCGATCTGAGGCCGGTGTCCGAGTGGCGGCCGCAATTCGACGGCAGCAAGGACAAGCTCATCGCCGCGATCTCGAAGAGCTTCCAGCAGTATCCGGGTATCGATTTCAATTTCTCCCAGAACATTCAGGACAACGTGGAGGAGGCGATGTCAGGGGTGAAGGGTGAAAACTCGCTCAAGCTGTTCGGCACCGATTTCGACGAGCTGACGCGCATCGCCGACCAGATCGCCGGAATCATGAGAAAGGTTCCCGGCATTACCGACGTGGGTGTATTCGACGTCACCGGCCAGCCAAGCCTGATGGTATCGATCGACCGGCTGAAGGCCGCTCGCTACGGTTTGCAGCCTCAGGACATCAACAACGCGGTGCAGGCAGCCGTGGGTGGCGCCCCGGTGACCCAGATCATCGACAACGATCGCCGCTTTGATTTCTCTGTCAGGTACGCACCGCAATTTCGCAGCACCCCTCAGCAAATCGCGCAGATTCTGCTGCCCACGCCGGCGGGAAACCAGGTTCCGCTGGGCTCTGTTGCCGACGTGAACATCCGAAACGGGGCCTTCATGATTTACCACGAGGGCGGACTCCGTTACATCCCCATAAAATTCAGCGTTCGCGGGCGCGATCTGGCCAGTGCCATTCAGGTCCTGCAGGGCCGCCTTGCAGCCGAGGTTCACCTGCCCAGTGGTTATGAGTACACATGGGCCGGGGAATTCGACAGCCTGCGCAAAGAGCAGCGGCGGCTCGCTTTCATCATTCCGGTGAGCCTGGCGATTATCCTGATGCTGCTTTACATCCAGTTCCGCGTCTGGCGCGACGCCTTCATTGTTTTAGCCACCCTGCCGTTCGCTGCAATCGGAGGCGTGCTGTCGCTGTTTGTCACCGGAACTCCCTTCAGCATATCCGCCGCGGTGGGATTCACGTCCCTGACAGGCGTCGCTACACTGGGGGCGGTCGTCTTTCTCTCCGGCATCCGCAGGGCTCAGCGCGAGGAGGGCTTCAGCCAGGGTCTCGAGACCGGCTGTCTGAATGAGATGCGCCCTGTTGTCATGGCCTGTATGGCGGCGGGGCTGGGTCTTTTGCCCGCCGCCATGGCGACCAGCATCGGCGCGCAGGCACAACAACCACTGGCGCGTGTTGTGGTCGGTGGCATGATAACTACGGTTTTTGCCGTTCTGTTCATCATGCCGCTGCTGGTGCGCAGCTTCCCGCCGCGGAAAGCATCGCCGCGCGATCTCCGCGAGGACGACGGGACATAGAGAAAGCAGCGAACTGCCGCCCGAGATGCCGGCACGTTTCTTCAGCTTTTCCACTTGACAACCAAGTGATGCAGGGAGAATTATGAATCTGTCTACTTGGATGTCCAGTGAAGAAAACACCAATCACGATTATGCAGGGGACTCTGGATCTGATGATCCTGCGCACGCTGGCGACGCTGGGGGCGCGGCACTCGTATGCTATTGCGACGCGGCTGGAGCAGGTTTCCGGTGAGTTGCTGAAGGTGAACCAGGGCACGCTCTACCCGGCGCTGGTACGGCTGGAGGAGAACGGCTGGATCAAAGGAAGCTGGGGCAAAACCGAGACGAATCGCGAGGCGAAGTATTACGCAATTACGCGGGCCGGGCTGAGGGCGCTCAATGAGGAGACGGAACGGTGGCGGCAGATGTCCGGGGTTGTGGACAAGCTGCTGGAGGAGGGGTGATGATGCGCGCGTTGCTGATGCGGATGATGGCAAAGGTCCGGAACCTGGGTCGCGGGCGGCGCGCAGACGAAGAGGTGGAGCGGGAGATAGCCCTGCACGTGGCGCTGCTGGAGGAGGAGTATCAGCGGCAGGGAATGCCGCCTGAGGAGGCGCACACGGCGGCGCGGCGGAAGCTGGGCGGAGTGGAGCAGGCCAAACAGGCACATCGGGATCAGCGTTCGTGGATGTGGCTGGAACAGACGCGGCAGGACGTGCGGCAGGCGTTTCGGACGTTTGCGCGGAATCCGGGATTCGCCGTCGTGGCGGTGGCGACGCTGGCGGCGGGGATCGGGGTGAATACAACGATCTTTACCGCCTATAACGCGGTGGCGCTGAAGCCGCTGCCGGTGGCCGACCCCGGACGAGTGGTACGACTCGAACGATGGTTCGTACATGGCTGGCTCGGAGACATGCAGTACGGGTTCTCATGGCAGGAGTACGAGTACTGCCGCGAGCACGAGGATGTTTTCTCGGATCTGGTGGCGACGAGCTGGCCGGTGAAGGTGCTGGCGGTGCTGCCTGGAGAAATGAACGCGGCACAGCAGAAGACTCTGCAGGCGCAGATGGTTTCCGGAAACTACTTCAGGAGTTTTGGAGTCGGTACGAGGCTGGGGCGAACATTTGGGCCGGATGAGGATGGGGCGGCGGGGGCGAATCCCGTGGTTGTGCTGAGCTATGCATTCTGGCAGCGGGAGATGCATAGCGATACCGGCGTAGTTGGGTCGCTGATAAAGATCAACGGCAAGGAATTTTCAGTGGTGGGTGTGGCTCCCCAGGAGTTTACGGGGACGTCGCTGCTGCCTCGGGTGCCGGATTTCTGGGTTCCGGTGTCGATGCAGGCGCAGATAGTGCCGGGCGAAGACTGGCTGCATGAGCCGGCGGACCAGCGCTTTCAGATACTGGGGCGGGTGAAGCCGGGGATCGGGTTGAAGGCGGCGGGCGCGGAGACGGTGGGGTTGATCGAGCAGTTCTCGAAGACGTTTGTGACACGGGATTCGACGCGGACGGTGACGCTGGAGCGCACGGCGTTCTTCGGGAACACCGACGATCCGCGCTTCGAGGCGGGCGTGGCGGCCCTGATGCTGATTGTGGCGATGGTCCTGTTTGTGGCGGGGGCGAATGTCGCGAACATGTTGCTGGCGCGGGGCGCGACACGACAGCGTGAGATTGGAGTGAGGCTGGCACTGGGTGCGAGCCGGTCGCGGGTAGTGCGGCAGCTGGTGACCGAGAGCGTGCTGCTCTCGGTGATGGGGGGAGCGGCGGGACTGGGACTGGCGATTGTGGCGAGCCGGCTGCTGCGCGTGGGGGTGGCGCAGATACTGACGGCGCAGCTGGGCGGGGATTTCGCGTTCAGCCTGAATCTGAATCCGGATGCGCGGGTGTTGACGTATGCGGTGGTGTTGTCGGTGTTGGCGGGGGTGGTGTTCGGGCTTTCGCCGGCGCTGCAATGCACGCGGCCGGAGTTGGCGACGTCGCTGCGGGATGAGAGTATGGCGTTCGGCCGGAAGCTGCGGTGGTCGCACCTGCGGAGCCTGCTGATTGGGGGACAGGTGGCGGTGTCAATGCTGCTGCTGACCTGCTCGGGGCTGCTGGTGCGCGGACTGATGCGGGCACAGTATGCCGATCCGGGATTCGAGACGCGGCGGGTTTTCCTGCTGCTGGCCGATTACGGGGACGATCATGCGACGGCGGTGGCGCGATTTCAGCGGCTGGTGACGCGGCTGGAAGCGGTTCCGGGACCAGCGAGCGCAGCGTATGGGCGCGGACCGATGATGGGCACGTGGTCGCCTCCCATGATTGTGAAGAGAACGGGCGCGGTGGAGGGCGAGCAGCGCGAACGCGCGCTGGCGAGCTATGCATCGGAGAATTATCTGCACACGCTGGGAATCGCGTTGCTTCGCGGACGGGACTTCACGCGGCAGGAATCGGCGACGGGTGCGCATGTGGCGGTGATCAGCGAGAGTGCGGTGCGGCGGTTCTGGCCTGGCGAGGACCCGTTGGGAAAGCGCTTCACACTGGATCTTCATTTTGACGGGAAGCTGACGGATTTTGAAGTGGTGGGGATGGCGAAGGATGTGCGATTCACGAATCTGACGCGGGTGGATCCGGCGCATGTGTATCTGGCTCCGGATCCGGCGCTGCAGTATCCGATCCTGATCGACGTCGGAGCGAACCAGGAGGCGGCTTTGGCGGCTGTGTGGAAGACGGTGAAAGATTCGGATGCGAACCTGATGCCGGACATGGCGCTGTGGAATATGGAGACGATGCTGGTGCATCCGCAACGGACGCTGGCGCGGGTGATGGCGATGTTCGCCCTGGGGCTGGCGCTGCTGGCGGTGTCACTGGCGGGGGTTGGTATTTACGGTGTGATGGCCTACGTGGTGAGCCAGAGGACGAAGGAGATTGGAGTGCAAATGGCGCTGGGGGCGCGGGCGGGGGATGTGCTGCGCAGCGTGGCGCTGTGGGGGCTGCGGCCGGTGGTGGTGGGCATGGCAGCGGGTCTGGGGTGCGGTGCCGCAGCATCGGCGGTGCTGCACAGCACGCTGGCGTTTCCGGGATCGAGCGATTTTCTGTACGGCGTGCGGTTCTACGATCCGTGGACGTTCGCGGGGATCACGTGTTTTCTGGTTGGCGTTTCCATGGTGGCGAGTCTGGTGCCCGCGGTGCGTGCGGTGCGGGTGGATCCGATGGTGGCGCTGCGATACGAGTAGCGCCGCGCTACGGCGATCCAATCGGCTTGAAAAGCAGGGCGGCGTCACAGGTGCAGAATCGACCCTGGCGGGTCGCTGCTCGGCGCGGCTCCGCGATGACCGCCTCCCCAATGGTCCCACTCCCCTCAGACGATAAAAGCGGGCATGCTCATTTCGTTTCCGAGCGTGGGAGCTGCTCGGCCAGCGCAACGATGATGCCCTCGGGGCCGCGAACGTAACAGAGCCGATATTGGTCCTGGTACTGTACCACCTCTCCAACGAGCTCGGCGCCGTGACCCAGCAGGCGGGCGAGGACCGCGTCGATGTCGTCGACGGCGAACATGATGCGACGGATGCCCAGCGTGTTCACCGGTACGCGTTCTGGCTCAGCCCTGGCAGCAGCCGGCGTGTGGAACTTGTCCAGCTCAAGTCGCCCGTGGCCGTCCGGGGTCCGCATCATCGCGATGTCGCTTCGGACGCCTTCGAGCCCTACGAGGCGGTCCACCCATGGTCCCTCGACAGTTGTTTCGCCCTCGAGTTCCAGACCAAGTTCAGAAAGGAACGTGATCGCCGCCCTGAGGTCGTCGACAACGATAAGGACGTTGTCCATTCGCAGTGTCATATCCTGCAGCTCACTCCGATGCCGGTCAGATCAGCGGGACTCCTTCAAGGGCCAAACTTCGACGACGCCGTGCGCAACAGCACAAGGGACGCATGAGACTTTTTCGATGGCGGCTGCCAAGTCAGATGCTTCGATCACGGCGAAGCCGGCAATTGGCAAGGCGGACGACATGAATGGACCATCCAGAGTCTCAACACGAGTCGCATCCGGATTGCGAACCTGTACCGGTGAGCCCGCAATCCCCATTAGAGCCCCATCCGTCCGCAATTTTGCGTCCTGCGCGTGCGCGGCATCCAGGACAGGCCGGGTAGTGCGATCGTAACCAGCCTGATCTCCATATCCGATCGTAATGAATTTCGGCATGATGTGATTCCTTCACGGTCTTAAGGAGCGGCATGATCACATGCGGAGATCCAGAAAGCCACCCAGACCTGTCGAAGATTTGATTAGAGGAGGCGTCAGTCACGCCTCTGGCGACCAGCACCTGCTGCAACATCTCTATCAATCAGATGCTCCCCGAGTGATTGGCGAAAGGCGGCGCTATGCCGCAGCAGGAGGCCCAAACCAGGTGGTCAGCGCCTCCGTCAGGGACGAAGGGATGGAAACCGTGCGCGATCCCGGCGAAGTTTGCGCGGGCCGGTTGACATGGAGATTGACGGAAGTAAGCTGCTTTCAAAGCGAGCGGGCGACAAAGGTTCCTGCGCCCCTGCGGGACTCGAAGTAGCCTTCGGCGAGCAACTGCGCGTAGGCCTGCAATATTGGGAAGCGAGAAATTTTTATTTTGCGGGCCAGCTCGCGGCTCGAGGACACGCGCTGTCCCGGACGCAGATCTCCGCGGAGGATTGCGGCCCGATGGCCATCATAGACCTGCTTGTGCAACGGCAGCGTCGAATTGCGATCGATCTCGATCAAGGGTGAGCAGTGAGACGTCGCGCCCCTCACAGACTGGCCTGAACAGCCGGGAAGAATCTCGACGAGCGACCGGGGTTGTGTTTCGGCCGCACGTGCCGTGCCTGAAGAGGCGGGACAATCCGCCGTTGCTGGATTCTGTTGCAGATGGGCGATGTTGAGACCTGAGCGGAGCGAATTCATAAACCTCACTTACAGACAAATTTGACTGTTGACAGATAGTCCTTCTCCATCAGCGGAACTGCGCGGCTGACCCCGAAGCGCGGGCTGCTGTCGCAGTCCTGTACTTCGGCCCGCGGCTCATAGCCGAGATTTCCGGCTCAAAAAGAGCGGGCGGGAGTTCCGAAAAACTTCCGCCCGAGCGCCGCTCAGCCAGACCGGAACGCATGGTTCCGGCCGACGCTGAGATTGCGGCTAGAATGTGAGCCTGCCGCCGAACTCCATCGCACGTGGCGGGTTCACCTGCGCGTTTAGCACGCCCCAGGTTGAAGGAGTGCAAAGGCACAGGGTCCCGTTGGCCGCATCGAGGAACTGGCGGTGGTTGAGCATGTTGGTCGCGATGAACGAGAACTCGAAGGTCGTCGATTCGCTGATCCGGACGTCCTTCTTGATCTGCGCATCCATATTCCAGTAGGGCATGCCCGTGATCGGCCCCTCCCCTGGGTTTTTGGTATCAATCCCCAGCATGGGCGCCCGCACCTGGGCAAAGACCGCGGCCGGATTGGAGAAGTAATTCACCGGCGTGGCGGAGGTTGCCGTTCCAACGCCGTTGCTGCCGGTGACGCCGAAGTGAGCCGAATGCCCTCCGTGATACGGAGTGGTGAAAACGCATTGTTCGTTGTCGGCGTAGTCGATTCCATCACCAGCGCCGAATGCCTGGCCCTGGCTCCCCGACGCAGTGAGACAGTTGAGCGGCGTTCCGGAGCCGGCGGTAAACACAGGAGCGAACTGCCAGCCTCCCGCGACGCGTCCCAGCAGGCCGTTCTGACCCTTGAACCACGGCTCATCGGCCACGATATACGTGTTGTAGACGAACTTGTGATAGAAGTTTTGCAACCCGTACGTCTTGCCCAGGTCATAAGGATCGTTCGGGGTGTATTCGCTGGTTGCCTGCACATCGGCCCCGGTTCCCAGCGCTTTGCTCCAGGTGAAGTTGTGCTGCATCGTCAGCCCATGCCACCCGCGTGTTCCGAAGCTGATGAAGCCGCCGTTGTAGTTGCCGTATCCAACGCTGGCGTTCTCGGCGATGCCGCTCGTCATCGTGCCGCCCGACCCGAAGGTCGATCCGGGAATCGGAGTGTTCATCATTGTGCGCGAGAAGTTGAAGTTGCCGTTGTCCAGATCGGACCACAGGCTCCAGACCTGCTGGGACAGAAGGTTCCCGGTGCCGTTCGGCCCTTCCTGATCGAGCACCGCCGCCGTGCAGCTGGCGTATCCGTTGCAGTACCCGGACGCCTTCAGCGCTGACTCGAAGAACGCCTGCGCTGGAGCGCTGCTGATGAATGACGTGTAAGCCGCCGTCCCGGCTGCCGGCACACTGGCGCCGCAGGCACCCGCGGATGTCGCGCAGCCCAGGTACCGCTCAAGATTGGCATACGCGGTCTGGAACTGCTGGCCGCCCTGCGACATCATGTACGGCACCGCATTGAGGTTGATCGGCTGATATTCGTGATGAATCAGCCGCCCAATGTAGCCCACCTCCAGCAGCGATTTCTGTCCGACCTGGCGCTGTATCGTCAGATCGAACGAATCGACGACGTTCGGCCGGAAGTGCGGATCCATCGCTTCGGCGGCCGCCCCGGCGATCAGGTTGTATCCCGGATAAGCCGGCTGGGGCAGCGTCGGAGCCGCCGCCGGCAGTGGGGCGTTGTTGCCGTCTACGCCGATGCGGAATGCAGTCGCCGCCGTCGGATTGCCTCCTCCGCAGGTGCCGTTCATGAAGGTTTGTCTGCACTGCACCGCCTGGATCAGCCCGGTGCCCAGCAGCGGCACCAGCACCAGATCCACGCCGTTCAGGCGTCCGTAAATGCGCCCGTAGCCGCCGCGGACCACCGTCGCTTTGGAGAAGCTCGGGTTCCACGCCACGCCCACGCGCGGGCTGAATGACCCATAGAACGGATCGTAGGGATACTTATTTCCCGATCCGACGTTGTTGACCAGAGCAAACCCCAGTTCCGGGTTATACGGCTGGCCCTGTTCTGCGGCGATTTTCCGCTGGGCCAGATAGTCCTGCGTCACGATTGGCTCGTCGGCTGTGTCCACCAGCACTGTGGACTTGTTGTTCTTCTCGACGGGCGGCATTTCCAGGGTATAGCCCAGGCCATAGGTCAGCGTGAGGCTGGGTTTCATGTGCCAGCTGTCGCTGAAGTAGGCGTTGTAATAGTCAATGTTCATCTGATCGAAGGCGTGCGTGAGCGGCGGGTTGAGTGCGAGATTGGAACCGCTGCGAGTGTAGGCCACCTGCGAGTCGGTGACGATGCCCAGCGCAGCCGCTGCCAGGCGGCCGGTTGTGGCGTTCAGAGGGTAGGCGCCCCCCAAATCGCTCATGTTCACGTTGCCCGGCCCTTGCTCGTCGCCCAGCTGATAGGTCGGCGTAAAGTTGATGCCGCCGCCGTTGTCGCTGCGCTGGTGGTAGTTATAGTTGTGCTGGTACTGCCCGCCGAACTGAATCAGGTGGTTCCCCTTCAGCAGTGAAAGATTGTCGCTGAAGAAGTTATCCTGCCCGTCCCAGAAGCGGGTACGGATACTCTGCGTGTTCACATTGAACGGAATCAGCGAATAGGTCGCGTTTTCTCCCGCCGGCTCCAGCGCTCCGCCCAAACCAGCAACCTGCGGCGGCGCGTTCTGGTCGCCCCACTGCCAGTAGTTGCGCAGGAAGCTGTAGTGCAAATCGTTGGTCAGGTTAGTCGTGATGCTGGTCGTCAGACCGGTGACGAAATACCACGGTTGCTGCGGCCGGTTCGCCAGTGCGGCCGGAACACCCAGCTTGTCGCCTGGGAAGAACCCGCCGATATCGATTTGCTCATTGGCCAGCTGACTCAGCTTGTAGTACCTGTAGCTGGCAAACCAGTTCCACTTCGAGCTGAAAGCGTGATCGACGCGAAACGCGAGGTCGTTGCTGTTCAGCGGCTCCGACATGTTCGCGGTGAACGCAACGGCGTTATAGCCGTCGCATACCGTGTTCGTGAGGGTCCCGCACAGGGCGGCTCCGGGGCTGCCGGCAATCGTCCCCTTCGGCTCGTACTTGTTCCACATCTGCGAAACTACTGGATTCAGCCCGATGCCACGCGGATCGATCGACTTCAGGCTATAAGGGACTTCATTGCCGTTCGCATCCTTTGCGTAGATGGTTCCCGCCATCAGGCTGGGCGACGGAACCGTTCTGCTGATTGTCTGGGACTGCGGATACCGGTACCCTTCGAAGAATCCGAACAGATACGTTCTTCCGCCCCAGAACGCCGGCAGGATAAATCCGCCCGCCTTCGCCCCGAACCGGTTGTAGTGATACTGGGTCAGCGGAACGCCGTTCTGGTTGTTGTCCCAGGTATTCGCGTCCAGGCCGTTGTCGAGGTAATACTCATACACGCCGCCGTGCCAGCGGTTGGTGCCGCGCGGGGTTACGAATTCCACCTGCGCGCCCGCCGAGTTATTGAAGTCCGCAGTCTGGTTGGCGGTGTTGACCTTAACTTCCTCGATGCTATCCTGCGGCGTCGGCATCACGCCCGTCGGGTCGTTGGCTCCGATAACGCCCGTCGGGTCGCCCGCAAAGCTGTTGGTGTAGACCGCCATGCTGCCGTCCATGTCGTTGGTGACCTGCCCGCCGTCCAGCAGGAACGTACTCTGGTCGTTTACCGCTCCCGCGACGCTGCCGGTCGGATCGACGCCCGGCTGCATCGTGGTGAAGGTGTTCACGTCATGGTTCAGGCTCGGCAGCGAGTCAATAGCTTCCTGCGGTATCGTCTGCCCCACCGTCGAGTTCAGCGTCTGCAGTTCGGTACCGAGCACCTGCACCTGCACCGTTTCCGTGCTGGCACCCACTTTCATCGTTAAGTTCATCGTCAGCTGCGTACTGACGTTCACCAGCAAGCCGGCCGATTTGGTTGTCGAAAAGCCCGGCTTCGTCGCGATGAGCGTGTAGGTGCCCGGTGGCACGTTGGGGAAGATATATTTGCCCTCATCGTTGCTCACGCTGTACAGCGTGATGCCGGCGCCGGCATCCATGAGCATGATCTTCGTGTCCGGTATCAGAGCACCGCTCGGGTCGGCGATTTGTCCGACGACAGTGCCGGTATTTGTGGCCTGGCCATGTGCCCGGGGCAAACCCGCGCTGATAAACAGCACGGCCAACAGCAGAACGATGGTCCATCGTTGCCTGAATTGCGTCATGTAGTTCCTCCATGAATTGCTCGTTGTGCATTGCCGGGGCCGACGCTGATTCTGGGGAGCGGGGTGCGTTCATTGACAGAGCGGTGCTTGTCGACCCCGTTTGCGCCTTCTTACTGCCGATAAGGAGCAATTGACGGCCCACAGTAGCTGGGGCGAACAGCCAGATTGGAGGGATCAATGGGCGCGTGGCCGGGATGAACGACGCCTGTACGCCGCAGTTATGGCGTTGTGGAGAAACCGATGTATCAATTGGAAGCGTGACAGATGGAAACAGCGACGGCCCGTGCAATCCGCGGTGCGTTCACGCAGGCGCACGCTCTCGCGTGCGCGCTTCAGCACTTATGGCGTCTCCGGCAGTTTTATTGGTGCGGCGGTCAGCGGGGCTTCACTTCGCGTCCGCCACCTGCTCGCGCGACTCATTGTAGACGCCGTATTGCCTCGCCAGGACTTTCAGCGTGGGATAGAACTGTACAAACGTGTGCTCGACCGCCGCGTGTGCATCGTGGCAGGACCAGCAGTTGCCTTTAGGCATGACACCAGCGGTCTGGCCATCGGCGCTGAAAGCGTAATAGGCCCACGTATCGGGGTTGCGCTGCGAGTCCTTCACTTCAACCGCGAGCCCGGTCAAGTCCGTCTGATAATGGCCCTTCTGGTTGATCGAACTGCGACTGGCGGCGTCGCGCTCGTCGATCACGAAAATGGTCTGCTCGGGCCACTTGCCGGATTTCGCAAACTCGTCGTACGCCCATCGTGGCACAAAGACGTTCGTAAACAGCTCGTGACCACCAGGACCGGGACTGTAGCTCATGCCGTACCCAGCGGAAAGAAACATCCACTCGCGATAGTCGGCGGGCCGCAACAATTCGCCTTTCTGGTTATAACTCGGGACAGGCACACGCTCGGTTTTTCTGGTACCGGCTGACATGAGCCCCGCGCCAGCGAAGATTGCGGCCGCGCACACTAAAGCTTTCATCATCGTTCTCCATCATCTGGATTGAATTTTGCCGGTCGGAGGGCGGGCCTGCCCCCGCGCGCTCAACGTTCCAGTCACCCCTCAGGGGGTAGCCGGCGTTCCGTCTGACCAGTGGCGTACCACGACCATAAAGACGGTTACGCGCGCTTCCGCATCATGCACTGCGATCACCGGCGAGCCGTCAAGATTCGCACCCCAGCTGTTCGGTACGTCGCCTGCGACATAGAACATGAGATGGGGGTGCCAGCTCTTCCCCGTATCATTGAGGTACTGTTGCTTCGACATCATGTAGCACATCCCGCCGGGCGGGAGCGCCGGCACCTCGCCACTGTCCAAAGCCGAATTAATTCCCTGCGCGATATCCGCTTTTGATTTGCCCGCCAGCACCAATTGCGTCTTCTTCAGATAAAGCTGCGCAACGCTCTTCGCAGCCGCGTCATTGAAGCAGTTTGGAGAGCGAAGTTTGGGATTCCAGAACTCCTTGTTATCGACGTTCTGTGCCCAGGATCGCTCCACGTAGCACAAGAAGCCGTTGTTGCCCTGGACGGCGGTTGTATATCCCTGCCTTCCCAGCACCATCACAGTTGCGTTGTCCGCAATCGACGCCGGCGCCGCGCTGCGAGCCATGACAATCTCCGCATCCTGCGGCATAAGATACTCCTCCAGCGCGGCCATGGCTGGATACGGATCCGCCTGCGCTCTCGCCTGCTGATTGGTTCCTGGCAGAACGATCGCAACGAGAAATACAAGACCGAGGACGATGATGCCCTTTTGCATGCGGCTCTCCTGTGCCGGAACGTTTTGCATTGTCACCTGCATCTGGATACTGCTTCGGGATACGAGATTCTCAGCGCTGGCTTCACCGGAGAGTCACTTCCCGCCCACGCGGCAAGAGTGCTCACAGATCTGCTCAACATATTCCAGGTGCTGATGAAGGCAATCGGCTGGCCAACTGTCGATGATTTAAGTGAGCACATTTCCGTGATGAGCACTGGCAAATGTGGGACGAATGCAATCTATACATCGCGGACTATGGTGTCATGGAGGAGCACCTCCGCGAATCAGGAGGACGGGTCGACTCACAACAATGGATTTTCTAGACATGATCGGCGCCCGCCCCGGCACAGGACTGCGATAACAGCCCGCATCGAAGTGCCAGGCGTTCTGCCTTGCTGACCGGCAAAGACAGTCCATTGCTCAGGTGCACGAAGCCGTTCCCGCATCGCGGTAGTTCGAAATCCACTACGTGATCCAGATTGACGATCGCGCTCCGGTGAACCCGAAGGAAGCGCTCCGGATCCAGCAGCTTATGGATATCCTTCATGGTCATTCGATGTTCGTAACTCGTATGGTGCAGGTGCAATCGGAGCAGGTTTCTGTGGCTTTGAATCCACACCACATCGCGGACGCGAATTAAGACGATTGTGCTGCCGACCCTCACGCTCATCCGCTGCAGGTAGTTGGCTGGTGTTGCTGCAGGATCCTTCATTTTGACTGTCTGAAAGTTTCCGTCCGTGAATTCTGCTTCTCTGACTTCTGCCTGATCGACTGGCGCGCGCGTGGAACCGGACCAGTGGGACCTTTCCGCGCTCGGTGAGGATGTCTTCCATCCAGGGGCGCTCATAGCGCCGGTCCGCTCTCAGTCAGAAAAGCACTGATGGCCTGTGCGGGGAATGCAGGCTTGACTGTCATGGCATATGTTGATATCAACATACACGGATATATGTCAAGAGCTGAACCGGTTTCTTTTCAAACCACCCTGCGAGTCCGTGACCGCTGTTTGTGTCTGCACGTGCAGAGAGCCGCGCGCGCACTCGCCCGGCGCTTCGACCAGGCTCTTCAGCCGCATGGGCTGACCAGCGGGCAGTTCTCCCTGATGATGTCTCTGAATCGACCGAAAGCGCCTGGCTTGGGATCCGTGGCGGAATTGCTGGCGATGGACCGCACCACTCTCACGGCGGCGTTGAAACCGCTGCAGCGTCGCGGTCTGGTGACAGTAGAAGTCGATCCTGACGACCGGCGTGGACGTTTGCTCCGTTTGACCGGGAAGGGAAAGAATCTTCTTGCGAAGGCTGCGCCGGTTTGGGAACAAACGCACACCGAGATGGAGGCAATGCTCGAAGAGGGTGAGCCGGATCGTCTCCGGCGGACCTTGAGATTGCTGGAGCCAGGGCGCCAATCAAAGTAGAGGATGTTGATACCGCCTCGCCACAGCGAATCTGTTCGCGAGTTGCGTTGCAGGACGGGCGTTCCGAAACCTGGCCTCTGCCCGGGCGCCATCGCTGATTTCGAAGATGCCGGTATGCCGGCGTTGCGTCAACAACCCCGCATCGCTCCCTTTAGCTTGACAACGCGGTGACCAGCATACATACTGGTCGGTATGTTGTCGGCTCCCAGGATTCGAAGACGTGGAACGCCGCGGCTGCGCAATCCTGAGCGTACGCGGAACCGCCTGCTGCAGGCGGCATTTCGCGAGGTCTTCAGGCACGGCTTCCAAAGCGCGGGGATCGATGCCATTCTCTCCGCCACCAATGTCACCAAGGGAGCGCTCTACTACCACTTCGAAAACAAGGAAGCTCTCGGACACGCGATTGTCGAAGAGATCGTCGCTAAACTTACGCACGACCGGTGGCTGCTTCCTCTGGAACAGGGCAAGGATAAGGACCCTGTCGATGCGCTAATCCGCATCGTAAGGGCGATCCCGCGCCGCCCACGCGACATAAAGGCCGGCTGTCCCCTGGTCAATCTGGCGCAGGAGATGTCGCAACTCGATGAACAATTCCGCATGCGACTGGAGAGGATCTTCCAGACCTGGCAGGACGGTATTGCCGTGGCGTTGCGGAAGGGCCAGTCCCAGGGAACCGTCCGCCGCGATCTGGTTCCGGAAGAGGCTGCAAGTTTTCTGGTCGCGATGGTCGAAGGCTACGAAGTACTGGCCAAGAACGCTCAGGATGCGAGGGTGTGGGTCATGGGAATCAGAAATATTGTGGGCTGGCTAAATTCTCTGCGCACGCCGGGCAACCGCAGGCAGGCTTAAGTGCGCAGGTTCACTGATTGTTCCGGGGATATTGAATATCGATAGCTGTGTATGTATTTGCATCCCGAAGAGGAGTTAAGGCTTGAAGTTACACCCCGAAAAAGGAGAGCCAACAATGACCAGCAGCACGATGCCAGACAGGAACTTTGCTTGCAACAGGAGCCTGGGCGCTTAAGGGCCGACCCATCGTCCCGGGTGAGATTCTTATGGCTTGAACAAGTCTCGGACACAGCAGATCCATCTGGTTCCGGAAGTATCAGATCGTCGAGTCCAGTCGAACGGAGTTTGCAGCATGAGCATCCGTGAATTAAAGATGCCCTTTCAAACACCGGAAAAGCGTCGATGGGTGGAGTCGGACCCCAGGCTATATGGTGATCCAGGAGTTATGCAATCAGCAGTCGTGACCGGGGTCGATGCGGTGGCCGTGAAAGGAGTTTCGGGAACCGCGCGCGCGAAATACCTCAGTCGGATGAGCATGAGAGCAGGCGACAGAATTGTCCTGGTCTCAGTGCAGGATATCGTGTGGGTTCAAAGCTATGGAAATCTCCTCCGACTCTATCTGCACGGTGCGAGCTATGAACAGCGAATGACGATGAAGGAGATTTGCCAACAGCTTAATCCGGAATATTTCGTTCGCGTCCACCGGAATGCCATCGTCAATCTCGACCACGTTGTGGAGTTCGAGCTTCCACGATGCGGCAACGCCGTTGTTCGGCTGCGAAATGGAAAGACCCTGCCTGTCAGCGGATCTGCCCGCGTGGCCTTGAGGCGTGGTTTGTTAACCCGGCCCTACAGTTCTATGGATATCAATGAGTTCTGAGGTCTGCCGGCGGCGCTGAAGATCGCGCCAGGCGCTCCGTCCTTCTTCCAGGACGGTTTTCAAAAGATAAATGCATTCGGGCGCAGAGGGCAATCTCCCGGGCCTTGTGCCTGAATTCCTTCGGAAGCGAGCGCTGGTCGCCTCTTTGCGATCCTGGACCTCGGCTCGTTGTCGTTATCTTCCAGCCAAAATTCGAGCGCATCGGCGATGTCGTATGTTGCGCGGGCCATGGAACTCAGGTGTGTCACGATGGCACGCTCGCATTGCGCCCTCGCTCTCGCCGTGGGATCGAGAGTTCTGAACCAGTCACAAAAGGTTGTTTCAAACGAACGCTCTACCCGTCCAGCGCTGAGCGCGGCCTGCGCATGCTGTTTGTCCTCCTCAAACAAGGCCACGACACACAGCCTGACCAGGCTGTTAACGGTGTCGCCGATTGCACCGATGGCTGCCCATGCGGGCCGTCTGCCGACCTCAAGAAGCTGAAGGCATTGCCCTGCGATTTCAACCGCATGCTGATGCAGAGTCTCCAATGCACGGCCGATTCGCTCGGAAGCAAACACAAAACGAAAGTCCGCATCGCGTGGGATACTCCGCGTAAGCAGTACCTCCACAGTCTCCGTGATCTCACAACGGAGCGCGTCGATTTCAAACGTCCTGTCCCGCACGCTGCAGCACAATTCGGCGCTGCCCAGGGCGCAGGCTTTGATGGAGTAGTCGACGCTTCTCTGCGACATTCTGGCCATGTCCAGAACGTGCAGACGCAATCCCTGAATGTGTTCCTGAAGATCCATAAATCCGACAATTTCCCTTCTGAGTAAACTGGCGAGCTTTCCGGTCGCGAGCGGCCTGGGCGCGGTGCCTGCCGAGCGTGAGATTCATCGAACGAATTCACCTCCCGTCAATATTTGCCTCGCGCACAGCCCTTCAAATGAAGTAGCGGGAAACGAGCACGGGAGGGATCATGCTGGACGAAACAATCCTGCAACCTGTCTAATTCCTTTGTAGTAACCGGTTTTCTGCACCGGGGCGCGAGAAAGGCCATGCCGGATTTTTGTGAATCACCCTCAAAGTCCGGGGTTACGCAGCTGCTCAGGGCATGGAGCGAGGGAGACGACGTCGCTCTGGAACGGCTGACGCCGGTGGTGGAGAACGAGTTGCATCGTATTGCTCATCGCTATATGGCGAGAGAAAAACCTGGGCATGTTCTGCAGTCTGCGGCCCTGGTCAACGAGGTCTACCTCAGGCTGGTGGATATTCAGGCTGTCAACTGGCAGGACCGCAGTCATTTCTTCGCCATGTGCGCGCGTCTGATGCGACGCATCCTCACGGATTATGCCCGTTCGCACAATTATCAGAAACGAGGAGGCGGGGCCGTTCACCTTTCTCTGGACGAAGGTCTGCTCGTGACCTCAGAGAAAGAGGACGACGTTCTGGCGCTGGACGAAGCCCTTACGCAGTTTGCGCGGTTGTATCCCCGTCAGAGCCAGGTAGTCGAGCTGCGCTTTTTTGGCGGCCTCGAGGTGGTGGAAGTTGCGGAAGCCCTGAAGATATCCGCCGTGACGGTGAAGCGCGACTGGAGATTTGCCAAAGCCTGGCTACTGCGCGCGATCAACGGAGAGGCGAGAGATGGATCCTGAACGGGCGAACCGCGTGGAGCAACTGTACCACTCCGCGCTGGAGCACGAAACGGGAGAGCGCGAATCATTTCTGCGGCAGGCATGCGGCGAGGACTTAGAGCTGGAGCAGGAAGTCTTGTCCTTGCTGGCCGCGCACCAGGAGGCCGGAAATTTTCTGGAGAGTTCAGCTGTGGAGATCGTTGCCCGGGCGCTTGCTCCGAGCGAGGACAACAAGCCGCACGAGGGCAGCCGGTCCCTGACCGGGCAAAGCATCTCCCACTATCGAATTATCGCGAAGCTGGGCAGCGGCGGCATGGGGGTCGTCTACAAGGCCGAGGACGTTCGGCTTCGCCGGTTTGTAGCCCTGAAGTTTCTTCCCGATGAGGTGTCTGGCGACCCGCAGGCGCTCGCCCGCTTCCGGCGCGAGGCCCAGGCGGCCTCGGCGCTGAATCATCCCAACATCTGCACGATTTATGACATTGGCGAGGAGGACGGGCGCGTCTTCATGGCGATGGAGTTCCTGGATGGCGTCACGCTGAAGCACACCATTCCCGAACAGCCGCCTGATCCTGAAAAGCTGCTTCGGATCGCCATCGATGTTGCCGAGGGCCTCGACGCAGCGCACGGCGGAGGTATTGTGCATCGTGACATCAAGCCGGCCAACATCTTCGTCACGCAGCGCGGGCATGCGAAGATTCTGGATTTCGGTCTGGCGAAAGTCACCGCCAGGGTTGTCGGTGGCCGCAGAGAAACGGAACAGCACCTGACCGGCTCGGGCATGATGCTCGGTACTGTGGCGTATATGTCTCCAGAACAGGTACGTGGGAGGGATGCGGATCTGCGGACAGACCTGTTCTCGTTTGGGGCGGTGCTCTACGAGATGGTGACCGGGAGGATGCCGTTCGAGGGAGAAAGCTCCGGCGAGATTTATGGCGCCATCCTGCACAAGGAGCCAGTGCCTCCGTCGCAGCTCAATCCGCAGATCTCGTCGGACCTTGAGTGGCTGATTCTTCGTGCACTCGAGAAGGACCGGGATCTGCGCTGCCAAAGTGCGGCTGAGATGCTGGCAGAACTGGAACGGCTGAAACGTGACAGTGAGAGCGGGCGGAATGCCGTTGCAGTTTCAACGTCTGGAGCCACGCCCGGGCCGGAGACTGCGGCCGCATCGGGATCGGGTGCCGCGGCTGTAGCCAGTGGTACGGAAGTGCCGTCGAGCCCGGCGGCAGCCGCAGTTAAGAAGAAGCGCAGGCCTGTGCTTGCCGGGGTGGCCGTTTCGCTGTGTGCTGCACTCATCGGCGCGGGACTGCACTTCCGTTCGCGCCATAGCAAGTCACTTACAGACAAAGACACGATCGTGGTCGGAGATTTCGACAACAAGACAGGCGAGCCGGTGTTTGACGACACGCTGAAAACGGCGCTCACGATTGCGCTGAACCAGTCGCCCTTCCTGAACGTGTTGTCAGGGAACAGGGTCGCAGCGACGCTCAAGCTGATGACTCGTCCGGCCAATACGAGACTGACGCCCGATGTGGCGCGGGAACTGTGCATGCGAGCGAACAGCCAGGCCTATATCGCAGGCTCGATCACGAATCTCGGAAATGAGTACGTGCTCGGGTTGAAGGCGGTGGACTGCCAGAGTGACGAACCACTGGCTCTGGAGCAGGTGACAGCAACGGGCAAGGAAAATGTTCTGAATGCGATCGGGCAGGCTGCGGCGAAGCTGCGCAGTCAACTGGGTGAGACGCTGGCTTCGGTGAAGCAATTCGATGTGCCGCTGCCGTCGGCCACTACCTCTTCGCTCGAGGCGTTGCAGGCCTACAGCATGGGAATGAGGGTTCTTCAGGAGAAGGGGACTGAAGCGGCGTTGGTGTACGACCAACGCGCGATTGAGCTCGATCCGAACTTCGCCATGGGATATCAGGCAGTAGCTGGAGACTATTCGACGCTAAACGAGTTAGGGCGGGCACGCGAATACTACACCAAAGCCTTCCAGCTGCGGCAACACGCCAGCGCGCGCGAGAGCCTGCTGATCACGACTGATTATTTCATGTGGGTTACCGGGGACCTCGATAAGGCGGCACTGGCTTATCAGCAAATGATAGAGAATTACCCGCGGTACGCCGGCGGGTACTATTTGGGAGATGTTTATAGCGCTCAGGGAAAGTATGACGACGCGCTTGAGGTAATGCGTCAGTCGCAGCACCTCAGCCCGGAGCGAGTGGGGCCCTACGAAAATCTCGCCAATTTCCTGCTGGCTCTGCAACGCCTGGATGAAGCGCGCGAAATGATCCATGAAGCCCAGCAACGGAAGCTCGACGATTTCATTCTCCACGATACGTTGTATGGTCTCGCCTTTCTGGCTGTTGATTCTTCCGCAATGGCGCAACAGGTGCGATGGTTCGCGGACCACGCGGCAGTAGAAAACGTCGGGCTGTCTTTAGAATCGGACAGTGAGGCCTACGCCGGTCATCTCACGACAGCACGCCAGCTATCCGGGCGCGCCGTGGATTCCGCGATCCACGCCGACAATAAAGAAGATGGTGCGGTCTGGTGGGAGAATGCCGCTTTGCGCGAGGCTGCATTCGGCAATTCCGGCAACGCGCAACATGCAGCAGCTGAGGGGTTGAAGCTTTACCCAGCAAGTCAGGGAGTTCAGGTGGAAGCCGCGCTGGCCTACGCCATGTCGGGTAACACCGCGCAGGCCGAGTCTTTGGCCCAGGGCCTGAACCACAGCTATCCGCTCGACACGCAGGCACAATCGCTCTGGTTGCCCGCCATCCAGGGTCAGGCAGCGCTGGTCCGCAAGTCTCCAGCAAAGGCAATCGAAGACCTGCAACGTGCATCGCCGCCCATCGAGTACGGTCAGATCTATTTCATCAACCAGATTTCCTGCCTCTATCCCACTTATATTCGCGGCGAGGCGGACTTAGCCGCTCGGCAAGGTACTCGGGCGGCCGCCGAGTTCCAGAAGATTCTCGATCACGGCGGCCTGGTGTGGAATTGCTGGACGGGGGCGTTGGCGCGCCTCGGGGTGGCGCGTGCGAATGCCGAACAGGCAGGAACTTCACAGGGCGCCGACGCGGACGCTGCCCGCGTCCGGGCCCTCGCCGCTTACAAGGAATTCCTCACCCTCTGGAAAGACGCCGATCCAGCCATTCCCATCTACAAGCAGGCGAAAGCGGAGTATGCAAAGCTGCAGTAGCGTGTGGCAACCATGTGACTGAGCAGCCTCAGGCCTCGGGAAGAAGCTCAGTGCGATATTTCGGTGCGAGTTCCCTGACTTTTTTGATGAATGCAGCCTGCTGTTCTGCGTTCAGCGGCGGCGGCGGCGTGGTGCGGGTTGCGACCGCTACCCCGACTTCCATGAAGAACCTATCCTGCCCCGCAGGTGAGCAGATACACAGCATGCGAACGGGTTCGGAAGAGACATTTGCGAAGCGATGCGGCGCATTTGCCGGAATGTGTACCGTCTCGCCGGCTTTCACGGTGGTCTTCTGCCCGCGGAAGGTCGCCTCCATTTCGCCTTTGAGGAGAATAAATGTCTCTTCAAAGTCGTGACGGTGGGGCGGCGGTCCACCGCCGGGTGGGATGTGCATATCGATCAGGCAAAACCGGCCGCCCGTGGCTTCCCCGGAAACGGTGATCGTGTAGGTGTCGCCTACCAGGCCGATGTGCGGCAAATTCTGATCCGCATCAGGCCGGGCGAGCGTCAGTGCACGCTGGAGATTATCGGAAGGCAGGGCCGGCTGCTGCTGTGGTGTCGTATCCATTCTTCATCTCCTTGATGAGTGGTTCGTCGCAGGGCCTGGATCATTCGCTGGAGGGGAGCAGCGATCTTCGTCGCTGTCGGACCGGAACAGTGTCGCACGAGCGACTATGCTTTCCACTGCGCGGCGGTTTCCCTCGCGAAACTGCCGTAGCGACACGTCAGCCAGACTCCATCGACCCGCTGCCCGTCAAATCAGACACGGCCGTTGCTGCGCTTGAAGAAGACATTCTCTTAAGCGCAGTTCCGGCCGATTCATCGAAGCGTAACAATTTCCCCTGCGATCAGGCTCCATGCGCTGCTCACAAAAAAACCATCATCTGTTACGTATGAAGAGTTTCTCCATTTGCGAAATTCAAGCATGGCGCGACCCGCTGGAACGGAGAGTCACTGGAACGCTGCCGGGTTCAGTGCTCTCAGCGGCATCAGCGGCCCCACTGGGACATATTGGTGATCCATCAGCTGCGCCTTCGCCAGCGGGAGGGTTTCCATGATCTCGCGCGCCTCGTCCTCGCTCTTCGCCTCGACCAGAAAGACCACGCCTTTGCCATCCCCGCGCGAATACCATTCGCGGATCTTCCCGTCGAAGTAGAGCTTCACCGTTGCCTGAATCTCGTCCGGGATAAGTTTCATGATGTCCTGGGGGGTTACGCCTGCCCGCGGAGTCTCAATGACCAGCACCGCAGTGGTTTTCGGTATGGCAACGCTGGGCACGCCGGAAGCGGCCCCGGATTGTGAGTGCGTTATGGTCGATGCCGACAGCATGGCAGCGAAAACAGGGGTCATGAGTTTCATCGGATCTTCTCTCCATTTAGGGTGGTTGTTGCGTCTTCCTGTAAGAGTACGAACGTACGCTATAGGTTCAAAAAAATTTAGCCTTCGGCAAAACACTTCATGAAGAAGTGCCTCGCTTCCTTCAGTCTTTGCTCGCGTGTCGCGGGGTCAGGAATTACACGGATCATCATCAACACCCCAGCCATGCTGGAGAACAGCAGCCGGCACTTCTTCATCTTTGCCTCCCGGGTAGCTCCGGGCATGAACGGGAGTAGCCGTTCACGGTATGCCTCCAGCAGCGCCATAATCTTCCGGCGCACGGCTGGCGGCTTGCGCGCCAGCTCCGGTCCAAGAGCCGCGCGTACGCAGCCGGAACCGGGAGAATCCACATGCGCTGCGCTCAGATATCGCTCGATCATCGCCCGCAGGGCCTGACCTTCGGGCGCTGATCTTGCAATCTCCTCCATGCCCTTTCCCGTTTCATCGAGCGCTCGTGCTACCGCTTCAACGAACAGGTCGTCCTTGCTCCTGAAATGCCGGTAGAAACCTCCCTTCTGCAGGCCGACCTTCTTCATCACGGTCCCGATGCCGCTGGTTTCCCCGCCACACTCACGAAAGGAGCGCGCCGCCACCGCAAGAATCCTCTCGTGGTTCCTCGCTTTGTGTTCCGCCGAATACCGCATCGTTAAAGCGTACGGACGTACTCTATCCTTTGTCAAGACCAAGAAGACGGAGTGCCTGGGGCGAATGTGACTTCTCATCCAGGGCAGCAGGGCAGCCCGACGATCAGACAGGTCCAATCAGCCATTCGGTGAGATATGCTCTCCCCGAGATCTGCCAGGTAGTTAAGAGAAAGGGTGAGCAGATCGGAGCCAGGTGCGGCAGGACTCCGGACCTTGCTCAGGGCGGGCTCTGAAAGTCATGCCCTGTTACAAAGGCGTCTGGTTTGGGTCCTCGTCTTCCCCACATCTGCCAAAACCGGGCAGATGATGATGATGTTGTTGTTGTTGTTGTGGTCCACCCGAGGGCGCCCCTACTCCACCGTGACGGACTTCGCCAGATTCCGCGGCTGGTCGACGTCGCAGCCTCTCCTTACTGCTATGTGGTAGGCGAGGAGCTGGAGGGGGACGACGTCGAGGATGGGTAAGAGGAGTTCGGGGGCGGGGGGCACAAATAATACATGCGACACGAGCTGGTGGATGTGCTCGTCGCCCTTGGTCGCTACAGCGATGACCTTGCCCGCGCGGGCGGTGACTTCCTGGATGTTCGACAGCGTCTTTTCGTAGCGCAGGACGGAGTCGCGGTTGGTCTCATCTTTGGTCGCGAGGACGACGACGGGGAGCGTTTCGTCGATGAGGGCATTCGGCCCGTGCTTCATTTCGCCCGCCGGGTAGCCTTCGGCGTGGATGTAGGAAATTTCCTTGAGTTTGAGCGCGCCTTCGAGCGCGATCGGGTAGTGGATGCCGCGGCCGAGGAAGAGGAAGTCACGCGCGTTGGAGTACTCGCGGGCGAGGGGCTCGCACTGTTCGTCGACGGTGCGGAGGATTTCCTCCACCTTGCCGGGCATGTGGTTGAGGGCGTCGAGCAGGGCGAGGCTTTCGGCGTCGGTGATGGTGCCGCGGACCTGCGCGAGGTGCACAGCAAAGAGGAAAAGCGCGACGAGTTGCGCGGTGAAGGCCTTGGTGGAGGCGACGCCAATTTCCGGTCCCGCATGCGTGTAGATGGTGCCGTGGGCTTCGCGGGTGATCATGGCGCCGACCACGTTGCAGACGGCGACGGTGGGCGCGCCCTTGGCAATCATTTCTTTTTGCGCGGCGAGGGTGTCGGCGGTTTCTCCTGACTGAGTAATGAGCAGGCCGATGGTCTTGCTGTCGACGATGGGGTCGCGGTAGCGGAACTCGCTGGCGTAATCGACTTCGACGGGGATGCGGGCGAGGCGCTCGATCATGAACTTGCCGGCGGTGGCGGCGTGCCAGCTGGTGCCGCAGGCGGCGATGTGGATGTTGCGCGCGTTGCGGAAGGTCTCGTCGGGGATCTTCATCTCGGCGAGGTGGACGCGGCCGGTGTCGAGCGAGATGCGGCCGAGGGTGGTGTCGCGAATGGCGCGGGGCTGCTCAAAAATTTCTTTGAGCATGAAGTGCTTATAGCCGCCCTTTTCGGCCTGAATCGGATCCCACAAAATGCGCTGCAAAGGCCGCTCGATGGGGTTGCCGTCGAAGTCGGTGAGCTGGACGCCCGCGCGGGTGAGGACGGCCATGTCGCCGTCGGCGAGAAAGTAGAGGTCGCGCGTGTGGTGGAGGATGCCGGGGACGTCGGAGGCGACGAAGTATTCGCCATCGCCGACGCCGATGACGGCGGGGGGACCGAAGCGGGCGACGACGATTTTGTTGGGGTCGTCGGCGGAGAGGACGCTGAGGGCGTAGGCGCCGGTGAGGCGCTTGACGGTGCGGCGGACGGCGTCTTCGAGGGAGTGAGGCGCTCCGGATTTGGAGGCAGTGGCGAGCTCCTGCTCGACGAGGTGGGCGATGATTTCTGTATCGGTCTCGGTTACAAATTTATGGCCCTGGGCGGTGAGTTCCTGTTTGAGCTGGAGGTAGTTTTCGACGATGCCGTTGTGGACGACGACGAGGCGGCCGGTGCAGTCGCGATGGGGGTGGGCGTTTTCTTCGGTGGGGCGGCCGTGGGTGGCCCAGCGGGTGTGGCCGATGCCGAAGGTGCCGTGGAGGGGGTTGTCGTGGAGGGCGTCCTCGAGCTTGCGCAGCTTGCCCGGGGCGCGACGGAGCTGGAGACCGTCGCCGTTGCCGCCGACGGCGATGCCGGCCGAGTCGTAGCCGCGGTATTCGAGGCGGCGGAGGCCTTCAATAATGATGGGGACAACTTCGGTGCTTTTCCCGACGTAGCCGACGATGCCACACATAGGTCTTTAGGGTACCTCAGGGGTTTGGGGAGCGATGAGGGGGCTAAAGTTGTAGGGGGTGGCAGGGAGCAGGGAGCAGGGAGCAGGGTGCAGGGTGCAGGGTGTAAACGCTCCGCGAAGATCCTGGCTTCCCGCATCTCCCAAACCGGGCAGATATGGGGCAACCGGGCATGTCAGGCACTCAGACTTGCCGCTTGGTCGCCCTGTGAATCTCGCAATCATGTATTACTACGGGCGAGGGGTACCGCAGGACCGCGCCCGAGCGGCCGTTCTCTATCGGCATGCGGCCGAACATGGATCGGCTCGAGATGAATACGATTTCGGGTACATGCTCTACCACGGCCAAGGGATACCAGAGGACAGAACCGAGGCCAGGAAGTGGTTTCGAAAAGCTGCCGAACAGGGCGATGAACGTGCGAGAAGGCTGTTTGGGCTGAAGCTTACGCCATGGTTAGCTCTGCTGTTGGCATTCCAGGGGAGCGTGGGGCTGGCGCTTGCATTTCGTCCACTCTCCCTGAACATATGGGAACCGAACCGAGGCATCCATGGTGCTCGCGATTGGCTGCTAATGACAACGGGAGCACTTCTTCTGCTCACGACAGGGCTGAAATCGTACGGCTACACTCACAGTCTGATCTGGTGCTTGATCTATGGCTTCACGGGATTCCAGTTGCTGACGTGGAGCATCGAGGCAATCGTTATCGTGCTTCTCTATATTGGTTTCTTTCGCATGAAGCCGACGGCGCTCAAAATCGCTTCATAGAAACTCGGACGGTATCAACGACAAGCCGCGCCGAAGATTGCCGAGCCAGAGGGTTCTACCGGCCTTCGAGGCGATCGAGCCTGCGCTCGTGACTGACCACCACGGCGGTCAGCTTGTCGATACCGCCGATGACCTGCGCGAGGGTTCCGCGCATTTCATTGACGGCTCCGCGGAGTTCGTGAACGTCCGCGGTGAGGATCTCTACGCTCTGTGTCAGAGCTTCGTGGCGTTCCGTCAGGCGATCCAGTCTCTCGTCGATGGTCATAGATTCTCCTGCCTGCTCGCATTATGTTCTACGGCCTACTCCAGCCGAAACGAAAACTCTTCGATCACCGGATTCGTCAGCACCTCGCGGGCGATGCGTTCGACTTCGGCGCGGGCGGCGGATTCCTGGAGGGAGTCGTCGAGGGTGAGCTCGAAGCACTTGCCCTGGCGGACGTCGGCGACGCCGGCGTACTGCATCTTGCGCAGGGCGTTCTGGATGGCCTGTCCCTGCGGGTCGAGGACGGTTTTCTTGAGCGTCACGTAGACATGAGCCTTCATTGTGCCCGATTATAAATGCAGGCCCATTTGCCGCTCCCCGGGCATCCCCATCATCCAAACAAGCGAATGCAGCCGAACGAATTTCCGCCGAGCAGGCGATACTGGAATTGTCTATGACGAATTATCTTGAGCTCCCCGTGGGCGAAAAAGCGCCCGAAGTGTTCAACGTCGTGATCGAGATCCCGGCGGAGGGCGTGAACAAATATGAGTACGACAAGAAGCTGCATGTGTTCCGGCTGGACCGGAATCTTTATTCGCCGGTGCATTATCCGGGCGACTACGGGTTTGTGCCTTCGACGCTGAGCGACGACGGCGATCCGCTGGACGTGCTGGTGCTGGTCGACGATCCCAGTTTTCCAGGCTGCGTGATGGAGGTGCGGCCGATCGGGCTGCTGCAGATGACCGATCAGGGCGTGCTCGACGAGAAGGTGCTCGCGGTGGGCAAGAATAATCCGCGCTACAAGGACGTGTGGAACTACTCGGAGATCTATCCGCACATGCTGAAGGAGATCACGCACTTCTTCTCGATCTACAAAGATCTTGAGGGCAAGCGGGTGGAGATCAAGGGATGGCAGGACGCGTCGCACGCGCGGGATCGGGTGATGTATGCGGCGCGGAACTTCGTCGAGAACCGGCAGAGTAAGGTGCTCGAGGTGGCGGGAGCCGCGCAGAGGTAGGGATCTGGCTACTGCGGGGAGAGGCGCGGCTCCGGTTCCCGGGAAGGCGAGGCGGGCGTTCCCGAAACGGTTCGGGCGCGTGACTTGGGGTTGATTCGTGAGCCGATTTCTGTTGATGTTCGTGCCGCGAAGGAATCTTCTGCTTGCTGTGGGGTGAACCTGGCGCTGGGATCTGCGCTGCTGGCGGGTTCCCAAAATGGGCTGGGTTCCAAAACGGGTCAGCGGGCATTACGCCGCGCGGAGTCTGCGCCGAAACGGGTAAGGTTCCCGAAACGGTTCGGGCGCGTGACCTGGGGTTGACTGGTGAGCCGATTTCTGTTGATGTTCGTGCCGCGAAGGAATCTTCTGCTTGCTGTGGGGTGAACCTGGCGCGGGCGATGGGCCCTGGAGCCGAGGTTGGTTGGTTCCCGAAGCGGGCCGGGACGTGACCTGGGGCTGATTGCGGAGCCGATGTGTATTGATTTCCGCAGGCCGCTGCTCCTGAGTCGAGCTGGATGGTTGGCCGGGCACTCCGCGAAGAGTTGATCGCTATTCGTAGCGGATTGCCGTCATCGGATCTACGCCGGCGGCGCGCCAGGCCGGCAGCGCGCAGGCCGCCGTTGCTGCCAGCGCGAGCACAGCGATGGCGGCAGCGAGCAGCAGCGGGTCGTGCGCACTCTCCGCCGACCATGCAGCGAGCACGCGATTGAGGGCCACCGTGAGTGTTACCCCGGCCAAAATGCCCGCGCCCACGGTAATGGCAGTGGAGCGGAAGACAATTCTCACCACATCGGATCGCTCGGCCCCGAGCGCGATGCGAATGCCGAACTCGTTGGTGCGCTGCACGACGAGGTAAGAAACCACGCTGTAGAGTCCGACGGCGGCCAGCGCCAGGGCCAGCGCGGCGAAGGCGCCAAAGAGCCATGAGACCAGTTGACCGCGCGCCCATTCCTGTTCGCGAGTGATCCAGTGTTCGAGGTCGCGCACATTGCTGTTGGTCTGCTGATCGCGATCGATCGCGTTGACCTTCAGTTGTACCGATCGCAGCAGGGACAACGGGTTCCCCGCGGTTCGCACCAGGATCTGCGTATACATCGTGGTCGCCAGGGTATACGGGACGAACACCTCCGGCAGAACCGGGTTAGACAGTCCATCGTCCAGTTTGTCTGCTGTGACGCCTATGATCGTCAGCGGACCTTCGCTGCCGGGGGCAGTGAATACATAAGGCGGCTGCGCGGTTATCTCCGGGACCCTGATGGCGTGCCCTGTGGGATCTTCGTTCGGGAACCAGCGCCGTGCAAACGTCTCGTTCACGACCACCATCGCCGCCCCGCGATGCTCTTCGGCAGCATCCCAGATGCGCCCGCGCAGCAGTGGAATCCTGAGAACGGGAAAGTACTCGCGGCTGACCAGATTGAAGCGCAGGGTCTGATCGTTGCCCGCGGGCTTGCCGACAATTTCGAACTTCGTCCTGAACCCGTTGGAAGGGGGCGTGGCATTGCTGGAGATGGCTGAATTCACCACGCCGGGAATGCCGTTGGCCGCATCGTGCAATCGCTCAAAGTATGCGGCGCGTTCCGCCCAGCCGGTGTAAGTGCCGTTGTGGATCGGGATACCGACCGACATAACGTGGTGAGGGTCGTAGCCCAGTGGGCGATGGGCCAGGCGCACGAATCCTTCGATGGCAGCACCGGCGCCGGCCAGCATCAGCAGTGTGAGTGCGATCTGCGTTCCGATCAGCAGGCTGTGGATGCGCCTGCCGCGCAGGCCCAGGGTCGATCTGCGGTTGCCGGATTGAATCACGTGGCTGATCCGGGGACGCGAAAGCTGCCACGCGGGAGACAGACCGAAGAGGACACCGGTAGTGACAGCAACGAACACGCAAAACGCCAGCACAGGAACGTTGATGTGGATTGCGGCTTCGTGCGGGAAGGAAAACTCGGGGAGATTCTGCACGATGAAGGCGAGCAGCCTGTAGGCCAGACCGAGACCCAGCACCGCTCCGGTCAGCGACATCATCAGCGCTTCGGTCAGAAGCTGGCGCATCAGCCGGCTGCGACTGGCCCCAATGGCCGACCGTACGGCGAACTCCTGTTCGCGCGCGGTGGCGCGGGCCAACAGCAAAATGGAGACGTTGCCGCAACCGATCAACAGCAACAGGGCGACGGAACCAAACAGCAGCGCGATGGTGCCGCCCATCTCGCGGACGAACTTCTCGTTCAGACCTTCGACGTGCAGCTGAATCGGACCAGGCTGAAAGTGTTTTGGCGTCTCTTTTGCGAACTGCCGGATCAGCGGCTGCAGGGCGGCATCCGCCTGCGCGTGTGTGACGCCCGGTTTGAGACGAGTTCCCACGTAGTAGCTGGGAACGGGATCGTTGGTGACCTTGAGAGGCAGATAGACATCGCCATCGCCCCACGCGAACCGTGGCGCGGCCACGCCAACGATGGTGTAGCTTTTCCGCATGAGCTGGATCGTGCGGCCAACCACGGTGGGATCGCCGCGATAGTGGCGTTGCCAGAACTTGTTTCCCAGGACGACCACCGGCTGAGGGTCCTGGCCATCGATCGCATCGGACGGCTCGAGGCCACGGCCCAGAACGGCGGGCACGCCGAGGAACTGAAAAGCATTCGAGGTCAGGTAAACACCCTGCACGTCCTCGGGCAGATCTGCACCGGTGATGGTGAGGCTCCAGTCGTCTTCGAGGAAGGCATCTTCGACCACGGGCGATTTGCGAATCTGCCGCCACTGCGAACCGGTAACACCGATGTATCCCTGAATGTCGCCATTGGGCATGAGGAGCCGGAGGTGAACCATGCGGCCGGAGTTGGCGTAAGGATAGGGGTCCATCAGGATCGCATAGACGACACTGAAGACGGCGGTCGTCGCGCCGATGCCCAGCATCAGCGACAGAACGGCGGTCAGCGTGAACCCGGGGCGTTTGATCAGTTGCCGGTAGGCGTAGCGAACATCCTGCAGCATGCAGTCAATCCCTCCTGGAGCGGTCGGCCTGGGCCCAGTCCCGTGTTAGAGGGAGCACGCGATGAGCCGAAGGATGTTCCTCGCAAGTGCTTCATTGCGGGTTCTGAGGGCCGGTCCGGGCCGCTCGCCGGATGTCCGGTTTCGCATCGAATGTCCGGTTGTGAACGCCGTCTCAGTCCGCGGCGGCTGCGGGTAGTTCCTCTTCGGGGCGACGCCGGGCGCCGATTTTCGACAACATATAGAAGAGTGGTCCGCAGGCGGCGATGAGCGCGCCGAGCAGCAGTGCCGGCATGTGCGCCATGTGCTCGTGGCGCGAGGCCACATCGGCGTAGAGGATGAGCGCGGTCGGGACGGCGGCAATGATGCAGGCGGCCCCGAGCGAGCCGGCGCGGAAGGGCCGGTCGAGGTTAGGTTCTCGCAGACGGAGGACAATGAGCGCGACGAATTCGAGGATGAGGCTCGAGCCATAGAGGATGAGATCGATGGAGATGAGGCGCTCGAAGCTGAAGCGAAGCGCGAGGGCCCACGCGACGGCGCAGGCGAGAACCGCGAGCCAGGGAACGTTGCGGCGATTCCTGCGGGCGAGGGCAGCGGGCAGCATGCCGTCTTCTGCCAGGACCATGGGCAGACGGGCGTAGGACATGGTCAGCGCGTTGAACATGCCGACGGCGGTAAGCGTTCCGCCGATGACGATGGCGATGCCGAGCCATGGACCGACGAGATTGCGCGCGACATCGGCCCAGGATCCGGTGCTGAAGGAGTCTGCGGGAACACCGGCCATGGCAGCAGCGGCGAGCGGAATGACATAGGAGACAGCGACGATGGCGGCGCTGGCGAGCATGGCGCGGGGATAGTTGCGGCGAGGATTTTCGACTTCGCGCGCTACGGTGGAGGCGTTGTCCCAGCCCATGTAGTTCCACATGGCGACGAGGATGGCGGTGGTGAGGCCACCTTCGGGGCCGGAACGCGTCCAGGAGGTGTGCGCGGGGAGGTGAGCCCCGTGCCACAGCGCTGCGCAAACGAGAACGGCGAAAGGCGACAGCAACAAAACAAAAAGGCCGATGGAGCCATCGCCAACGGCGGGGGCGCCGAGCAGGTTCCAGATACAGCAAAGAGCGATCAGGCCCAGCTCCCAGGCGACGCCGTGCCATCCGGTGGTCCAGGCAGGGAAGAGCCGGCCGAGGTAGAGCACGAACAGCGTTGGGTAGATGGCCATGTCGAAGATGCTGGCGGCGAGCGAGAGCCATGCCTCCTGGTATCCCCAGAAGCGACCCATGGCGCGACGCACCCAGATGTAGAAACCGCCTTCTTCGGGCAGGGCGCTGGCGAGCTCGCCGATCATGAGCGCGGTGGGTAGACTCCACAGGACCGGCAGCGCGAGAAGGATAATGAGGCCTTTGAGGTATCCGGCGCCGAGGATGTCTTCGATTCCGTAAGGGCCGCCGGAGACCATGAAGAAGGTGGCCGCGATCAGCGGGAGGAGACGCATTCCGCGCGCGGGATGACGAGCCTTGGCGATCCCAGGATCCTCCGAAAAACAAAAGTGGAGAATCAGAATCTACTCTGACTGGGCGGAGATGAAAAGCAAAAACGCCAGACAAAAACGCCACCCTCGTGTCCTGAGAGTGGCGTTCTGGCGATGGTGAGCGTGCTCTTTTTTCAGGACGCTTTGCGCCGCTGCTCGTCGGAGCGATAGTAGTTGCTCATGGAGCCGTAAATCTGGACGGGGCTCTCGCGATCGGCGGCACGCAGCGTGGTGGTTCCGGCTGCGTATTCAAAGCGAACGCGGCCGTGGTTGCGTTGGAGGATAGCTTCAGCCAGCGATGAACGCTCGCCGGCACTCACGGTGACAACGGCGCCACCACGGCTGAGTTCACCACTGAGGCTGTGGGCCTGATCCGGCGTGAGGCCCATGCCCGTGAATGAACCTTCGAATGCGGGCTCGGACCAGGCACGTTCGGGGAAGAGGCCGAGAGTGCCCTCGCCCGTTCCGAAGTTCTGGTCGGAGGAGCGGGCGGTATTGCGATCCTTCGCGGTCTCAGCGGAGGCGGCTGTAGTCCCGGAGCCGTAGAGGTTCTTCAGATGCTGGACCCAGGTGTCATCGAGGTCGCCCTTTCCGGCGAGGACGCCGGTGGTGGACATGGTGGAGGCCGAGCCGGAGCGGAGTGTGCTGGGCAGATCGTGCGGCAGAGTCTCAGGCAGATCGTGCTTCAGAGTTGAAGGAATTTCACTGCCTGGAATAGGACCAGGCGTGGAAGGCGCTCCAGGAAAGGCGCTGCCGGAGCCAGGTGCGAGGCCGGCGGGCGTGACCGACTCATCGCCGGATGCCGGACCGCCGGTGGATCCGGCCAGTGCCGGGTTACGCTCGGTGATCTCGCGCACGTTCATCATTTCACCGACCGCTGTTGATTCGGCGCCGGCGCGCGGGGTTCGGAACGCGGCTCCGATCTGTGAGGCGCTGAAGCCTTCGTCAATCAATTCATTGATGGCGCGATATGCGTCGGCGCCGTCTTCAAAGTATCCAACGACCATGCTTTCCTGGGTGCCGCTGCCGGTCAGATTCGTCATGGGGTCCTCTGCTCCTGTGGTGAAATCCACCTGAGGTGGGATGCTTTTGGAGAGAAGAGTGCAACTTGGGAAGACGGCGATTGGTGTGAGGGCTTGTTTCGGGGCGTGGTTCGGGCCTGGGTTCGAGGGCGAGTGCGGGAACTCGGTTTTGGGCTCAGGCCTGGGCAGGTTGCCTGTATACTGACGGCAGCCGAGCCGGAGAGATGGCCGAGTGGCTGAAGGCGGCGGTTTGCTAAACCGTTATAGGGTTGAAAAGCTCTATCGAGGGTTCGAATCCCTCTCTCTCCGCCATGCTGTTCAAGCGAAATCGTAGAATCGGCCAAAATCCTTAAAATTTCAAACGTTTGCGAGGGGCTCGCACTTTCTCTCCAGTCTCCCCAATAGCCTCGTTTTGCCCCTTTTCCCCCATTTTTCGAGCTAAATCGAGCCAGGCTTCCGAAGTCTGACGTTCAAACGCCCGGTTTGATCAACAAGGGTGACGCCTGATTTCTGCGTCCCTTGAGAGGTTTTCCTGCTGGTGCTCCCGTTTGCCATCCAAACGCAATTGTTTTGGACGATCACGGACCTCATATATCCTGGTGATCCACTTACGCGGCTTGAGCGTGCCGTTCTTCTCCTCAAGCTTCCAGTGCAAGCGCACCTGAGCCTGTCGCCCTAGCTGAACTAATAGAGTGATCGCGGACCCAGGCCCAAATTTCAGAGATTCAGGGTCACCGTTCTCTCCGCCAGATCTACCTCCCTAAACCGGCCTTTTTGAGACAACTGAAGATTATCGATCAGGCTTTTTGGGGGTGACCGTTGGTGCCGGAACACCGGCGACAGTGGCAGAAGCCGTATTGCATCTCATTTGGTGTACAATCGACGGGTTTTCCCAGACCCTTTGCGAGCTGATCCTGAATGCTGACCTGGTTTTCCCCTCCTTTGCGCGTCACTCTCCTTCTTGTTCTTTGCGTCAGCCCGTTGTGCCAGGCTCAGAGGCGGCCGCGCGGCGGATCGGGCGACTACGGTTTTCGCTTTGTCGGGCCCGCGATGGGCAATCGCATCGCGGCAGTGGCGGGAGTCCCAGGCGATCCCGGCACATGGTACGCGGGAGCGGCTTCGGGGGGAGTGTGGAAGTCGGTAGACGGGGGCAATCGCTGGGCCCCGATTTTCGATGAAGAACCGGTTGCAGCGATTGGCGCGCTGGCCGTAGCGCCCTCCGATCCCAATGTCGTCTGGGCCGGCACGGGAGAAGCCTGGGCGATCCGCGATATCGATGTCACCGGCGACGGCGTCTATCGCTCAACGGACGGCGGCAAGAGCTGGACGCATATGGGGCTGGACGAAACCGGGCGTATCGGGCGCATCGTCGTCGATCCGCAGGACGCCGATCGCGTCTTTGTCTGCGCACTGGGCCGGCTGAGCGGACCACAGCAGGAACGCGGCGTTTATCGCACCGAGGATGCGGGGAAGACGTGGCAGCGCGTGCTCTTCGTCGATCCCAACACCGGCTGCTCCGGCATTGGCATGGATCCGGAAAATCCGCGAACGCTGTTTGCCGGGATGTGGCAGGTGGAGATGCACCCCTGGGGCGAGCAGAGCGGCGGTGCGGGCAGTGGCCTGTGGGTCTCGCACGATCGCGGTACCACCTGGACCCACATCGAGGGGAAGGGCCTGCCTCACTCGCCGATGGGGAAGATTGACGTTGCTGTGGCGCCGACGGATTCCAACCGCGTGTACGCGCTGATCGAAACCAGCGAGCAGGGGTCACTGTGGCGGTCCGACGATGGCGGCGCGCACTGGCGCGTCGTCAGCTGGGACCGCACTCTCATCGGCCGCGCCGGATACTATATCCGCCTTGCTGTGTCGCCGGCGAACGAGAACATGGTGCTGGTTTCCAACAGCAGCTTTCTCGTGTCGCTGGATGGAGGCGCGACGTTTGAGGCGAAACCGTGGGGCGGCGATAACCACGATATCTGGATGGACCCGAAGGATCCGGACCGCTTTGCCATTTCCTTTGACGGCGGACTGGCCATCACTACGGTGGGTGGCCGCGGCTTTCATGATGTGACGCTGCCCATTGGGCAGATGTACCACGTCGCGGTCGACGATCAGATTCCCTATGAGGTGTACGGCAACATGCAGGACAACTCGACGATGCGCGGGCCGAGCCTGCCCATGTTCGGCAGAGGCGAGGATACGGGATGGGACCACGGGCTGGGCGGATGCGAGTCCGGCTTCACGCTCCCCGATCCGAGCGATCCGAATATCGTATGGGCTTCCTGTTACGCCGACGAAGTGACTCGCTGGGATGCGCGCAACAAAGAGGCGCGCTCGGTAAGTCCATGGATGCACACCCTGGATTCTGCGCCTGATGAGACGAAGTACCGCTGCCACTGGACGCCGCCGCTGGCCATCGATCCTTTCGATCACAGCACGGTCTACTACGGCTGCCAGGTCATTTTCAAAACCAGCAACGGCGGACAGAGCTGGTCGGTGATCAGCCCCGATCTGACGACGCAGAACCCGGCGCACAACCAGTCGTCGGGCGGCCTGATCGGGGACAACCTGGGGCAATTCTATGGAGAAGTGGTCTTCGCGATTGCGCCATCGACGGTGGAGAAGGGCCTGATCTGGGCGGGCACCGATGACGGCAAAGTATGGAATACGCGCGATGGGGGTCAGCACTGGAACGACGTCACCGCGAACATCTCCGGCCTGCCACCGTTCGGCGTAGTGACCAGCGTACAGCCGTCGTTTTTCGATGCCGGCACGGCGTACGTGAGTGTCGATCTGCATCTGGTGGACAACCGCGACCCGTTTGTTTTCAAAACTACGGATTACGGCAAAACCTGGACCCTTATCAGCAGCGACCTGCCGAAGGGACCGCTGGGATACGTGCGCAATATATCGGAAGATCCTAACTGCAAGGGCCTGCTCTTCGCCGGAACCGGAAACGCTCTCTACTATTCGCTGGATGACGGCGGACACTGGACGCATTTCAGCAAGGGACTGCCGCCGTCTCCTGTCACCTGGACCGTGGTGCAAAAGCGATTCCACGATCTTGTCGTTTCCACCTATGGGCGGGGTTTTTATATCCTGGACGACATCACCCCGCTTGAGCAGATAGCGAAGCAGCCAGCCACGGAGGACGTGCGCTTTTTCACGCCGCGCCCCACGTATCGCTTTGCACGGGGCGGAAACGCTTTTTTCGAGTACGAGGTCAAATCGGCGCCGAAAGAGCCGGTTGAGCTGGAGATCAGGGACGCGCAGGGGAAGCTGGTGCGCAAGCTGACAAGGTCCGCTCAGGCCGGCATCAATCGAATTGCCTGGGACATGCACTATGAGGCGCCTCGCACGATCGCCCTGCGCACCATTCCTCCGGAGGATCCGCATATCTGGGAAGAGGCTCGCTTTCACGGCATGGATTCGCGGCCCGTGACCCACTGGGGAATGGAGCGCGTGCCGACGCCGATGGCCGTGCCCGGCAAGTACGAGGCGCGACTGACAGTAGACGGCAAAAGCTACACGCAGCCGATCACCATCATGATGGATCCGAACTGCCCCGGCACGCAGGCGGACCTCGAGGCCTCGGTTAAGCTGCAACTGGAGATCAGCAGCGATATCGACCGAGTCTCGGATCGAGTGAACACCATCGAGTGGACGCGCAAACAACTGGCCGATATCGAGAAGATGCTGGCCGGCAATCCTGCCGACAAGCAGCGCGCGCAGAACGCCGAGCAGATGGACCGCACGATGCAAAATGTGGAGTACGAGTTCCTGTCGAAGCCGCTGGCCGCTAGCGACGACAAGACGTACATCTCCGCATGGAAGCTGTACTACAACCTGCTGTGGCTGGACGGGGAAATCGGCTCAGGCGCGGGAGACGTAGCCGGCGGCACTGATTTCCGGCCCACGGACACGGAGGTCGCGCTAGCCCATCAGTTCGAGCAGGATCTGAAAAAGGCTGACGAGGATTATCAGAATCTGATGACGAAGGAACTTCCCGCCTTCAATCGCACGCTGATCGAGCACAACGCCATGCCGATTGCGACGATCGGCGCACCGGCTCCTGCTGCGCAAAACGACACCGACGAATAGGCTCTCAGAACACGCCCAGCCATTTGTGTCTTGCGCCGCAGCCGGGCAGGCGAAATCCTCCGATGCGAGTGGAGTAGTTCGATTCGCCCTTTTTCAGGTAATCGCCCACGTACCAGAATGTGCAGTCGTCCACGGGATCGATATCCAGCGTCGTGTAGTCCTCCCAGCGCAGCGTGTTGGTCTGCGCGGCCTCTCCTTCGGCGAGAACGGCTTCATGCAGCCCCAGCTGTCCTTTGGGGTCGCCCGACAGGCGCGCGGCGAAACGCTGGCCGGGAAAAGTTGATGCATCGCCGAACGAATAGCCCACGCCGATATCTCCCCGGCGGTCCATGGCGATGCTGGGGAGCCAGCGATAGCCGTTTGGGGCATAGGTCCCCTGCTGAAACAGCTGTGGCGATCCGGCCGCATCGAGACGGAACTCATACCAGCGCACGCCGCCTCCACTGGCTCGGGTGTCGATCGATTGCGACGCGACGATGGATTGGTAACTGCCGTAGTTACGATAGACCAGCCGCTGCATCAGCTTGTCGCCCTGTGAGTCGAGGCGCACGTCCGTTCCCGGCTGCGGCACGCACTTGCTCAGTTGCCCGTCACACAGGAAGTGATATGGCGCAACTGCGATCTTCTCTGGACCAGAGAGCTGCGTCCTGCCGGGGTCGTTCCAGTCAACAGAAAGCTTCCAGGCGTAAATGGCGTCGTCTTCGAAAATCTGATGAAGCTGCGTGCCTCCTGCCGCCATGACGATCTCCGGCGCCCCGGCAGAAGGCATTTTTTGTCCGTCGATATCGGCTGCGTTCAGAAAGCTGACGCCATCGATGATCTCGCACTGTTCGTTCGCAGCCAGGCCGCGCAGCATCCTGCGGCGATCGGCAGCGCACACGTGTTTCTGGATCACCGTGTCGCCGGTGCTGGAAGGCAGATAGTAGCCGTCCGGCCAGATCGCAGGTCGCGGATAGTCCGGAAACAGCGGTCGGTTGAATTGGTAACGATAATAGGCACCCATTGGATCCGCGCTCACGCTGACCGCATAGCACATGCCGTAGGGCGCATCCGGTTGCTCGGCGGGCTTGCGGAAGATGGGGAGCACGAACAGCCATCGTTTGGCGAGTTGGTCATAACGCACGACCGCATCACCGCTGATTTGCATCTCACACGGTCCGCCAAAGCCCGCGAACAATGTGTTGGTGACCACCGGCCCCAGCAGCGCTTTGCCTGTTACTGCGTATTTCGCGCCCTTCTTCGCAAAAATCGCCATGCGCGAATTCACAACCTGCACGATCTCGTCAGGCCCTGCAGCCAGGCTGTTGTCCGAGGGATTGCGCGCAGACGCCTTGCCCTGCGGTCCTTCGAATCCTGCACCCAGTCCATCGAAACTCGCCACCAGCGCAGCGGGCGGGCGCGCTCCCTCACTCACCTGCTCCACCGCTGCGCCTTCAGGACGGATCGTTGCCGCGGGCGGAAGTTCTGTCGGCGTCGCGACGGGTGCAGTGGTCGAGCGATGACGGTCAGGTGGCGCAGGAATGTGAAAGTCGACAAGTAACTGCGGCAGCGGCGCAGAGCGATCGAATTTTACCGGCGGGTTCACGATGGTGTGACCAGCATGCCAGGCCGATGCGTCCGGCTGGAGTGGCGATTTCGCTGTCTGGCCCGCAGCCCACGGCGCCGCCAGGGCTGACACGACCACCGTGACGACAACAGCGCACGCGAGTCTCGGCATGCTCAATTCGAAGCACCTGGGCAGGATCATCGTGTCCATTTCCGATTGTGAAGTTTTCATCGCGATTGAGGCAGCGAATCAGCGCTCGAAGGGAGTGCTCTGCGTCTTCGGCCGCTGGTTCAGCGCATCGCGCAATTTGCGGCGCGTATCTTCGAGTTCGGCGCCGATCACTTCCATCCGCGGCGGCCGCACGCGCGCGCAGCCGGTGCCGGTTTCCTGCTGCACCTGCTTGATGAGCTGGACGAATTTGGGAACGGTATCCATGCGCAGCAGAGGCAGAAACCAGCGGTACAAAGCGAAAGCCTCATCGTGCCTGCCGGCCATGGCCGCGTCGAACAGCGCCACCGACTCAGCGGGAAATGCATTCACGAGCCCTGCGACCCATCCCACAGCACCCGCCGCGATGCCTTCCACAATCGCATCGTCGACACCGACGAAAACGCGCACGCGGTCTCCGGTGAGCGCGCGGATAGCAGTAACACGACGCACATCGGTGCTGGACTCCTTGACCGCGACCATGTTCGGGTGCTCGGCGGCAAGCTCCGCGATTTGCTCGGGCAGGAAATCGGTTCCATAGGAAACAGGATTGTTGTAGAGCATGCACTCCAGAGGGGTCGCGCGGAAGATCTGCGCAAGGTGCGACTTCATCTCGCGCCAGTCACCGCAATACACATAGGGCGGCAGCACCATCAGACCGGAGCATCCGGCGCGCTCCGCCGCTTTGGCCAGAGTAACGGCTTCGGCAGTCGACAGTGCGGAAATGGCGCCGACAACGGGAGCGCCTTTTGCAGCCTCGACGACATTACGGAGGATCGTCTCCTTCTCGGCAAACGAGAGAGTAGCGGCTTCACCGAGTGAGCCCAGCGCAATAATGCCGGTGCATCCGTTGCCGAGCAGCCACTGCACATGGCGTGCGGCAAACGCGTGATCCACCTCGAGCTTCTCATCAAAGCAGGTTGTCATTGCGGGCATTACGCCATACCACTTCATGCAGGCTCCTTTGCATTCTCTGAAATCCGGCCGGCAGCGACAAAGCGCGGCTCGGCGATCGGCGTCATTGCGGGCGACGACACCAGGCTTGCGAGTCGTGCCGGAAAGACTGGCGGGCGCACCGAATCCGCGCCCCATCCAAAAAGAAACTCCGCTGCGGCGCCACAGATGCGTCCCTGGCACGGGCCCATGCCGCAGCGAGTATGCAGCTTGGCGTCGCGCCAGCCTGAGCGCGGCCGCAGCTGGCTGTAACGCACGTCTTCGCAGCGGCACACAATCGTCTCGTCGGTAGAAAGCATGCGCAGCTGCGGGTCGAGCGCGCAGGCCTCACGCAGCGTGTCGACAAACCCGAGATGGGAGCGGCGCTTCACCGCAAATTTCTCCGCGAGGTCCTCGCGTCCGGCCGCCGAGCATCCCGCAATCTGCCCCTCCAGCAAGGAGAGATCGACGCCACCGATGCCCGTCGGTTCGCCTGCGCAACAGACATTCGCGACAGAAGTTTGCATTCGTTCATTTGTCGTTACAAATCCATCCTGGATGCGGCAGCCGAGCAGCGCAGGAAGTTCGGTGTTGGGCGCGAGGTGAAATCCGCAGGCCAGATAGTCACAGTTCACGTCCCATTTTGTAGTTCCCTGGCGCAGCGTCACCGCGCGCAGGCGTTCCGGGCCATGCGCGGCAACAGGCCAGCAGCCTGTCTTAAATCGCGCAGGGCCCGTGGCCAGGGTGTAACCGGCGCCCTGCAGCAGCTTGCCGGGGTCTCTCATCATGCGCAATGCCAGTCGCGCGAGCTGTCCCAGCGGTGCTTGTTCGCACACGGCGAGGATCTTCGCCCCGCGTTCGGCCAGGTGGGCTGCCACAGCAAACAACAATGGGCCGGTCCCGGCGACCACGACGCGCTTGCCTGCGATGGGCCACCCGCCGCGCACCATGGCGTCGAGTCCGCCCGCACCCATGACATTGGGCAGCGTCCAGCCGGGGAAGGGAAGGAAGCGTTCCCTTGCGCCGGTGGCCAGAATCAAAGATGTGTAACCGAAGCGTGCACAAATACCCGCTGAGGGGCCGTCGTGCGCATCGAGCGTGGGTGCCACGCTCCGCTCCGCTCGCGCCACTCCCGGTTCGGGGCAATCGATCAGGCGCCATCCCTGGAGTCGCACCACCGAAGAGGCCTCGAGGCGGCTGAGCCATGCGCGCGCCTGCGCCGGCGGGTGCGCTCCGCTGCGCCAGATTTGTCCTCCCGGGGAGGGATTGTCGTCAAGCAACGCGACTCGCTGCCCGCATTCCGATGCCGTGACAGCCGCAGCAATGCCTGCAGGGCCTGCGCCGACCACGAGAACGTCGTAGCGGTCGCTCATGCCTTCTGCCCCGGTTCCAAGTGCCCAGGGTCTGAATGCAAGGTCGTTGTGACGCGAAGTCCCGGCGTGCACAGGATCTGGCAGCTTCGCTGGTGGTTCACGCCGTCGATGGTCACGCGGCATTCGAAGCAGATGCCCATGCCGCACAGCGGTCCGCGCAGCTCACCGGTCACGGAGGCGCGCGTTTCAGCAGCCCCGGCAATGGCCACCGCAGACGCGACGGTTGTGCCCGGCGTTACCGTGATCTGTGTGCCGTTCACCATGAGCGAGATCGGGCGCGAAGTATCAAGCATGCGATCGCTCCGGCGCGCGGACTTCGGCGCTGAACTCAGCTGGACCGTCGACAGGATCGACGAGCGTATAGCGCGCCGGCAGATACGGAGCCGGATCGATCGGCGTCGCGTCGCCCAGCATCGTGCCGGCCAGCAGTTTGGCGGTAGCCAGAGACGTGGTAATGCCGAGTCCCTCGTGTCCGGTTGCGAGGAACATCGTCGCATCCTCAGGCCATGGGCCGATCAGGGGCAGCTTGTCCGGGGTTGCGGCGCGAAACCCGGTCCACACGCGTATCGCCTGAAGTTCCCCGATGTCGGGAATGTAGTCCTGGGCGCGCGCAATCATCGCGGTCAAAAGTGTCTGATTCACGCCGGCGTGCTCGGCATCGTATTCGCGGGAAGATCCAATCAGCAGCTGCCCGGTCCTGCGTGGCTGAACGTTGAAGGCCACAGAATCGGTCGTGACGGAGTGCGCGCTCTTGAGGTATCCGAGTTCTACGAGCTGGTGCCGTACGAATCCTGGGTA
>Ga0335072_10001100_pt1 | contig 45802 bp, 51 predicted proteins | sample Lox_Sample_21_FD_206725 | JGI IMG/M metagenome (GOLD analysis project Ga0335072, IMG submission 206725) | Soil microbial communities from Loxahatchee National Wildlife Refuge, Florida, United States - Lox_Sample_2.1 | ecosystem: Environmental > Terrestrial > Soil > Wetlands | place: USA... | reverse complement strand
GAATGGTCCACTGCTTTAACTGGCAGGCTATCTTCGTGCTGCCCTTGTCCCTGTAAACGACCGGATGCGTGTTGGAAACCCGGGCTACGTAAACTCGACCGGGAACCATACGCGTAACACCCCTGACATGGCCTCGATCGAGAAGACTGCTTTTGCTTGGGACAGACTCTCCTCGGGAGATTCGATATTGCAGGCTGGAGCGTTCACTCCGGAGTATCGGAAACGTGAATGTTGAGCCACAACAATGCAGTATTACCAACTCTTAGCGATCTTTGCGCTATCACCAGAGTTAGATTACTCTGGAGGGCAATAGCTACATTCGCCTCCTGATATCGATCCCTGTGAAGCCAACCACGGAATCGCGACGATATGCACAGAATCCCAAGGAGACAGCAGCACAGGTCTCTTGTGGAGGACTTGGGCCTTCAGTGCTGATCACAACAGCAACCAAACCGGCACCTCCATTGGAAGCAACACATCGAACAGTGAAAGAGGGGGTGTATGAGTCCAGAATACGAAAGGCATTTCACTGAACACACTAAACAGCCTCAAGTTCAAGACTGAGCCGTGTGCGTGTCAAAATTTCCGTAGGAGGTGGTTTGACATTGCTTGAGGCGACCATAAGGAACGCAGGTGTGTGTATCAAAGGCTAATTGTGGCAATCCAGCAAGAACAGGGTGGTGGTGTTGTCCAACTCGTTGTACGGTGCTGCTGTACCATCTGTAGCTCGATTTCATGGCGACGGATATCTGCTCATTGGGAGATGCTCTGTACAGAAGATCATGTTGCAGCAGGCGATGAACTAGCCTAGCACCAGCCAGAGAGTACTCGAGCTATGTCAAGATGACAGTTGCTACAGGCGATGCTCAAAGTGGATTGGCTGCTCTCAGTCGGCAACGGTGACCAGAATTATCTTACTGGCTAATCGCAGCTTCTTTGCGCTTAATAGAGGCTCACGGCCACTGAACGACGCTTAATGTCAAGACAATTATAGGCTTTGTAGGGCCCATGCGCGCTACAATTGCGCCTAGATTATAACCTCTCAAGCCAAACGTTCAGAGCACGACCAAGCACATGTCACAAAATAATAGTGATCAAGGCTGGAGTTTGAGGCCCAGAAGTCCTGCAACTTCCCGTAATTACGTACTTCTTCTACTCCAACTACCCCCTGTCAGTCTCTAGTTACGCGTCATCCGTAGAGACTGGCGAAGATAGATATAGGTAGGGCCAGTAGTTTCGACTTTGCCGTATCATCGCTGATGCCGCTTTACGATGGCTGTTCTTACCATGTTGCTTCTGTTCATGCTTACTACAACGTGCTTTGCAGGAGCGTTTCAATCTCATCCAGGACAAGACCGCTTTTCTCATGACGAACTTCAAGATCCAGGGAGCCTTGGGGATGCTTCCTTTGACAGATTCGTCAATGAGGTCATGCATGAGTACCACGTACCAGGGTTGAGCCTAGCTGTTATTGATTCCGGCCAAATATCCACTGCGGTATTGCTTGAAGCTTAAACATGACGACGCATTTGCTGAAGATGTGGTAGGGCTACGGCATCGCAAAATTTCCAAATACAGCAGCTACAGCTGACACGGTCTACTTCACTGGCAGCACGACTAAAGCCTTCACAGCAGCTGCTGCTGCCCTGTTGATCCAAGATCAAGAACACTATCCAGGCCTCAAGTGGACATCTCCAATAAACGAATTTCTGCGCGATGACTTTGTACTCGAAGACGATCATGCAACAACGCACACTACCATTGAGGATGCCCTTTCCCATCGATCCGGTCTGCCGCGCCACGACTCTGCTTGGGGAGTGCTAGGTGAGACCGCATCATCAGTGGTTAAAAGGCTGCGCTATCTTCCCATGACCGCTGAACCACGAACGACCTTTCAATACTGCAACCTTATGTACGGTGTTGTAACTGATCTCCTGGAGACACTGACTGGGTTAAAGCTTGAGACTATTCTTCGCGAGAAGTTTTGGGATCCCCTTGGCATGGCTTCAACATCTTTTGGCGGTTTCGACACGCAGACCAATCTTGCAAGGGGCTATTACTGGAACCCTGACAAAAATGGCGCTTCCACAGGAGAAGGCTTCTCCACTCCAGAGAACGGATACGTCCCTGAACACTACCTGAATATCTCTGGTATTTCCGGCGCTGGTGCCATCACATCCTCCGTCAACGACTATGCTCTCTGGGTGAAAGCATTCCTTGACACGGCGAATGCCGCTAAGCCCAGAAACACCTCCTCTCCCATCACCTATGCTCTTTATCGTGATGTTCTCACACCCAGAATGATGGTACTACCGCCTTTAATAGACTCGTACCCTGGGTTCATCACACCACAGCTTTATGCACTTGGCTGGGCTTCTACCTCCGTCGTGGGCCACACAATCGTCGGTCACGGCGGAAGTCTACCGGCCTTCGGTACGTCCGTCATTTTTCTCCCCGATGACGATTATGGAGTCGTCGTAATGGGCAACACGGCCATTACGAGTAACATTGTGGGCAATCTCATCACAGTGGTGTTGCTGAAGCAAAAGCTCGGCCTCAACATCGAGGAAAGCGCTTCCGCAAAAGCCACTCTTCTCGCTGCATTCTCTAATCTGGACATGCGTCAAAATGTGCACCATATTAACAATGAAGACGTCATCCACAAGCCGTATGTCCAGCAACCTGGTGCGGCTCAATCCAAGTCGCCACCTGCAGAAGTGGCCAAACTACCTCTTCCTGGTGACATTGGCGATTATGCTGGGCTTTACACGCATCCCGCGTACGGCATGATCAACTTCACCGTCTCAACTTCCGACGCAAAATCCGCTTCTTCCGCTTTATCTTACCTATACGGCATCCCCACACCCATGAGGGCGTGGCGCTACGCTCTCGAACTTCACCACGTCACCAACACCCTCTTCACGTGCAAGCTCATGACGCAGCATGGGATGGGCTCTGAAGTCATCTGGTCGCAGATCGGTAGCAGCCGCGCGGTCTTCAAGTTCGGCTTGACGAGCGATGAGGTCGAAACGCTAGGCATCGAGCTAGATTGGGAGATGGTCGAGGCGGCGAAGCGGAAGGGTGGGAAGTACTGGGAGGAAGGGATGATCTGGTTTGATAAAGTTTGAGTGTAGGGAAGAGAATTCAAGGACCTAGATCCTCCTAGTAGGTGGGAGATATGGGGTGGGATGAAGCCTTGGATAGAAAAGTGATTATTTGGCGAGTATATGTAGGATACGGAGGGATTCATTAGGATTCGCTCATTAAGGCAGATCAGAGACCAAGTCGAGTTAGGTCAGTAGGCATTCATCTTGTCTTTCGTTCTCATCTACCAACACTTTCTCTTCAAACCACGACTGATTTGCCCTTATCTTGGATTGCAACCCATTTCTACCTCTAAGCGCCGCAAACACAGGGGTCTCGAGCAACGTCCTGCACGTAAAGGCGTCCCTTCCCAACTCAATATTGCCCACATGTCCTTCGGCTGGACAGGCAGCGCAGTCACTCCTCGGAAAAGACACTGCTCATGACATTCATATCCGATATGATTATAAGGGCGGGAACGGCGTGCTCTAGAAATACCGCCGATAAATAACCTTGCGTCAAGAAATGAAAAAAGTACACCGGCGCCTTTCTTCTCAGTGCAGCAGTCATGGGGTGGAGTATCCTTTCAATGCTGAGAGTACAGTGGACTTGTGCTATTTTTTGGTCGCACTCATCCTACCAAAAGGCAATTCGACTCACGCTAGCTGGCGGCACAAGTATCGTAAATGACGCATTCATATTTTCGGCGCCCAGAGATAGAGTCCTTACCATTAACCTGGGTTAGTCCATAAGAACGTATCTGTCCCCCGGGGAGTAGAAGTCGAGACACCATGGTTTGACATTGCCCTTCCGGTTCTGGCGGGTGAGCGTTAGGGCGGCGACGCTCACCCCGGGTCGGGTGCCACAGTGGTGACCTGAGGTGAGCCGGGGTGATCCTTGGGTGCGCCCACCACCACTGAGCTGACGCTGCGAGCTAGCGCTCATTTTCAAGCCCCCCAACTTGAGCCGCGCAACCGTAATCCACGTGATGCAAAGAAAGACTTCGACGCGCTCTGCGATGATGACCTCATCCAGATCGTCTTTGACATGACAACCCCTCTCGGTGGCTTCGCAGCTCATGAATTCCAGACTCCTGTTCAACGACCCCCTCCTTCGGCTCTGCTGACTGCAGGATCGATTACTCTGGCACGGGGAACATGCTCGCATGAAGCCGACCCACATGCGAAGATGGATCTGTCAGCATCTTTACCTCTACGGGCAAATGAGTGGCTAACAGATCACCTGAAGTGGTAATGTCGTCTGATCGCTCGATCGCAAGGCAGACAAGACTAACTCGGAGCCTAGTTGGTACCAAGATCGTGAGCCCTCGCTGGATGGGCTAGCCGAGTTGAACAATTGGATGTGCTCATCTTTATCCATAATGATGCAATACGTCGTATCACTAGTAGTCTACCGCTTTGACACATCGTTCATCCTGTACTGACGTGCGATGATATCATTCTAGTTCAGAGTCGAAAATTATACGCAGAGCTGATTTCAGAGATTATTTCTCGCTCCGACCGGTGACCAACTATGTCGCTCGGTTAGGTCTACAGCAGAAAATAGATGCTTATGGTCTACGGATTAGAAAAATCCGGAAAATCGCAGCCAATGTACATGTGCCGAGGGTATTACGCATCAATGTCTTTGATAGAGGCCCGGACCAGAATGAGACAATCGAACCTGACTACCTGTCTATATACCAGCTCTTGTTTGCTCGTCTATCAGCGGGTTCAGAATCGCCCATATTGAAGAAGTAGTGACGATGGCCAAGAGTTGGTTTCATGGTCAAAGCAGGTGCTCATTGGCAATCTTCGACAGTGCAGACAGTATTCGCCGATGATGCATCGTACATCGATCTCAACCATTTCCTTCCTGACGCACCGTGCTTGGACGTCATTATCACGACCCGCAGCTCGCGGGCGCAAGAGATGTCGACGCTAGAGGTGATGGAGGCGGTAGAGGCGGCGGTGTTCGTTGTTTAGATTTCTAGTCCAGGCGTGTAGCACGCGGTCGTAAGGAGCGATTTTGGAAAAGGGCTTGTGCTGTGATTGGCATGCATTTCAACCCACGTAATGGGATCTGGCGATACTGCAGTCACGAAATAAGGTTCGTCAGTGAGCCACTGCATCTGATCCTCAAAAGGCTCCGGGGCCAATTTTGGACTCTTTACCACCCACTTTGGAACCTCACGTTGTTGCGTCTGATCCTCAAAAGGGCTCCGGGGCCAAGTTTGGACTCTTTACCACCCACTTTGGAACCTCATGTCGTTGCGTCTGATCCTCAAAAGGGCTCCGGAGCCAATTTTGAAGTTCTCTGCCACCTACTTTGGGACCTCACATTGTTCCAATTTTAACCAAACAAAAGCGGAAGAGGCGCTTCATAAGCAGTGGAAGGTAAAAGCTGAGAAAGTCCGCAGACAGAAATCGGTCGACTAAGATCAGAGACCATTGGAGGGGAACCGAGGTAGGCGCCCACGTTACTGAGGCTCGTTTAGAAGGGACCATCTTCTGTCATCGCATCATGGGTGCTTTCTTGGTCGAAGGATTTTTGGAATGACCAACGTCACAGGCAAACTCTACGGTCAGGTGAATTTTAGGCAGTTAAGCACCCCAGGACCTGTGACTGCGCAACGCTGCACTGCTCAGCTCAGCTCATGCCCCATCAAAGACTAGAACTGCTGCTCTGTATCGCCGCCATGATACTTTCTCTCTCTCTCTTTTAACGAGGTACATACCTGCCTGCCACTTGCTGCACGTCAACCTCGGACCTCGTTCGTCTTCCAATTGTCGCAGCTCCTTCCTCCGACTAGCCACGACTAACTTGCACGTCGCACCCAACGACTGAGCATCTGTAAAAGCTTTGTGCCATGGTTTCATCAGATATTCGGTAGGTATCGACTCCGAGCATAACGTCGAGGATTTCGGGCATTTGAGGAAAGGTGAAGCGTGCGGCGAGAATGACGAAGGTGAGCACGGACTACTTCAATAATTCCATCATGTTGTGTCGCGTACCCGTCCGGCATTGTTTATCGCATGCACGAGATGCGCCCCTTTGCTCCTCCATCCGCTTTTTCTCGTTTCTTTTGTGCCTCGATCTGTAGACCGCAAGCTTACACATTTGCCCCAGTCCTCGCAATCCTCTCCATCACCCAACATGTCCAGCTCCGGCACTACCATACCCGAACCAGATCCAGCCATTATCAAGCCCACTACCGCCTATGCGCCACAGTAGACACCTCATACGACTCAGCAGCTCATACAATCGTCCCCTGTCAACACCCCGCAGACAATAACATTCGAGATCCCGTCCATCGCCCTCTCCCTCGCTGTGCGCCCACGCAAATTCACCGGCCTCCCTCCCAGCTCGCCCGAAACATCTCCTTGCTTCCAACGCCCCCTCCACAAGTCCGACCAGTTCTCCATTTCCTTCAGCTTCATCCCTAAAATAGATATTCAAGGTTCTGACCTCTTATTCGGCAATGGCTTTGACCGGCCGATCCGAGACCGATTACCTCCGGGTTTCAACCAAGCGTTCAAGATAGTCAAGTGGTTAATAGATCCAGGGTTAGAAGGTGACGTGTATGCAGACAATCCATACCTGTATGGGCCGGCATTGAGTGGTTGGAACATTCTACGCATTGGCGACAAGGTCATTGACCCTCCACCTTCCGGGGCCAATGACAATGGGTGGCAAAGCTGGAAAATGCCAAACGTAGAGTCCTTTCACGAGACGGTGGTTGAGGAGGGCGCAGATGGAACAGGCAGGAAGGAGAGGGACGGAAAGCTCAAGACAGGGGCGACAGTAAAGTCAAGTGGGTAGAGGACGAGCGAAAAGTGAAGAGCGGCAACACAAAGAAAGGCTGGAGGAGAAGCTGATGAGAAAATGAACGACCCGCGAGCGACGGTGAGGGCAGCGAGAGTGACTGAGAAAGAGAAAAGAAGACGGGAAGGTGAGAGAGAGCGCTCAGAGGTTATAGTCAGTGTCAATCTACCTTCGTATGCGTTACAACCCAGAAATGACACCGCCGTGGGAGCCCATTGCGGCCGCGCTGGTCAGGGGCCAGAAATGGACCCGCGTAGTCGGAGCCGATTGATCGAGCGGACGGCGGTGGACGGCGGTGGACGGCGGGTGAAGGTAGGTGAGCATGGGTGAGGGCTCACCCGGCTCGTGCGAGGCGGAAGGTGAGGGCGGCGAGGGTTTTTATATCGCCTGAAGCGGTAGGTGCACCAATTTACTTCTAATCTCGGGGGGATTTGATGTCACTTCACATACGGCGGTTGAGGAGGTGAAGGTGTGAGTGACCGGAGGGGTTGAAGAAGGAGTGATGAAACTGACAAGGGAGATAGAGTCTGTACGGTCTCTCTTTTTCACTTCGGCGACCTCTGATGCTCTATCTAGGCCTCCCCCAATTTGGCAATCGAACCTGTACCTTCAAATGTGACTGTCTATTCGATTTTCTTCGCAGTCTATATGGTTTCACACCCCTCTATACATTGTCCGCAAAATTACCTGTGTATTCTGATTATTCCTCGGACTGGGAAAATACTTGACAGTGGCGGCCTCTAGCACCCCACTCACCTTAACGAAGCGATACCACTGATCATAGCAGGGGTCATGTGTGCCGCAAGCGGCGCCGTCGCATTTGTTGGAAAGAGAAAGAGATACCTTACCATCAGCGTGCTGGGATCCGATATGACGTGAATACCTCCGTTGCTTTGGCTGGTACCGACGAACTCGCACCCCAACAGCACCCGTATGTTCTTGTAGATGCTCTTTCCCCAATTCAAAGTCGCGTTGGAAGCTGCATAGTGCCAACTCGTGGAAGGCTCATCCGCCATGTAAATTCCGTTACCGCGCGCAGCGCCGTGACGTGCCAAGGGCGTTCCACTACAGACGCGTAGCCCCTGACATAGAATTGGGTATAGACGGTCAAGCGAGGTGCCGTGAAAGAGGATTCTCGGGGCTGATTGGTTCGGTCCAACACGATGGGCGGCAAAGGCTGTTTCGAGTTCTGGTGTCGCATTGGCAAGGACGAATTGATGTGTTCCAGCGGGCAGGTTTGGGACGCGCAGTTGCCCAGTGGCAGACACGAGAAAGCCACGGTAGCTGCAACAAGCCCACGAAAGTAGGTTCGCTGCTGAATCATCAAGAAGTTTGAAAGTCAGCGCAAGTTTTTCGGCTACAAACCCAGTCTTTCGCGGAAGCTTGTCAAGAAGTCCTGTTATTGTGGTGGCATCGGTAATAGGGCAGCCGGGCAGTAGAGCAATGTTACCAGATTTAGCTGAAGCGTATACCATGGCTAGTAATAGGCCCATAACGGTGGGATCTTGCCATGCATCTGACAAGCGAAGCAAAGGATCCGCTTGCTCAAATATGCCAGCACATTCAGGATTTCCGCAGTACGTAGCACGTCTAAGTTTGGCACCGTAGGGAGCGCCAGCACATACTATGCAGCTGTTGGCCAGGTCGCTTAACGCCTCGGTCATGAGAGTGTGGATTCTCTCGATTGATAAGAAGTCGTCCTGCAACAAATGGCGGAACAAGATACGAGACAACTTGAACGTCATCCGGTTCGCTCGACCACGGCAATACTGCTCTTGCGGTGGGCGGCCGCCAGGTAATGCCATCCAGGGGTAATGGCTCACGTCCTCTGAGTCATTTGTGTCCTTGTCAAGGTGAATGCAGAATCCCACTGGAGTTGTGCCGTCGCCTACGAAGAGACGCACCAGCAAGCTTTGAGCCTCGCCCACTCCAGTTGCCATTCTCTGCAATGCCGTCAGATGAGGAAGGGGGAATTGCAATTCCACTGCCCATTCATCGACCTGCTCAACAACATCAACGAGCGATGCAGGTAACATGGCGAGTAAGTCTTCAACAAAAGACGGGCACTTAACATCAAGACTTTCCATCTGCGCAGCGGTTCCTTCAGGATCCATGAACCGAAGCGCGATCCGTAGGCCATCCAAGCGATGCGCTTCCTCGAAGAGCTCAGCCACCTGTTTCTCAAAATACGCGGTAGCCGTCTCCACACTTTTGGCTGGAGGCAAAAGGCTCTTTTTATCCACAGGAAAATCTAGGAGCCTCATAATGGCCTCAAGAGCACTCTTATCTACCGTTGTCAAATGTGGAGCTTGCAACCAGCCAGCGGACAGGACTTCAGCAATATGCACGGATTTCTGCTTATGTAGGTCCAGAACATTCTCGCAGGCGATTGCGCCGTCGTGACTCGTATGTGGTAGCAATGACAAGGCTTCGCAAACTTCGCTTACATTGTCTTGGTGACTTGCGAGGTGGCCGAAAACCGTTTGCATTGCTGGTTGATGGCGACCCATCCCCTTCTTTGAAAAAGCTTCAAGGATTTGTACCAGTTGTGTAGCCAGTGCTTCATTACCACCACCTCCAACTAAAATGCAATGCAATGCAGGTCCTGAGCCAAACGTCGATTCTAACCACTTGATTGTAGGCAAATATTCATGGCAGAGGCCTTGAACCCACAAGTGCAGAGATAGTTGTGGAATTGCAGGAGCTGTAAATGGATTTCGCAGGACATCGCTATAGATTGAGCCTAGACAGGTGATCCAATGGACCCAAGCATCTGCGGATAAATGTAGCAACGCCTTCTCGACCAGTGTATCTTTCTGCTGCTCGATCATAGAGCGCAGCAGCGACCGCCAGCAAGCGACGATTTCCGCAGACGATTCCGATGCCAAATGACGCGCGAAATTGACACAAGCCATTACCGCGTCGCCACGAGTGTTTTCTTGAAGTAAACTGTTAAATAGATGTACGGTCTGATCGACGAGGGTTGGGATCTGAGCTAGACAACCGCAGGAAACAAGAACATCGGTGTCTGCGGAGTGTTTGACAACTGACAGAGCAAGGTCCCGTCGGTTGTCGTCGGATATTCTCTGCCAGCACGAGATAAGAGCTTCTAACAGGCCACTTGGCCTATCATGGTGCCAGCGAACAAGCCGGTCTCCACAGAACTCATCAATTTCGGTAACAAGCCATGTCATGTCCGCATGTTCCACAGCGTCCCGCAAATCAGCCAAACTGCACACAGCAGCTCTTTTGGGCCACGAAGTGTGGAGCGATGTCTGCAAATCAACATCGAACAAGCCTGTCAACCAAGATACCTGTCGTATCGAATTGCCGAAGTCTATGAGTTTCACGGCACTGTCTCTCCAGGGACGACGTGAGCTCAGGCACTCCTGAAGTTCACCTTGCATCCTCTGGATACATTTCGTGATGCGATCAAGGAGATGCGGCGCAAGTGCATTTCGTAGTGTTTGGCCCTGAGGTTTAGCTAGTCCGTGAAGCAGTACCACCAACACGGCATCCTGTTGTAAGTTTTCTGCCCTGTCCCGTGTTGACAAAAGTTGCTCAACTGCCTCGTTGACCCGGACATCGCCCATTGTAACGATACCCTCTAGGATTTGCAAAGCTTCCTCATCGATGGAGTTATTTACGAGCTGCATGAACAGAGGGAAGGGTCCCACCGAGGAGAGAGTTGCTAGCTTGCCCAATGAAGCAGCATCGACTGCGTTCAGTGAGCGACGTAACATGTTCCTCACGTCGCTTGCTGTTTCTCCCTTAAGCATGAGGTTGAGGCCATGCCTGCCGAGTACGGAAGAGAATGGTTCAGAAACTTGCGACACAATACCCTGAAGCAACGTTATTTCTCTCCTACTTTCGAAATCTGGTCCTTCCAAGGCAAGCAAATGTCGTAAACTTGTACGGTGCGGAATTTCGAACGCTTCCCACTGTCTTAAGCGATGAAGATCAGGTTGCCAGAGAGCCCAAGTCCGCCAACTGGGAAATACGGCTTTCAAGACCTGTTCTGTCGCTCGGGCCGGTGTGATTGATGCAGCAACTTTGTCTGAAAGTTCCGGAAGCCATCTAGTTATTGTATAAGCGCGCAGCCAAAGCCCATTCGACTTCAGGCTCTCTAGTTGTGTTGCAAATTCCCCACAGGCCGTTTGAGCCAGTGAAGTGATTTGACGAGACAGTAAGGTCTCAGATGGCGCTTCGTCTGTCATTAGCAGGTGCAGGAGTATTTCGAGGCGTGTTTCTAACGTCTGTGAGCGGGTCTCGAGAAAACTCTTCAGCACTTCCGCTTGGGACGCTTCGACATCCGTGACGGCACCAGGGTTGACCCTCCTAACAATGATGACAATTTGCAGACAGGCTAGCAGCTTAGGGTAATCAGGTATAACGCTAAGCTCCGAGAGCAGCAGGTTCCTGACTGCCTGTGGGGTCATTGCATAACCGCATGCTGCGATTGCAATGTCCTTGGCGGCATGGTTCTGTATCAAGCCAACGAGGCGTTTATCCTTTTCTTCTGCCGTAAGGGTGCCCTTTTTCCCAAGGTATATCTCCGTGTGCCAACGTAGCGCATCCCATGGAAATGTTTCGTCAGAGAGGGTGTTTAAGCCTGGGTGCTTGCCGGCCGCCGTAGCATCGATTCTCTGATGCCATCCGTTGCTATGTCGCTGGCCGAGGAGTACCATATTGAAGCTATCGCCAAGCTGAGGCCGACCTTTTCATAATGGATACATCCAACTGTAGTCGTATCTTGCAGAACCAGTTGTGTTGGCGAGGAGTGTATTGACATTCCAATAGGTTTATTGGAAACACAATCGTGGCATCGGTAAGCCTTGCAAAATCATGCCGCGAAATATGCAAATTTAGACGATTGGTTCCCTAAAAAGAGGCGAATTAGCTTCTCAGCTGACGCGAACACAAAGCGTAAACATTCCAAAATCCAGAGGGATCTTTAGAAGAAAGGGTTGACGGTATAGACTTGAGGGACTTCCGTGCTGCAGTGTTGACTAGGCCTTGAAGGTATGGTGAAACCCTAAGGCTCAATGTGGGGGCGCTTTTCAAGGCAGAATTTTGTTTCCGGCTCGGCGGAGAGGCTGAGGAACTTGAAAACATATGTGGCTTCACTGTAAGGTTTGAAAGTTACCCGCAATAGGCTGAAATCCCTAATACTAGCACTCGGGCAGCCAAGCACGCACCAATCGCTCCATCAAAGATCACTCGATGCTGGTAATTTGATTGGCAGGAAAAGGCCGGCTAGCGTTCCCTTCTTGGCGGCCCCCAGGTACATACGTCTCCTACCCTACAGAACTGCAGTAGCTCTTGTGCCGGATACCCTGGTGTGCATGATAGGCTGCATTTAGGTCATGCGAATTCTGACGCTAAGCGAGATGCCTTGCGGCTTGGCCTATGAATTCAGCCGTTTTATGGATACAAACCCGATTGCCCTTTGCGTCCCGTACAGCCTCGCCAATCGTGCTGTCAAAAGGTAGACCAGTGTGGCTATCTTTGGCTGGCACGCGGAGCTTGTCGATTGACTTTTGTTCCGTGTCTGGAAGGGTCGCCACGTATGCTAGGAAACCGTCGATTGCGTGGCGGCTTGCCATTTGGTCATCACTCATATCAGCCCCTAGGACTTTGGCCAGCTCCGCCAGCCGCTTAACTGTTGCCGGACGTACGCCTTTCGAAAGCTTGCTCTGCTCGATTTGCAAGGCAGCCAGTCCCTTACCTAGAGGATGCTTGATGATAGCCCGGACGTCGTTAGGAGTAAACATCTGCTTGCTGAGAGGATTTCGCATCACACCGTCATTACTCTTGATTGCCTGTGCCAGTTCTTCCATGTCCCAAGCGTAGCCGTCTTCACTGACCCAGAAGTTTGCACGTGGTATGTCCGCAATAGGATCGCCACCAATCATGGTTTCCTTGCAGACATATTCACGCCGAAGGATCTCATGTTCGACATGCATCAGGGCTGATGAGGCGTGATCTTGGAGCTCGGCCGGCAGAGCTGCAATCAAAGCACGGACGCGCTTGGCCAGAGCTTCACGTACAGCATCGTTGTCCAAAGTGGGTTGTTGGCTGTCTGCAAGGCGCAGCCAATTCGCCATGTCTGTGAGATCAGAAATGGCAATTTCAAGAGCTTGATGGGGTTTGCCCTCCATCTTCCGAGCGACGAGCTTGACGCTGCCAGGCTGCCGGACTCGTACAGCAAGTCTGATATGGCCGTCGGCAAGGGCATTGATGTCATGAGTAAGCTTCTCAAAGATAAGTGCGTTTTCGTGCTGGAGCGGCAGATTGCTTACGAGGCGAAGCTCGTTCTGCAATTTTTTGGCCCGCTCACGCAGTGCTCCATAATCTTTGGCGAATTCTTGGCTGGCGGATTGCGAATCGTCGATGTGTAGTGGCAAGATTGGCTTATAAGTGGTCGTAGGTGTTGAGGCCCTAGGTTCCGCCTGCAGAGCATTTGCTGTAGAAGCCGAAGAGGAGATCTTGGTCAAATCGTCTTTAGAGGCAAGTTTTAAAAGCTCGGTGATAGCATCATTTGCGGCGTCAGTCCATCCAACCAAGAGGTAATGCTGTACTAGTAGCTTGCGCGCTTCAATTGCTGGTGGGTGTTGTTCAATGGCATCATAGAGCTCGTTAATCAGTGCCATATCAGGAGCTGTCGAGATGCTTCCATTGTTTAAAGGCTGCGCCATGTTGACCGGGCCGGCTCCAATGGCCGGGCCAATTTTCACCATTTGATGCTTCGCGCAGGTAATGTAAAGCAGTTGCTCTGTGCGGGTCTTTGAAAGGGAACCGCTATCCTGAAGTCTAAGGTGAAATGTAGGCCTTCAGTCTTCCATGTGGGTGGAATAATGTAGCTGACCCAAAACACAACTAAACTAGGCATTTGTATCTGTGAAATGGTGGCAGAAACGGCTGTTTTGGGGGCTGTTTTCGGCACCCTTTCTACCAGAGCCTAAGCCACTCGCCTGGGCCACTTTAACCTTTTTTCAGGCTTCTCCCGCCAAGCGTTCCAAAGGAGCTTCCACAGCAGATTTTGCTCATGTTTTCGACATCTTTTCTTACTAGCCACCTCCCTTCCCTTCCCTTCCCTTCCCTCACTTCTTCAGAGAGGCCTATTTTGGTTCCTAGAGCTCTCTTCCCAAAATAGACTTCTCTCCGATCTACCTGCGGGTCCTAGCTCACAGTATATATGGGACCATCTTCCCAACCAGTCTTCGCCCTTGCCTCCCTCGTTATCCTACCCTCGTTGTCCTCCCTCTCTTAAGCTCAGCTTTAAGTCATAAATGCACCACCATTTCAAGGGGCCAAGCCAAGCTCCCTTCATTTCGAAGCGCCGCACTTCCTAAAGTGTTTGTTCACAACATTGGTCCACTCGGCAAGATCAAATGCTAGCCATTATCCGATGTTGAAGTGTTGCAATGCCTGCGATGGACTTTGACGTACGAGCTTATTTACCTACAGTCAAGTTTTCCTGGCCGGAGAGGTATATCAGCCTCGGGAGTGCTCTCTACGGTCTTCTGTTGTTCCAAGCTTGTGAGCGTTCTTACAAATTCCTATGACTGCCTTCCTATACTTACGGCTAATCTCGGTCAGTTGCGATCCTCATTTGCTTCCTCGAACCGGTAAGGAGGTATTACGTTGTAAAACATTGGGTAAAGAGGTCGCCCCCAACCCCGCGGAAGAGTTTGTGGGCCTCCACCTCGCAAGCCAACCTGCCGCGTAGAATGGGGCTACTATGGATGCCAAATTTCCGGCTGGCCATCTAACGGAGGCATCGTCATTCGTCCTAATGCTGACACTGTTGAGTTGGCATACCTTGGCCTCGACCGATTCGACCCTCCTATGGAACGTCTCAAAGATCAAAAGAGCGAAGATGATTTCTGTAAATTACTTCTCAGGATTGGCGGAACCTGGTGGCCCCGCGAACGGCGATACGAGAATATCGAGATCGGAGATACAAATGAGGAACCCCCAGAAGGTGAAGAGAGGAAATTGAGATACATTGGCTGGCCAAAGACCGTGGGCGTCTGGGTAGTTGAATACACGGCTCCTGAAGAGGGGATTCTTCCGGAAGTTGCGGCTGACATTGGTCGGCTACGCGTGTGCTCTACAATGGAAGAGAGGTGTGAGATGCTAAGAGATCGGTTTGGGGCCACATTCTATGATGACCCAAAGGATTTCTACGTTTTTCGAGACTTATGACATTGAGGGCTTTCTTCAACATCCTCCCATAGATTGACCGAGTCTCCTGAGGACAGCAAATCCATAGCCTTCGAGAATTTGTGAACCGTCTCACCGGGGCTTTACCGCAGAAGTGCGGTTACAGCAGTCTTCGATGATTATCCTGCCGCGGGATACTTGTAGGAAGGCGGCCGGATGTCCTATTTTGTAATGCTATAAATGGGATGTAAAGGGGTAATAGATTTGATTGGCGATAATTTGAGCATATGGTTGTTCAATGGTAAACAGTCGGCGTGGGACGGGCTGTTTCACGACTAGCAACCGAACCTTTCGGGGGCCTGCCAAGGCAGCCTCACGAGGGAGTTTAATGCTGAGGCTGCGGGACGCTTAGAAAATAAGCCTAATAAGCCTAACATTACAGGCTGGCTAAGCTAAAAACCACGCGTTGGTCACCCGGATTAGCGACTTACATTAGGGCACGTCTCCGCGCTTTCCAGTTTCCCTGGGATCTCAACTTCAATCCTATGACACATTCCGCCGTTCGCCATGTCTGGGATTTACCCACATTGTCAATGTACTCTTTAAACCGATGAAGGTTCGCATAACTGGCGCATGGGGTTTAATGAGCCGGGAGCTCGCCGTTGCCCTTACGGATGCACCCAGCATTTCATATATCGTCCTACTGATCTCGGCGAGCCACTAGTTCCAGACGTAGCATCCACACGTTGGAGCTGCATTCAGATCTGCGTCAGTAGCTTCATCAATGCGGAAGCTCAACACTCACTTCGATTTGCGACATTCGATTGCATCTATCTTCTCCAAGGTATCGTGTCTGGTGCCGCGGAGGCTAATGTGGACCTCAACTTGAAAGTCAACCTATGATCCTAGATATCAAACCTCAGTATACTCAGAATGGCATATCGGGGAAACCAAAGGCCTCACCTATGCATCGTTAGGCGCAGTCTATGGTCCTGCATAGATAGGCGGGGCGGTATCAAAAAAGATAGTACCAATACCACAATCTTCATACAACGCACAGAGGCTGGCCACTGAATCCTGATCAACGACTTTTCCAGACTCGGACTGATCGAAGAACGCGTCTGACGGCTGCCAAATGTCACGATTCGGGCGGGTGCACCAACCGGAGCGGCTTCCATTTCTGCCCCTACAATCAACGTATTGCCTATGAGCCGGCACCAGGAGAATTGCATCTGCTCGCCGAGAACAAGGATCAGGAATTTGATGGTTGCAGGCAACATTCCGAAGGAGTAATGTGGAATTTCCAGTGCTGTGGTGCTACCGAGAACAAAGGGAAGCGTACAGGGGACCGTCTATGCTCTGGAAGAAGTTGGTGGAAGGGCGGTATTGGAAATTAATTGACGAGAAAACCCACCAGTCAACGGAAGGGATTGTGGCCAGTTCGCCGGCACAATATGACACTTCGAGGTCGGCCCCCCAGGCTTCGCGCCTACAATGCCGCTCCTCGAAAATGTCATATGTCAAACGGTAATTCACAAAGGGACATGCATTTCCATTACAAAGGTTCCGAATCTTGCTCCTTAAAGATTTCCTATGCTCCTGCGTTAATGCTCAGATTCTTATACACCGACACTGACTCAGGAGGTACAGGCGGCAAGTCTGGGATGTTCAGCTCCTCCTCACCCACCAAACGCTCGGCATCATAGCCGAATAACCAATCCTTTCTGGGCGTATGGGCCCAAAAGACTGGGTTATCCTTATCATCCTTCTGCATTAGATCATCTCTCTTCTCCCGGTACTGTCCATCGTACAAGTGCAGCCATTCTTGGTGTACACGTGTGTTTGCGACAATGTTCGCTGCACGCGGGAGTCGCTGCTTCTCGTATGCCTTCAACGCTTCTGCCAAATTGTCGTACTCGGCTAGCGCTGCTCGAAGAGTGCCTGCATCTTCTGTCGCCTGTGCAGCGCCTTGAGCCAGGTACGGCAGCCTAGATATAACTGATCAGGATCGAGTTTGGTAATTTGGATTCTCTTCCTCACATAGGATGGCATGAATCGCCGAGCAAGATGGCCTTTCCACTCGGATGAACCCACCGAGACAATGGTTGCAGGTCGCACATCTTCCATTTGAGAAATGGTATCTGATTCGGTGTTAGCCTGGCAGCTCTGGATTTGACATACTACTCACTTGTCCTGCCAGTGCGCAAAGCTTTTGCACCGGAGAGCACCATCCATTAAAGCGTATCCGAAGCTCTTCATTATCTGCGGTTACCAACCAGTCGCTCTCGCTGAGTGATTTGCCATGCGATGTGGACTTTACGGAAACGCAGATAATCATGTTGTACAATTCTCCTCCCCGGAGGGGATATCCCACAAAATGTCCTTCAGGGCCTGCCCAGGTTACCGCCCACGGTTCATCGACAAGCTGCTTCAACTCAGGATCTTGCATGAGACCAGCGGCTGGAATTAGGATGCGATATGCCACATCGCCAGTGTCTATAGCTTTCGCTGGACCACCATTGATAGCTTCCCTTGCGATGCTCTTGATTCCTTGTGGCACAGGTTCAGTCAGCCCGCTACCTCTAGCATGAGGTGCAAAAGTAGTGGCATACCGTCTGCGGCAATCACAAGATCGCCGCTGTACCAATCACCATTTGCAGTCCGGACACGAGGGCTATCATAGTCGTATTCCACGACCTTCTTCCCGGTCTTCACGGTTATACCTTTCTTTTGTTGAGCCGTCATAACGAGCTTCTTCACAAGATCCGCTCGATGGATGAAGTAATATGGCGACCCGTAGAGCTGTTCCACGTTCGAGAACGGAACGTCGAGAAGTTTCCGGCCGTCTTTCCAGTCTAGGAACCTGTTCCCTCGAGACACTTCTTTCTTCAGGTCAGAAAAGTCGACGCCCCACCGGAGCATCAGGCGTGATGAATTCGGTGGTACTCTGATTCCTGCCCCGACCTGGTCATTCGATATTAAACTGCCATCTGTCGCTGGCTGGAGTTGAAGGCACCTACTTCTTCAAACTTCTCTGCACCTTCCAGGACTGTTACTTCATGACCATCTGCGGCAAGAGCAAGTGCCGCCTCGAGCCCTCCCATCCCAGCACCGACAATGACGATCTTGAGATTCTTCATGGCAGATGAAGCGTAACTGACTTTGGTGCTGTAGAAAGATCAAAGAGATGTTCTTATATGACGTCTGTTCCGACGTATTTTCTCACAAGACGCCTCCTCCGAGGTATTGGACTGTCCAGGATCTCTCTTCCCCGAACTTCACCAGTGTGAGGCAGGTTTACGAAGCATTGTCACAAGCCCTCTTAAATAGCTTTCTCAGCAAGCTTATTCTCGCCTCCACAATGCAACCTCTCTACCCTTGGTTGTCTACACCGGCAAATTGCCGGAGACATATGGAGCATTCAGAACCCCGCATGAGGGGGCCGTAGGATCAACACTCGATCGCCTTGGAAATTCTCGAGTATATCACAGGGAAGAGATCTAACTATGCTGGTGGCCTTTTGGCATAAGCCTTATCACTTTCGGACTTTTGGCTTGAGCAATTGATATTGGTAAGGAGCTGACGAATGGCGACACCACTACTTCCACAATGCAGCTTAACGATCGTACTATCGGGTGTAGATCTCCAAGCGGCAACATTTGCACTATGGGAATACAGGGCAGAATATTCATGCCGTCCGCTTTGAATTCACAGATCTTTTGCAATGGCATCAGAGAATCCTTCCTCGCTCTTCTTCTCTTTCCCACAATTTCGGGTTTCACAGCACGGCGATGGTTTGTCATTACGGTTCTTCTGCCGGAAGTGCCTCTTCTTCTCTCGCACTTTCTGGCGAGCAGGTCTTCTAGGTATCTTCTGCTTGGCTCCTGAACAGGCAGGTCTCCTCTCAATCTTCACTCTATTCATGATAGGTTATCCATGCTACCTGATCAGGCTTTGCCTAAAGATCTATCGGACATCGCGACGTATTCAGTAGAGTGATGGAACCACCACCGTCTACACCAATCCATGCTCGCCATTCTTTGTTACATGTAGGCAGTTACGCCCGGAATTGTGGGACTGTTCGTTTCAGATGCTCTAGTTCAAGCTCTCATATTGTGGGTCTTCAATGATCAAAAATTGCCTTTCCATACCCTTTTCGGAGTACTTTGACGCAAGCCCTCAAGAAAAGTCCCACAATTTCTGCACCAAGTTCATATCCCTAATCTCATCCTCACTGGCTCCGTCCGCGGGCTTGGAAAAGATCCTCTTTGGTATCTTCCACTCCACCACCGGCGCCTTCTTCGCCTCTTTGCCAAGCTCGCTCTCCACCATGCTGGTATAGCTGTGGTCAAGGAAATCCTCCAGGTTGTATTGCTGTTTGGTGAACTGCTCGCTGATGATGTGCGCTAGAGATGCGACGTTGGGATGGTAGTGTGACTGTAGCGTTTCGAGTTCCCAGAGGCTACTGTCTATGGCGTGGGTGAGCTGTGGGTTGGGCTCGGACATGTTGAATGGATCGTTGCCGAGGTTGTCAGTTGAAGGGGTGTATGGTGGGTAGGGAGGTCGATGAATCATGAATGTGCATGCTGGATGTTCTTTGAGTAGGTTGTAGATATATGGTACTATTGCGACAATTGCAGCTGGCGGAGCGAAGAGTGCAAGTCGTGACAGCCGTTTGATGAAGGATGCGATCAGTGAAGCTGGCAAATGTGTCGAAGACAAAAAGGTGTTCAAAAGACGGAGAAATCGAGAACGGTGCTTGCTATGCAGCAGATCTGCGTCGAGGAGCGAATATAGTTTTGGGTAAAAGGATGGGTAGTCTAGGTTCTTGGTGTTAATGAGGTAAAAGAGGCCAGATAATGCAAGCAAAGAGGTTGATCCCCCGATATTGTAGCTATCTGTCAAAAAGTCCATAAGGCTTTCTGGACGAGTCATCCAAGGCAAGATCGTGCCCGTGCACCGGCGGAGAAGAGTCTTGCGCAGCGCGTTGTCCAGCTCCTTCGAACTGAGGAGCGCTCGCCAAGCTGACTCCGCTTGTCGTTTTAGTGAGTTGGGCGTGACAACGGGCTTCTTGGATGACTGGGCCTGAGGTGCAAGGAAGCTTGACAAATCGTCTGCAGACTTAGGAGGAGAGCCGAGAGCGTCTAGGAGCTCTATAATGTTCGCAAGTGACAGCTTGTGCGCATGTAGATTGGTGATGTGCTTTCTGCAATGCATGTTAGAATATGAAGTCCTATGATGGGAGATAGACCTACGATATGGCCCCAAGTGCGTAATAACAGCAGTCCTGGTACTGCTGAAGATATTCCTCCGCGAAGGTCTTCCGAACCTCTGTCCCGTCAACAGCTTCAACGATGGCAGACACAAGACCGGAAAAGCTGTCAAAGATCCCGACACTGCTCGGATTGTGTAATAATTCTTCTTTCAACATTCGCATATGCAGTTTGAGCATCATCATGGGAGTCGAACCGTGGCCTCTTTGCAAAAATTGCTGTAAGGTGGATTGATAAGACCGGTATTCTCGCATCTGCCATCCAGCTTCTTCATTCGACTTTGGCCATGGAAAATCCCCAGCTGCCATCTTCCGAGAGAAGACTCTGCATAGACAAATCGCCACTTTTACATTGCGTTCTGAGTCCGGGGCAGCAGAGTCGAACAAGGAGAACAATTCGGAGACCTGAGTCTTCCCATCGGTAGTCTTAGACAGCTCATTCTCCAGCTTTTGGACTTGAAGATCGAGTTCCGAACTATTACCAGTAGCCTCGTCTTTTTGACGTTTAGCTTTGGGGGCTGCTCGAGCATCTGTCGCAGCTTTTCTTTTCTTGCTTGCCGAAGCGTCAATGATAGGGGCCATACTTGGTGGCACCCGGGGGGGTTGGAAGAGAGCTCCAAGCGCTGTCAACTCTGTGCAAAGCTGCTTTTTGCAACGCTGTGTCTTGAAGATGTCTGACTCTTCCTAGCCCAATAATCCCCATGAAGATATTTACATCCAGCTTGAGTGCCTCAAAATTCTTCGGCTAGATGGGCTCAAGTTTTTCCGGGTTCTGCGCTAGCCATTAGAGGCTAGATCTTGATTTCGCCAAAGGAAGCTCCAAACTCCTCGTTCCCGACGTCGAACTTGAGCTTCTCGATTGGCAACAACACAACAACTATGGCTTCAAGACTGGCAAGGACCGCGATTGGTAAGTCAAACTTCGATCTCGATGGACCGTCGTCAAGCTGTACTGATTGATTGCAGGGACCGCCCGCCTCCGCCCAACACTTCCAATCCGAAACCTTCCAGCTCTTACCACACAAATCATTTCAGCTCGAAATGCTTCCAATGTCCCTGCGGAAGACCCTAAGAAGAAAGCTCAATCAATAATCGATGCTTTGCCAGGCAGCTCACTGATTTCCAAAACCGCCATTCTGTCCGCAGGAACCGGTGTGTCAATTTATGCCATCAGCAATGAGCTCTATGTCCTGAATGAGGAGTCTGTGGTGATGTTTTGCCTGCTCACCGTCTTCTACGGGATTTTTTCATACGGCGGACCGATGTACAAAGAGTGGGCAGAAAGTCAGGCTCAGAAGATCAAGGACATTCTGTACTCAGCAAGGGCTGGGCACGCAGATGCTGTCAAGGCTCGCATTGAGGATGTCAAGCCGCTCAGCAATGTTGTTGAGATCACGAAGCAGCTGTTTGAAGTTTCAAAGGTAGAGAAATCATCTAGTGAAGCAGGAGTTGCATGACTGACACGGAATAGGAGACCGCGAGGGTCGAAGCTGAAGCTTTCGAGCTTGAGCAGAAGACAGCTCTCGCCGCAGAAGCAAAGACAGTCCTTGATTCATGGGTGAGATACGAAGGACAGGTCAAGAACAGACAACAGAAGGAGTTGGCAGAAACCATTATTGCAAAGATTTCGAAAGAGCTTGAGAACCCCAAGGTTCTACAGCAAATCTTGCAACAAAGTGTGGCAGACGTTGAAAGTAAGCAACCACCAGGCTTGATCAAGTTATTGTCGCTAACCAATATGACTAGGGATTGTTCAATCAAAGGCACAATAGATAACCTCCGGTTCCGGCTCGGTATGAGTTGTACATAAGTCAATTTCCAGGCCTGCTGAGAATTCCAATTCTTGCTATTCATGCATCATAATCTCTCAGTGGTGTCCACGGTGCTCTCACCAAGTACGTGAAATAGCTAAAAGCATGTGTGATTCTGTGCAACAATATGTGATTATGTTCGGACAGCGGGACGAATGGAATTGCCAAACGAGTCCAGCTTAGGCAACCCCAAAATCTTTGTTCGAAGGCCATCCTACTGTCACGCTGACTGGTAAGGGTATGGCTAGGGGACTTTTCAAGAGTAATGGCACAATGGTAGCCAGAACAGCCTGTATTGATCCAAACGGCACTAGGCTGTCCTTGAAGTCAACCATTTGTGGACGCTTCTCTTTCTTTCGCATCGACATCATGGACAAGGTGGAAGACGAGCTTGAGTTCCATCGACACAATGGGGATCTTGAGATGGTCGTCCGCCTCGAGTGGCGTAACTTGGTCCAGCCTGAACTGCGCGCAGTTCCCCGTGTCGATAGCCCCTTCCTCTTCGAAAGAGGTCTTCCTCCAGACACCGTCGCACGAGCGGTTTCCTGTCGCCAAGCCGGGTGACTTCGGTCTTGCTATGCCCCTGAAAGCGGGCGTCCTGGTAACAAGGCATTGGGCTGAAAGTCTGGCAGGGAGGAATGCGTGGAGGCCAGCAGAGTAGTTCGTTATTAAGATCTCTTCCCTTCCCCCTTTCGAAACCGAATCCTTTTCTTGAAACCCTACTGCCAATCTGGCATGGGACACCAGGCCCACAGTCTCTACTGCAACCGACGTATTCGCTCTCGGCGGTCTGATCCGGTATCCCGCTGCACATCTTCCACTTATTACTAGAGCGTTACTGTCCTGTACCTATACCCATCTCTTGGCGACGGCAACCTTTCCATAGGCGACAAGCCTCAGCGTCCAACCCAGCATTGGACCGCGCATGGACGGCTGTAGTAGGGTTTGAGATGAATATGAAGAGGGAGGTAACCGCATGCTAGATTGCGGGGGTGGGCACAGCATTTTGAGTATCGGGACAATTCCCTGAAATGCAAGGGTATCGAAAGATGCGAGATCACGAGTCTCTATGTCGCTCCCGAGGAACTTTGATGAGCGTGGAGCTGCTCCAGCCCTCGTCGACAATCCATTCATGAATACGGGGTATGGACGACAATTTACCTTTTCAATATTGCCAAGAAGCCACCAAGTCCTTCTGGAGCTTCGGCCTTTCAGCTTTGCTGCAAGACCTTCCAACGAAATAGAAATGTTCAGACGATGAGCGAGACTGCCCATTAATTGTTGCATAAGATAAACTCTTTCCCGGGGCGTGAGTTTGGCTCGGAACAAGGAACCTATCTGCAGGTGGTCATCAAGCACCCTGACAGCACATAATCTCGGAACGAGGTCTTTTAGGGAGGCATCAAATGCCTATCTGCAGGGTTCAGCGTTGACTTCTGTGGGCAGATCTTCTGATGATGACTAGTGAATGGGGGCTGCGAAATCTGGCATCTCGTCTGCGTACATAAACTCTGTTTCACTGCTGGACGATTGGCAGTCGATGAGACATGTGATGATAGTGGGATCGTCATCGGAAACAAGTATATTTCTTTTCATGTAGGTCGGTATGAACTAAGGTTGCATTCTGAATTCCGGGATCCTGGTGTCTGAAATCTCCGCCGAATTTTGGACCATTTGGCTACAGGAACTCTGGACTCTTTCAGCGGAGGCTCAGACTCGGTCAAGTTGGACTCGAGACTATCCGTGCTGATGAGGCGCATCTACGGACTGACTGCGCGTCCAAATGTTCAGTGCAGGCGCAGGTGCCCAGAGAAAGCTACTTTCGTGCGACCTCGGCTCGGTAGAACAATGATCCGCGGACCCAACTCGAAAAGTCGGCAAGTAGGGACGAACTCCCGAGTCATGCATGGCCATTTTGTTGGCCCCTAGTTCAGATTCAGGGAAAACAACCACTTTCTTCGGAAAATAATAGGGGAAATCAAAGTTCCCTTTTCACGAGTTTATAAGAGACCCAAGTCCAAGAGACCGCTTCATTATGCCTCCGAAAAGCCGCCACGAAATCTGTATGCTCCACCAGAGGCCTGGCTGCCAAGAGTTGCGGATGCATGTGTCTAACGGGCTCTGGGGCAGCCGAAACTCCGAGCTCCGCAACCACGATTTTCTCCCGTGCTACCGAAGCATCTCCTCTACCTCGAGATCCCAAAAATGAAAACTAAAGCCGCGGTAACTAAAACATTCGCTAGAGTTGTTAAAGGCATTGCCATATGCATCAGACATTTTTTTACGCCAAGATATCCAATGGATTCCTAGAACGCATCTGGCGTTAATCCGGGCATTTGCGGACCTTTTTTGTTGAGATATGTGGTGAAAAAGGGCGATGGCGAGGCCAAACAGCCTTTATGCGCATCATCAGCATCAAGTTTATACGTGTGAGGGGTAAAGAACGTGAAATGTGATGCGAAGATTTCTGCGAAGAGAAAGTCTCTGAACTGATAGGAATGTAATACAGCTTACCGCGATTCACCCTGAGTCAGAGTCTTGAAGCAGTAGCGCCCTTCTGGAGCAACGATAGTGCGGCGTCGAGCTCTGCGAGGCTCACAGGAGCATCACGATGATCTCCATAGCCAACAACATAAGGGTCATTGCGACGGGGAGAGGCTTCGTACTGCTGGAGCTGGTACGAGGCAGATCGACTACCAGCAGAAGCACCCGCTGCCCCATCAACATCAGCGACTGACCAACGCGAAGCCTCAAGAAGGTCGCCATCCAGTAAGGAAGGCCGGACTCACGATGAGGATCACCACCAACGTTGACCTTGGAAGCATGGGCCATAGGTGTAGCGTCCGGCATCGTTGCTGATGATATGGCTGAAGCGGATCGACTAATGGAAGGCCTAGGTAAGGAACAAAGGTATGATGGATTATAACTTCCAGGCTGGATGGGTGAGGAGAAAAGGGAAGAAGAAGAGGAATCAGCTCAATGAGAGAAAGATCCTCCTTATATACACCCACACTTGCCAAGGTGGGCGACTGAGCCAGCTCGTACGCAATGCCGCTCGACTTGGCCATCTCCACAGCATTTTGCAGCTTAACCAGAGCTTCCAAGACAGCGTAGCCCTCCCCGACGATGGCGACAGCCACCGGTTGCTTGGAAAAGCACCGGGAAGACGCCTAGAGCCAGAGGCCCTTGTGGGGGGACCGCCAGCTCAGAGGAGCGCTGAACTAAATGAAAGGGAGGGTAGTACTCTCCTGCCTATCAAGGCCCATCGTAGAGACCAGAGTAGTGACCAAGGGCAGGTTTAGCGATACATGAAATTGCGACCGAGCCCTATTCAAAGCCTGCATAGCTAAACCATCCGCCAAGACTGGCTCCTCACGGCCTTCCAACGCCTTACCCTTGCGATGTACGGTACAAAATTGCAAGCAACGCTCTACACATGCCTTCGTGACTACGTATAATTCGTGTGCTAAGCAAATGATTACATACCGATATTCCTTCTGCATATTACTAAGTGCTAACTCCCACCCTATTTCCCAAAGCGTATACTTAGAGCATCACCAAAACAGTACTCCACCACCATCAAACAACCTGCCTAAAGCCTCCACAGCCCTCACAATGACTCCTCCTAGGCCGACTCTTACTTGGGTCTGATAAGACACTATAGTTTGCGGCAGCTTGGACCAGCGCCACGTTTCGGATCTAGAAAGACTAGCCCGCAGAGGACAGGACCGTAGGCAGTCCCAATAAGCCTCGTCTCACTCATCTCATAACCGGTGGCCTACTCTTCTTGTTCAACAAAACCCTACTCCTCACCAACTCTACCGCCTGCGTCAACCCTGTTCCCTTCAACATACTGATCGGTAAAACCCGACTGTCCCTCACCATACCGCCTTGCCCCTTAAACACCCTCCTCACAAACCCCTCCTTAATCTTCCCGATCTTACTTGGTTGCAAGAACCAAGATTTGAATCCCTACCGTATCCTCATACTCCAGCACGCTTTCCAATACCTTTCGGCACTCACCCAGTCTCCCTATCCCCACTCCCCTCAGGGCCTCTCCTGGCGGGATTGGCTCCTAGGGCATTAGCGTGGCATCGCCAACATCACTCTTCCTCCTTCCTTCAAAGCAACCCTGTACTCTACTTAGATCCGCATCCCCACCCAGATCCGTACTGTCAACCACGAAAACCACCGCATGCGCGTTCTTATAGTAGCTCTGCCACAATCTCCGCAGAGCTCATCTACCCGCCTACGTCCCAAGATCTTAAGGTACATGTCTAGCAGGGAGAGCTCGTGATATCCAGACTCTTGCAAAGGGTGTCTCCCGGGAGACCATAAAGTACGCTACAGCGTCACATGAAAAGCTGACGATTGACGAGGAGACCATTGTCGCAGGAATCGACGCTATGATTGCTGAACGAGCGCACAGAAGCCATATACCCATCTCAGACCAAACACTCGCTACCTTCAGACGCTCCTCAACCAGTCCTTGACGATCAGTTCGACAACCCTCCCGCGGTCAAAACAACGCCATCCGCTCACAGCGTATCATCTCAAAAGGGTCTTCCATCCCCCCTACCGAGCCGCGACACACGAGCAACGCCCGACAATCCGCTGCGGGATGCCAGAGTGAGCGACAAAGTGTGGAGTGCTTAAAGCAAGACAAGGCTACGGCCGAAACCCACGAGCAGGAACATAAGCGATTACTTGAGCAGGAAGCAGCACTGCGGGAGTCAGCGACAACAGCGAAGCGGAATACTGATTCAGCCACCGCTGCTACTCTTGAAGAAGCGACCCGGCACGACACAGATGACGAAGCAAAACGCCATCGCGAGGAAGCACATCTGCGGCATGAGTTAGAAGGACGAGCCCGCGAAGCAGAGCTGGAGGCGGTGAAGCGCAAGCGGCAGACGGAGGAGGAGCGGCGCCGGATCACATACCTTCTCTGAGACTCGCCTCCAAACCAAGCCGCAGCTATCCTTATGCTGTCAACCATATGTGCGCCGTCAAGGCACCCAGCGCGGCCTTGTTCAAATTTCAGTTCGCAACGCCCTCGCCAAATGACAGTCTCAAGACCTCTAACAAATTCCGAAGTTGGTGAGTCATTCCGTGGGTTGAAATCCTTATCAAACTTGGGAAGAGCAGTCTTAACAAGCTCAACCGCGATGGAAACGTTACTTCCTTGAAAGTCGGCATCAGCTGTGATGCGGACCGCATACATTCCGATGCACAGCTGGGGCTTGCGTGAGTTCGAGAGGGGGAATACGACAGTCGATGGCGATATGTAGTTGCACAGACGCCGTACATAGCAGTCCAACCTATTCCCTGCTATGGGAGTATAGATATCCGATTGCACGAAATAAGTTGTTGGGAAAGAGGGATTGGTATGAGCTCGTAATAAGGGGACTGACGACTGGGGGACTCGAAGACGTAAACTAGTTCTCGTCGGCGACGGAGGTGCCGGAGTCTTTTCGCTCGATACAGGTCCGGCCCGCGCTGGTCTTCGAAACTGTCCAACGTGTACAAATGTCTTTTGGACATCAGCGACCAAATTCGGTTAGAACTGCCATGCCTGACGCTTGCTCCGACTCTTTCAACGACCAATTACTCACTTGGTCTCAATCCTGAAGGGGCGCTGCAGATCAAGGACGGGCTCTTTGTCGGGCCAGAAGCGAAACTGATGCAGTTGCAGGACTGGCTTAACTCTCGACTGTCTCCGCGGGGTTAGAATGTGGTAGTGGTATTGGCGATGGGAGGACTAGGAAAAGGCGTAGGTCAGTTTGGCATTTACCTGACACAATCAAGCAGCATATTCATCCTTGTTTTGGTTCAATGCGAAAGGCGAAGCTACTCTAAGACTGGACTGCGTCGCGGCCGATGCTTATCGCTTGTTGCTAACATTAGGGGCTGGAATGCGAGCGGGAGCCCACTGAGAAACCCCTGAAAACGTCTAGGATACTTTCAAGTGAATGGTTGCGGAAGCCCACGTGCGCAATGGCTTGCATCGCGGATATGTTGCGACCGATGCACCAACAATTAGCCAACTGGAATCGACCCGTTTGGTAAGCAACTGCCCCGTTAGTTGTAGGGTCGGCCTATGCGCAGCGTAAGTAAGATTACACTGTAGTGTAAATGGCCTAGCCTAATAAGTAAGGGGTCGTCGGTGAGGCCGCCGACGAGCTTTCTAAGACTGGAGGAGGCTTATTTAGGTGGAGAGTGACCTCGCTGATGTGAATAGTGACAAACCTCTCTAGGCGCCCCTGAAAGCCACCTCTGAAGGTCTCCTTGGTGTACGTCTAGGCTTCCTTTAGACGCCTTGAAATTTATCGGCAGCCTGTTGCCTAATTAAACAGCCCGTAAGACAATCGGCCCAGCCTATATACGAACGCGCAAAAAGGTACTATAGGCCGACCCGTTGATGAACGCACAGTGTTGGGGGTTGAGTCGCAACAGATAGCTCTTAGGTGTCATGCTTATGCCAAGAAACCCACCGATAAGGCCCCGAGGGAAGCAGAGTTCCTCTCTGCAGTATCGTTCAGTCTCTGTTACGAATGTAGAACTGAAATTGTCATTATTCATATATGCGAGATGCATGTACAACCTGTAGGGAAGTCTACTGTCAGTCTAAGCCCTTCGGCTCTGCTCACAATCACATGCTAACCGTGTACACAGCTATGTCACCAAAAATTACGCGAATCGTCGAAAATCACACCACTAGTTCCTTAAATTACCGACAAATTCATTTCACGCCACCTCAACTGTGGAACTTCGAGTATGTATAGAGACCAATGGGGGTGGAAGGGTTAAATACCCCCGAACGAAAAATCTTGATAAGTATTTGTCTTCCCCCAATTTCTTGGAGGTCAGTTCGGCCGTACACCACCATATCTTTCACAAACTAAAGCTCCCTATATCATGCAGTTCAAGACAAGACAGATGGACCTGGCAAAAGCATTGGACGAAGTCTTTTTGCGTCTCTTTCTTCTAGGCCTCCGCATATTGCAGGCTTTGGTCTCAATTCCAGTCATGGGTTTCGGCGCAGCACTCATCAACAATTTCTCGGATGCAGGCCTGCGTCTACCCAGGAAGGCCGCTGCTGCTGAAGCAGTCGCATGCATCTGCACGGCGTACATTGGCTTGACATTCCTGCCAATCTTTTTCGGAGGACCGTTATTTTTCAGCTCGTTGACCGTCCTCGATGCGCTATTTACAGCCGCTTGGATCACATTAACGGTAGCGTGGGACAATGACGGCAGGAGTACATGTACCGCCTTCACGACGAAGTATTTTTCCAACACACTACAATCTACTCATTCACAGACGGACTGCCGGCTGATGAAAGCCATGTATGCATTGATCATTGTCAACGTGTAAGTCTACTTTTGCCCAAGTTTTGCCATTGGAAGATGCTTCTAACAGTACGAAGTGCTTTTTTCGTTGGCACAACAATCATGTCTTTCTGCTTACGTTCCCTTGAGCTCCAACATACAAGGAACTGGCGAGCTATGCCGTTATTGGAAAAATTCGGCGACAAAAAACACCACAATGATGACCACAATGAGCGCCCGTGCTGCCAATGTCAATGTGGGAGTTGCTGCAAGATTTCACCATCGTGACGCTGGTAGCATTGGAGAGCAAAGAGTTAAGCGGGATTGCTAAAATGCCGACCCACTGTTAAACCTGTACATGATCAAACTGTGCTTAATCAATTCATACTGGCCCCCAGCTGATTTGCACGTTGAAAATACCATTGCAAGAGTGCCTCAGATAGAGCGATTCGGTGATCGTGATCTGTACGATTACAGTCCCAGCGGGCAACCTAAGGGAGTAATAGGCAGGTTATTTACAGTAAGACGATGCAAGCCTTGTAGACCACTGTAGATCACCGCCTGATAGGGCCAATGATAGATACCAAATTGCAGGCAACATCACAGCACACTGTAGTATTCACGCCAAGTTATCTCCTTTCATTCTTTTACCTCTATTGCCGTGCGAAACCGATGATTGGTATGCCCCGACTGACTCGCTACTCCGATCTTCCTTGAAGCCATTCTTCCAAAACAGCTGGCATACTAGATGCCGCATTGTACACAGCTCTAGGGCCGGACGGGTGATGGGTGCCGCCAATTGACTCAATATCCGTTGCGTTATTCCTTCAATGTCTCCGTCAGGCTGGTTCCCTGGCTCCCCTTTACCCTTATTTAGGGAATACCCTTAGTGGGTTGTTCTCATACTATCTGTTAGCATTAGATGAAAGATATGTCGGTGACTCTACTACAAGGGTTGCCTACGCCATGCCTATACAGAAAATGAAAGAACCAACATGACTGGGGCCGCAAAAGAGCCGCTCAGACCTCATTGAGTTCCCAGTGGATCACCACCTGTGAAATTCTTTCTCGAAACACCCTCACGCTCAAGAGAAAGAGGCGGAAACTAATATTGACTAGGTATCAATTGCATATGTCATGGACGATGCGCGGATATTATAGGGCCATAATCTGTCTGCTCACGGCAGTCGAGAATGGAGGCAATAGAGTCAAGATACACATCAACCGACGGTTCGGGGAACATGTTCGAAACGTCATGGCGAGCATTTTCAGGCAACAGCGGTAGAGGGTGCTCTCCCCTATCAGAGCCATCCGTTTCGCCACAATTTGGAACTTACTCGTACGTGGCGTGACAGTAGAATAGGAGGCACAGGTGATCACATGTTGGCAGCTCGTGGTGTTGGAGAGGTAAACAGATCTTGGCGATGGCAATTTTTCTTTGCGGAGTACTCCGCTAGCCTTCTGTCACATCAAAGCCAATACGTTTTTCGTCCCTCATCTGAAACAAGGGAAGCCTGTATCGTGGGGTCACTCAGAAAGTGCTCATTTGAATCTATGGCAAGGATGCCGGATGCCTCACCAGATGGCAAACTAGCTACGATGTTCATGCATGTGGCCTTGTCGCACAACCTGTTTGCTCTTGTCCAGATCACACCTGACTTGAAACCTTTCAGACCTAGTGTGTAAGGACTTGCCCTACATACAACCATGGAATCCCATCTTCCCCAGAGTTCCACGCGACTACTCCCTCCGATCACGCCCGTGCAACAGTACTATTTCTAGCTGCGGCGAATAAATCATTGCGCAATGTCCATCATACCAGTCCACCCTAATTCCCTTCCCACCCCCGACCGGAAGCAAATGGACGCACATCATTTTCACTTCCCGCCCACGAGCCTCCTTGCCGCCAGTACAAGCTTTGGTCGACATCTCCGCGCAGAAATGCGAAAGCTGTCCCATACCGCCGACGGCGAAAGAGGCGTGGCTTCTTACGAGACTGCGTGGGGTCCGAAGACAGATATCCGCCAGACGAAACTAGCGTATCAAATTGAGATGGAGGTCCCCGGGACGACGGACAAGGAGAAGCTGTCAATTCAGTGGATGGAGCCCAGCACTTTGACCGTAAGTGGTGAGATTGAAAGGCCATTTGTAGGCCTTGGGAAGGAACTAGAACATCACGGTAGTCTCAAAGAAGACGACCATAATGCCAACCATGTGTCCAATGAGTTCACCTACCAGTCGTCTACGGGCTCGAAGCATCTGGAGGGAAGGACGAAAAAAGATGGTGGAGAGTTAAGGAGGAAGATCACGGATCCAGGAGATGAGTGCGCCGATATCCCGATATTTCTGCTGGAGGAGCGGAAGACAGGGCCATGGCAGCAGACCTTCATACTGCCGCATAACGTCGAGATGAAGATGCTCAAGGCGAGGCTTGAGGGCGGGTTGTTGAGGATTGACATCCCGATTGGGGATGTGAGTGAGGCGCTTGACGTGAAGGTTGAGATAGAGTGAGGTGCGACAAAGATGGCGTATTTAGTCTGGTCTTGTGTCTTAGCTGGAGGTTAGAATTCTGATGCCAGAGAACCTCAACACCAAGCAGAAATCAACTAATGCTAAGCACTTTTCATGTCTTATCCAGTCTGTCTTTAGCAGGCTGTTTGGTTAACCGATGAATTGCTAAGGTTGCCGGCGAGGCGAAATACTGTAAGGCATGATGGTTGTTAACTGACTGACTCCGAAGGTCAACTGGCAAAGCAACTGACTGAGGCTTGCGAATTAACGAACCTTCGAAAAAGTCATACCACAAGTCTCCTAAATTCTGTAGACAAATTAACTCGTATCACGTCCGCTGGGGACTTCAAGTGGACATAGACCAACGGAGAGATGGTAAAGTACCCTTGGTTACTCCTAGGGATGTTCCGCTTCTTCAGCTATATTACATGCCCGACGCCCGGACCTTGCTACTCAGATTCCCTCTATGCCTAGCTTTAAGCTCAGCTACACAGCGGACCAGCGCGCTACGGAGTGGAAAGCTAAGAAGACACCCAGCAACAGCAGTTATACGACAAATGTCCCTTCTGTGAGCGCAATCCGTTATCTTGCACCTTCATTCGTCACCCTCTCATCCCTGTTATAAACAGTCCGCCTTTTCCTTACTCCTGTTCCCTCACAATACATGCAAGGCCAGTGGCCGAGTCATCCAACGCGGTCACGAACATCCTTGATCAACCCTGTCGCACCTACTGCCTCAGCTACCAGATGAGCGACATGATGCTTCCTGTCCCCGAGCAATTCTTTGCCAAACGCGTACAGACCGGCTGCCTCCTCCAAGAGATATCTGGTGTGATGTCGTGGCTCGGATGATGTCGGATGGGTTTTTGCATTTGTTGAATTAGCGCTTCCAGGATGGCTGTTATGTTGCTCCTTTCGGCGTCGAAGCATTTCGTAGGCCCCAACTGCAACAGTAGCTGCCACCGCCGCTTTCACGAAGTGATCTGTCTCGTTGTCGTGGTCGTTGATTGCTTTCCCAAACTCATTTGCCGCATAGACCGAGCCCAGAGCTGCTGCAGCGACCTCAGCGTGCGATGAGAGACCATGTAACTCCGGGTGTGGTGGAAGAACCTGTGTTTGCTTGTTGGCCATTCCGTTAGATTTGGTGTAGAGTTGGTAACTAGCGCTTGCTCAATCCGAGTGGTCGGGTGAGTCTTAGCCGCAAAATTGTGAAGGCGGACCCCCTTTGATGATTTCAGAAGTAAGATTTAATGTGTTGCTAGTTTTCATCACCTCCTTCTAAAAGTCTCAAGGCCACAGGCAATTTATATCACAACAGATCGGTTCGATGTCAAATTATCCAGTGAATATTTCTGGCCATAATTGGAGTCCGGGAAGGGTGTGCTTGATCAGCTGCGACGGATCAGGCCATGCTTGCATGTCTGGGGAACCCTCAATTCAACTATTCGCCCCGCCAAGGATGCTTTTACCAGTACTAACGCCCATTTTCATCCCCACCCCTGTCAGTAGGGCCGAAGGCTGGACTGGTAATAGACTTCTCTACCGGTTCTACATGCGTCTCGCATAACCTCTGATGTGGTAGGCACGTGCGTAATGATAACGTCATATCTGCGGGCTTCTTGACAGCCCGGCAAAATGCATCGTGACTAGAATTCCGGTTGCAGGTCCCTGACTTACCGCCAAAACTTCGGAGCCATCCCCTTCATCCTCGTCAACCTTTCAGACGAAGGATACTAGCAGTGCATCCGTGCTGAACATAATCAAAAATCGACTTCCTTACCAACTGCGAAGCCGAGGTGTTGTGTGGAGATTGGGGAGTGCTTGCTAGAAAGGTCGGCGAGATGGCTCCGGAGATGGGTGAGTGAATTGTCTTGGAATTTTCCGCGAACAGCCTGTGGAGAGGAAGTTGAACGGGTCAGAGAGGCCAAGCAAGAAGAGTCAAAGCTAGTTCAACGCCCAGAACTTGGTGTTATTCATAAGCAGCGGGAGGCATGGAAGATATTTCCCGGTCATATGTGAAGGAGCCATCAAACCAATAAACCGGATCTTCTCTTCTCTGTTCCGAAAGGACCAACTCTTTTCGCGTAACAGTCGCATCGAAGGTGGCGTGACATGATGATATTGGCCAGAATGTTGGCTACGGTGGTGCGGGAAGGGTCTTACGACTTTTCACAATACTCATGACCGAATGCCCCGGACGAAGCCGAATTGTAATGATGATGCAAGCTTCTACTTGTTCTTAAGTGAGTCCGGTTCTTCCCACGATGCGCCTTACGTCTCTATCAATCAGAACTATTGCAATTCCCTTTTGAAACAGGTCAAAATCAATTTTCCATCATCGCCGAACTTCCCACTCCTTTGAGAAAATAACCAAATTGAGAAAAGAATCCACAATGTCCGTCTTGGTGGCATATGCAACAGCTAAAGGCTCGACTCAGGATATAGCCGATCGAATAGCGTCGCGTTTGCGCTCAAGTGAGACAGCAGTCGACTGTCGTTCAGTTGACAGTGTCATTTCCATTGACCAATATTCTACGGTGATCATCGGAAGCGCTGTACATGGTCAGAAATGGCTTCCAGACGCCATCAGATTTCTAGAACGCGAAAAGCAACACCTGGAGAGTCGACAACTTTGGGTGTTTAGTGTTGGTATGGGTGCCGGCCTTCCTTCATGGATCCGAGAAAGAGCCATGCGCTCTGAGGAGAAGAAGCTTCGGGCAAAGATTGAGACTTACGTCAAGCCTCGCGACCACAGATTATTTTCCGGCACTTACATGAGCGATGAAATGCCTGTATTCTTCAGAATCATATACAGTTGTCTTGGTGGACGATTCGGCGACCTGAGAGAATGGGATAAAATCGAACAGTGGGCTGACAGTATCAAGGAGGCGAAGTTACGTACTGACGACGCGTGACAAGAGGCCAGAAGGGAGGCGGGGGCCAATCTGTATTGTGCTTGTAATACTGTAACTAGGTCGCGGTAAGAAACGTCATGCCAATGTTACCGACGCAGGGGTTCTGTGAAAATTCTCAAACATGAAGATTTTTTGTGGCATGATTGCAAGTTACGCCCTCAGCCTGAAGGTTGTCATAGTACATGAACCGGAACTCTGTCATATGATCCGAGACATCTGACAACTCGCATATCTCTGATGGCCGCTATCTAAGAGAACCTTAAGATCATTGCTCTCTCACCTCGGCGCCATTAGTGAGCTTCAGGGAACATCACTCCAGCTGACATGTGAGGGGTGCAGTCCAAGACCGTATTACGCTGACCATTTTCTCTTTACAAAGGCGAACTCCTTGCAGGCAGTCCGTGGTAACAACTGACATAACGATCTGCTTCCTAGTCTTGTACGGTCAACGATTTAATATCTTGCTTCGATATTAAGTGCTCGTTCGCACCCAGAACCCAACAATTAAGTGGTATGGTCCACCTTTCACCTGCAAGCCAGAAGTTCCAAGCAACAAACTCTTAGGAAAAGGCGAGAATACATTATGGCCTCTGCTTTTCACCTCAACACATTTCTTCGTCCCTCTCATGTCACCGTTGGTGCACAAGCACCCGGTCATAGAACGTCGCTTCGGTCCGTCATTGACTATCTCGGCGACCCGTACTTCACATCGGCTAAAGACATACACCATGGCCTCCACGATTCCTACCATGAACATCTTTTTACCCCAAACTTTGACATTCGCGAAACCGCTGACGCATATTACCTCGAAGGCGAATTCCCTAGCGTTCGTGATCGAGACTCAATCTTCATCGAAAATCTCGGATCCAGGGGCCTTCTGATTGAGGCCCGGAGTAAGAAGTTGGACTTGGGCCGGGAGTGGGGCATTGACACCCATTTGGCTGAAGAACCTTCCGAACCACGGGCAGTTAAGACCGTCAAATGGAAAGAGAGCAAAGGTGGTAAGGATCAGGAGGGCGGCGAGCAACCGGCAGGTCTCAGAGTCCGCGATTGCCTCTCCGAGAGGCCTGTGGGATGCCTCCAACGCTCGTTTACTTTCCCTGAGCCGGTGGATTTTAAAAATCTGAAGGCTAGGCTTAAGGATGGTTTGTTGAGGGTCAGAGTGCCGAAGATGGCAGGAGCGAGCGGTGCTGACCGCTTTGCCATAGAGTTCGATGAATAAGGGTCAGAAAGAGAAGACAAAACGTTACAAATAGTTTGCATACCTTCGATGGTCAATTTTGTCTACACATTGTGCTGTGTCTCTGTTGAGTTATGGCAAAAATGACCGACTCCTTTTGCTTTCCACAAGAACCATGACTCTTACCAGCAAAAATCGTGTATGCAACAGGCTGAATAATATCTCAACATCTTTGATAGCAGCAATGCCATCGTGGCGGTCACACAGCCTTTGTAATGCCTCCAGGGCGACGAGGTGGCAGATTGGAATGCAGAGAGTCAGTGCGACTATTGGCCTGCCTTTACCATCCATCTTTGCAACGAGTTGTGCAAGAGCATGCGCCGACAATGTCTGCTGTAGGTTTGGTTCGCTCATTTGGAGGTCTTGATCTGGATTGTTTTTGCCATGCCGGTTAGTTTGTCGCCATCAAATGGCAACAAACTGGGTTACATGCCCTTCGAGGAATCAATCGCGCGAAATGTGGCGCACAAGGTTGGTCGGAGATGCGGTGGCTTAAGGAGCTGGAGAATTTAAAGGCTTTTGCTTGGTCGAATGAAGGAAATTCTGTCAAGTCTGTAGGAGCTTGAAGTTGGTGTGGGTGATATGTCTCCAGATGCGGTAAACATTACCGTGGGAGTACAGACTGCTTCGTCAAGGCTTAGATCAGTAATGACACTTTGCGTCTTGTCATCCATACTCGGCTCGACCTTTTGGACTTCTTGAGCAAGGAAAGTGCTGGCCCCACCAGTGTAGAGGTTGTGGCGAGCGGATTCTCGTCCGCGCCGGTTATTTCTGCATGAGTCGCTGCTCCTAGACTTATCAATCGCAGGCGAGAATTTGGAATGGGGTCAACACCGAATCTGATGGCAAGGTCAACTGCATGAGTGACCTGACCATCCCAAGTTGCCTTGACATTGAGGGCGTGGAAGTGAGACTGAGGACACTTGCTGTGTCTGCTTCCTCCAGAGGGCCAGGTCTCAGGACGGTCAGACATTGGGTCTGTTAGCTGGGTGAACGAGCGCTGGTGGAACTTAGGTTGCGACTTGCAGCTGACGGAAATACATACGGCAACCTTCAAGATACTGTTTGTGTAGGTGCACTGGATGCGCGTCGAATTTATCTTTGAGCACGAGTGGGCGTGTTCCACGAGTTTCCCGGGCCAAAGCAACCGTCTTGATTTCGGCACCTCCCCTAGCATTCGAACACTTCTGAATATCCATCAACGTCCAATTCTGTAGGGCGAAAGCTATTTCACAAAGCCACCTTCTACAACTGATTCAAGCACTGGGCAAGTCTCTCAGCTTCAAATGGATAGACAGATGCATGCGACCAACTTTTTCGAGCCTTTAGTCAAGTATTCGACCTATCTATATCTATTTGGACAACTTTTGTATCTCCAGTTTCCCTAGCCAAAATTAAAATGCCGATGCTGGTGGGCCCAGATTGACAGCGCTCCTGTAAAAGAATGGAAAGTGTACTCGACCAAGCTAGCGCTGAAATTGATGAAAGGGCATTTCTCACTTGGGAGAGCCTTTGCAAGCGAGATGTCATTGACTGCGCCGTAATTCCAAGCAATAAATGATTTCCGGGTATCATACATTGCTCCTAACATGAGGTCATGTACCCATTGAATCGTTGAGTGAGCCAACCCTTCTAACGCCCTTGCGCCGTGGCTTAGAAGCAGAAACCTGTAATGAAGACTGGAAAGCTTAATTCTGCGGCTCAGGATGCTGTGAAGGAGTGCTTGGCTGCTGGTCACCTATCGCACCATTGAATCGGCTTGGAAGTTGTGTTGGATAGACAATTCGTTCGTCTGGTGCTGTCTCCGGCCGAAATGGACCCAATGGAGCGGATCTGAGCTGCATCCCGTTCAGATAGGGTCCGGGTTCAATGGGCGGTAGGACAGTTGATGGCGCCGATACTCTAGGGCACCCTGCATCAGGAACAAAGGAGCTTGAGCAGGAATCATAATGCGCGTGGGCTGAACTATAATTGTAGCTCGGAATGATCGGTCGCCGTGGGCTGTATTGTCCGTCGTGGCTCAGATTACCTGATACCTCCTGATGTGGCAAATTATTTGACGAGGAGTGGCCGGATTTCGGAAGGTATTGGTAATTTCCCAATGCTGATGGGTTGCCATAATTGTGTGTATCGTGCTCTTGCTTACCAACATATGAAGTTGCGCCATCACTTGTAGACCGGCCTGGCCATGCGAGAGATCCGTGATGCTCAGATATGCTGGGAGTTAAATGAGATCTTGCTGCTGATGGAAGACCGGAATCCGGGGAAAACATTGGTGCTGGCAAACGCAGTGGCGCAGTTGAATTCCTCAAAGGAGCCGACAGGCGTGGTAGGTTATACACAGGAGGTAGCGTTGGGATTTCCGGGAGGCCGCGATACGTTTCAGCGGCATTGTTCATGCCGAACAACCGCGGCGACAGCCGATTTCTCATCCTCCGCTGATCATCCCGACTATGTTCAGGGTGATATGGATCATACGTCCTGGAGTAGTTGGACATAGGGCCATGAGAATGCATGTAATGATCGGCCGCCCAATCAGAGCTTTGTGCTTTTCGTTTGCTGAAACGCAGTTAGTACTGCCGATCAATGTTTGCCAAACTGTTGCGAAATACAAACCTAGTCTCCTTCCGGATACGAAGCTTGATGCCTTGATCGCAAAGATGCTTCGATAGCGAGGTAGACTCCATTTGGCCCGGGAAATCCCTCGAAGCATAAGCTACTTCGCTGTCAGCTGGAAGTCAAAGATGCTTTGGTTGTTGCGAACCTCTGAAAACATTTGTAAGGATGGAGCCAAGTTGTACTACGTGAAAGTCGCCATTGTCCCTGATATTGGTTAGGCAACATTTGGTTATTGGGAAAAGTTGAACATACCTCTTATGCATTTCGAAGAGGGTGAATTTGAGACGGAACTGTCCTACAAGTTTTATGTTGAGATCACCGAATACGAAGAAAGCATGATCTGCCCGACAGTCAGCCTTTTGAGTTCTCCTTATGATTATTGAGCTCACCTAGATTGTCTTCTAGCCGCACCTTATGTAGAGATGAGACAAGCGAGCCACCGATCATGGCTGACTGGAATTGGCACCGCTCTGCAGATGCTGGTGGGTGTTCAGGAACGAGTTCGACATTGCCGAAGAAAAAAGGGCTGCTCAAATAGGTTCTGTCGTAATGAGTACGGTGGGACCGTTGTAGGAGCTGGGACCAGCGCACCTGTTTGACTCCTGGCTTTTGAACGAGAGTTCGACGACGAGGGGAGGATCGAGTGGCGTTCGCACTAGAGAGAAATATATGCTTAGTGGGCGGCGATGGTGCAAGGCTCAAAGACAAAAGACTTACCCTTCTCTCGTGGCGCAGCGACTTTCGCAATCTCAGGTTGCTGGACTACTTCTAGGACGTGATCCTCCCGTGGAGAGGGAATCGCTGGCGGGATGACGATGTCGACCGGTTGCGCACGTGGAGGTGTGTATTTTGCGTCCTGCTTGAGCTCTTGCACATCTCGCCGCGCACCACTGTTGCTTAGATGTCTGCCTCCAGCGATGTGGAGGTCTGGATGCAGAGATGTGGCCTCCATGTGGGTCGTCCAGATATAAAAGAGCAGCTTTCGGAACCAGACAACGCAGTTCTAGGACGAGGTGAACAATTCAAACTGTGGCGCTGAAGGAACCGTTGGCGATTGTTTGGAGGGAACGGGTAGCTGTGCCGCGGTTTGTCCTGTGTGGGACGTAATATATGATCTTTGAAGATATCCAATAGTGTGAACCAGACTTGGTGGATACGTGGTTAGACGCAAATATTCAAATCGTTGTTGATGTTCGATGGGAAGGTACTCAGCGGGAGGAACGTGAGACCTGATCTTGAGTAGCTAGTTTGGCAAGCGTATTGTGAGCACCTTTTCGAGAAGCAGGAGCGCGAGAGGAAATCGCGCGGTCGAGGACGAGCAGAGCTTATGATCTGTTCCTTCCTGCAGCCTGGTTTTGTCCCATTCACCGAACAGCAGTAGTTTGGAAGTTTGCTTAGGCCGTCCGAGGGCGAGGCGATCCCAGGAGCTGCTAAACCAAGCCACCCTCCCGAGTGGTGCCCTCTTAGCAGCGGTGGCGAAACTTTTTGTGCGAAAATGACTGCCTGGTCGACGGCGTGTGTCTGTTGTTTGGTCCGCTTAGTTGAGTTTTGACCGCGGCTTCTACTGGACGATTCGAACCACGAACATGTGAAGGACTCCAGGTTCAGGATTTGTAAACGGGTCCAAAGGCCCAATGCATCCGAGCATCTATGAGCATGTATGGCCCTGCGATTCCTAATAATCGATGTTGACCCGTCTCGTGTTGTCTGCTTTTCAGAAACGACGATCCTACTAGCTTGACAGAGCCCGTCAGCTGTCGAGGCCGACCTTGAGGCAGACACTGCTGCCCAGCTAATATGGTAAGCTTCGAGGCGATCCGATGGCTGCGTCCGCTCCTGCAGGAAAACTTTTCTTTCCACCACTAACCCTGCTTCACGACTAGTCTCCGTCCACAATTGTCTGCTGGTCTTTTATCACAGAAAGATCGACCTCCACTGATAGCACTCATCAAACGACGTTGTCACCCGCTTGTTGCTACACGCGATAGCGAGAGTATGCTCGATCTTGAGTGGATTCACCACCACCACCAGTGTGTAGAGTTCGTCTCCAGTCGCCGCGCTCGAGGATGGAAAGTCTATGTACAGTTGAATTCCTTCCGGGCTAGTCCAGGTAGTGAGGCTTCGAAAAGTCGAGCTCTGGTTTGAATCGAGGCGGCGCCGTACATATCGAGCTTCTCAAGGAAGAGAGACCGGCTTGGGTTGCGGGGAGTGCCTTCAACGCAACGCTATTTTTGTGAATGTTGGCAAGCCTGTTCTTCGAAGCATTGATCAATAGCCATGAGAGGCGGAGTAGGGTCGCTTGAGAGCGCTATCAAGGGCAAGCAAGTATGGTGATCTTCCAAGGCACCAAACTGGGAGTGGTCCTCACGTTTTGCCTTCAAAAACATGGGCCTTCAGAGCGGAACCGATGCAATAGCTCGACGACGAGTTTGCTTGACTCGCCGCTCCACCTCTGGTCCGATAGTGGTGGTGCAACCTGAGATGCGCAGTTTCCAGAGGACGGTCAGGCAATTGGCGCTCCAGAATCTGATTGAGGTTAAGCTTCCGGACCATAGAACAGCTGCGTCGGTTACCGACAGGCAATCAGGAGAAATGAACTTTTGTCAAAAGAAAAAGAAAAATGTCTCCCCCTGACGCTTGCCATCCGAAAAGGTCGTCTTTGCGATATCAGAATGGACGCGATGCTCTCATTGTGCATGAGGAATGTGCGAAAGCCTGCATGGTGGTCAAGCCTAGTCTGCGTAAGAAGTGTGGCATCCGAAAGAGGGTGCGCAACATCCGGCGTCCTCGAATCGTCGTTCAATTCTCCAAACGGACGGGCATGGTTCTTGGCTTTACTCGCTACGAATAACGTACGCATAGTCCAGCCGGAACAGCAAGCCTGGCTTCGTCAGGGCGACCCGCAAAAAAGTCAAAGGAGAAAACGTCCTTAAGCGAGAAATCGAAGGACAATCCCAGATTGGCTCAGAAGGGATGCGTTCGGTTGGGGCTGATGTCGCGTGGCTGCGACAACGTGATACATGCATTAGTTAGCATGTTTCTGACCCTCCACAGCCGGCAAGACTTGACCAAAACCAGTCGACAATTGACAGTTTCTGGAACCGGGGGTTTGTCCACCCATCGAGCGTAAGATCTCGGTTCAAGTCTACAGGAACGTACTACTTTGCCAATGACTGGCAGCTACAACAGGGCCACGTCGATCGATAATCTGGTTACCCTCTCACCTATGGCAGCTTGTTATTGCGCTGGGCTCAGCACCCACTCACATCAGGAACTACGTTAAACCCCAGTTTGTCTCCAAAGCCCTAATTCTAGCCAGCCCTCCGGAAGCTAGCCTCGGCCATGCATTGGGAGGAGCCGTTGCCTGGTCAAACAGCAGTACAACAAGTCGTGAGATGGCACACTGTTTCGCTCTACTGAAGCAATCAGCTGGACAATTGAGTAAATTGCAGCTTGTCCAACGACCAGTAAAATCGTCTATTCTTCCCTTCTTCGAGGATCGTATGTAAAATCGCAATCAACCAGTTTGGGTTACGAATCCTCGCAGTGCCACGTTTTTGTGGCGTCGGCTGGCGGCTTATGGGCTCTCACCAATCAGTTGCTTATTGATCGATTAGCTACACCGCGGGGGGAGGGGGGGCCACTTCTAAGCGAGGCACACTCGAAGCTAAACAGAGGGCGCCAACGACCGATGTTTGGAAAATTTATGGGTCACATTAGGGTATTGTCCAAATTTTGCTCCTGGCTTTGGCCATGCCTGGTGAAGTGGGAATGAAACGCCAAGTTTGTCCTCGAACTTTGGGCTGTGCTCCACCACATAGTTTCAATTTTCGCCCAGGTCTCGGAAATGATAGACTTTGTACTAGTTGTCAATTCAGGCATGCCGTTGAAGCCTCAATAGGCTGGTTTGCATGAAAAGGAGCATCCGCGGCAACGGGTTTGCACTGCACGCGAAATTTGCATGATAGCTCTTTCTCTCTCTCTCTCTCTCTCTTTCTGGTTTCTCAGCACTACCGATGACAATTCCTGGGAAGCGTAACGCTAACCCTTAGCGATCTCAAGGCTCGGCTCGACTCCGTCATAAGCCACTGACGCACTTTCAGCCAGGATCAACAATCTCTTTGGGACAGCCTCGAAGGGCCATCACCTTCCCCAAGAACTTTACCCTTGGTCTTAATCGCACTGCTAGTACTTTTCAGGAGCGTCAAGGTTAAGAAGATTTTGTGCTGGAGATTGGAAGGGTGGCAAAGAAGGCTGACTTGACAATGCCTCTGTAGCAGGGCAACGATTGAACCGATCTGGACACCTACAAAACTTCGGTTCCGAGGCTTGAACCCCCCCTTTCGCAACGGGCGCTTCACAGCCTTGGCCCACCCTTTTTCGGCTCACCGGCATTCAACTCCCATCAACAACAATTAAACGGCGCGATTACTAGGCTCCCCGAAGTAATGACAAATATGTAGATAATCTCAACGTTGGGTGGAGTGGCCCCTCCCACGACGAGCAAATTTCCTCTCAACCTGCTTTCAGCCGCCGACAACGGCCCTAGAGCTTCTCCGCACATCGATAGTAAGACCCACGTGGTCATACCCACCCATGCCCGCCCGACGCAATATTCAGACAGAAGCTACTTGTGGACGCAAGAGTGACAAGGGCGGTCAACAGCTGCATCCCGGCCAATGGTACAGCGGGGGCGTTCCCGGTTTTCTTTGACGACTTGCTTACCCCTGCTTCCGAGGCCACGCGACATGTCAACTTTGTTGAGGTAGTGAGGGGTCAGAGTCTGCGCACTTTGGTCCTCTGGAAACAATTCTGGGATAGAGTGCCAGGAGCAGCGAGGGAGGTACAGGGGGCACTTACGGAAGATGTCACTGGTGTTGCTACCAATCGGTTCGTGCTAGGGAAATGGCTTTTCGTTAGCCACACACCGAGGTGATTTTTGTCCCAATTTTTGGATAGTAGGAGGGTGATAGGCGGCACGTCCCACAGGAACTTTTGGCCCTAACTCCTGCGTTCCAGCTTGCTCTAACTTCTGGCGCAGTGGCCTGTGCTATGCATACAATTGAGTCGGCGTCGCAGATTGCATTCCGGGCTGCATTGGAATTAGACTTCTCGCGTGGCTTCATGGTTTGCACGCACATTAGGTGCATGCATGCTACAAGGCTAATGCATGTTGTCATACCCGAATCCCCCAATGTAGATGCAAAAGACACGGAGATCCCGAGGATGATTTCTTTGAGTAAGTTCACAACTGACGACCACCGAAAGGAGCTGGCCAGTGCGCTACTTTTTGGGGAAGTTTGGACAAACCTTGCAAATACATTGCCCTCTTCCTCTTCCTAATCGGTAATGCACCCTCTGGCCTGGTGCCGGCCGCCCTAGTCACTACTACTTCCTGCTCCTCATCCTTTGCGTCTTTGCTAGAAGCTCCTGCTCCAATTGTCGCTTGTTTGCCAATACGACAGGCTAGGCAAATCCAGCAGTCGCTAGGGCAAGGGGCAGTCATTGATCAGTAGTAATCAACTGGAAGAGTGGCTCCCGTTCGAATCATAGGGCACCTGTCTGGTTTGGCTAGCAATTCGCTTCTTTTACGTAGAGGAAGAGGCTGTAGATGGTAGATTCTTGGGTTTTCCCTGAAATCAAACTTGAAGTCTAGAGTAGGGCAAAGGCAACGGGATGGCAGCCCCTTCTACAATCTCTCCATTGTCCTTCATCGTGCACTCACTAACCGCACAGGAAAAAGCGAAATCGAAGGCCTTGTGAATCCAGGTGAAGAATGCAAGAGACTGGGAAAATCCAAGTCCTCAAAACCAAGACTTGTGCTCCACGTCTTCACTAGGCCGAGCACCTGTGTATTGCGGGACTCTCCTACTGAACATTTCACGTCGGCCCCTTTCATGTCTCTCTATTCACTCTTAGCACTGATAAATGCTCGCATTGCCTTTTCCTAGATTGCTCATTTTCTTACAAAGCCGCTCCTTTGCTGGGCCGTAAGGGCCCCAGAAATCCAGTAAAGAAAGTCGCCGGATTGTCTTGGAGGTGGCCTTACCTTCCCCAAACATGCAAAAACAGTAACTCATCACTGGAGAACTGGCTGGGATCCCTCCATATAGAATCGGATCGTTTTCCGGACGAGAAAACTGGTGTTCGTCCACCCGAAAAAGACGCCATGTCTCCGACTGAATGACAAAGATGCTGAGCGCTTCTAATGTTGTGACTGACCTAGTCCAAATGGTAAGCAATACATACCTGTGGTCCAGTTCCCAAATTGATGCAGAGCCTAATTTTGGTACCTGCAGCACCATTTTGGTCTTCTTTTCCGAACCTGTAGTGGAACCACGCCTTTCGTGAGTGCTAACACAACCCAACTCGACCCCTGGCTGAAGCCTACAAAGGCATGCGTCCTCCTCACATCCTGCCTCCTCTGCTACGCTCATACGTCCCTCCCTCCCTTTTCGCCCCTGCCTGCCTTCCCCGCCATGGGCAGAAGATGTGTTACCGCAAACGAGCTGCTGGCTCGAGCCGAAGCCAACGGGTACAAGAAGGGGAAGCACAAAGAGAAAGATGCAGTTCGGAACCGTCACAGGCATGCGGACAACACCAAGAAAGACCAAGACGCGGTGTTGGACTGCTACGTGCTGTGAGAGGCAACCTCTTTGCCCTATCAAAAATGAGCTCTGTGTTGGCACAGAGTGCCATCTCCATCATTGGGGCTCGGCATCCCGCTCAGACTTACCCATATGACCGCATCGTTCTCTCTCTGCTCTCACGCGACACCAAGAGTTATGAGCTCTTGAACGAATCTTGAAAAAGCCCCGGAGATCAGAGTTATGGCCTTCGAGACAGGCCACATTTCTCCTATTCCATGTGGGGTGTGCGGAAGCAGCTACGAGCTCAATCTACGCGTGCCTGTTGATCACCGGCGAGGCCCGAAGACCGGAGGAAGCGACTGAGATTACTAGGGCAAATTGGTAGTGGCGAGGTGTGGACTACGCTCGATTAGGGGGGGGGGGGGATTCCTACACTAC
>Ga0335072_10001099_pt1 | contig 45814 bp, 50 predicted proteins | sample Lox_Sample_21_FD_206725 | JGI IMG/M metagenome (GOLD analysis project Ga0335072, IMG submission 206725) | Soil microbial communities from Loxahatchee National Wildlife Refuge, Florida, United States - Lox_Sample_2.1 | ecosystem: Environmental > Terrestrial > Soil > Wetlands | place: USA... | reverse complement strand
CAGGCCCCCGCAACTTAAACTCCTTCTGCATAAATAACTTCCGCTGATCCCGCAACCATCCGAATTTCCAGAGCTAAAATGCCGTGTTCGAATCGCTGCGCCGACCGATTTGAACAACGGAAAATTCTAAAGCCGCCAATACATCCTGTGTATTGCCGCGCTGCGATTCCACTGACTTCATCCGCGAGAACCACTCGTGGCGGCGAGTTTCACTGGCTCGCCAGGAAAACGAAGATTGAAGCGCTGGACCAACTCCGGTACGCTCTCGGGTTTCATTTCCAGCGCATAGCGTAAGCACAAATCTCCCAGCTGTGATGGCGCGGCTTTCGTCACTCCCCCCATATCCGAGAGCTCCTCGAAGAATTTCTCAAACCCCGCGGGCGAAATGATTTCCAAGATGCTCGCGACTTCATCGCTTGCGTTCCAAAACGTGTGCCATTGGTTCCGAGGCTTAAACACGAGGTCCCCAGGCTGCGCATATATTACGTCGTCTCCCAGGAGCGCGCCCAAGCGGCCGCGAAGAACGTAACTGTATTCATCCTCGCGCGAATGTCGATGAAGCGGTGCAGCCAATGCGCGCGGCGACATCGGGTGCTCAATCAATGAAAACTGCCCGCCAGCTTCTGCGCCCCAGATCATGAATCGAACCCCAATCGTCCCCAAAAATCCTAGTTTGCCGTCTGCCGGACCGACCACCTTAACAGGCATAGCCTCTACCCCTATTTTGAAATTCAATTACATCGTGTGGCAAAATCTTTGCTCACACTTCCAATGTGCCACTTTGCGAAAAAAGGGACAAGCGATAACCGATCGTCTAAGTGGTTCTCGGGCCTATAGAAATCGCGCGCGTCAGATTGCGCCGCGTTGTTCTAAGCAGCGCGCATAAGCTCAACTCGGAACACGATAACCAATAAATTCGGAACGTTGCAGGCCCCCGCAACTTAAACTTCTTCTCTATAAAGAACTTCCGCGAGCCCGGCAACCATCCGAATTTGTGGCTAGCACCTGATCTCACCCCCGGAGACCTGATTAACCATATTCAACTCCGGAGATACGATCGCGCGTGCCCACTCGAAATTGGAGTTGCCGGGAGATGCCAAGAATAACGGCACGGTTTTGCCAACCTTGCATCCGTCTACTGGGGCCGTTGACTATAATCAAGAGATGCCCACGGCAAGCGTGGCGGTGCCTATATCCGCGTAACGCACCGTCCGCTCGGTGGCAATACTATAAGCATGACTGCGCCGATCGGGCCGAATACGATTGAATCCGACGTTGCGAATGTCCTCGAACAGGAACTCGCGACCTTATCCAACTCGCGCAATTCTAATCCCAGACGGGCCGTCATGCGAGAAGCGCATCCGTTGGCCATTCACTGGCGACAAGCGGACATACCGGTACTAATCCTCGCCAGGCAGGTGTGTCTGAGGGCTTCAACAAAGCGAATGGTCCGCGTTGGCGCGCCTCCGGTGAGTTGTAGGCGCGGCTTGGTTGGTAGGATCAGTTGTCGCCGCGCATTAAGGGATCGACCAAATGGGCCTGCTTTCGCTCAGACCTCGAGTGCGACCACTCCTTAACGAAAGGAATTGATCCAACCTTCCTTAGGTAGAGAATGATTGCTCAAGGTCGCGGATCAGTCCGGGACCTGCGGGACGCCAGTTCACCCGCTGCTGCGTCCGCAAACTGGAAGCTGGCAAGTCCATGCCCGCAAACATTGCCAGCCAACCGAAGTGGGACATTGCTTCTTCCGGTGAAAGGCTGATCACGGGAACCTTTAGGCCGTTGCCGATTTCTTCTGCAATCTGCCGCAAGGGAATCCCTTCTTCGGCCACCGCGTTGTACCTCGCTCCCGGCTCATACTTTTCCAGCACAAGCCTGTAAAGGCGCGCGGTATCGAGGACATGCACCGCCGCCCATCGATTGGTTCCATTACCGATGTAGGCCGACACACCTTTGTCGCGAGCGACCCGAGTAAGCAAGCTCACGAACCCCTGCTTGACTGTGTTGTGAACTTGAGCGAGACGTACAATGGACACGTTCACACCCCGGTCCGCGGCAGCTGCTCCTGCGTTCTCCGTCGCCCTCCGCGGGTTATGCGTATTGGGATCGTAGAAGTCCTCTGTCGCGATTTGGCCTGGTGCTGCCGCGCCCATACCCACGACAGAGGTGATGATCAGGGGACGATCCGAACCCTCGAGCTCAGCACCCAGAGCTTTGATTGCCTGTGCTTCCTTTCTGCTGGTTTCCTCGGGATTCGATAGATCGGTGTCATACGCGCAGTGGATTACCGCATCCGACTGGCTGGCACCGTCCCGCAAAATGTTCAGATCTTCTAAGCTTCCTCGGTGGACCTGAGCTCCAGCCGAAGTGAGAGATATCGCGCCTGCCTCGGAACGAGTTAGGCCAAGCACTTTGTGACCCGCATGAATTAGCTCGGGGATGATGGTAGAACCGATGAACCCGTTTGCGCCCGTCAAGAAGACTTTCATTAGATTTCCCTCCTGTTGTGTTATTTGCCTGAAGCGATGACAACTCCAGTTTTGCGGTGAAGCGCTACTCCTCCCCTAGGTTGGGGAGCGGGGCTCGCGGGAGAAGAAGCACTCGGAACGCATACCGATATCTCACAAACGTAAAGATCCAAAGAACTGTCACGATCGCCGGCCAGGGACTCAGGCTCGGTTCAAGAAAGATACGGAACATGTATATGTTGAAGATGTAGCCGGCGAGGATCGTCAGGGCAACAGGGACAAAGACGCCGGCAATCAGTAGTACACCGCACATAATCTCAAGAGCGTAGAGTACATGTCCGTATGGAGTCGCTTGCATGACCGTCATGTATTCGCGTGCGGTCTGGGTTCCGAAAGACGATGCATGACCGGGGTGGACAAAGTGACTGATCCCAGAAGCAAGAAAGATCAATCCGAGCATGATCCGTTGAACGGCTGCGATAATTTTCATAGGTCCTCCTCGAATAAAGAAAGCAGGCACTTCGTCGCCGGAAATGTGATTAGTGATGAGCGATAGTAAGTGAATCAGCCAAGCGTGAAGACTACTCTCGGCTTACCCGGTGCGCTCCAAAACTCTTCAACCTCCGAAAGCGGAACGGGCTTCGTTGCTATTTGTAGTCTGGCGGGGACGGTCGCTTTAAAGACGCTCTTGATTGCTTCAAGAAGTTTTGACGAACCCACGCTCTTGGCCCCGCTACCCATCAGCACAATCGCCGAAGAACGTAAACCTGCACCTGGCAGGTCGATGCTTGCCTCTCCGCTTGCACCGCCGACATGCACGAAACGAACGGGTGTGGCATCCTCGACACTCTTTGCGATAGCAGCGATGATCGTTCTTGCGCTCTGGCCCCAAAGGTAGTCGACAACTACGTCAATGCCGTTTGGGAACTCTTGAATCAGGGCCTGTTCGTATCGTTTCGTTCCCAAGGGATGAAGGGTTCCCATCGTGAACGGAATCGTCACGTCAGCACCCAATGCTTTCACTTTCTCAAGCTCTTGCTCATTACGCCCGGTTGCGATGACCTTTGCTGCTCCTAAATATTTCGCTAGTTGCACAGCCAACCTCCCGGCCGTGCCTGTTGCGCCGTTCACCAGTACTGTTTCCCCAGCTTTGAGCTGAGCACGATCCACCATGGCTGCCCACGCAGACATCCCAGGATTGGCGATTGCGGCTGCGATGATGTCGTCCAGATCATCGGGCAGTGGAATGCAATGCTGCGCCTTGACAAGCGATTTCTCCGCGAGCGCACCGAACGGAGCCTCCGGGAGCGCGAAGTAAACGCGCTGTCCTTCGGTCGTGCGCCCTACGCCGTCGGTGCCGGCAACCGCCGGAAATACACCATCGGAACTGTAGTGAGCGCCCGCCGCGCGGGACTTGGTAAGTTGGCTGAGGGCGGAGGCGTGAACGGAAATCAGTTCCTCCCCCTCTTTGGCTACCGGCTCGGAGAAATCTGTGTATCGAGGTTTTTGACCAGGCCCATCAACGACTGCTGCTTTCATATAGCCGCCTCTCTTTCTGTGCCCCGCTTTTGCAAGAGCATAATATCTAACGACGTTAGATAACTCTAACACTGGTAGATATAATTTGCAAATGCTGGTACTCTGCCAGCATGAAAGTTAATCGGGAAATCGTCGTCGAAGCTGCTTTGAACTTGCTCAATGAGGTTGGGCTAGAGCAACTGACGCTGCGCAGACTGGCCAAGGAGTTAAAGATTCAAGCCCCTACGCTCTACTGGCATTTCAAGAGCAAAGAGGCGCTGATTGACGCCATGGCCACACTGGTGCTGGCCGAAGGCGCTCCCCACCTCGTGCCCTCGAAGAATGCAAATGACTGGAAAACCTGGGTCAACGCTTTTGGTATCGGCCTACGGCAAACGTTGCTCAAGTATCGAGACGGCGCCCGTGTGGTCGCGGGGTCGCACCTCACCGATACCGTCTTCATGGAGACTGCGGAACTCATCGGAAGTCGCCTGGTCGAGGCGGGGTTTTCGGTTCGAAAGGCGGTTGTGCTCCTGAGCACCGTATACACATTTACGATCAGCTTTGTTATTGAGGAGCAGGCTGTGTTCCCGGTGAAAGGTGAGCGCTCAAGCGCGTATGATATTCAAAAGCGTAACGCCAAGCTCAACCCGAAGAAGTTCCCCCTCCTGCGGCGGAGTGGCGCGATCCTTTTCGATCACTTTGAGCAACGGTACAAAGACAGCTTGGACCTGATTGTGCGCGGCGCGTCATTTCCCCAGATGTGACCAACCGCAAGCCAACGGCCACAGTACTCAGCTCGACATGATTGGCAATCAGGAACGCCTTTGTATTGACCGCCGTGGCTAAGTTCGGTTGCACGGAATCGCCCGCTTATGACCGTTCACCTTCGCGCTGCCGCCTACGCTACGAGTCGGATCAGTTCCAAGCTGAATGGCAGCACTAAACAATTCGGATGGTTGCGGGCCCCCGCAACTTAAACTTCTTCTTCACAAAGAACTTCGACGCACCCCGCAACCATCCGAATTTGCGAGCCCGAGCAGCGAACCATGGGCGCGCCTGCCTGCCGGGCACGTGCGTACTCTAGACGAGCGCTAATGCGGCTTTTTTTTCGAGATACGAGCGACCAACTCGTCCAGTCTCGAAAGCAAAAGCTTTAGGATGGGCGACTCGTTCGACCTCCTGTAGCCCAGGACTAGGTCGATTGTCGGCGTGTCGCCCTTAAGGGGACGGCTCGTGACAGACCGAGTAAGGAAGTTCTTAGCGTAAGCAGGCAATAGCCCCACGCCGCCAGTCGATGCTATTAAGGACACTCCCATGACGACGTGCTCTGTCTCATGATCAGGCGTGATATTGATTCCGGACCGCCTCAAGTAATCGTCGATGATCGCACGGAGTACAGGCGCCGTGTGCGAGACACCCACGAATGTCTCGCCCGCTAAATCGCCAGGACTGATGGCTTTGCGCTTTGCCAGACGGTGGTCGCTAGGCAAGACAACCACCAAGGGCTCTTTGACGAGAGGACGGAACGCCAACTCTGGCACACCTTGCTCGCGTCGAAGAAAACCTGCACCGACCGTTCCCTTCACAATGGCATCGGCGAGCTGAGGCGAGTATTGACTCGATATCATTACGTCGATGTTGGGCAGTTCGTCGCGCAAGATCCGTAACGCTTCGGGCATCCACGTCAATTCGTGTCCGGTCAGAAAGCCCATCGAGAAGCACGGCTTGGGGGGTTGAGCGACACGGCGCGCAGCCTCGGTTGCCGCTTCAACCTGCGCTAGAACCGAGCGGGCGTGTTCGAGAAAGGCTCGACCTGCGGATGTCAGTTCGATACCGCGAGCGCGGCGCAACAGAAGTTGCGCGCCAACCTCGTGCTCAAGGTCTCGAATCTGCCGACTCAATGAGGGTTGCGAAGTGTGCAGTTTTCGCACCGCCGCCACCGTCAGGCTTCCGGCTTCGGCAACCGCGATGAAGTAGCGTAGATGTCTTAATTCCATTCGCCACTCCCATGCTTGCAAAGCATCGCTCCCAGCTTAACAAAGTATACTTCAGACCGCGACCGCCCGCCATTTCCGGGATCCAATGGGGTGATTGGGACTGGGGACCGAAGTAAGGTTCCGGCTCATGCCTGATGAGCATATGTACCACTCAAGGAGAAACGGCAATGTCAAAGAAACTGGAAGGAAAGATTGCACTCGTTACGGGCGGCTCGCGCGGAATTGGTGCTGCAATAGCGAAGCGTCTGGCTGCAGACGGAGCGGACGTGGCCATCACTTACACAAAAGGTGCCGATGCCGCCGCGTCGGTCGTCGAGGAGATTGAACGCACAGGCCGAAAGGCGATCGCAATTCAGGCGGACGCTGCCGATGCCAACGCAGTTAAAGCCGCCGTTGAAAAAACGTTTGCCACCTTCGGCCGACTGGATGTGCTGGTGAACAACGCCGGCACGGCCATTCCGAAACCGTTTGAAGAGGCGACTCTGGAAGAGATGGATCGAGTGCTCAACATCAACGTCCGTGGGGTGTATGTCGCGACTCAGGCGGCGCTGAAGCACATGAAGAGCGGCGGTCGCATCATCACGATCGGTTCGGCGGTGGGTGAGCGCGTCGCGGCGCCCGGGCTTGTGCCGTACGCGGGCACGAAGGGGGCCGTCAAGATGTTCACTCAGGCGCTAGCCCGAGAGATGGGGAGCCGAGGAATCACGGTCAACAACGTGCAACCGGGTCCGATCGACACGGAATTGAATCCCGCCTCGGGCGATTGGGCGGTACCGCAGAAGGCGGCCACAGCGCTCGATCGTTACGGCCGTGTGGATGAGATCGCCTCGATGGTGGCGTTTGTCGCCGGTCCAGAGTCCTCATACATTACCGGTGCGAACCTAACCGTAGATGGTGGAATGAACGCCTGAACCGCCGCGTCGCCTCTGATTGGCGGAGGAAGCTTGAAGGAGCGCGGCATATGAAAGCGTTAAGAGCAGGAGGAATTCAATGAATGGGCGGCACGCTCAATCGGGAGAAACCTCACAAGTCACGTTCGCGTTCGATGATCGTTCGCAAAACAGTTTCCATTGCCACATTTCCTTTACGGGAGCCGGCTTGACCAGCCTCGAACTCGATCCACCCTTCGTTGAAGCCATCGAGCATCTGAATGCGCGGCGCCGGGTTCTTCATGCCCTGTGATTTGAATAACGATTCCCAGGTCTCGCGCGGCACGGCTTCAACTCTTACAGGGCGTCCGAGGAGTCTTGTAAAAGTAGCTGCGATCTCGTTGGGAGTGACTCGATGCGCTCCCTCCAACTCGACAATCCTGTGACCACTCCACGTTTCCTGGAGCAACTGGGCGGCTAGACGCCCAATGTCGGCTGTGGCAACCATCGGCACGGGCTTATCGAGAGGCTGTAGGAAGCTTGAAATAACGCCTTTGCTCATCGCTGGAGCAACGTCCCACGAAGAGTTCTCCATGAACCACCCCGGCCTAAGGAACGTGATCGGCGATGGCACCGTTCTGAGCGCTTGCTCGATGATCGTATGTTGGGTCAGCAGGTTCGAGCGGTTTGCTTGTGCACCGATCGTCGATAGATAAACGACTTTTCCAGGGCGGGCGGAGTTAAGCGCGAAACTCAAAGTCTCGGCCCTTTTTCGTGCTTCGGTAAAGTCAGGCGACGGGTCGAAGGTAGGCGGCACGAGAATGAACACGCCTTCGGCCTCTTTGAACGCGGCGGTCATCGCTACAGGGTCGTCGATGTCGGCGGCAACGAGGCTACAGCCGCTCTTGCTCCACGTTTCCCCTTTGGCCAGATCTCGAACCACCGCCCGCACGGGCTGCCCTGCAGCCAGCAGGTTGCGAGCGACCTCGCGGCCTACATTGCCGGTAATTCCAGTAATTGCGAACATTGGTCTCCGTTCTTCCGAATTATAGTCTTCGTAAGATTTTGGAGGATAATTCCTTTGCAGGGCGCGAGAACGCTCGAATAAGCGGCGTGAGCACGCACAGCGGCTTCTGCGTCGGGTGTAGCTTGTTGCCGGAATACTTCCATTCGAGCACGTCGGAAATGCGCTCATCAGGCGGTTGCGGATTACCCTTCGCGAGCAAGTACGCGTTCTCATGCCGATATTGCAGAAAGCGCTCGGTCGAAGCATATTGCTTCGGGAACGTCAGGTGCCCAGCCAGCCGGAAGCCCGCCTCGCGCCACGCTGCAATGAACTTGTCCGCCTGATGCCAGCCGTAGAAGCTGACGCAGAACGAGTCGTGGCGCACTACGCGAAAGATTTCGGCGAAGGCGGGTTTGAGCCACGCGGCATCGCGATCGTTAGCGACCCGGCGCCCGTCACGCGAGCAGTAGTGGGCGAGATATGGTGGATCGGTGAGGACGAAATCGACGTTGCGGCTGCGGAGCCCCGGCATGACTTCGACGCAATCGCCCTGTATGACCCTGTTCGCCTGTGGCCCGTTGAGGATTTGCTTGCTCTGTTCTTGAATCATTTGAGTTCTCCTTCGTGTCGGAATTTGGTTCCTTCACTTGGAGCCGAGGAACAAATCCGACACGGAGGGAACTAGCTGCGAAGCGTTGCTGTTTCGGGGATGGAGCGGATAGCAACGGGAGTGACAAGAGTGGATTTTGCGATTGGCGCGAGAGATTGCTAGCGGAAGCGCGCCGCGAAGCGCGACACCGGTGTCAAAACAGCAATGCAGAGTAGTAGCACTTTCCACAGAGCAAGCAAATTCACCGCTGCCAAGCGAGGCCACTGAAGAGGCGAGGCTTCCATTCAGAGGCGGTGCGTAGTCGAGTGTGAGCGTATATGTAGAATAATAGAATCAGACGAGTATTGAGTTAAGCTAGTCCTTTTGGTACGGCACGTTTCCCACGCTGTGAGGCATGATGTGTCCATAAAAAGGGTCATTGATCTGAAAGCCGTTCCTGACGGTTTGTTGTCACGATTGGAAAGTCGCGACGTTGCTCTCTGGATTGCGGACCTGCCAAAAGATGCATCCACGCAACCCGCGTGGATAGACTTTCTCGGATTGCCATGGCGGCTCATTCTTTCAGAGTCCTATGACCAGAAACTTCTCGGCGCATTAGAGGCGACTAACAACTTCAGCGATCCGATGGCTCGCAGGCGCGGCTTTATCCACGTTATTGACAGCGATCCTTCGCATGTCGAATTGCCGCAGCGATGTTTGCCAGTTTATCTGCTTCACGGGCGACCAAGCGCGTCTGCATCGGAGTTCGAGCATCGGCTACGACGCATAACGATGTTGGAAGCACTTCGGAGATCGGCTGTTAGAGAAATCTTGGTTGTTGCGGGGGATGGTGCCCCCGTTCCCAAAGACTTAAGAGAGCTCTGGTTGTCCGGGTTTCGATGCCAGATCACTATCGTTTCGAACACCTCTGAAGCCCACGATTCCCTAGCTCGCTGGCTCGATTCAACTGAAGGAATCAACGCGGCGAACCTGCTGAACCTGCCGCCGAGCGAACTCGTCGCAGCAGTGCTTGCCCGTTATACAGCGATTTACCCCGAAGAGCGCCGAATTATCCGCGTGCGAGATGTCCGAGGCGAGACTCACGCGGTCGATATTACGGAAGCAGACGAGCCTGAGCGTCCAATCTCCGAGTTTTATTCGGTGATTGAGGAGCGAGATCTCGCGCTGGTTACGGCTAATGAATTGTCTGAGGAAGAGTTCATCGCGTTCTTTAGAGACTCCACCTCAGCGTGGCGTCCTTACGGCGCGGGGCTGCCTTGGATTCGCGACCGCCAGAGCTTCGAGAATTTAGCCAGCCAACTAAAAAAGCTGAATACGGTCGGGCCTGAAGAGAACTGCATAGCTTACATTACGGCAGAGTCAGGTGCGGGGGGTACCACGCTCGCGCGCGCGATGGCTTGGGAGTGTGCGCGACAAGGATATCCAGTTCTCATCGCGAAACAACTGCCCTTTGTTCCAGACGCTCTCCCAGTTAGCAATTTCTTGAATCGCGTACGCAATATCATCGAAACAAAAACGGGAGAGGCAGGGTCCACGTCACAAGATCACGAGCGCGAGGCCGAGGCACGTTTGTACGAAACGCCTTGGATTATCGTATTCGACACTCTTCATTGGCAATACCGAGATGGGGAACTCGCCCGCTTCCGCAATGAGATGCAAAAATCGGGCCGACCTGTTTGTCTCTTGGTGGTCACCGGACCGGCTCTCGGAGTCTCGTACCTTAATGAGTCGGTTTTTAGAAAAGTGGCGGAGCTTAATCATGCTATAGACCTGTCTTCGGCGCGCGAACTGGGCGGCCACTTGAATCAATTTTTGAAGGTCTATGGTAAGCAACGCGAAGCCTGGCAGTGGGATCGATTTTACGAAGAACACACGGTTCGTTATCTGGAAGGACTAGCAGCGTTCTGGGTTGCACTTTCCTTTTGGATTCAAGGCGAATACGACCTTTCCGAATCGATCCAGGAGTGGATGTACCGTTCTTTCAAACAAAATGTGACGGAAAGAACGGTCCAAGAAGCCATTTTGAGGATCGCCGCTATGAGTTCCGAGCGACTCCCTCTGCCTGAGCCGCTGCTTCCGAAATCAACAAGCGAATGGCCAATTTCTCAACTCCTGGGAGATTCCAGTTCAAAACTGGCGGCACTTGGTTTAGTCCGCATTTCTTCGGATGGCGAGCGGCACTGGGCGCTTGTGCATGATATTTTGGGTCGTTTCCTCATTAACGCGTTCTTTTACGACTTTGGGCTTCGAGACCAGCTTGGTTTCGGAGCGGCGAGGGACGCTGAGCACCTTCGCTTTTTAATACTTCGACAGATTTCGCAAGAAAGAGCTTTAGGGGAACGTGCCTATCAGGCTGTTGGTGAGGATTTTGCCACTTCGATTTTCAAGGTTGATCCAGATCACGGACATGGAGCATTCGTGTCAATCTGGCGCGAGGTGATGAATGCTCTCGACGAAATGCCTGCGTCTCTCAGGGACACTAGCCGGCTATTTCGTCACCATACAGCGGTTTCTCGCCGAAGGATTGCCAAGCTCGATGAGCGGTTCTTCGACGTTACGAATGACGAAAGAACCGCACTCCTGAATCGGGCCATTGATGACATCGAGTACGCGCTTGACTTTATTGATTACCGTCCTGGGGCGGAAAGCAACCTTAATTTGTTGAATTCGCTCGCCAATGCGTATTTTGATCTCGCGGATGTTGAGTCTAGACAAGGAGCGACGAACGAACAGATTACTGAGCTGAGGAGACTAGCCAATGAGGCGACTCGGAGGGCATACGCGGAGAATCCGACCAACTCGTTCGTTATCGAAACTTACGTCAAGGATTTATTGCAAAGTGCACGTAATTCTCCTGGTACTGCTGCGGAGCAGTGCGTCGAAGCCTTAGGAATTTTGTACTCCGCGCTTAGCTCGAACGAGCGGGCGTATCGAATGTCACAGCTTGGCAGTCTAGCTGATCAAGCTCTGGCGATTTTGCTTCAATACAGCCCTTCTAGCGTCGAGGAGAAAACACCGACAAATCCAATTGAAGTTTTGGTCCAGGCGTGGAAAGCGCTTGCCCAGGGTGATCACGAGCCTGGAATGGCGTTGTCGGATATACCAGACGCCAATAGACACCGAGCGCTTGAGGTACTGGCTCATCCCGCTGGTAGAGGCAATCTTCAGGTGATTCGTCTAACTTATGACTTAACGTCAGTCACGTCACCGCACTCGTACAAGCGACAGCTTGAACTTGTTGAGCAATTGCAGGCCTCGGATTATCGAATGGCACCTCAGCTTAGTTTGGAATATGCAATTCTGCTTTTTCAAAACGGACGCGCGCAGGAAGGCGAAAAGGTATTCAAGGTCTTGCGGAGGCGCTGGAGAGAGAGCGAGCTGTTTGTTCAGATTCCAGAGAGACTACGTTGGCTAAGGGCACCAGATGGCAGGACGCTACAGGTTATACACGCGGTGATCACGACTGACTACGGGTCCCGCGCTTTTGCGCGCGTTCACGACTTCGGTTCAAACTCCGTTCCGGTGCCCTTCCGACCGGAGGAACATGGTATTCGGAATCTTAAGGTCGGGACTCGCTTGAGTTGTCATGTGTCCTTTGGCCATAACGGACCTTTTCTCCGCCCGGTGACGGCTGGCTCAACAGAAAATTCGGGCGGAAAACGTGGGTGACGAGCTTGATCATGTAGCTCGCTACGGCATGGCGCTCGGCCTCGCCATTCGAAAGCGAACTGTGCTGGTCGAAGGTACGACGGATGCTGAACTGTTTCAGCTTGCAGCTCGGGCGGAATGCGATTCGACTGGGCTCAATTTGTTCGGTTCCGACCTTGCGATTCTTCCTGCAGGTTCGGGTGATTTGGGTGGTACTCGCGGCGTGATCCGAGAACTGGTGTGCTTCCGAGGTCTGGCCCGCACGTGCCTATTGCCAAACGGACGCCCGCGCTATCGCTTTCTCGGTCTTTTCGATAACGATAAAGCCGGGAGATTGGCGGTCAAGTCTGCGCGAGAGCTAGATAGCAGCATTCTTGAATTTAAGGACTTGCTTCGTCTGTGGCCTGTAATGCCTCTATGCACGAACCTAGACCCTATAGGCATGCAAAGAATCTTCGAGCGCGAGAACGGCGATTATAAGGGGCTGGACTGGGAACTGGAAGATATGCTGCCGGAGGGGTTCATCGATGCTTTTCAGGCTGAGTATCCCGGAGCCGTTGTTCGAACGATCACCGTGAGAGGAAAAGTTCATCGCGAGTTCACATCCGATGGAAAGGCCCGGCTGCATCGCTTTGTGAAGGAGCATGCAATGCGGAGCGATCTTTCGGGAGTAATTGAGGTATTGAAGGCCATCCGTCTATATCTGGGATTCAAGGATTCGTGAAGACACGCGCCTTACGCCGCCGGGTGGGGATGATGAGTCATCCCCGCCGATAAAGTTGAGGAACTGGGTTGCCGTTCGCTGGACCAATTCAAAGCTCTCACTGAGAAGGTTGCCATCACCCACAGCCGAGGGGGAGGACGCGAAACAGGGGACAGAGGCGGAGAGATTGGCGGCGTCCAGGTCGGAACGGGCGGAACGCGTGAGTGACACAGCCTTTCGGTGGCGCGAAGCGTGCTAGTGGAGACCGTAGGCGAGCGAATCAACAGCCGGACGCGACAATCTTGAAGCGACTGAGAACAGCGAAACCAAGGCAAGAAAACCAAAAGGCAGGAACTCCGTGGTTCGTCGGAAGTGTTGTGGGGGAATAGGATCAGTGATGGTAGGAGCTACGGCAATTCTGCTTCATAGGCTATTCGAACTATGAGGACCGCTTTAAACGTTTCCACAAGCGGCGGCGGGGTGTTTCAGTGGGCGGCGCTGCTGAATTGATGTCTGTCGGCGCAATACTCTCATCGGGTCCGCTGTAGTATTGCTCTCTTGCCATTTCGTCGCGCATGCGTCCGCGCTCAATCTGCTTACGAGACCATTTCGGAGCCCATTTCACTTTGTTGTTTCTTATCCAATAGTGTGACTGGCACGGAAAGCTCCAGTTGCCGATTGAAGGGTCGAGAGAGACCGTCTTACCATCAAAGATAAGTATCCAGTCCGTTGGCCTGATCGGCGTTACAACTTTGTTGCCGCAACCGCAGATGCACAGATGCGTTGCTGTGGCGAACCGTATCGAAATATAGAGTGTCTGTGGCTCAAGCTCATCGGGAATAAATTCCACGAATTCGTGCTTAAGTATGATCGGCTGGTTCATTGCGGGCGATCCTCGTTCAAGAGCAGGCCGGTATCGATGCTGAACTGGCTGTGGTGTTCAGACTTTAGATCGCGATAAAAGCCAAACAGCTTCTTCCACTTGATGATGGCCAGAGCGGCATTCAAGGCATTGAGGTCCGCAATCTGGATGTTGCGGTTGTAATCGTCCTCACCTGGCACATCCTCGAAGGAAACTCTGCCCCGAAAATGATTGCGCATCTGCGGCGTACTCGTCGTAAGTCTCACAATCCCACCCAAGGCATCGTCGCTTAACTGGACGCCCATGCCCACGTCGGTGAAGGGGACGTTGAACTCTTCGAGCTTCTCGACAATCAGTTTCTTGGGGCTGCCTTTGTCCAGGCATACAAACACAAAGTCCATACCGCGCAGTTCTTCCACGTTCGCGGCGTCCAGATAAACCGGATGATCGATGATGCCGCGGTGCATCTTCCCGTAGAGATTCTTGAAATAGTTCACCTTGGGCAACAGCGCTGCCAAGTCGTCGATGGACGGTGCGCTAGGCGACCGGAAGGCATTGTGTTGATAGAAGGTATCCCCGTCATAAAGGTGAATTTCCTTTACCGGCGTTTTCGCCACCAAGTCCAGAATGTAAGAGCCGGTGCCGCCCAGGCCAAGGATGCCGATCCTGCTGAGCGCCAGCTTTTTTGTGGCGACGACAATCTCTGCCCGACTTGAGGCAGTGTCTGTGTAATTGAAAGGCTCGTCGCTTTCGTGGTCCGGTCCGATTACGGGAAATGTTTTCGCCGTGACGGTGGGATCGATTCTCTGCGCGGGGCCTGAGATAATTGCGACATAGGTCGAAACCTGCGCGTAGTAGTCTGGGTACGCGTCGGCTGGCTTGGGCTTGGCTGAAAACGAATGATTCACGGGAACGCCGTCGGCTAGCGAGTGCGCGTTGCTGCCGTGCTTGATTTTGGCGATCTCGGAGCCATCCTCATTGCAAGGGTGATCCCCTGAGAAATAGGCGACGTGTGTGTCGGGGCGTCCAGTCTGCTCTCCCGCCAGCACGAGCTTGATGACGAGAGCCCCGCGCTTGATCTCCTTGCTGGCATTTACGTAGGGAACGTCCTTCACCAGCAGGCAGCCCGACCGGACTTCCAGGTCGTACCCTTCGTCGCGGAGCCTTTTGAGGTCCGCGCTACGATTTATCGGTCGCTGTGACATTGAAAATCATCCAGTTCTTCACCTTGACGCTTTGGCCTTCCTTGAGCGACCCCTGGGGATTGATGCGGGGGCCATCCTCATAGGAGACGGTGTAAAGGATGTTCGCGCCCGGCGGCGGAGTCGGGAACGCCAGCTTGACGATCTCTTCGAACGTCACCGTCCTAGTTGTGACCGTCTTTTTTTGGCCGTTCACAATGATGATGTATTTCCGTGGCTGCGCGGGACCGCTGTGAAAATGCTCGTCCTCTCGCAGGTGAACCGGCTCGGCATCGTTCTCGACAACGGCGTCCTCCTTATCGCCCCGGACTTCGCGGAAAAGGTCATAACCAGGCTGGACATGAGCCAAGTGGTAGAGCGCCTCACCTGTGGTCGGATTCGGCGACCCATAGGGCTTCTGGTCGATGTGAATACGGACTTCGTGCTTGTGCTTTTCCATTCTCATCTCCGTTGGTTACAAACTGCATTGATTCAGGGCCAGCAGATTGTCGTTCCAGTCGCCGTCTGCATACGTGCGAAGGTACGGTGCGCGGCCTGCCGGTCTCACAATGCCGACATCCGAACGCTTCCCGGTGTATGGATCGACGACAAAAAACGTGTTCGTACCGGCCTCGATGCTTCGAATGACATCCTCGCGGGTCCACTTCCATCCCGCCTGGGGATTGCCCAGATGGGTGATGTGTTCGTGCGGACTCTGCGGATACGGCTTCGTGATACAGGTCACTCGGACGTCTGCCACTGTTTCTTCCCTTTCCGCGCCTTCTATCAGCGCCGGTCTCATTATACCATAATCCGCTGATTTGGGTAGTACACAAGCAAAAAAAGACACCCGTCAGAATAGCTCGGCCGTGCGGTTGCTTCCGGCATCACCAAGGATGCCCCGCTTCAGCAACCGAACACGTGCCGCTTCGCGCGAGGTCTGGAACGTCGAAGTCACAAAGGTGATGAGCTGCTGGCCGTGCTCGGAAGCCACCGTCAGGTTGGCGTAGGGAATTTCTTTTTCGTCGCGGAACCGCTTGACCGTTTCCAGCAGGACCGAGGATGGCATAAGAACCGCTCCGCAGGCATATCCCGCCTGCCATTCCATCCAATCCCGCTCAGACGCGCCGATCATGTTGTCGCGGTGGCATTTGTTGGTGTGTGTCTTAGGTTGGGAGGTAAACAGGGAGGGACCCTGATTGGTCAAGTCGTCGAACATGAACTGATGAAAGTGGACGTGTCCCCATTCGTGCGTGAGCGTGGTGCGGAGTCGGTTCTCCATGTTCGTTGCGTTGAGGGCGCTTGCAATTCTGACCACGGGCCGTTGGCGTGGCGTGAATTCGGTGACGGCTTCCACTTCGCCGGGCTCGTCGGAAAGGTCGGCGTAGGAATCGAGATCGGCTTTCTGCTCAATCAGGACCGTGAGATCATCCGTTTTGATCGGATACTCAACTTTTCCGTATTTCTTGCTGAGGAAGTCGCGGACTACCCGCTCGCATTCGTCGTCTATCTCTTCAGGCAGATAGTGTGGACGCTGGGGAAATCGCCCGGTTTTGTCCTTCACCCATTTCATTTACTTCTGGTCCTTCACAGCCCTGCGGAATGCCTTGAACGCTTGCTCAACTTTCTGCGGCTGACTTGTGGCCATCTTTTGCAGATCGTTGGGTATCGTACCCGCCGCGATGCAAAGAATGTCCTTCGAAAGATCAATCTGCTCAGCTATCTGGGTGATAAGGAATTCCGAAGGGGGATTGCGCCGGTCGTGTTCGATATCGTTCAAATATTGAGCCGAGATCGCTTGGCCGTCTTCCTTTTTTACTTTCGCTGCAAGATCCTTCTGGCTCAGGCCTTTTGTCCGCCGTGCTTCAGAAATCAGGGTTCCGAACGTTTTCATGATTCTCCCGGTATTATAATCCGCTGATTAGCGAATCAACAGATTTGTGTTGGAGTATCTCGAACCGATTACGCGCGACAGATAAGGCTAGGCAGTGGCGACAACGCGAACGTGCCCGTGGCGGCGTGATCGTGGCGCGCGCTTTACGGTGATCTCAATGTCGCGACCAAGCAGGGTCAAAAAGTGCATGAGACGTTCGGTCGAGAAGCCCGAAAGCTGGCCCCGCAAGAGGCGTGAGATTTTGGGTTGATCGATTTTCAGTATGTGGGCAGCGCGAGTTTGCGTGAGTCGCCGCGCGCGAATGGTTTCGCTAATACGGATCGCAAGGTCCGCCTTGGCGAGGCGTTCTTCGGGGTCGGGCAGGCCGATGTCGGCGAAAACGTTGCCGCTGCCTTCCTCGACCGCAATTTTCTTATTCATTTTCTTTTACCCCTTCTGGGCCTCTAACCATCTGGCGTGTTCTTCTTCTGCTCGCTTGAGACGCGATTTGATCAGCTCAATCTCAGGTTTCGGTGTCTTGATTCCGGTCTTTGATTTCTTCTGGAACACATGCAAGACGTATATGCGTCCCGCCAAGCGAACCGTGTACACGGCTCGATATGTGTCGCCAGCATGGTCTTCCACGACCTCCAGGATGCCCGCACCGCTAAAGCCCCTTAACGGCTTGGCATCGGCGTGCTTTCCGCCACCTTGCGCGATGTACAGCGCGTAGCCAATCGCGTCCTTTACATCCTCTGGAAAGGAAGTAAGGTCTGCCTTGGTGGTCCCAATCCAGACGACCGGCTTGATTCTGGACAATGCCGTCATTTCCATATTATGCCTAAACGAGCATAGGAAGCAAGAACTGCTTCCTGACCGGGCGCATTTAGAGCAGCCAGGGTCCTGAATCCAAGTATGGAAGCTGCCGGAGCGGAGTGGTTCGGGTAGAGCACCGGAAGTCGATGCTCTACCCTAAGGGTGCTTTTTGAGCGAAAAGCATATTCCCCAACTTCAGATTCATTGTAACGCCGACAGAGTCTCCGGTTCTATTCGGCAGTTAGCGCTGCTTTTGCGGTCATTTGATCTCGGATTTCGTCGAAGGGCCAAGGGCTAAAATCATGCGTGTCCACGCCAACGTCCATCGAAAGTGAGTTGCCGAGCGTGGGCAGTCGTCCATGCGAGTGTCCGTATAGGTGCCAGGCACCGTGAGACGAATGATTCCAAACGCGCATTGCGTAGTGGCAAAGCACGATTCGCTGGCCATTGATCGAGACTTCGGCTAGATCGCCGAGCCAAGAAAACTCCTGGGTGAGTTTGCGCGTATCCTTGTCGTGATTGCCCGGCACGGCGAATATCTTTTTGCACCGAATTTCTCTTCGCAGTTCGAGCGCACGAGCTTTTGGACCGATGCAGAAGTCGCCGAGAAAATAGAGCACGTCGTTCGCTTTTACCGCGCTGTTCAGTCGTTCGAGAATCGTAGAATTCATCGCCTCGACGGTGTCGAAGGGACGATTACAATATCTGATGATGTTTTTGTGGCCGAGGTGAAAATCGGCAGTGAACCAAGTGTTCGGCATGAGCCTCTCCCCAGTCGGGGGGCCTGCAATGAGTATCGTACGGGAGGAGGCGCAATGGGCAAGACAATCCGCATGGAGCCGCCAAGCCCAATGGTGTTGCCCGGTGATGAGAGGCCCTGGACTGTGCGGGAGGCCGCTGCATTCCTCGGTGTGAGCGAGCAAACGGTATACCTCTGGGTGGAAGCGAAGAAAATCCCTCATTTTCGCATCATGGGCCGGAACATCCGATTCCTCAGGTCAGAATTGGAGACCTTCAGGGCATCCTTCAAGCAAGAAGTCGAAGGATATTAGCTCGATATGCCAAGACTTCACGCGGCTTCAAGAGTGAGCTTCAGGCCGACCGCTTTAGCGACGGCATACAACGTTGAGAGGCGCGGATTTCCATTGGCGGACAATGCGCGATAGAGGCTTTCTCGTTCGACTCCGGCTGCTTTCGCAATCTTGGCAATGCCCCGCGCTTGCGCCACGTGGCGCAAGGCGAGGAGAAGAACGCGCGGTTCATCGGATTCCTCCAAAGCTGCCCGAAGATATTCAGCAGCGAACTGTGGGTCGTTGCGTATCCTGCGAACCATAACCTCATCGTGTGAAACACTTGTTTTACGCTTCATTTCTTCTTCGTCCTCGCCTTGTAATCCGCTAGGTATTCGTATGCCTTCGCGATATCGGCAGGCTGCGTACGTTTGTCTCCTCCACATAGAAGCAAGACGCGAGCCTGGCCGATCATCCCGTAATAGACGCGAAATCCGGGTCCCCAATCGATCCGTAGTTCAAATAACCCCTGCCCAAGCGCCTTGCAGTCACCGACATTACCCGCTGCTAGCCGGTTGATTCTCACCGCAATCTTGGCTTGCGCCCGGATGTCGGCCAATTCGGAGAGCCAATCGTTGAAAGCATCCTTGCCGCTCCGGGTTATGTAATGGCGAATTTCGATAGCATTAATCATTGTAACTTATAGATTACAGCATATCAAGCAGATGGTGCCGACGGCGGATTCCGGATGCACCATGCGGCTAAAGGATAAATCCACCCTGGTCCTCTTCCCCCGGAACGCCTGTTAAAGTGGTTCTCGCGATAAACTAATCCAACGAAAGGGTGAACATGGCCCGGCGTATGGCCGCGCGATAATCGTGCGCATCCTGTTGGATTCTCGCGATCTAATCAACATCACTCAGAATGGGCGGGGAGCTACGGTCCCTGAGCTTGATGCCTATCTTCGCGCGGGCAATCACCAACTCGTTCTATGCTTCTCTACCGTTCGCGAATTATGTGGGCCTATAGGGGCTGGTAGATCATTCTTGGAAGTGCGTCCTCTACTTCAGTCTCTGGAAACGCTGCCGATTGTTTACCTACGAGAAGTCTCGATCCTTGGAATTGAGCTTGAAGCAGCGGTAAACGCATTTGTCGCTGGCACTGAATATCGTGACCCAGATCCCTATGTAAGACGTTGGGATCACACGTTGATGGCCGGGCCTGGAGAGCGACGGCCACAGGAAAATAATGTTGTCGGAATGCGCCTCGATGACCTCGTGTTTTTCATCAAGTTCACCAGGCCCGACATATTTTCGCCGCCGCAAGAACACCTTCCTACGCTCCAAGCTATTATCGCGAACGACCGGGTTCAGCTTCGCGCCGGTCAAGCACCCGCCAAGCAGCACTTCGTGTCATCACTACACAGACATGCTGCGAGTCATCGAGTCGCCCTACCGCAAGGATGTGAAGACGAGTTCGCCAGATGGGTCTATTCGAATCCCAACCGTTGTCCGGGAGCCCGGCTAAACCACGAAATATTTAGATCGATAACGCAGAATTACGGCGACAAACCAGAAGTCGGGGATTTCACAGACTTGGCTCTGACGACAGCTATCCCGTATGTGGATTGCGCCACGCTGGATGCCAGGATGCGCAGCTACTGCGCTCAAGCGTCCAGGAAAATGTTAAAGCTCGGAGCCGCGAACGATTACGCAGCGCGCGTCTATGAGGATGTCGCCGATATCATTAGACGAGTGTGAGGATCAGTGAAAAATGTAGTGATCGGACAATGCAAGCTCTGCCTGGCTGAGGATGTTCGCCTTCTCGAAAGCCATCTGTTGGCCGCTGGCTTCTACCGGCGCATTTTATCAACGCAAAGCAACCCTCACCCTTTGCTCATTTCGACGAAAGGAATGCGCTCTAGTTCAGATCAGGTTCGCGATAACGTTCTGTGCGAAGACTGTGAGCGATTGTTTGCTAAGAATGGCGAGGACTATTCGCTGCGAGTCGCAGCGGATCGAAAAGGTTTTAAGTTACTGGACGAGCTTACTCGTTGCGGCTTGACACACGGCAAGCTAAAAGATTCTCGGTGGTCGGATATCAATAGTTCGCCGAAGGTGAAGCGCGATCATCTGGCTTATTTCGCCCTCAGCGTGTTTTGGCGAGCAGCCATCCACCGATGGCCCGATCCAGAGGACTCGACGCGGACGATAAAGATCGAGTTGGGTCAAACGAACACGGAATCGTTGCGGCGATTTCTGTTGGGTGAGGCTGCGCTGCCGCCCACAACCAGTCTTACGTTTTACGTGCTAACCGACAGATTGAGCCAGGCCACGATCTATCTCCCTGGCCGAACAAGCAAGGTTGGCTTTCGATGGGGTTATGGTTTTGTTGCCTGCGGATTCATGTTCAATCTGTTTTTAGGTAAGAGCATTGATCCAGCGGCAAGTCGAGTTTGCCTTATACACTCGCCTGAACGCTTTATTTGGATTCGCGATGGCGAGCACAAGACACTAGAGGCTGTCGGTCACATCAACCGTCAACGTGCATCGAAATCGTTCCCAAGATGATTCGAACCGCCAAAATGTACCATCCATGCGGCGTCTAGGCATGGTCAAAAGTACCGGAACAGGTACGATATGAGCGGCTGTTTCGTAGGCCCCCTACCGAAATTTAAAGTACGAGCATCCTCAAAAAGTTGGGAACATTTGGGAACAATTAGCCCCAAAAACCGCCTAAAATCGTGATATACGATGCGCGAAAGTGCTAGACGAGACAACTACTTAGCTTTTTTGAGTTTACCTTGGGCGCAGGAGGTGCCTTCCGCCTCATGGAGACACTCGCTGTACGACCTTCATTAATTGCGTTGAACCTTGTACCCTTAAAGGGTACAATTGACCCCGCAATGGGTACGGCAACAATCTTATCCGATACCTTATTTGGTCGCACCCGTGGGGCCGTACTCTCGGTGTTGTATGGTCACGTTGGCGAATCATTCTACCTGCGGCAGCTCGCGCGCCTTTCGGGCAAGAGCCTTGGTCCTGTGCAACGTGAGGTCCGGCAATTGGTCGACGCAGGTTTGGTCGCTCGAAAACTCGAAGCGGCACGCACGCTCTATAGCGCAAATCAGGATAGCCCCGTCTTCGCCGAGATTAAGAGCCTGGTCGCAAAGACGATTGGAATGCACGATGTTTTGTATTCGGCCCTCGAAACGTTGCGAGGGAAAATCAATCTCGCGTTTGTATACGGTTCCGTTGCGCGGTCCGGTGAAACTCCAGGGAGTGACGTTGATCTCATGGTTGTCGGTAAGGTTGATTTCGCTAGTGTTGTTGCGAAGTTGGCCGACGCTCAGAAAGCCCTCAATCGTGAAATCAACCCCACGGTTTATTCCGTGAAAGAGTTTCAGTCGAAATTTCGAGGCAATTTCTTAAAGCACGTGCTGGCAGACAAGAAGCTCTTCATCATAGGCGATGAAAATGTCCTTCGAGAATTGGGTAAAAAATAGCTGGCTCGAACGACTAGAGTCCGACGCCCCAGAAATTGCGCGTTTGCTCGCATTAGCTGACGGACGCCTCGCGGACTACGAAAAAGCGGCCACTGCGAAGCTCTCTCCTGATGTGCAGCTGGGCCTGGCATACGACGTAATTCGAGTGTGTGCTACGGCGGCACTTCGCGCTGCGGGATACCGCGTAGTGAGGGGCAATAACGAGCACTACCGCACAATCGACGCTTTGGAGTTCTCGATAGATCCCGAGCGGAAAATCATCCCGATGCTGGATAAACTGCGCAAAAAGCGAAATGTGGGTGCTTACGACGATTACGGATTGGTCTCACAGAACGAGGCCGACAGCTGCGGCAAGATGGCTGTGCGGGTGCGAAAAGACGTCGAACAGTGGATTCGCAGAAACTACCCGGATAAGCGCGGGTAGGCACGCTGGTAAGCAACAACAGCGATAGACCTTAACTCTTGTATTGCGCTACTTGTAAGCTGCGCGTATCAGTTCAACACGGAATGCGATCACCAGTAGATTCGGTACGTTGCAGGCCCCCGCAACCAAACTTCTTCTGCGCGAAGAACTTCGGTGCAGCCCGCAACCATCCGAATTTGCGATTCCGAGCGGCACTCTAAGAGCCATGGTAGGTCGGGTTTCTGGTACGGAATACCGTCCACTGCTTCTTCTTATCCGTATCATTACAGTGTCTGACTTCAGCAGAAATGGGAGTGAAGGGAGCGCGGCACTAAGCTACAGATTCTGAGCTATCGGGTTCACCCGAACCAGCGCTAGGATGCGCAGAAAACAGGGTGAACCATGGAAGAGGAACCGAGGGCGAAGCAGGAGCAAGAGGAAGACCAGGAGCAGGGAGAGAACAGGAGTGAGGAGAGAGGGCTAGCCCTGCCCCCGGGCAGGGCTGGCGAGCGCCGGGGCGAGACGGCACGACAGTTGATCCGTCGTGCCAAGCAAGCCGCAGGAAGGTTCCCGCCGAAGAGAAGATCCGCATCGTGATGGAGGGGATTCGCGCGGAAGTGTCGGTGGCGGATCTGTGCCGCCGGTGATCGGACCGGTTTTTTTGTACCAACTCTAGGGTGAGTTTTCGGCTGTTTGCATCCCAATGAAATCGCGGCTAGCCGCGATTTCATTGGCGAATTCGTGGGGCGTCTTCTCCCCCAGAGCCCTGTGAGAACGACTCTCGTTGTATTCAGTGCGCCAAGTTTCCACGATCTGTCGGGCCTCCGTCAATGACGTGAACCAATGGGCGTTCAGACATTCTGCCCGAAACGTTCCGTTGAACGATTCCACGAAGGCATTATCCGTCGGTTTCCCGGGTCGAGAAAACGCCATGCGCACCCCGTTCTGATAGGCCCACAGATCCATCGCCTGACTGGAAAACTCGCTCCCATTGTCACAGTAGAGGAACTTCGGAACTCCGCGCTGGATTTTAATCCGGTTCAGCGCCAGCACCACATCTTCTGACTCGATCGCCAAGCATTCTCGAGTGTAGATATCGACGACCGTCAGCGAACGGAACCTTCTTCCGTCCGCTAGCTGATCCGCCACGAAGTCCATCGACCACACCTGATTCGGCCCGGTTGGATGAAACCGTTCACGCCGATGTTCCGCAACCCGGCGGCGCCGCTTCCGCCGCTGGTGGAGCGTTAATCCCTCTTCCCGATAGAGTCGTTCTACCAGGTATTTGCCCACTTTCCAGCCCTCCCGGTTCAGCAGCACGCGGATCTTCCGGTAGCCGTACCGCACTCGTGTCTGAGCGATTTCTCGGATGCGCATCCGCAGTGCCGTCCGTGGATCCTTATGCCTGCGATATCGAAACGTTCCCCGATTTAACCGGGCGACCCTGTACGCGCGCCTCTCGCTCACCCGGTAGCTGCCGTGCAGGTAGTCGACCACCTGCCGGCGCCGCGAGGGCTCTAGAATTTTTTTGATAGAACATCCTGCAACATGGCCTTGTGGAGGGTCGGATCGGCTACGAGTTGTTTCAGCCGGGCGTTCTCTTCCTGGAGCTGCTTCAGCTGGCGGACCTGATCGACTTCCAGCCCGACGTATTGCTTCTTCCAGCGGTAGAAGGTCTGTTCGGAGATTCCCACGCGGCGGATTAATTCAGCCAAGGGAACTCCTGCTTCCGCCTGCTTCAAAACGGCGACGATCTGCTCAACGTTGAAACGTTTCTGCTTCACGGCAAATCTCCCTTCCTCAGGTCCTAGATTTTGCCGGAAACTAACCTTCGTGGTGGATCAAAAATACCGGGGCCGCTCAAGTTGAAAATTTTCCGCTTTCTGCGCCGTTGCCAGATAATAGGGCGGCACGCCCGGCCGAATGAAGCCCTGGCAGGCCAATGGAAATAGGCAGCCCGATCGCATTGACGGTGCAAACCGCTGAGCCACATCTGAGAAAGAGCTCCACCCAAGGTCCAAGAAGGAATTCTCCCAGCTGGTGTTCCCTTCCCAAGTCCGAGAAGCGTCCGATCTTTGTGATAGTAGCCGACGTATTCCGAAAGCCGTCTCTTCAGATGGCCTTCATTCACTGCGATCACCTGATCCAGCAGGTCCCTCCCCCAGCTTCCACCCAGCGATCTGTGACACCATTCCGCCAGGGACTTTCAAACGAAGTCCGGATGGGCTGCATGGTGCTGATTCTTCGCACTGCAAGCATTTCATCGACGGGCAGCCCAAAATCGCTTCGGGCTCCCTCGCTCAGGAGAGTGTTCGGATGATAATCGTCCCAAAACGCCGCTTTTCTCCTACTACGCCCGCGACGCGGTCTCTTCAAAATGTTGCAGTATGAACGGGTAAACGTCACGAACGGCGTCCTTGCCGAAAATGCCGTCGATATGACCATAGCCGGGAATCACTTCGCGCGAATAACGAACCGCCGGATTTGCTCGGCAAACCGCGCGGAAGGTTTGTTCTGTGCTTTCCGGGAGAAAACATTCATTTTCGGCCCCATGGATGAACAGTATGGGCATGTTCATGCGATCAATGTGTGGAAGATAGATATCCGATCCCTCCTTCGAAAGTACGTGGCCAGCACGCGTCATAAGACCTAGACCTTCGAAGGCGCGAATATTGGCGACCCCGAACATTTCGTGAAGAGTTTCGTGAGTGGCCTCGTTAAGCCGCGCGTGTTGGTAGAGTGGTGCGTACATGAAAGTGATGCGATGGCAGACGGGGTTCTGGCAGCGTTCGCCGACGGGATAGAGGTCGAGCGCTTTGTTGTAGAGCGTTTCGTGCCAATCGGCATGGGTGTCGGTGTAGGCGTCGAGCGAGCGCACGCCGAGCCGATCGAGGATGTCTGGCAAATGCAGACCGGTGCGAATTCGATTCGGGAGCGGCGGAACAATGTGGGTGGAGATCTGAGAGAGGACGGCCGAGCGCACGCCTTGTACTTCGCCGGAGCAGAGCCCCATTGAGAAAGTCATCGCACCGTAACAGTGTGCAAGAACCTGCACGGTCGCGGCGCCGGTAACTTCGCGGACTCGCTCGATCGCGGCGGGGTAATCCTTGGTGGCTATGTCATCGGCCGTGAACTGCGAGGCGGCGTAGGGCAGGTCGATGCTGGCGCGAAAGTCTAGGAGCCACACGTCGTACTGGTTAGCAAATAGAAATTCGAGCAGGTTCGTTTCGATGGTATCGATCGAGAAGATCGAGCTGCCGACGCCAAGGCCGTGAATCAGAATCACCGGCCCTTTGCGACCGCCGCTGTATCGCGTGAGGCGTAGCTGGATGTTATCGGAAGTTCGGAACGAGCACGCTTCGGGAGTGTCGACTCGAAGCGGGCGTCTCTTTCTAGGAGGAGCGCAGGGATTGAAAGCCGTCGCGTGAGCGAAAATGCCACCGTACGTTTCAAACAGGACGCCCGCGAAGAAGCGGCCGAAGCGACCTTCGGCTTCCAGGCGTTCGCGTTCGTTGCGAGCGTTCGTGGCGCGAATGGTCGTGAGTTGGTGGGCAAAATCCTTGGGCAAGATGCGAAGGATTCCCCTGCCTGCGGGATGCTGCATCTCGGAATCACGCGATATGGTGGTGTACAGCGTGCTCGTGTTGTGCCAGATGCGAAATGGACCGTCGTCGCGGACTACCTTGAAGCCATCGAAGAAAAATTGCTCGCCATCGTGGGCGGCAAGCCGCATGCGGTAGCGCATGAGGCGAGTTTCGACATTGTCGGGGTCTGCGACGAAAAGATTGAATTTGCCATCGACAACAGTCAAGGGCTGCGCGCTGAGCGGAGGCGCTGTGACGGCGCCGGTGATTTCGGCCGAGTGCGCTGGGTCGGCGAGCATCTGGTGCAAGTCCGACGAAGTGATCGTGAGAGTGAATTCGCATGTGGTCTGGTCCCTCTGGCCGAGCGTGGCAGCTTGCTCAAAGCCGCGGAGATCAGTGGGGGAAATTGGGCTCGCCTGGAGTTCGTTCGTCGAGAAGAACCCCACCATTCTCTCGGTAAATGTGAGCCCGATCGGCGTGACTTCCTGTCCGCTCCGGAGCGGGCTGCCTGTGGGTTTGGCAAAGGCGTACTGGAGGATGCCGGATCCGTCGTTTGTGAACGATTCCTTCAGCAAGACGGAATCGTCGATATCACGATATTCGATCTTCATCGTTGCTCCGTCGATTTCCAAGAGCACATGGCCGTTGTACCCGACTTTCGTCTCCGGGTCCTTGCAGTCGATGGGATGCCTGCGCGGATCGTAAAAGCCGATGCGAGCATCCGGTTTGGCCAGACTCGTTAGCTCGACCGGCATGCCACCGTGGCCTATGCAGCGCGGATAAGCCTGCATCGACCTTCCGACATCCTGCAGATTGTAGATGGTGAGGCGATGCTCGTGGCCGTAGAGCCAGACGAATTCCCTGCCGTCGAGAAACTTGAGCTTTTTCAATTGGCGGACCTGTTTTCCGAAAGCCCTTTCGAAGGCACTAATCGGCTGGTGATGCGTGAGCAGGAGTATGCTCTTCTTGCGAATCTCTTCGGGGTGAAGCGCGTCAATCGTCTGTCTTAACCATTTGAGCATCTTCCGATCGAAGTGAGCGTCGACATTGAGGAACGGAAGGGATCGGACTAGCGGCACGCGAAAGAGACCAGGAACTCCGCCGGAGTGATAGCCGGTATCGAGGCCGAGGATGATCCAGCGACCCGCGTCGAGACAGAAGAAGCTCGCGCTTTGCGGATCGGAGACGCCGCCGTGGTGATCGAAGAGACCAAGATGACGGAGAAACTTTTCAAAGTAGCCGTGCCCGCCGGAGTACATCTCGTGGTTGCCCATGAGGGCAAAGCTGCCGCGCACTTCCTCCACAGGCCAGTTGACGCCGTCGAAACGGGAAGTGCTTTCCCCGAGACAGTTCTCTTCGACCTGCGACTTTTCGCCCATGAAATAGACATCGCCGAGATGAAGCGTGTAGTGTGGTTTGGCGGATAGGATATTTTCAGCGACCTTTTCCGACTCTATGGTCCCGGTGGCCCAATCGGCGGCGACAGCTATTCGGAGACGGTCATGAGGCGGGGCCTCGACGCGAAAGATTCCCGATTTGTCCTTCGGGTAGGTGCGATAGCGTGCGTTCAGATGAATGAAGTCCTTGAGATAGAGAAAGAACCATTTCGGACTCGTTACAAATTTGATCAGCGAAGGAAACTTCCCGCCGTACACATCGAGTACTTCCTGCTGGATGCGCGAGAGCAGCGTGCTGCGGCCGAGGACAGATGTATTGCTCAGCAAGGCGAGATGCCGGGGCTTGGTTCTCGTCTCGTTCGAGGGTTTCGGGTTCGCGAAATTATAGGAGCGAGGTAGCACGGTCCCTCCGTGATAGCGCGATGATCATGCTTGCCTGCATGGCGGCATCAGGTCCGCGATTCGTTCGGCAAGGGCGCCGATGGTGCGGGATGGATTCACGCCGAGAGCGCGCGGGACGATCGCTCCGTCAGCGACATAGAGGCCGGGATGGCCGAATACTTCGCCTTTATGGTCCACGACGCCTTCCTTTTCGGTTTCTCCCATGTTGCAGCCGCCGAGGGCGTGGGGCGTGATGAGGTCCTTTTCGAGCGACCATCCCGGGAGAGGAATCGGAAATCCGCCCGTGGCGCGGGCGAGTTCATGATGCTTGTCCGCAATTTCCTTAAAAAGAAGGAGCGACTCCGAGAGGCTCCATTTCATGTCGAGCGAGCCGTTGGCGTCGAGGAAGAGTTCGGCATTCCCCGCGTCAACACCCTGAGCGAACCAGGGCATGATGTGGCGGAACAAGTCCCAACGTGACATCAGGCGCAATAACGCATGCTTGGAAGATCGTGGAGCCAGTTCGTCGGCCCAGTGTCGATCAGACTTCGACGTTCTCCGGACGTGCTGCACGGCTTCGAAGAACTTACCGAGCAAGTTCGGGATTCCGCCGTCCTGGATCCAGAAAACCCGATCCTTCTGGCTGCCGTCGAGATAGTTGATGGCGCTACCAATAGTGGGCCCCCGATCGGCCCAGATGTCGCGGCACTGGTGCCATGCGGGAGTAAGAAAATCTCCGTTGCTGCTCCAATTCCTTCCCAAAGAGCTGCTGAGACGCGGCAGCTTACCTTCCTTGCGGCAGCGAAGAAGGAGCTCGGTAGAGCCTAGGGAGCCACCAGCGACGATAACCCGCGCGGCGGTGACTTTGCCCGGGACGCGGCTGCCCTCCTCTAAACGGTCGAAGTAAACGCAATACCCTCCAGAGACCGGCTCGATGAGGTTAACCAAATGCAACGGGCGAACCTGGGCACCGTGTTTTACGGCGAGCGGGAGATAGTTCTTATCGAGAGTGTTTTTCGCGTACACGCGGCAGCCGATATCACATTCGCCAAGATGTACGCAGGTGCCCTGATCGGCGCCGTATTTGTTGGGTCTGATCGTAGTGTTGTTCGGATTGGGCTCGATATCGAATTTGATGTCGAAGTGATCGTCGAAGCTGACCGCCAGATCGAGCCTTTCAAAGCGATGAGAATCACCGACGCTTTGCGCAGCGTCGAGCATCAGCTGCATTCGAGGAGTCATCTGTCCGACCGGGACCTCGCGAACCTCGAGCATCTGGCCCACGGTCCTGAAGTAAGGAACAAGCCCCTCGTACGTGATCGCCGTGGGCCATCGGTTCGCGAAGGAGCTCTTGGGAGGGACACGGGAGATATTCGCGTAGATCAGCGAGCCGCCGCCGATTCCGGCGCCCTGGGCTACGGACATGCCCTTGAAGACGCGAAGGTCCAGCCAGCCATTGTAGATTTCGGGCCTGACGTGACTCCATATCCACGGATCGTCGATCTTGCGCGGATAGGTGGTACGATCCCATTTACGGCCGCGTTCGAGGACGAGTACACGACACTTTTTTTCGGCCATGCGCAGCGCCGTGATGGCCCCACCGAAACCGCTGCCGATAATTACGATGTCAAAGTCCACGGGATTGTGAGCGGCGTCGCAGACGCCGCAGCCCTGATGCCTTCAAGGTATCCTCGGCTGCCTTGTAACCCGTTTCCACGGAGCCTTTCATGAAGCCCTGCGATGCGGCGACCTGAAATGGCACCTCCGAAACCGCTCCCGATCACGACCGCCTCGTAAGTTTGTCCCATGAAAGACTCGCGTCGGCCGTTTTAGAAACACTCCTTCAAAACCCATTCGCAATTTCTGCAGCCCAACTAAGGGCAATGAACTTCCTTCGTTTCACCCGACGAGACTTGCACAGATTGCGCGCTGCAGTTGCCCACCGTCACTTTGTAGGTGCCAGGCGAGACGACCAAGGTCACATCGGTTACTTCGGTCCTCGGCGAGTCATTAATGACAATTCTCTCTCCCTGCGGCACTGAGGTTATGTGCAGCTGTCCTGGCTGTGCTTGGCTTTGAGACGACCAGGCGGGGCAAGACAAGAGCGCCAGTAAGAGGGCAATTCTAAGGCCTCGGGACTTCGGGCAGGCGGTCACGTTCACCCTCCTCCTTGCTCAGTTCGTGAAAGGCGAAATCGGCAAAGAAAAAGGCTCCCAAAACGAACGTACAAAAATGGGCGGCGCGATCCCAGGCGATCAGAGAACTGGTGAGATCGAAAGAGGGGTATGGCGGCTGAAGCATTAGCACGATGTCTTCGTACGCTCGATACCCGTAGTACATGGAGAATCCCACGAACAGAGCGCTCGCGGAAGCGCCCCAAAGCCCCCGCGGCGAACTGAGCGCCTTCGGCCTGTTGGCCAGGAGGAACCCCATGGCTCCAAGCAAAGTTGTCCCAAGCGTAATCAGCAGCCGGTTCATGTCCAAAAACGCGTCCAGCTGCTTTTCCTGCAGCGGATTCAACGCGGAAATCGATTGCCCATACACTTGCGGCCGGTTCTGCATGTGCACTTCGCCCGCCCACACCAGGGCTCCAAAAACGACAGCTCCGATGTAGAAGCCGATCCTGCGGACTATCGGGCTTCGCATGAACTCCCTTGGTGGCACGGGCTCGCTTCTCGCCTATGACTTCTTCTTCCTGCGCGACTTTCCGCTTTTCTTCCCGGCCGCTCGCGGTTTATTTGCAGTCCGCTTTCTGCGTGCGCGGACTTTTCTTGCGGTGGCTGCGGGCGACGTACTCACAGAGACGCTTCTCGTGGAAATTCCTTTGGGCGTCGAGGTGACCGCTGAGGGCCCGGAAGCGAGTAGTTCCCGCTGCACATTACGCATGTCAGTCGGTGCATACTCCGGCGTCCACCACTTCGATTGAGTGCCGCAGGGACTAAGCGCGAGAGGCTTGACTTGCGTGGCCGCTTGCACGGCTGCGCGAAACTCGTAATGATCGACCAGACGCATCGCTTCCACCGCAAAAACCTCGGCGACTCTAGCGTCGTGTATCGCGAGTAGATTGTCTCCGTTGCTCTGTTCCCCACCCTCCGAAAGATTCGACGAGCCGGTGAATACAACAGGGTTTTGGTCATTGAAGTCCACGACTATAAACTTGTCGTGGATCACCTGACCCGGTCCTCCCGTAAATTCCTTGTCGAACGGAGGCGGCACGTGCTTGATGAGAGCTTCAAACGGCACCAACACGCCCGGTTGACCCGGCTTGTATACTTTGAAACCGCCTTCCGATTGCGTCATCCCGTAGGAGAACACCTTTCCACTCAAGTGCAGGTTCTGGATCGTTTTTAGAACGGCTCCACCACCCTGCAGTTCCATGACGGCAAACATGACCGAAGACTTGGCATTGTTGAGCGCCTGTTGAACTTCTGCGAGAGATACCGTGGCAACCTTGTGCGGCGCAAAACTTACGGAGAAGTTCGGAATGCCACCGCCTTGATTGGGAAAATCGAACCACTGCGAGGCCAGCGGAGAACCGGAAAACTCATTCATATTCGTAAACACTGATTGGAATACCTGCTCGTATTGGCCGGCGATGCCGGGGTCGGTGAACAGAAGGACGTTGTTGGCTTGAACGTAGAGCCCGCGGACTGAAAAGTTTGCAGACCCGGTGAGCACCTTGACGGCTCTTCCGTTCTTTTTCACGATCATGATTTTGTCGTGCGCAAAGCGTTTGAAATGGCCCTGCACGACATTGCTCGCACCGGCCGATTTCACCAGACGCGTATGGGCCACCACCTCCAAGGCCGTTCCCAAATGAAGCGGAGCGTTGTCCAGAACCGCGCGCAGGCGCGTACCCATGGCCTCGAGCTTGTCGACGATGTCGGGCTCGTCCAGATCATAGGCGAACAGGTCCATGGACAGCGTTGGATCGGCCAGACATTCAGCGAGCAAATCAAAGATCATCTTTCGAGCGTGATAGCCCAGCCATTCGTACTGAGGCTGGAAAGGTTGCGTGTTGTAATTGAGGCTTTTCGGCAGCGGACGAATCACCTTGTTCCCAAACTTGCTCGCATAGGCCTGCGAGCTGACGTAGCCGCGTGTAAGCCCGAGTTCAAAGTTGCTTCCCATTTGCGGTGCCAACTGGACCGCGACAGTCGCCTTCGGCCCGTCGATCATTGTTGACCCCTGGCAGTACCTTGCAGTCACTTCGAAATGGTAGTTCCCCGGTAAAATGTCCGCCGGAAAGAAGACCCAGTGAAATTTTTGAAATGGCGCGTTCTGCGAGGAGGTAAATGGAGTTTGCTGTGGGCCCGTGTCGGAAGTGACCTGATTGCTGAAATTAAGGCGGTTCTCTAGGAAAAACGAAGCCCCGGAGGGAGGCGAACAACGGATCGAAAAGCCAGCCAGTTCGTTGGTTTTCAACTCATCGGGGTCGAGGCTGAAAGCAAGCAGAACTACACCATCGCCCACATAGCCCCGGAGCGCAAGTGCATCCGAACTTGCGGGCATCTCTACCTCCTGAGAAAAGAAACTTCAATAAGGGAACGGGTGGAACCTTGGATTGGTGCGTTCATTTTTACAGAAAAACCACTGTCGCGGCGGCTTCTTTGATGGAGCTGCTTATATTACCGAGCAAGTGCACAATAATTTACTGTTACCCCCCGAAAGGGCTACAGTTCGCCTCAAACAATTACTACATAGATTACTTTACGCACGTAATACGCGGGGTAGTTCTCCTGCTACGCCGTGTGGAACCTTCTTAACCCCGCAACGCGCACTCTTTCTTTGAATTAGAGAACCACACCCCGGCAACCACGGCGGCCCCATTTCGGCACTCTCAAGGAAGTTAGGACGATGCCAATAAAACCTCTGACAAGCGCGCCGCCTGCTCCCACGTCTTCGACGCCAAAAGAGTCACAAAAAGGAGAACCTAACCATGAGCCCGAATCGCCCTGTCACCCGCGCTGCCTTGCCGTTCGAGTTGTTCGTTCAAAGACTTAAAGACACCCACAACCCTCTTGAGGAATTTCCAGGAACCTGGACAGGCAAAGGGTTCAATCTCATCGCGCGACCGGATTTTCAAAATGGGAAGCCTTTCTTCCTTGAGCTCAACGGCACGTTCGAGACGCTTGAATTCACCGAGATTGGCGGCGCAATTCCCAACCGTGGGTCCGTCCAAAAAGATATTCAATTGCACGGGATTCATTACCTCCAGCAAGTGGCCGATTGCGAGACCCTCGGTGCCCTTCATATCGAACCTGGTCTCTGGATTCATGTTGTGGATACCGCGGATCCCAAGAACCCCGTATCGATGGTGGTTAGGCAGGCGACCATTCCGCACGGAGATTCGCTGCTGGCGCAAAGCACGTTCGTCAAGGTGGTGCCAACGGGACCGACGATCGCTCCGGTGTTTTCCGTCCCGTTCACGGACGCGGTCATCCCTGGGCTGAACGCGGCCGCCACAAAGCCCGAAACCAACCCTACGTACCTTGATCAGTATCTGAACCCCCGGCAGTTTGAAAAATGCTGCCTTCCGTCTGGTCTGGACCTCAAAGCCGTCGTCAAGGACCCCACGGAGGTATTAAGGGCGGCTATCCAAGGCCAGCCCATCGAGAAAACGGTGGTAATCCAGATCTCCACGGTGGCAGCGGCAGGCTCCACCGGCATTCTCAACATTCCCTTCGTGGTCAAGAATGCCAACGCAGCACAGATGGATGCTATTTTTTGGATCGAGACAGTCCACCCGAAAGGCGAGGATGCTTTCCTGCAGCTTCAATATGTTCAGCGTGTCATCCTCAATTTCCTCGACATCCATTGGCCGCATATTTCGGTGGCCACGCTGGTCAAGCAGTAGAAAAACATAGGGATGACGATACGGGTGAACACAACGGTCGAACATGCCCAATAGACGCCTGCGTTGCATCGTTATCGGTGCAGGACTTGCGGGTCTCGCGGCGGCGCTGCGCCTGACCGAGCGCGGGTGGCGCGTAGACGTCGTGGAGGCTCTTCCTGAATTCGGAGGGCGCGTCTATTCCTATTCCTTTCCGCAAGCCCCTCACCTCCTTTGCGAGCTGGGCGGGGAATGGATCGGCGACGACCACCACCGGATGCAGACCCACTGCCGTCAGTTGGGACTCCACCTCCAAAGGCATCGCTACTCGTTTTCCTTTCCGGACCGATTGCGGCCTTCCAACATTTATCCACCCGGTGCCTGGCCGTTTTCCTCACGGAACAAGACTGCCTTCTTGGACTTCGGAAGGCGTTTCGTGAGTAAGGATTTTGATCTGTGTCAGCAGAGATGCCTGGACGAGTATGACTGGTGGACCTGGCTTCAAAAGTTGGGTTTCACCCGATCCGAACTGCTGCGCCGCGATTTGATGGACAGTACCGACTTCGGCGAGACCATTCGGACGACGTCCGCTTTTGTTGCCGCTGGAGAATATTTCGCCGGCAACCGGACCGATGAGATGGATTGGAAGATTGTCGGGGGCAATCACCGGCTGCCGGAGCAAATGATGAAACGAATTAAAAGCGCCCAAGGCAATTCTGTCCACCTGAATCGGCGGGTGATCGAAATCCGTCAGAGCGGCGCACAAGTGGAAGTCCGCACCGTCGAGGGAGCACGCTCTCAGAAACGGCCCGCCCCCTCCCCGCAAATCTTCCGGGCGGACTTCTGCATATGCACAGCGCCAGCCCGGTCTTTAAAGCTGATTCGGTGGTCGCCAGCACTTCCGGAGGATCAATCGCGCGCCGCAGAGCAACTTCAATATTGCCGGATCATGAAAACGGTTGTCCTGTGCCCGAAACGATTCTGGCCGACGCCGCGCAGAGGAGGCTTTTCCCTGTTTACGAGCAACGTCTCTGACTTCTGCTTTGAGAGCACGCAGGGCCAACCAGGCCCTCAAGGAATTCTCTGCAGCTATGCGATCGGGGATAAGGCCGACGATCTTGCCTCGGAATCACCTGCAAATCTAGCGAAATGGATTACGGACGATGTTCTGCGCGCCACCGGATATCCTGCCGGCGCTGTCCAGGCCATTGGCATTAAAGCACAACCTTGGCAGGAGAATCCGTACACTCAGGGTGCCTACGCCTTCTATCGCCCTGGACAATGGTTCACAATCCGTCCCGTGCTCGCGCGCCCTCACCTTCGAGTGCATTTTGCAGGTGAACATTTGGACGAAAACTGGCAAGGATTCATGGAGGGAGCGGTGCAAAGCGGAGAGGATGCCGCGGACCAGTTGTGAATTTTCCGTTATCCGTGCAAATGCCAGCAAATAGGGAGGCATGGCCAGACGAATGACCCTAACGCGGAACAATGGAAATGACCAGCCCGCTCTGGTCCCCCTGGCTTCGAATATTTCTTTGGTTTGAGACCGAGAAGATAGGCTGTCGTGGCAACACCTTCATGACAGAGATCTATCACGCTTTCCTCCGATGCTGGAAAAACGCTGCTTCGGTGACAAGCTCAGATTCTCGGGCATCCAGTTCTACACGCGATCGAAAGTCGTACTGAGCCAGTGGAATCCTTCGGGGAAGCGCGGCACTTGGTCGTGATGGGGGCAAAACGGTTCCAGACACCTCTGATCTGACACCTCCAACGTCGAACATACCCGGCTTTCCCGCCGTCAGCGATGGGACTCGATTTGATTCCGAAACGCAGGATGGCAGAGAATGGGACCGATTTTGTTAGGCCGGATTTGCACCTTCGAATAAAATCTCATCCACTGAGGTCGCGCTTCGATTCATCCCGAACACCATCGGGCTCCCCGTCCCGTCTTCGTCGCCGGCATTGAACTCACCGAAATCTCGTCCGAAAAGCGCATTGAGGCACACACAAGAAACCTGAACCTGATCGGGTGCTTTGTAGAGACGATGACACCATTCCCCGAGGGCACGAAGGTCAGACTTAGAATCTCACATGGCGGCGCGACCTTCGTTGCCTCAGGCAGAGTAGCGTATGCGCGGCCCAATGCGGGAATGGGAATCGCCTTCATGACGATCGACCCAAAAAGCCAGGAGGTCTTGGACTTGTGGCTGGCCTCTCTCAGAAGATAGCTTCGCCCTCTGCGCGCCGACGATACCTAGAAAAGGCTGTGTGAATATACCGCGCGCGCCGGAAGCGACGTGATGCACCTCACACTTTCGCTCACCGCTTTGTTTGATTCTCCTTTCCCTTGCGGCAGGAGGGGCCCGCGCTCGGCGACTTCCGCGGGAGAGAGACCCGCCAATTCGAAGCGTACGTGTTGGAGTGTGGAGTGGCCAGGCAAGGGATCCCAAGCGCTTTCCAGGAAGGCTATACACAATACTTCAAATAAGTTGTAGTATTGTGTTATGCGAAACCGCCACAAGAACGCCGCCAGGCGGCTCTACGAGACCGCCGAAGGCCAACAGGGCTTCTTCACGACCAAGCAGGCCAAGGCTGCGGGGTTTGCCGAGAATACCCATCCGTACCACGTCCGGTCGGGTAATTGGATTCGCGAACATCGGGGAATTTACCGGCTGGCCAGCTTTCCGCGAGGGGGGCGGCCTGACCTGATGCTTTGGTCGCTTTGGTCCAGGAACCGGCGAGAGGCCGAGCAGGGAGTCTACAGCCATCAAACCGCCTTGAGCCTCCACGACCTTTCGGACATCATGCCAGCAAAGCTGCACATGACGGTGCCGAGAAGCTTCCGAAGAAACAGTCAAATCCCCCGCGTGCTTGTCCTGCACTTCGCTGACCTTCCTGCGAACGATATCGGAGTGGTTGACGGGTTACGCGTGACAAAACCGATGCCAACCATTCTGGATCTGCTGGCAAGCGGTGAGGTGCCACCAGACATTCTTCGTCAAGCGCTCCGTGAAGGGCTAAGGCGGGGGCTCATTCGGAGTAGCGACGTGGCGAATGCCAGAAATCGCCTCGCCGATAACAAACAACTGAGAATTCTCTTTCGGAAAGTGGCCGCGTGATGGGGCCCGAGAAATATGCGACGGCGGCGGCATTTCGAAGGGCGCTGGAGGACAGGCTCCAAGGTATCGCAGTGAAGGAAGGCGTTGACTTGCAGCGCCTCCGCCGACAAGTTGCTTTCGATCGATTCCTGGCGCGGCTGTTTCAAGCAAAACATCCCCTCGCCCTGCCTTGGGTGCTGAAAGGCGGTTACGCCATGGAGCTGCGGATCAAGACCGCCCGCACCACAAAGGACATCGATCTGACTCTGCGCAGCGTTTCCGGCTTCCGCGAAAAGAGAGACGATGAGAAACATCGGGCCGTCCTCGAGAAGTTTCAAGAAGCTGTCGCAGTCAGCGCGGACGATTTCTTCGCTTACACGATTGGTGAAGCGATTTCTGGATTGGACGCGGCGCCCCAGGGCGGCACACGGTTTCCGGTCGAGGCCCGGCTGGATGGCCGTGTATTCGTCGGTTTCCGCTTGGACGCAGGAATCGGCGATGCGGTGATCGAGCCGCTTAAGACCGTTGCAGGACGCGACTGGCTGGGGTTTGCGGGAATCGCCAGCCCGGCGCTCTACATGATTTCGCGCGAGCAGCAGTTCGCTGAGAAGCTTCACGCATACACCTTGCCGAGGGGTGAATCGGCAAACAGCCGCGTTCGAGACTTGGTCGACATGGTCCTCTTGATTCAATCCGGAACGATGACTGCCGACAAGACTGCTGAGGCCATCCGCATCACGTTCGATCATCGGAAGACTCATGCTTTGCCGAAAGTGTTGCCGCGCCCGCCGGCGGAATGGCAGAAGCCGTACTCCGCTCTGGCTCGCGAGTGCAGAATATCCGGGCAGGTCGATGATGCATTCCTGGTTTTGCGGACATTCGCAGAATCAATCGCAGGCCACTCTTAACCTGGTTGTTGCCGGATGAGCCGGATCGCTTCGGGAAGCGCGCTGTCTGTGGAATCGACGCCACTTTCATCGGAGCCTGCGGTAGGCGGAGCCTCGGCTTCGCCCCCTTCTCCAGGCGCAAGAAACAAATTCGCTTCGAGCCCGTGCTGCTTGGTATAGAGGTCATAGTAACGGCCACCGGCAGCGAACAGCGACGCATGCGTGCCTCGCTCGACGATGCGGCCTGCCTCAATCACCAGAATCTGGTCCGCGCGGCGAATCGTCGACAAGCGGTGGGCGATGACAAACGTGGTTCGTCCCTGCATGAGGTACCGCAAGCCGTCCTGAATGACGGCTTCGGATTCGGAATCGAGGCTCGATGTGGCTTCGTCCAAAATCAGGATGCGCGGGTCGGCGAGGATCGCTCGCGCAATCGAAACGCGCTGCTTCTGGCCGCCGGACAGCTTCACGCCGCGCTCGCCGACGACGGTGTCGTATTTCTTCTCGAACGTTTCGGCGAACTCATCCACACGCGCGATGCGACAAGCGGCCAGGATCTCCTCTTCGGAAGCGCGAGGCCGCGAGAACGCGACGTTCTCGCGAATGGTTCCATCGAAGAGAAAAGAGTCCTGCAAGACCACGCCGAGCTGCGTGCGGTAGGAATCCAGACGGACGCGCGAGAGGTCCGCACCGTCCACCAGGACGCGGCCGCGCGTTGGCATGTAAAAGGCGGCAATCAATCCGATGATTGTGGATTTCCCAGCTCCTGAGGGGCCGACCAGCGCGGTCACTGTGCCTGGTTCCGATTGAAAGCTGATGTCGCTCAGAACGGGCTTTGAAGGATCGTAGGCGAAGTCCACGTGCTCGAACTCGACGCGTCCGGCGATGCGGCCGAGGTGAATCGTGCGCTTCACGTCTTCGTCCTCGGGCCTTTCGTGAAGTACCTCATGCGTGCGTTCGAGCCCGGCGATGGCTTCGGTCATTTGCGGGCCGATGCCGACGATTTGCGAAATGGGCGAGACGAGCATGGCCAGAAAGATCGTGAAGGTCAAGAATGTGCCGAGAGTCATAGCGCCAGAGAGGATCCGGTGCGCCCCCATCAGCATGATCGTCGCGCTGATCAGCCCGATCATCACGGTGGCGGACAGGCTCATCAGGGAAGTGGCGGTCAGAGTCTTTAGCACGTTGTCGAGTAGGCGCTCGACGCCCGCGGCAAAGGTGTTCGCCTCGCGCACTTCGGCGTGGTATCCCTTCACTACACGCACGCCGCCGAGCGACTCCGTAAGCCGGCCGGTAACCTCCGCATTGATTTTGGGGCGCGCCCGGTAAAACGGACGAATCGTGCGGAACGCCTTGTTGAGGAGAAGCGCAAACACCAGGAGGAGGCAAACCGCCACGCCCGTCATCTTCACGCTGATGCGCAGAAGCACGGCCAGCGCGATCATCGCCGTCATTACGCTGCCGGCGAAATCGATAAGGCCCGTCCCAACCAGATTGCGGATTCCTTCCACGTCGCTCATGATGCGGGAAACCAGGGCTCCGGATTTGTTCGCGTCGTAAAACGACACGGGCAGCCGCCCGATGTGTTCCTGCACCTTTCGCCGCAGCTCGTTCACCATCCGCTGCGAAGATTTGGAGAGCAGTTGCGTCAAGCTGAAGGACGTAAGGCCCTGAACGATCGTGGCGGCGAGGACGACGAGGACAATCGGCGTGAGAAGGCGCACGTCACGCTTGCCAATGACGTCGTCCACCAGATATTTCGCGGAGGCGGGCAGCACGAGTCCCGCGACGCGATTGACCACCATGAGGACGAGTCCGATCGCCAGAACCGTCCGGCGCGGGCGGATCAACTCCCAAACGTCGGGCAAAGCTTTCCAAGAAACCGCCGGTTTCTTCGGCGGATCGCCTCTTCTCATACTCATCCCATGCAACATAGTGTATCTGATTCGGGTAGAGCTTTTTGGATGCCGGAGAGTGCGGACCCGCCGGGGGCTTCGTCACTCAGCAGGCTTGAATGAATCACGAGCCTGGCCTGCGCGCGAGACACAGGGTAGAAGGCTTGGTTCAGAGAGGCCAAGAAGCGCAGCTTTTGTTCGCATACTGGACCTTTTTGTTCAAAGCGTTGCCGTTGACGCCCAATCGAAAGAGCTCTCGCCGGGGGCGTGCGTTCGCGTTCAAAACGGAGAGTCACGGGAGCTTCCTGAGAATCGCTGTGATCCGCCCGACAACTTCCGCGTCGACCGCGTTGCCAAATTCCTGCGTCTGACCTTTGTTGCCTGGATAAGCATGAAGGACGAGATGATCACCTTCGAGAGTGCAGCGGCCGCACAAGTAGGTCCCATCCCGCCTGAGAATCACGTAAAGCGAAGTTTCGCAAGACGGCTTTTGCGTCGGGGAGGGAGGCCTTGTCGCGCGGCGGTTCACGGCGACGAGTGCGGCGTTTTCAAGCCACGGATGGAGGGGCGCGTGCTCCTGGCCGACCCAGAACAGATCCGCCAGAGAGAAACTCTTGAGGCCGGAGATAGTCTGAAGGGAATTCCGCAGGAATAGCGGGACCTCTTCCCATTGTCCCAGGAACGAGTTAAGAAACCCGCTCCCGGCGGACGGGATCTCTTTAGGGAGTTGTTCGGGTAGGCTCCCGGAAGACAGGGTTCTCGGAATGAACTCGTCCGGGATCGGTTCGTTTCCGGCGAGACCGAGCGGAAGTCTGAACGCGCGGAAGCACTCTTCGAAGGCGACGCCGTACAAAATGCACAGGGTAAGGATCTTCTGCACGTGTCTTGGCGGCTCAGTCAGGGTTTCGTAGTCGGAAATCGTGCTCGGCGCGGCAAAGTAAATTTCGTCGGCGAGTTCCGCTGCGATCAAACGGCTGAATGAGGACGCTTCGCGGAAGGAGAATCCCGCCTTCAAGCGCGCTTGCCGGAAGAGTTCCCCGGCGTCGAGTGGTCGGTCGGGTCCGAACTTTCTCGCTGGTTTTCGCAAGGCAACGGCTCCGGGAACTGCCACCGCACGGCGAGCGCGGGAGAGGGGCCGGATTTCCGCGTCGATGACTCCCAGGATTCTCGCTTCCGTGCCAAGCCGCAGCTCCCGTTGCAGGCAGAGGCGTTGGACCGAATGCAGAACGATCCGATCCCCCGCCGTCAAAAGGACCTGCGAGCAAGTCCACCCGAAGTCGCATTCAAGCAGGAAATAGCGGCCTTCGCCGGCCATCTTTTCCAGCAACGCGGGTTCGCGCGAGGGTCGTGGATTGGCCCGGACGACGCACCCGGGCGAGAAATAGGGAAGCGCATATAAATCCTGCTCGCCAACCACGGCGTAGAGGAAACGGCTTGTGTTGCGGGCGAGGATTTCGCAGGCCCGCTGCGGGGGTGCGGTAGCCAGAAGCCGTCCCAGAGGAGCGGTCGCAGCTTCCGGTCCGGGTTGCGGCCTGTCGGCGAACCAGGGAATCCAGGCTTGCGCGTCGTGCACTGCCGGGTCCAGCAGTATTGTACGTCTCCTGGGGATGAGGAACTGGAGGCCCGAAGATCGATCGAGGTCGAATCGAAAGACCTCAAGCCAGTCTGGAAACCGGTAATTCGTGACGTGGCTTAGGGCAAGTATCTGTTCGATCGAAGGTGCAAGCGTTTCCCCCTTCAGCCGAGAATAGAGGTTGTGGGGAATGCCGAAGCGCGTGGAACGGCCGAACACTTGGCGCGAGCGTTCAGAGACATGGTGAAGAGAGAGTCCTCGCATTGCGAGAATCCGGCTCACTCGGTCGGCTCTTTCGTTCCGGGATGCGTTCATCGTGTTGCATATAGCGGGGATTCCATCGCAAGAGGGAGGGATCGCTCCTGTGGCCGCAATTGCGACCGAGGGCCACATTTTCTCCCATTGCCCGATTGTTCGGCTATAGATGACAAGGTTACGTAGCTGGACATCAACTGCTTCCAAGGGTAGTATCCGCCCCAATGGACGCGAACAAGGTGAACGCGCTCGCGGGAAAGCAGCTAAAAGTACTGCGCGAACGCTTGGGCCTGTCGACCCGGGACGTCCAACGGTTGAGCCGACAGATCGCCTCGGAAAAGGCGAACGAGGAATTCTACCTTTCGCACAACTGGGTGACCGACATTGAGCGGGGGAAGTTCAGGCCGGGCATGTTCAAGATCTATTCGCTCAGCGCGATCTATCACCGCAAGTTCACCGAAACCGCATCGCTGTTCGGATTGCAGATCGCGGATCTGCGCCGCGACAGCGCGGCACTCGGCCTGCCCAAGACCCATCTGATCGATACAGCGCCGGAGACGGAGGCAGTTTCTTTGCCGGTGGCGTTCAAGCCGGATTTTCACTTTGAGAAGACGAATCTCCTGGCCAGAGTCGTCGAAAAGTGGGAGGCGGTGCCTGTGGGTCTGTTGCAGCACCTGGATCTTCGTACCTCCGTATACGGCTATATCGGCCTTGAGGACTTCACCCTCTATCCGCTCATTCGTCCGGGATCTCTTGTGCAGATCGATGCGTCCCAACGAAAGATCAGCCCTGCGCCGTGGAAGACGGAGTTTGAGAGGCCGATCTATTTCACCGAATTGCGGGACGGCTACGTGTGCAGCTGGTGCGAGATCGACCGCGGACGGCTGGTAGTCATCCCTCACGCCCATTCGCACCGGGAGGTGCGGGTTTTTGATTACCCGGGACAGGCGGAAATCGTCGGGCGAGTCACCGGGGTGGCCATGTGCATCGTCGGAGAGAATTCACTACAGGGACGGGAACCAACCCGCGATAAATGATTCATGCACTTCGGGATAATCGGGCCCCGGCGTCATCGGGTATTGTGGGGAGTGTCGGCATCCGGAGAATGCCCGTTCTCTGTCTGCTGCTGTCGCGGCGAAATCCACTGATTCACGTCTGCAAGTTCGATTCGCTCCTCCTGCCCATCTTCCTTGGAAAAGGCGTCCAGACTTTTTTGGCATTCTTGATCCCACAATTTGCGCCTGTGAGGAAGCCTTCGGTCGGCAAACGAGCGACAAGGGCGTAACCTTCGCGACAAGCGTCACCAGTGCTGTATCTTTGCCTGCCTTCGGCTCCATTGTATTTCACATGATGGTTTTTTTTAGCTTCGCTTGCGAATCAGTATTCTTCGGGAAGCAAAACTGTGGTCGAGGAGCGATCGGCTTCGGTGATGACCCAGATCTTGTCACCCGCCGAGGTTCGGTAGCTGCTGAGGAGACGGAAGCCTCGTTTTAAGCTGAGGTAGTTTTCTGCCCGGTCTTCGAGCGGCAGCTCGCCCCAATCGCCCGTCACATGGCGCGCAAGGAATTCGAATGCGTTTTGTTCCGACTTTTCGAGTGCGGTGAGAGCGCCCGCCGTTGCGACGAGGCGCCCCAAGTCAAACAGGAGTTGTTTGGCGACTTTGTCCATAATGTGATTTCTCCTTCTGCGGATTTGGCGTTTGCTCACCGGAGGCGCGGCGGAGGAGCCGCGCAGTCCGAAGCAAGTGCCTTCATGGCCGGGGGAGCGCGCCTGTCCGTCGGCGCTGTCAAGGGCTTCCGCAACTGCGGACGTTCATCGAAGCGAAGCGCAGACCCTTGACAGGAGAAGCGGACGGATCAGGCGCAGGATTTGGCCAGGAAGCACAGGTAGGTCAGCAACGAGAAGGCAGAAGAGAAAACGGATAGAAGACTTAAAATGTCTCGTCAAGGAGGTAGAGGGACCTCCCGGTCAAGCGGACTTACTGAGACAAACCACAGAAGATCTGCGAGATTTCATTGGGAAGCAAACAGCCGAAAACTCGCCTTGAAGTTGATACAAAAAAGCCGGTCCGATCAGTGCTATAGACTCTCTCACTCACCTTGGTACAAAAACTCGGTCCGGTTAATGATCAGAAACGTTTGACCTCGATTCCACAGAACTGAGTCAGCTCGAGATTGAGAAGCCTTCGGCGTAGTCCCTTGCAAGAAAAGCGAAAAAAGGTGTTAGTTGAGCTTCTGCACCCTGAGGAAACGGAACAGAAATCCAGTGCTGCCAACGTCGAACAAATCGCATTCTTTTGCGTGCATGCAATGCAACTGGGGTTGCTGCCGCAACCAGCAACAACCCCAGCCATGTCCGCAGCATCCTCTGGGGAGTCTCCCTCCCTTTTAGCGAGCGGGTCCAGCGGCGTTCGGGCATTGGCCAGAGATTACTCTCGATCGGATTTCTGTCAATCCGTGGAAACCGCAAATCACATCCGTAGGAATACGGATATGCAACAGGCCGTCATTTGAGCTTCCTCCTGACTTTGGTTACGACTTCGATTAGCTCCGAAAGATTTTCAAGCTTCTGTCCTCTCTTAAACCAGGGGTCCTTTAACGCCAATCGGTATCTATGGGGCCGATCTAGGCAGGGCATTACGTGAAAATCGAAGAAGCCACTGTTTTCTTCGTCGAGCCTCGCAAGCAAGGTAACGAATCTTCGCTCATATGGGTGTGGGTCTACCAGCCATCGGGTCGTTTTGTTCCACACCTGAACGGCTCGTGCGATAGCCAATGAAACTGTATTCCCCCCAGGCAAACGAAGCTTGTCACGCCACCTGTTATTTCGCTTCACGAGTTGAATTTCATTGGGTAAGGCTTCCAGGATGTCTCGCAAAAGCCTTTGTCGGAGCGCAAAAGTGCGACGGCGCATGTCGAGTGGCTCGAATTGTTCGGAATTGTGGTATCCAATGAGCTCGTAGGCCCGTCGCAAACTGCCAAATCGCGTTATGTAAGTTGAAGGGGACGCCATGTTCGGACAAGACTGGATTAGATCGCGAGTGACCCTTCCCTTTGCTGCGAGGAGCGCCTGCAATTCATTGAGGAGGTAGTCATTGGACTTATTGAAAGTTCGCGATCCTAGGATCTCTTGGGCTTTCTCAAAGGTTTGAAAGTCTACGATTGGTTCGAATGCATTGGGGACCTCAACCCACTCACACCTGGGGAGCCGAATCGTAGGCGTGTAAAGCTTGCGAGCTGTTCGGCAATAGACATTTCGTCCAGAATACTTCGGGTGCGTCAGGATATTGTAAACGGCTTGATAGTCCCATTTTGAGGACGGGAGATATTTGATCCCTCTTCGGTTGAATTCTCTTGCGATGCCGTAGACTGTCCTCTCCCCCGACACGAGCAAGCGAAAGAGTTCCTGGACGTTCTCAACCTCTTCTGGAGGGCCGGGAACGAGGATGACTCTATCCGTGGTGATGCTTTTTCGCTCGCCAAATTCCAGAAACTGCTTTGTCGTTCGGTTAGGTGATACAAGCAGCCGGCGCAGACCGTACCCGGGTCTGCCCCCCTGTTTAAAGCCTAGAAGCGCAAGACGCTTCTGGCCAGCGAGGACCTTCACACCTAATTCGCGGGAGTATTCGCCCGCCATCGTGCGCTTGAGAGCTTTCATGATGAGACTAGGGAGGCTGCCATCGTTTGCGAAAGTCTCGGCACAGTAATGGACTGGGACTCCGGCAGATTTGCAGAGAAATTCGTAATGCGCCGATTCGTCGGTGTCTTGGAAACGGCCCCAACGACTCACGTCATAGACGAGAATCACCCGATATTTTGAGTCTCCCCGAACCACATCCTGTAGGAGTTGTTGAAGACCTGTTCGATGCTTGAGAATTACTCCGCTCCTAGCGGTATCCATATACGTTTGGACAATCTCGTAACCATGAAGCTCCGCATACTTCTGGATCGCAGCGGATTGGTTTTCCGTGGAATATTGTTGGTGTTCCGTAGACATCCGAAGGTACTGCGAGGCCGGAATAAGACTTGTAGGCATGTGCCCTCCTCCGAGGGACACATCGGCCGATATCTAAATGACTTTAGGAAAAAAAGGAACTTGGGCCGTACTTTTAAAAAATGCCTGAGGGCAGGATAGGAGCACGTGTCTCAGCGTTGTGGTTGGCTTCATCGGTGCGATATAGGGAGGCCTGTTTCAACAAGGCATGCTCACAAAGCAAAGCAGATACGAGGCAAATCCCGCGGTCTGTTTCGATAGGAATAAAGAGATAGAGTGAGAATGGGGAAAACGGCTGAGGACCCGCGTGAGAACCACTTTGTAGTGCTCCCCTCTAAAACTGGACAGCCTACCTTAGGTAGAATCAGGGCCTCCCAAACAGGAGGCAGCATGGGCAGAAGACCACGTATCGATCGAACCCCGGAAGAAAAATGGCAGATCGTGCA